>ENA-UPTA01000677-UPTA01000677.1-activated-sludge-metagenome-genome-assembly--contig:-NODE-677-length-39712-cov-9.090148_pt1 | contig 39712 bp, 59 predicted proteins | sample MGYA00238184_ERZ773361 | MGnify/ENA primary metagenome ERZ773361 (study PRJEB29100, sample SAMN05720205) | activated sludge metagenome | isolation source: anaerobic digester from wastewater... | reverse complement strand
CGCTCCAGCCTCCAGAGCGCCCTCACCCTCGTCCTCGGCCCGGCCTGGGTCTCGTTCTCGGGGTCCGGGCACTGCTTTGGAGACCAACCATGAAGCGACCGCCGACCCGTATCTCGGGCAATAGGTTAGACGATTGGCGGTGCAGCCTGTGGTCAGAGAAGAGTATCTACTGTAGCAGCAACCTAGAGGAGACATCATGGTTTTCTACGTCAACGCAAGCAATTACCCCCTCCTACTCCCGACTGCCGCTGGCAACAACGTAGCGGTCAAGCCGGGGTTTGGGGTGGAGGGCGCGTACTTCGCCAAGTTTTCCCACCTTGTAGCTATCGACTTCCTACCCGAAGAGAAGGTGGTGTGGTCACAGAGCAAGTGGGAGGCTAAGGGTAAGGCATACCTCAGCGTGATACGCCCAACCGCCCCTGCCCCCAAGGTAGAAGCTCCCAAGGTGGAGGCTCCTAAGCCTGTAGAGCCCGCCCCTGTGGAGCATGAGTCGGAAGAGGCAGACTCTCCCAACGTGGATGAGCTATCTCGCCCGCAGCTAGTATCAATGGCTACCAAGCTCGGGGTACACGATGCCAAGAGCATGAAAAAGCAAGAGCTAGTCGAGGCTATCAAGGCAGTCCAGGGGGTCTAACCCTATGAGGTCGGTAGACCTGATTCGCTCCATCCGTCTCCAGCTTGGAGAGGACAGAAACTACGGCGTTACGGTGGAGTCGAGCGACGTTCAAATCGCTCACTCCATTCGTCTCGCCCTGTTGGAGTACAGCCGCTATTTTCCGCTGCGCTCTCATCAATCGTTTCTGGCTACCAAGGGGATGCACGTTTACCACCCCAATCCCCCCGTGAGAGGGATCGAAGAAATTTCTTTTGTCCCCACGATCACGGCACAGCTTTCCTCCCCGGAGGTAGCCTTGCTAGGGGGTAGGTTGTCTACTCTCGGATCGAGTTTCCAATTCTCGTCTCCGAGAGCTTGGGCTATCTACATCCAATGGTCGAAGGTGGCTCGCACGGTGTTCTCTGCGAACCCGGACTGGCGCTTTGTGCCGGAGGACGGAAACCTGTACCTGTACATTCCAACAGAGGACGTAAAGGTTTCGTTCGTCGGGATGCTTAACGTAGACGCGGCTTTCGATGAGGAGGCCGACCCTGTTGACTCTCCAAACCCCCTAGACGACCAGGGATCACCCCTAAAGACGGAACGGCTTGACGCCGCTCTGGCAGGAATCAGGCCACAGCACGAGGTTTGGATTAGGAAGCTGTCCTTCGCCAAGGCGAAAGAGCAGCTAGGGTACATGAGGCGGAAGTACCAGGGCATTCCAGGGGCAGACAAGTCAACAATCAACATGGACGGGGACACCCTGGTCAGAGAGGGTACTGACCTGTGGGAAAAGACGCTACGCGACATGATCCGAAGCGTCCCCCTTATCACTCCCTCGTTGGGGTAACCGTTATGCACACGGGCAGGACAGATTCGGCAATCAATAACTTGGCGGCTGCTATGGGCTTCCTGGACACTACCATTATGAAGCTGAGGGCCGCTTACAGCGACCTCCACGGGCTCCCCGATCCGGTGGATTGGCCTGTTGTGAGCGGAGTACGGGAAGATGTCGAGGCTTTGGAGATTGAGTTGGAGAGGGTCATTGACCGGCTGGCACGATCAGCCCGTGATTTAGAGGGGGTGTAGTGCCACTCTTCGTCCCGAAGCGAGATATGCAGTTTGTCCGCAACAACCATGCGGAGCTACATCGTCTCGCTTTCGCACCGATCCGGCTGCACAAGAGGAACCGTGCGGTAGGAAGCTACGATCCTCTCTACAAAGAGGAGAGGGTAGAGGACTACCTATCGGGTGAGGTCTACGACATCCCGGCCTTCGTTCGCATCCAGCCCCAACAGGCGGAGCTAACGAGGTTCGGTATAGCAGAGAAGCGGGACATTCGGGTGCAGTTTTCCACAGAGGTGCTACAGGACGGCTTCCTACCTCCAGGGGAGCCCAAGGCAACCCCATTCCCGTGGCCGGAGGTGGGGGACTTCGTACTCTTGCAGGGTGAGCTTTATGTCCTAACGGACATACGGCCAATGGACTACTTCGGGAACGCCTCAGACACCCCTATGACCCTAGAGGCGGCTGGCCTGAAGGTCAAGCCCCTATCGAACCCTGGGAAGCCACCCGAAGTGAAGGCATCGGACTCCGCCATGCCGACAAAATCGGTGTACAGGGACATTTATGGCGAATGACGCTGCCACCATGCCAGCCGCTCTGGCCGAGATGGCTTCCGTTCTTCGGGACAAAGCCCAAGAGGTGGGGCGTAAGACCGCCCTAAAGGTTGCTGGGAGGGCAGCAGGGCGTGTTAGAGACCAAATTCTCCGTCAGGTAGGGGTAGCTGAGTGGCCTCCCCTTTCCCCGCCCTATAAGGCCCGTAAAGCGGCCCTTGGGCTAGACGAGAGGATTCTTCGGGCAACGGGTGAGTATGCCGCTTCCATCGTGCCTAGAGTAGACGAGGAAAACAGGCAGTACGTTGTGGCACCGGCAGACAGGCCCCACAGGGACCAAAGGTTGAGCAAGTCAGATGCAACCCTGTCTCAGATTGGGGAGTGGTTAGAGTACGGGACGGTCAACGCGGACGGTACGGTGAGGATGCCAGCTAGGCCCCATTGGAGGCCCGTGATAACGGACATGGTAGAGAATATGGAGGCCCACAAAAAAGAGTTTGCCGCTCAGTATTGGGAGGGGATCGTTCCCCTACTCGTAGAGAGGCTAGAGGCTCTGGGCGTGGAGGTAACCCTACCAGCATGAACCCAAACGCTCTGGCACCCGAGAGGTACTTAGGCTCCGTAGGGGTGGGGCAGGAATGGCTCCCCGATGAGGACTTGCTTGCCACCTACGATTCTGTTATGCTTGACGTTCTTTCGATCCCCCTCAATACAGGGGGTCGGGTGTACTCACCACAGGAGCTAGAGCTACTGCCTTTGGACACTCTGAGAGAGATTTTAGACTCCAGGGGTCGGGATTCCAAGTCTCCCCACAGGGGGCAGCTAATCCAGAACGTCCTAAACACACAGCGGGTGCCTATCGTGTTTGCCACCCCGGCGAACGCTTGGGCCTTCCCCGAGTACATGACGGGTAACGTAGAAGAGGCACCTGACTACGCAGCTACCCGGAACGTCCACTACCCGGTTGCTGCCCTTCAGAGGTTCGCACCGCAGCAGGACCAACGTAGGTTCTCCCGCCCCCTCCGAAGGAAGCTCGCATGGTCGGGGGACGGGAACGCCGTCATGCAGGGGCTCCAGCCTGTTCCTGTAACGATTCAGTACCAGCTTGACTTGCTGACCCTCACCATGAGGGATACCAACGCGGCCCTCCTCCACTATTCCCGGACGTTCTTGGACAAGGTTCCCGTTCCTGTCAAAGTCAACCACGGGGAGCCGTGGGGGTACCTACCCATATTCATTGTTTTGGATTCTGTTAGGGAAACGTCACAGATAGAGGGTGCATCCGACCGTGCCGAGAAGATCCTCCGCACCGTCTACACCTTCACGATTCAGGGGCAGATCCCGTCGTCTACGAAAGCTACCAGGACGGTTCGTGAGGTGAACTACCAGTTTGCCGATGAAACGGTACCTGACAACGTGAAATCGCTAGAGGAGGTCTCCTATCCGGGAGGCAGGTAGCACTAGGAAAACCTAGACCTTTCTCATACCCGCTGCGACGAGTGGCGGGTATTGCATGAAGGACAAGAGGAGCTTAAACTATGGCAAGCCAGAAAGTGCGGAACAAGACGGGTCAGGTTATCCCTGTCCTGTATGCAACCGAGTCAGGGCAAGCTACTGTCTTGATGACTGCCCGTAGAGCGGTGGTCATGGACGACACGCGGCTGACTCAGGACATACTTGACAAGGAATCGTTCGGCGTCTTTGAAATCGCGGTGACAACCGATCCGGTCACAGCCGGTTTTGACGCTCTAAGCTAAGGTAGAGAGGAGAGCCCATGAACTTCGTTTCCCCAGGCGTATATTTTAGGGAAGTTGACCTATCCCTCTACTTGCCTAACCTATCATCCACGATTCTCGGGATGGTTGGTACGGCGACAAGAGGACCCGTCAACACCCCAACCTACATTTCCAACGTGGCGGCGTTTACCAACGTATTCGGTAACCCCCACCCGAACCACCTTGCTACCTACTCCGCGCTAGAGTACCTACGCTACGGTAGGCAGCTATGGTTCGTTCGCGTAAACAGTTCCTCTTCCGCCAAGGCCCAATGCCAGACCCTAAAAGGTACGGCGACACAGGCCAAGATCGTGGCAAGCCAGACAGGCCCGTTCACGTTCTTCCCGTCCTACGGTGCCGGGTTCCTCGGCACGAACGACGATGCCACGGTAGACGTTACCTCTGGCGACAACAAGCTGTACCTGTCAATCAACGGTGCCGCTCCCGTGACGATTACTTTGACTCCTGGAGTCGGGGTAGCCAAGGCTGCGATCATCGGTGAGATTGACGCGGCACTTTCTGGTCTAGGTGCGTCTGCCATCGCCGGAGACACCTTCCGAGACGGGACAGGGCTTGCAACGCAGGTAGCGATCCAGGTTGACGGTGTGGGATCGTCCACGAGGCTTGACCTTGTGGCGGGTGCTAATAGTGCGTATGCTCTACTTGGGTTCACAGCCGGAACGTACTACGGTGCTAACGGCATCAGCACGATGGAAGTCACTTCGTACCGCAAGTCCACAGCAACCACGGCCACGGCTACGGTTGACTTCTCGTGGGATGCGGCACAGTCCCTTGATAACGTGGTGACGACTATCGAGGCGGCTCTCAATGCCGTGCCGGTACCGATCACAGCGTCGGTTGTAGGTGGGAGGCTCCAGCTAACCCACGACAGCTACGGAGAGGATTACGAGATTATGGTCTCCCTCCCGTCCGCTGCCCTACCGACGGACGTAGGTGCATTCACTCTGCTAGGCATTACCCCCGATGTTTGGGTTTCTGGCCGTGGCGCTCTTCCGAACGTCGAGACCATGAAGCTCTTCGCTCACAACGAGGGGACATGGGGCAACAACCTAGCCGTTGTGGTAGGCCCTGGTTCGGCAACGGACACTTTCAAGATCACGGTGCAGTTCTCGGGTGCCGTGGTCGAGGTGTGGGACAACCTAGTCTCTTCCCCTGAGCTAGAGGACGCAGAGGTTGGCTCGCGGTTCTTCGTGGATGCCATTACCGACGTATCCAGCTATCTTCTGGCAGAGGACGTTGGCGGAGACATGGGATTCCCTGTCTACGGTACCTACACCTTCTCCGGTGGACTTGACGGGCTAGACGCCGTTTCCGATGACGACTTCATTGGGGCGGTCTCCGGTTCTACCAGGACGGGGCTACAATGCTTCGGTAACCCGGAAGAGATCGACGTAAACCTCATTGCGATCCCTGGCATCCACTCCCCGAACGTCATCAATGAAATGCTCTCCCTCTGCATCACTCGTGGGGATTGCATGGCAATCATTGACCCACCGCTCGGCCTGAGTGTGCAGCAGGTAACGGATTGGCACAACGGAGCCAACGCATACGCTGACCACCAAGCGTTCAACTCTTCCTACGGTGCCCTCTACTGGCCGTGGTGCAAGGTGTACGACGCGGTAAACGATACGCACGTTTGGACGCCTCCATCGGGCCACCTTGCAGCGATCTACGCCTACACGGACAACAACACGGAGCTTTGGTACGCTCCCGCCGGTTACACCCGTGGTAGGATCATCGTAGCGAAAGAGCTAGAGCATTCTCCTGACCTTGGGGAGCGCGACCTTCTCTACGGGAACATGAATGCGGTCAACCCCATCGTGAAGTTCCAGAAGGACGGTATCGTGGTTTGGGGCCAGAGGACGCTACAGCGTAAGCCGACGGCTCTGGATCGTGTCAACGTGCGTAGGCTGATTCTGTACCTCCGCAAAGTCCTCGCTTCGAGCATCCGCTACTTCGTGTTCGAGCCGAACGACCCGATTACTTGGCTACAGTTCACGGGTGTCGTGGAGCCCTACCTACAGACGATCAAGGATCGTCGTGGACTCTACGACTTCCGAGTCGTGTGCGACGAGACGACAAACACGCCGGAGCTTATTGACCGGGGTGTTATGGCCGCTCGCGTGTACCTGAAGCCGACGAAGGCAGCAGAGGTCATTCAGGTTGACCTCGTGCTGACACCGACTGGCGCGTCGTTTGACGAGGCGGTCTACTAAGTGGTGAGGGGGGAGGTTGGACAGGGGATTCCCGGTCGCCTCCCCCCCTATCCCCCTCTTTGAAAACTACCCTATGATCGTCACAGGCACCCGATCCTCCGAAATCCTAAGCATGATTCTGGATTCCGGGGTCGCGTCTGACCTAGTTCATGCCCTCTACGAGGACGATCCGCTTGACGCGATTGCCACCGCTCTTGACTTGGATACTGTCAGGGTGGAGGATGTCCAAGCGGTGAGACAAGAGGTAGCTAGGCGGTCACAAGAGCTTCTACGGCGGGTGTACGGGGAAGAGGTAACAGCTTACCGTGGCCTAACAGGGAGTGAGGGGTTCACGAATACTGTGAGTCTCACTTTAGATCGTGGGGTTGCACGGCGAGCGAGCAGGGGCGGGTTGTGGCAGCTTCGCATCCCGGTTTCCGAAATCCTCTCCTACAGCGAGGCTTTAGGTAAGGGGACGTTTGCCGAAGAGGAGATCATTGTGCCGTGGCCAGTAGCACAGGAAACCTCGGTTAGTGTGGAAGAGAGCGCATCCATGAAAGTCAAGTGTCAGGAGTGTGGTAAGGTTTTCAAGTCGGGGAGCATGAGCCCCAAGTGCCCCAAGTGCGGCAGCTACGACGTTGATCTTGCTGAATCCAAGAGGGTTTCCGAAAGTCTGGCTTCCAATTCTGGTTGGTCAGAGCTAGGGGGGTCCACCCTAGAGGCGAGAGAATACTCCGGGTTCACTCCCGTAGACCCAGACGTTGCTTGCATCTCTTGTGGTACACCTTGGGAAGCCGCAGGGCAGAAGTTCTACGTTCTCACAGGGGAAATCCCGAACACCTATGAATACGGCCCGGTGTGCTTCTCCTGTAAAGAAGATACTCCTCCGCCCTACGAGCGTGGTGAGGAGTATGATCCCGACACAAACTTGGATCGGGACTTTGAGAACCGGAGTGCTTGGATGGGGTACGAATCCGTCACCGAAGGAAACCATCGCCGTTGTGAGGGCTGTAACCGATTCATGCAGGTAACTGAGTACGCAGACGGCATCACGAATCGCTGTTCAAGGTGCCAAGAGAAGGCACTTTCAAAAATGGAGTCAACCCGAGTGTACAGAGAGGAATCATCCGACTCCTTCTTAGATTCCATAGCCGCCGAAGTCCGTCACACGCTCGCTTCGATTGACCCAAACATAGAGGTTAAAATCAGGATGTGGGATGGGGATTTGGTACTTTCGGTACTTCCACCGGAAGGCAGTTACACCGATAACGCTTCCCGTATGCGTATCGCGGACGTTGTAATCGGTGAGATAAAACGTCTTGGGTTGATTCTGTTCGGTTCCGATAGGGAGTCACTTAACTTCTGTACTAGTGGTTATGTACGGGAGTCAACAAATTCAGGAAAGTCCTTTAGCACTAAAAGAGGAGCAACCGCTATGAAGCTGACAGTTAGAGACCTAATCGAGCAGGTAGCACGGGGCAAGAACGCGCAAGCCGCAGTCGCCGCCTACCTAAACAGTCTGCGGGAAGAGGAGGTTATTCCTGCCTCGGCGGATGCTTCCTTCCCGACCACAGGAACCAAGTCCAAGGGTGAAGAGGGTGAGGCAGAGGACACCGCTTTCACGACTCCTGACCCGACCGTAGCTGGCGATGAGCCGGGTGACGCCGAGAAGAAGGCGAAGTCCGCTCCTACCGACGGTGGCAACCTCTCGTTTGCTGAGAAGTACCGCAAGCAAGCCAAGTCCGTTCTCGACAAGTTCCTGAAGGAAGAGGACGAAGAGGGTGACGAAGAGCTAGAGGAAGAGGACGACGAGGATAAGGGTGACGACAAGCCCGACTTCCTAAAGAAGAAGGACAAGGAAGAGTCCCGCCGTCGTAGGCTAGCACGTAAGATCCGCGAGCAGGATGACGACGAAGATGACGAGCTAGAGGAAGAGGACGACGAAGAGGGTGAGGACAAGAAGGAAGAGTCCCGTCTCCGTGCCAAGGCTCGAAAACTTCGTGAAGAGGACGACGAAGATGACGAAGAGCTAGAGGAAGAGGACGACGAGGAAATCGAGGAGGAAGATGACGACGAAGAGGACAAGGACAAGAAGGAAGAGTCCCGTCGTCGCCTCCGCCGTCGCATGGAAGCTCTCCGCCGGAAGTCCCGCAAGATCCGTGAGCAGGACGACGAAGAGGACGAGCTAGAGGAAGAGGACGACGAGGAAATCGAGGAGGAAGAGGACGAGAAGAAAGACCTCCGAGACAAGTCAGGCGAGGCTAAGGAGGCCCGCCGCCGTCGCCCTTTCGCCGTTAAGGAAAAGGTAGACGCGAAGGATACAGCCGATCCGCAGTATCAGATTGGAGAGGACGTAACCTACTTCGGCTCTGAGGGTGCTTATGGTGACGGAAAGATCGTCCAGCAGTTCCCCCACGGTGACGGTTACCTGTACGCCGTAGCCTTCGGCAACGGTCAGTCTCTTGTCGTTCCCCACGAGGATCTAAAGCGCAAGGGTGGCCTCTTCGGAGAGTCCAAGAGAGTACGGGAGGGTGAGAAGCGCCACCCTTTCGCCGTGCGAAGCTGAGGGAGTGGGATAGCGAGGATGGTCTCTACAAGGCTACGCTACCCAGCGGTTCCGAAGTAGCCCTGGGGGACACTATAACTATTTCGCACCCTGATACGGGCGAAGTGTTTATCGGAACCCTGTTCTACATTAACGATTCGGGAACTCGTGTGAGCGTAGAAACCAACATTGGCCGTGTTATCGGTGGGGTTCCTGTTGAAAACGTGATCGAGGAATCCAAGCGTTCCCGGAAGCGTGTCGTTAAGGAAGGCTTCATGGAGCCTGAGATTTACTACGGCACAGCCTACGAAGTGGACACCACTCACGGTACAGAGATCATCCCTGTGGACGTAGTAGGGGCTGTCACCGACATTCAGCAGCTTCGTGACTACTGCGAGGGTGACCCCCTATCGTTCCGAGAGGTGACAGGCTGGATTGGTAGGTATCAGGCCCCAGGTTACCTTGACTCCATACCTTGGGCGATCTACGACTCAGCGGAAGAGGCTCAGGCCGACCTAGCGGATATGTACGGCGACGAAGAGGACTTTGACGAGTCCCGGAAGAGGAAGTGACTATGTCCCCGAGAGAGAACGTAAGAGATTCATTCTTCGCTACGACTGCCGCCATCTCGAAAGGGAAAACGGACAGTAGTGGGCGAGTCGAGGGTTACCCCATCCGTGGTCGTTTGGGCGTCATGTACGAGCCATCAAAGCCGGTGGCACGGGAGTTCGTATCCCCGTCACAGCGGAAAGTCCTTTCCGAGAATGACGAGTCCAATCGGCGCAAGCCGTCTCAGCGTAGAAGGTTGCGGGAAGAGCCCTCGGACATTGTTCCCGAGTCAGTCTACGACTTTGGGCGGCACCTCAGAGACTACGGGGTTTGGGATCTAGCCTACTGGGAGGACTTTTGCCTCCAGGTACAGATAACCGCTGGGGTTCTTCCGTACAAAGACGAGGCTATGTTTGTCCCAATGCCGAGAGATGCCGGTGCGTACTGGTGCGGCTTCTTCTCTGTATCCCTTGGGGGGGACGAGAGCCTAGCAGAGGAGATGTTCAACGGGTTTTTCGGCAGGGTGCTGACAGGAGAACTCTACAACTCCATGCAGCAGGGTATCTCTTCTAACAGGTTCAACGAGGCCAAAAAGCCAAAGCGTAGAGGGTTGCGGGCGGTTACGGAGTCGGGCATGGAGGCTTCTGCGTGGGCGGACTTGGTAACGGGTAGCGGACAATCCACCATCTTCGACTATATCCCGGTTGGGGGTAGGTTTAAGTTTAGGGAAACCGACTCCGTAACATTTACCAAACAGAGCAACGGCGGCTGGTACACAGACGACGTAACTGGGGCACGCTATAAGACGGGGAAGAACACGGCTTGCATCCAATTGGAGTCCAAAAAGTCTAAGCGCAATCTGAAAGAGTACGAGTACGAGTCTGAGCCTTTTGACGGGCAGCATGAGGTTTGTGCGCTGTGCGGGCAGGACATAGAGTACGATGAGGATGGAGACGTTTGGCGAGACCGTGGCAGCAGCACAAACTGTGGTGTCTACATGGGCACAGACGAGTACGGTGAGAGGAACTGGGTACATCCGCCTCCCGGCACAGAGCATTCCCCCTACGATGACTACTTGGAGTCCAAAAAGTCTAAGCGCAGCCTGAAAGAAACGGGAGAGTGGTCGGGTGACGAGGAAGATCGTGCCTGGATGGATGCCCTGCAAGCGGCTGTGCTTGGTATCTCTGCGGAAGTTCCTGAGTTCCAATTCCTATCTGTCCACGGGTTTGATAAGTACCAAGGCCCTTACGCACGAGTGAGTTGGCGAGGGGCAACCTACAATGTTTGGACGCTTGGGGACTATGACGGGGACGATAGGTTGTGGATAGAGGACTTCCCCGTTGACAACACTTCCTACGGTGGCAACCTACCTGGGTTCTCAGGAACTTGGGACGAGATTGCGGATATGCTACTGTCTCTCTCGGAGTCCAAGAAGAGGAAGAGGAAGTAACATGGCTCTCAGAGAGGATACCTCCATTTCGAGCGTCGGAGTAGGGGGGAAGGCTAGCACGTTTAAGACGGCCTTCCCCGACTTCGACATCCTTTGGTTCGAGAATCCAGAGGATCACGAAGAGGACTTTCGCCGTTGGGCTGAATCCGTTGGAATCGTCGGGCAGGATGCAGAAAACATTCTTGCCCTTGTGAGGCAAGTGTCGGGGAGCGAGCGATGAGACCACTAGGTAAGCTACGAGAAGATTTCGTTTCCGCTGTGCAGAATCAGCGAGGGACGTTGTTAGAGGAAGTGGGCTGGGACTACGAGTACACGAAGGAATGCCCAAACTGTGGCTTACCCGCCGACTTTACTGACTTGGGTACGAAGGTTCCGTGGGGCACCGGAACACTTTGACCGGGTTATCTTTCAACGTACTTACAACCCCACTATCTTCATCTGTAACAAGTGCGGTGCGAAGAGGTACCTAACGGGTTGGACCGCAGAGGGTGTTCCGATCTACTACTGGCCCCCCGTTGACGAGTCCGCCAAGCCCAAGGGCAAGAAGATGCTGAGAGAAGAGCTAGTGCAGGGGTCTCGGGTTCCCGTGCATATTGGCCCAGAGGCTACGATGGTGGATTACCTTGGGGCTTTCATAAACACGAACTACGAACCGTCCACTGCTGCCTACGAGGCGTTGAAAATCCACGACCCGGATAGCCTCCTGTACACCGTGGAAGATGCACTAAAGGTCTACCCGTCTGAGTCCCCTTGGCTGCACGCTTTTGCCGACGAGGTGGCGCACAGGGCACTCCGTATGGAATCCAAGTCTCGTAAGCCCAAGCGCAAGCTACGGGAAGGCATGTACGAGAGTCTGGAGAATGGCAGGGTAGTGGCGAAGTGGGAGTCTAAGACAGGCAAGCATTGGGTAGTTCTGTACCGGGATGACTACGGGTACGGGTACACAAGCCCCGATGCTGGAGGGTTTCTTGGCCAACTGCCGTCCGACGAGGATGCCATCGCGCAGATGGAGGCAAAGATCGAGACGGGGTACTTCTTACCGGACTCAGCGAAAACTCCCATGCGCCGGGTGGAGTCCAAGCGCCCCAAGGCCCGTAGCCTGAAAGAGTCAGGTCCGTGGTGGGAGTACGAGGATGCCAGGGGTGTAACGGTCAGGGGCAAAGTAGAAAACTTCGTTGACTTCGGCGGTACGGACCAGACGTACTATATGCGGCGTGAAGATGGGACACTCGACCTTTTGTCCGGGAGCAGACTAAAGGCAGCTAGGGTTATTTACGACGAGTCACGACGCTCGCGGTAACTACACCGGGTTGAAGGCTTTACTGTAACACCGCCTCACAAAGAGGCTTTGGAATAGGAGAACAGAATGGCAATCACAGCACAGCATCTTGCCCCACAAGGGGGAGGGTTCGAGCCTCAGAGAGCGTTTGACTTTGAGGTAGTCCTCGTCGGCGTTCCGAATGCAGAGAACGTCCGTCTCGCAGTCGAGCAGATGTTCGTCCCGTCCATGCAGAACAACACGATCAACATTGCTTACATGGGCGAGGATCGGAAGGTCGCTGGTAGGGCATCCGCTCAGGGTGGTTCTCTCGTGGTCAAGGACTTCGTAGACGAGGGTATCGCACAGGCGTTAGAGTCGTGGCGCAAGCTCGTGTACAACGCAGAGACAGGAGCAATCGGTTGGGCAAGGGACTACAAGAAGCAAGCGTTCCTCCGCCTACTGGCACCCGACGGAACCTCACCCAGGACGTACAAGCTAGAGGGTGTGTGGCCGTCTAACCTGACAGCCTCTAACCTGTCCTACTCGCAGTCCGGCGTAGTGCAGCTTACCCTAGCCCTCGTATTCGACCGCTACTTCTTCCAGGGCTAAGTAGCAAGAGGGGGGCGAAAGCCCCCCTTCCCTCCCCCCTTGACTTTCCTTACATTTCGTGATAGCTTGTATCGACAGGAGGTGCGTATGCCCCTCGATTGGTTGCCTGTATCTGCCGACCTAGCAGAGAACGCCCTTTCTACGATTTTCGCTGGAGACTTCCTCACGCTGCCCGCTATCGACTTGGCGGAGGCTATGGGGGTTCCCGGTGGTTTCCTTTCGTACACCCCACCTGAGCCTCACCCGGAGGGATTCGTGGTGGACGCGATCCTCACCGACGAGGAGGGTGTCGAGTTGCAGCGCAAAGCATTCCTAATCAGACTCATCGTATCGGAGATTTAGCATGGCCGTCGAGAGAATCGCAACCCCGTTCACCCTCCCCTCACAGGGGCTCTTCTATGAGGGGCTTCCCGGTGGTGAGGTGGAGCTATACCCCATCCGAGTTAGGGAAGAGAAGGTTCTTTCTGGCATGGCACAGGAGTCGTTCTCCAAGGCGATCAACACGCTCCTACGCTCGTGCCTGAAAACGGACTTCGACCCGTCCAAGATGATCCTAGAGGACAGGTTCTACCTCCTCCTGGTTCTCAGGGTTCTGAGCTATGGGGAGTTGTACAGGTTCCCGATCAAGTGCGGATCTTGCTCTGTCAAGTTCCAGTACAAACTCGACCTAAACGCTCTGGAAACGAAGATGGCCAACCCGGAGTGGGCGGAGCCGTTTGCCACGACTCTCCCTGTGTCGGGGGACAAGGTGGAGTACCGACTCCTACGGGCCACAGACGAGGAAGAGATTTCCAAGCTCATTCGGTCATCCTACACGTCGCTGGGTACTCCACCGGAGGGTGACCAAGCCTACGTCTACCGTCTCGCTTTTCAGGTGGTCAGCGTCAACGGGAAACCCCTTGGGTTGCAGGAAAAGCTCCTATGGCTAGACGACCTCATTGGTCGGGATAGCGCCAAGCTCCAGTCAGAGATGGATTCCAAGTCCTTTGGGGTGGACTCCACCGTCGAGACAAAGTGTCCCGCGTGTGGCAACGAAATCGTTATGGCGATGCCGTGGTCGATGGAGTTTTTTCGTCCAAGGGAGGTTTGAGGAGCCCTATCATTTCTTCCTCCCCGGCCCTGAGATTCAGCACGACCTCATTGAGGCGCAGTTCGCGTGCGCCTACACGAAGTTTCTCGCCTTCGACGTATCCGATTCGATGCCGTTGGCTGAGTTCTTCTGGCTCTACAGGCGGTTCTTGGATCAAAAGAAGAAAGAGCAGCAAGAGCAGGACATGGGGGGCATGATGGAAATGCCCTCCAATCCTGCCCTTGCGGACTTCCTGAAGTCCGGTGGTCTGAGGCCCTAGTTAAGAGTCTCTTTCCACCGGGCTGCAAAGTCCTCTACTTCGGCCATGTACTTTTCCACGAGTGCATTCAGGGCAGAGAACAGAACGGGGTCAACGGTCATAATGCACCCCATCCGAACGTCCCCAACGTCTGTGCCAACATGGAACGAGTGGGTACCTAGAACCCCGTCTTTGTCGTTGCCAACAGCGGTCACAACCGCCTCGTAGACCCCCTCCAGCAGCTTCTCGGCAATCTCGATGCTCTCTTGTGGCATTTTCATTTTGTCTTGCTCCCTGAAAGCATCCAAACGAGGATGGCTACCCATACCCCGGCAATGAGGGTGCCCAAGGCTACCGGCCACCCCGCTTCTGCCCACAGAACCCCAAGGGTGACCACGTAGGGCCAACTCACTTCCACGGTCTCCCCTGTACCCTTCGCATTCGTCCGTAGCTTCATGTTCCCCTCTCCGCCCTCATATCGGGCCGCTGTGACACGATAAGAGACGAGGCAGGGGGTTGCCCTGCCTCTAGTCCGTTTGGCCCTCAGTCCTCGTTAGGTGGCTCGACTGATGCGCTCGGCTTCCTCGTTCCAGGCGACAATGTCCACACCCTTCAAGTCGTCTTTGTCAGATCCCCAGAATCCAACCTCGATCCCGAGTGGGTAGATTTCATACCATCCCCACGGTCTGCCGCTGCACTCGGGATGCCTGTTCGTGTGCGATTCCAGACGTAGCGCCCAGCGTTTTGCATAACGATTCACCTTTCGCAAGGCTTCCAGTTTCCCCAAGTATTCGGATGGTTCTTTCAGTTGATCTCTCATCTTTTCTCCTTCGCCACCTAACGCTCCGGTTCAGCGGCGGCGGAACGCCGTCCGCTGCAACCGATTGTTAGGTCTCAAAGTTTTCAAGGTTCAATACCAATAAGCACGAGTGGGACTGCTGGCACACCGCGCCCTTGACGAACTACGTTATAGAACTCGCCCTCATAGTAAGCGACACCGGAACTCATCTGGCTTTGAAGGGATTTCATTGGAAGAATTTCAATTCCTACGTCTATTCGATCACCAACATAGAACGCGAGATGTTTGACGAAAAGGTCATATGCGACAAAAGCATACTTTCCAAACTGAACCTCAACGGCCACCCGATCTTTGACAAAATCAGTCTGGTTATAGCTAAAAATAGGTGTTTCGCCAGCTGCCTCAATCTCCCGTTTTTGCTCTTCCGCAGGCATCGTAAGCGTTTTCCGAATCAACTTTTCGCTTTTGGTAACCCAATAGCTCACTCGGCTTTCGTCCCAAGATTGTTCCCGAAGCAGACGATTGAATTCAGAATTCATGTCGATGGGACTAAATAGAAGCTTGCCCTTCATCGTTTTTTCTTTGGATACTTTCGTTCGACATTTATTGGCATCCACCGCAGCAATGACAGCTTGTATTTCTTTCCAAAGGTTTGGCTTGTGAACTAAAAGGAATTCAAGCCCGTTCAAATGGGAATATGTCTCAGAGATATTCATCAGTGTTCCTTTCCATACTTTGCTCTTTTTTCAAGTAACCTCATTTGCTTGGATTCCTTCTTATCCCAAGGAGCTATTGTAAGGCTGTTTCCGGCTTCCACAGGGTCATAAACTGGCCTGGCCATAGGCCGGGTTCGCAATGTGCCGTCCATTTCCTGCTGGATTCTCTGTCGTGCAAGCTCTACATACTTCGCTACAGTCTCGGCCCCAACACCCCGGCGTCCATGACGGATAGCGGCGATAATCGACGTGCCCGTTCCAAGGAAAGGATCTAGCACCCAATCCCCTTCATTGGTGAGGGAAAGCACCAATCGCTCAATCAGCTCAACGGGGAACTGACACGGGTGTTCGGTCTTTTCGACATGATTGCTTTTTACGTTCGGAATTACCCACAGGTCTCCGGGATTCTTGCCAAGTGGGTTGCACGAATACTGGCCGGCTTTCGGGCCTTTGAAATACTTTTTCCCGGGGTATTTCTGTGGGATGCGCACTGGGTCGAGATTGAAGACGTACTCATCCGACTTTGTGAACCAGATTATTGTTTCGTAGCGGCCAGAAAATCGGCGGCTACAGTGTAGTCCATGCTCAAAGTGCCAGATGATGCGATTCCGCATCCGAAGACCAAAGTCTGCGAAAATGGGATATAACACGGTGTCCAAAGGTATGATGGCTCCCCTGTCAACGTAGTTGCCGACCTGCCAACAAATGCTGCCCTTGGGGGACAAGGCACGGACACACTCGGCGATGACCTGGGCTTGCTGTTGTAAGTACACATCGAGATGAAGTTTCTTCTCGTATTCTTTGCCGATGTTGTAAGGGGGTGAAGTGACAACAAGTTGGAGTGTCTCATCCGGTATTGATTTTAAGAGGTCGAGGCAATCGCCGGGGTACACGACAATAGATTCCGATTGGTTGAACACATCGGCGACCGTGTGATTCTGATTGAACAATGTCTGCGTCTTTCTTTTCATGCTTCCTCCTTCAGTTTTATGAGACCTAACCACTCGTTGCAGCGGACGCTATCGCGCCGCTGAACTCGGATCGTTAGGGAGCATGACCGTGGCAGACGGCTCCCCGTTGAACGTGCCGCCGAAAACGATCTTGGCGGTGACCACTCTCTGCCGACCCCGGCCAGGACGGGGGACACGGGAGAACTTGAAGTATCCGTATCCCCGCTCGACGTTGGCACGGCTGCTGGCGAACTTGGACATCCAGACGACATCCCACAGGCGACCCCGAACGGACTGACCGGCCCCACCCTTGGCCTTCTCGTCTTGCGGGGTCCACTCCGCGAAATCCTCCCACGCTGCACGGGTCAGGAAGTAGCGGCAGGAGAACCCAGCCTCACGGGCCGTGTCGGTGACCTCCACGAGGGTTCCGTCTCTCAGGGCGTCCTCCTCCGTGTAGACGGAGATGGGTTCGCCCCAGAACTCTGTCAGGCTCAGGCTGTTGGCTTCCGTTGTCATTGTCTCGCCCTCCCTTCACCTGAGACACTACCATAACCTTTTCGTAGTGTCAACCCCCCCCGTCCCTCCGTAAGCTAGGCCCCTCCGCTTTCTGTTTGAGTGCGATCAACCGACCCCTAACACCCTCAAAGGGGGGGAACCGTAGGAAGCTAGGAGCAGAACCGTCGTCCTTCCCTGACAGGATATCCTCCACCCCCCGTATCGCCTCTTCGATACCGTACTCTTCACCCCGAGAGAAGCTGTGCGACTGAAACGGTGTCCTGTCAAGCTCAGGGCTCTCGCATTCGTCCCTCACGAGCCAACCGAGAGCAAAGGCGCTGTAGGCGTCCACAAACCGTCCTGGCACCCCTACGGTGGGGATGCAATCCAAATCCTTGAATCTGTCACGGAAGATTCGGAAAAGCTCTTTGGTATCTTCCTCCCCAACCTGTCTCATCCTTCCTCTCCGTCTAAAACCTCCATGAGGTAGGTTCTACCAACGCGGAAGTGGTTTCCATCAAACGCCCATGACTTGCTCCCGTCATCGAGGTTCGTCATCTGGAGGTGAGCCGTCGCATACGCCCATGCTTCGTCCACACAGTCAACGAGGATTTCCCAACTCCTATCCCCCATCCCCGGTAGGTACTGCAACTCTAGGGAAAGCTCGTTCTTCCCTCCAGGAGGGATGACGTTTAGGTTAGCTACTAGGATGGCCTCATCATCAATCCGGTGGCAGTTGCCCACAAACAGCGTGGCGACCGTCCCACCGAAACGTATACAGTCCAGGTACACGGCTGGGGTAGCGAAGGTGGTTACCCAAGGGGCCGTGTTCATAGCGGGGGTGAGGATTCCCTTGGCAGCGAGGGACAGTTGGGGGGTAATCGACAAAACGTCGGCTAGTTCGGCAACCGCCCGTACTGCAACCCCTACGTTTCTCATAGCTCGGAATCCCTCATGTAAGTTGGTACTGTTTCCGGTCCATCTGACTGCAACGCTCTCACCACTTCCGCTACGGTGTCCTTATCCAACCCGCTGAGGTCGGGGTCAGGGTACGTTGCCACCTGGAGTGGCCCGTCCTCTCTGTCCCTGTAGACGAAGTAGACGGCAGCTACCGCCCTCTGTAGCCTCTCTATTCGCTTCCCGTACATACCGCCTCCCTTCTCGACTTGACGGTACCGTCAAGTCAGACAGTTTAGTCAAGTCTCAGTCCCACCCGTTCCGCGTCTTGGTCACCTCGCTCACGACCCCCACCTCTTCTCCCGTGAGGCTCTTGAACCCCTCCCTGTCGAAAGCGAGACGCTTCTTCCTGTCGTCGTACATGAAGCACTTGGCGACGATGGTACGGAGGTAAGTCAGCTCGGCAGCGTCGGAAAGCTCCGACTCCCACCTCCCCGTGTCCTCCGCCCAAACCGCCCGACCCTCGCACAGGCCCTCGACCAGATCCTTGATCTTCACGAGCCCGACGTTACGGAACCCCTCCTGATACCGGAGGTACTTGATAGCCTCGATCTTCCCGCACTCCCGGAAGATTGCGAGAACCTTGTTTCTGAGGTTGTCTGTCTTGGCGATCATTCCGTTTCTCCTTCGGACTCCAGGTAGACCCCAGCGAGGTAAGCGCCCCTCCACTCGCAGAGGTGGTAAACCAACTCACACAGTTTGGGGAGCGCATCGGAACCGGACAGCCCATCCGGGGTACCAACCCGAACCTCACACCGCCACCCGAGCGTGCTTTCGAGGATGACGGTGGAAAAATCTTTCCCGGCGATCACAGCGGCTCTCGCTTTCTCCATCTCGACCATTTTGACCACGTTGTCTCCTCTCAGGACAGGTAGAGAACCTTGATTGGGGTGTCCACTTCCAAGCTCCGCTCCTGTGCCTCTCTCAGGACTTCCATCTTGATCCTCTTGGAGATCACGCTACGGGAAGAGCCCGGAGCAAAGCTGACGTACTTCGTTCTGTGAGGAGTACCCTTCTCTGAGAACTCCAGCCTCATGTACCCCTCTTTCTTGCAGACGTAGGCGGAAGCGAGCAGTCCCGTGTCCTCACTCATCCGAACATCTCCTCTTCCTTGCGGGCGTCGTACTCCGCGTCCGCCCAGTCCTCTTCGTCACGATCCATCTGGCGCTCCGCCTCTCCGATGGCCTCCCGCTCGTCGTCCTCGTCAAACTCGGGCCACTCGTGGGGCTCCAGCTTGGTCAGGTGCCCGCCCTCCCCGACCCGGTAGACGTTCAGGAACTCCAACTCTTCCTCGGCCTCGTAGCAGTCCTCGGGACGGCCAGAGTACCGACCCGGACGATAGCTGTAAGTGAACCCGACCAGGAACCGCTCAGACTCCCCTGTCTCTTCGTCCCACCGCGAGAACTCCCACTCGAACTCGGCCATGTCTCGTTCCTCCCTTCGATTACGAATCTAGCATAACCTTTACTGCCTGTCAACCCCTCTGGACGCATTCCAGCCGCAACCCCTCCCACTTGGCGGTGAACGAGGCCAACTCATAGGCGAAGTCAGGGTACTCATCCTCCCGAAGGTTCCGGGGAATCGTATGGGAGCTACCCCCATGCCACCCCCCGAACTCGTCGGAGTAGTGGAGGATGATGAGATAGGGAGTCACCTCCCACTTCACGAAGAGCTTGGTAGCCTGTCCCATGCTGTGCCTCCCTTCGGATGCCATCCTAACACAACCCAACCCCCCGTCTACTACCCAATCGGGTAGGTACCCACAACAAACGTAACGGAATACCAAAAACCCCACAAAGGCAAACCCCCCCTTTATGCGCCCCCTGTATCCTAGTGAAGGAATCGGGTACACACAGCGCCGTTCCCCCATTTTGTGCCCGGACCACAACCCTATGGCTAGAGCCCCACAAGCGACCACAGGAGCCTCCGTTATGGGGGCCGTTCGTTTTGCCGTCGGCTTCGATACCGAGCCTCTACTACAGTCCTTCTCTCAGGGGAGTGAGGGTGTCCTCTCCATGCTGGGGGCGTTCCAGAAGATCGCAGAGGGGCAGGTAGGTGCGGTAGACGCCCAACTCAAATCGACACTCGGGGATATCCACTCCGGCCTACAGTCCCTCGCTTCCATTCTGCATGAGAGAGGCGTCGAGTCCCTTGGGGTGCTAGACTCCCTGGCAGGGAGAGAGGCATTCGCCAAAGACTATGCCAAACGCATGGGGAGGGATATCACCCTCCTCTCCCAAGCGGAGATCAAAGACCTATACGAAGAGGCGAGGGCTCAGCAAGTCAAACTATCCAATAATTTGGAGCGGGTCACAAGTCAGGCCCGTGAGTTTGAGGACTCGTTCAAGCGGGCCGCTGTCTCTTCTCGTGAGATAGCGGACGACATGGACGGAACCTCCGAGAGGGGGGGTTTCGGGGGTCGCCGTGGGGGTTCGCATGGTAGGGGGGTTGGGGAAGAGTCACCTACAGACAAGCTGATTCGCGCAATCCAAGACCTCCCTGACAAGATCGTGAAGTCCTCTCCCTGGATGGCGGCTCTAGCGGCTGACCAGGACTACTACAAGGCCAAGCGGCTGAATGTAGAAGGGGGGATGAGCGAAGCGGAGGTGAAGAAGCTCGTTGGCCCCGTTGCACGCTCTCTCCAAGCGGAAAAAGGTTTTCTCTACGACAACGACCTGTACCAGCAGCTACTCCGAGACCTCGTAATCATCGGGGACAGGCGCAACCTAGCTGATATTGAGGCAGCGGGTAGGGTGGGGATGATGCTTCACACAGCCCTAGGGGTTGCGGCTCCAGAGGCTATCTCCACGCTCAATACGTTGAATCGTGACCTCAAAATCAGCTTCGACAAGGCTCCTGAGATGCTGGCTACGGCTCAGAAGCTCGCTCAGCAGACGACGAAATCCTCTGCCGAGATTATGAAGGGTATGGTAGAATCGGCTGACTACGTTCGCCGCCTGTCTCGGGAAGAACGGATGGGCACGATGCAGGAAATCGCTGCTACCGTCGCAGCCTTCGACCAAGCGGGGCAGAGCCTTCGCACCTCCGAAGTCACCGATATGCTAAAGAAGTTTTCTGCGGGTGCTTACGGTGGGCAGGATAGTGCCATAGCTACTGCCAAGATGGCATCCTTCCTGGGTATGTCCACCCAGGAGCTATCCATGATGGCTCGGCAGGGCAAGTCCTCTGAAATCTACGATAGGATCACTCAGGAAGTCCAGCAGAGGTTCCAGGGGGTGGAAAGAACCTCTGACCAGTTCCAGATGCTCCTCTACCAGATGCTCCCGCAACTGTCCGGGATGAAGTCAGACGACATCCTGAAGATGTTAGAGGTGGGGGAGACACAGAAGAAAGACGCGACGAAAACCGCCTCGCAGCTAAAGACGGAGACAGTCCTCACGGGGGCAGAACCAACAGAGCCTATCGAAGATGCCCTGACCACAAGCACGAAGCGGTGGGCCAATATGACGGGGGCCTTGTTCAGGGATATGGGAAGCACAATCCAACGGATTGTAGACGGGCCGCTCCAGAAGTTCTCTGACCTCTCTACCTCCCTGGCACAGCAATGGCTCAATGCTCCGCAGGGGGTGAGGGATACTGCCAACGTACTGAGCAGTATCGCCCTCATGTACTTCGGTAAGGACATCGGTAAGGCGGTCATGTGGCCCCTGAAAAAACTCTTTGCGGCGGGTGGTGTCCAAAAGGCGACTACTGCACTCGGGAAGCTCTTCGGGTTAGGTGCCACACCGGCAGCTACCACAACAGCGGCCACGACAGCACGGATGGCTAAGTCAACGGGCGACCTTTCCCGTAGCCTCATGGGTATGACACCGAAAATTGTAACCGCTAGCTCGAAGCTCTCTACTTTCGGACGTATCGTATCCGGTTTCCGGTGGGGCTCTCTCTTGACGGGCATGAAGTGGCTTGGTAAGGCGAGTGGTGTCGGTATCGTCATTGGGTTGATAGGGGAAGCCGTTATCGGATTCGGCAAGTCCCTGTGGGAAGCCGGTGGAAAAATGGACGGCTTCATTGGCCGGGCAAAGAGAGTCAAGAACGTCCTAGAGGGGTTGGGAGTCGCAATCTGGGAGAAGCTAGGTAAGGCGTTCAAGTGGGTAGTAGACGACTGGAAAAAGGGTCTAGCTGAGCTAAAGGGGCATTGGGAAACTTTCACGACATGGATAACCGGGGCGTTCGATAAGTACCTCGGACCTCTGTGGGAGAAAGTGTCGTCCCTGTACAAGATCGTCACGAAGCCGTTGAAGGGTGCAGCGGACTGGGTATCCGAGAGGGTAGTGGCCGGGTTTGATGCGACGATGGACTCCCTCTCTGGCTTTGAGAAAGTCGGTGCGGATCGGTCAGCAGCTAGGGCAGCGGCGAGGAACACTCCAGCAACCGTAGAGCAGGGTACTACCCCCCCTAACCTAGCTACGTCGCTAGGACGGCCAATGGGCGACCTATCCGGCATCCGGGGCGGTAAGTGGTGGGATACGATCCAACAGCACAGTCATATTGACCCCATGCTCGCTATGGCGATGATGCAGCAGGAATCAGGCGGAGACCCAAACGCAGTATCCGGTGCCGGGGCCAGGGGCCTATTCCAGATCATGCCAGGGACGGGGAAGGATCTAGGGCTCCACAAGGATCAAGACTTCTTTGACCCCGCCAAGTCCACAGAGGCCGGGACACGCTATTTTAAGCAACTTCTCCAACAGTTTGGATCGGTCGAGGTTGCTCTTGCGGCGTACAACGCTGGCCCGAACTCCAAGGCGGTGCGTAGATACGCACAGACGGGCGACCTTTCTGTCCTGCCGAAGGAAACGCAAGCCTATGTCCCCAAGATCATGGGTAGGTACGCGGATATCCAGGACAAGCTCGGGGGTGAGGGATTCGGGGCTGACCAGATCGCTTCTCTGAGAGAGACGACTTCCGGCCTAGAGCAGACAGAGGTTGTCGAGGCGGTACGATCTACGGGAGGGACACAAGCGAACCTGCTAGAGCAGATCCTAGCTGTCCTGACCACTACCGTCGCTGCAAACCCTGTAAGTAACACTTTCCAGCGGTCAGCTTTCGCAGAGGCGACCGATTCGATAGCGGCATTCGGGAGGTAACCTGTGTCATTCGCTGCAAGGGCCGTTCGTCGGCATATTTGGGTTAAGGATATCGAGACGGGCGATAAGATGGAAGCCCACGCCATTATGGCTAACTATACGGACTCCAAGACTCCGACTTGGACGCCTACGAACATCATTGGCCGAAGCTCTCCGATCTACGGGTACAGTTACTCGGGTAGCAGGACGTTGAACTACACCTTCAACTTCCACACTTCCGTCGAGCAAGAGGACGACACGACCCCGGAGGACGTAAAGAAGGCGTGTGACTTCTTTCTTTCCCTAGCCTACCCTGACTACAGCGGCGGAGCTATCAAGCCTCCCCACCGTGTTCTCGTGCATATCGGGAATCAGGTATCGTTCACCGCCATTGTCGGATCGGTTTCTGTGACATACTCTGACCCCTACGACGTTCACACCGGGTTGGCCTACAATGCCAAGGTGACCGTTTCATTCAGCGAAGTAGACGACATCCCGAAGGGCTATGAGGAGGTTCGCATGGGCATGACACAGGCAGGGCTAGCATGACAGACGAACTAATCCCGACGAAGAAGCTGTACCCCGACGGAACCTCCCGATTCAGGAGGTGGCCTATCCTGTTTGATGACGACCAGGAGTTCTTCGCCACCTACTACTCTCACGAGTACCCCTACTCCGCTGAGGACAAGTACCACGAGGTAGGGTCGGGGGAAGAGGGTCGGCTTGACCTGATAGCCCACGAGTATTACGGCTCCGCCCTCCTGTGGTGGGTAGTGGCAGAGGCGAACGAGATTTTCCACCCCTTCAAGGACGTAGTATCCGGCAAGGTGCTGAGGATACCGTCCACGAACTACGTCTTTGGGACGAGGCTCGCCTAAACCCGAAGCGCCCCCACAACTTGACTTTTACGATACCACATGATAGGCTTCATGCCGTCGTGGAGGTAGTCGTATGCAGAAGATTCCCTACCTGTGCCCCTGTTGCGCGGAAGAGTCAGACGGCCCCGCAATCCAAGTCCTCTATCCCTGTGTCTACCCCTGGGCGTGCGCCAAGTGTGGGGAGGAGTACCACGTAATCATCGAGTTCAGGAAAAAAGTGGGGCCGATCTACGCCGGGTACGGTGGTACCACCTACGTCTACGACTCGGTTCTACGGCCAGCCGCCAAGGACTCCGCCTTGCCCCCCACGGAGGGTGACAAGGGATGACACTACCCCGAGAGAGGAAGCGGGCGATTAGCCTCTTAGGAGAGGCAGCATTCCGAATCTTCCATGCGACAGCACGAGCTAGGCTCCACCCGAAAACAAAATTTGTCAAGGTGCCCATCGAGCTACTTGACAACCTCTTCCTCGCCCTGAGACACTACCCAATGGACTGCGAGGTCGAAATGTTCTGGAGGGAAGGCGATGGCGAAGCGAGAGACGGGTAGACGGTCGGAGGAGTGCAACGGTTTCGTGAACTTCCCTGTTCACGATCCCCGCTACGAGAACTCCCGAGAGGGGGGGTGTTTGTCATGGCCGTCGTTCTGGAGGATGAGGACTTCGACAAGCGTTGGCCCATTTGCTTTGGCGGGTACAGCTACTTCCCGATGGCCGAATCCCTGATTGACGACAGCGAGAACCCCAGGCCGAAGCCGACGGAACCCCCGACCAGCCTAGAGGACATGGACAGGGAAAGGGAGGCTCACGATGCCTGGGAGGGGCAGCTTTTCCCCTTCATGCGGAACACAAGCCCCAAGATCGCTTGCTCCCTGGAGAGGTACATTTCCGTTCCTCTGTTGGCCTCTGTCCTCTTGGGATCAACCGGGTGGTCGGGGTGGGACACAGAAGCGGGAGAATACTGGAAAGCGACACGAGACAGTTTGACTCAGGAGGGGCTTGGCATTGTGACCGCCCTGGAGGCTCTGTACGGGAAGAAGGTTCACCTCCTAACGTGGTTGGACACCTAATGAGAAAGCCCTACTACGTGCCTATGGCGATCCACAAGTGGGAGGAGTTTTTTACCTCCCTTCTCCCCCTCCCTGTGCGAGGTCCGGGTGTGGGAGCGTTGCTCGTGTACGAAACGAGGGAAGAGGCTGAGGCCGAATTCCCAGATCACGGAATCCTGGTAATAGAACAGGAAACCCCAGACGAGGAGACAAAAAATGGCTAAGGTGAGCAAGACGTACAAGCTAGAGCTTTCCGACACGCTTGATCCGATTTCCGTGTATGCACACCCCGAAGCGGACAGCCTCATAAACCTAGAGCAGGGAGGAGAGGTTATCAGTATCTCTCTCGCTGACCTAACTGACTTGCAGCGGGCTCTTACCTACGTAGCTCGTGACATGAAGCGTGGGGCAGACGAGTCGTAAGCTGTGGGGGGTTGACACTACGAAAAGGTTATGGTAGTGTCTCAGGTGAAGGGAGGGACAAACCATGAACGACAAAGACGAAATCATCTTTGAACTCTTCACCGCCTTGGGTCTTGCTACTTCGGCACTCGCCACCGTGAGGACCGCTCTGAAGCGTGGCACCGACCCTGCCACCGTGGCAGACGTGGCAGACGAGTGGTTCCGTGAGGCGCGTGGTGTGATGCGCCGTCACGAGGCTGCTGTGATTGGGGGCAACCCATGAGCGGCGGAACCTTCGACTACCTACAGTACCGGATTAGCGACGCGGCAGACACCCTCCACGAGGAGGCGGGTAAGTACTCTGCCGAGTTCCCGGAGGAATACAACCCCAAGGTTGTGGAAAGGCTCCACCTCGTTGCAACCGTCGTGAGCCTAGCCTCTGAGTTGCTTCACGACGCGGATTGGTTCCTGGCAGGGGACACGGGCAAAGAGGATATGCTAATCGACACCGATGCTACCTTGGCCAACCTGAGAACGATCCTGGAGGCCCACGGTGAGTAGACCCTCTGCCAGATACCTGGAGGACAGGGTTCGCCTCTTGGAGGAGGAGTTGGAGGCCGTGACGGAGGAGAACCGAATCCTCCGAGAGAGAATCCAATTCCTTGGATACCATGAGGAGGGATGTCTGGAGATCGAGAGCCTGACGGCCTACACCTTTGTCAGTCGGGGGAGGGCACCCTCCCGGCTCCGGTATTGAGGGAGTAGCTATGCCACGCGGAAGGGAAAAGTCCTTAGCCCCTGTTGCAATCACACACCCGACTCAGGGGCCGCTTGCCGTAGTGAGTAGGAACCCTCACGAGTACGATATCGACGCCCCTTGTGGTGAACATAGGTTAGGGTACGACAAGTGGGACGCCCTTGCCACGGTTTACGGCTCCGACGACAACATGGAGATCGGGGATGCTGTTGCGCTTGCAAACGCTACGCTCTTTGCTGCGGCTTTCGACCTCCTACAGGCGTGTGTGAACGCTTCATGGCTCCTAGACGACCTCGCACACCCACCAATGACTACGGGGGTGGCAGACACAAGGAAGAAAATCCTCCTCGTGGTCAGACAGCTTGATGCTGCCATCGAGAAAGCCGCGCCGTACCGTGAGGACGCTAGGGGGTAGCATGGACTGGATAAGTGAATGGGCGGAGGTGGAATCCCCGAGAAGTAAGAAGTTCAAGACGATGCCGTTTGTCGTGATTCCGAAGGATGAGGTGAGGCCGGGAGAGAACAAGCACGAGAGAGCCTACAGGGCGTGTTCTTGGCTATGGAGCTACGGCTTGTACCCGACCCCAACTTACCTCTCTATGCGCCTGTATGGTCACGAGAGCGACAACGTAAACGGAGCGGTATCCAAAGCCAGAAGGAAATTCCTGGCGGACAGAGGGATACCCCTAATGAGGCCCAACGGGAGGAGAATCCGTGAGTACACAAGTTAGGCGGTTACGGCTTGCCGCTCTTGACTCCCTGGACGAAGCCTATGCTATGATGGAGAAGCAGGGGGCCTACGAGACGGAACCAGCAGCTAAGGTTGTTGACCTGTTGCTTGGGTCTTGTAGGAATCGAAAAGACGCGGTTAGTCTAGCTGCCAAGGCAATTACCGTAGTAGCCGCGTTTGACAGGGAAACGGAGGCGTAACATGGCTTTCCTTCTGGCTGCGGTGGGGGTGGTGGTGGGGTGCTTTTCCCTTGCTTGGTACCTTGACAAGCGTTGGAATGACTGAGGTGGGTTCGTGAAGCTATTTGCGACATCAATAGTCCTGTTTGCTCTATGCTCCGTCGCTTGGGCAGAACATACACCCCTGTCCCCCGTCTCCCTAACATGGACGATCCCACCGGCCCCGGAGCCCCCCTACCCCGGTTATCCAGGTTGGGTACCTTGGAGGCTGGATTCGTTATCAGCCCGATTTTCCTCCTCAGCGTATAACGAGTTCCGTCTGCACTTTTACTACTGGCGGGGTCCGGTTTACGGTTACGTGAGCTACAGGCAATCTCCTCTGGTAACCCTACTGCCCGGACAAAGCGATACCTACATGAGGGAGATCCCCTACGACGTTTCTTGCGCTGGAGAGAGGCCGTGTTTACTGTGCCTAGACTACCTTTGCAGGGATGGTCGGGTTGACCAAAGGTGCGCCTACGTGGCCCGTCCTTTAGAGCCCCCCGCCCCCTCCCCCACGTTCTGGCAGATTGGGGGAGGGCAGGTTTGTGTCGGCTCTCCTGACCTCTTCGCGGACGGGTTCGAGTGGGGGCTGCGTAGGTGGTCGGGTTCTAAAAGTGATATACTTCCGTAGACAGGAGGGGTGACATATGGGAGAGGTAGCGTGTGCTGTCTGTAGGGACACCGGAGAGTTACAAGATTCTCAGGCATGGGACTGCGGCCAGTCGAACAGCGAGTGCCCATACTGCCCGCACAAGGTTGACGAGTATCGGAAGGAGATCGCCGCGCTGCGGGAGGCGCTTGGCCTCTTGACCACGCTGCCGGGCGCCGCAGATGTCGAGTGCGGGGTCCCTCCGCTGGAGTTGGCGCAGGCGATTCACGCTGCCGTGTCCAGGCACATCGAAGAACTCGGACTCGCCTGTCTGGGGTTTCAGCCATGACCGCCCTCCTCCTCGCGTGGAATCTCCTGTTCGTCTTGATCGCGCTCGCGTTCCGCCGCGAGCTGGAGGAGGGGCGATGAGCGAATCCGAGCGAAGAACTGTCTTGTTGCTGCGGCTTAGGAAGGCGGTAGCGGACAAGGAGGCCATCATCGCCTGCGCCAATCGGGAGCTTCAGGCGTGTGGAAACTGGGCCTATGACTGGAGCATTGGAATGGCGGGGGCAGACGATGAGTTTGCTGCCATCCTTCGGGCGCTGGAGGAGAAGCCGTGATATGCTCGACACGGCTACCGGGGTTGTCCGGGTAGCCAACAAACAGCCGGGTACGGACGGCCCAACAGGAAGTCAATGGGAGGCACGCCGAAAGCCTGACCAAAGAGCTAGGGGTGCGCGGCCAGCAATCTCCTACAGGACAGCCGGGGCCGTACCTCCGGCTGTTTTGCTTTCTACCCGTACCTCAAACCCTGTATGCCCTAGGGGGTAGTGTGATAGCGGCACAGTTCACCTTTTACCTGATAATTGGACTCAGCCTGTGGCTACTCGGCTACCCCCCTTCGAGCCTCAAAGAGTGGACGAGTTGGGTTGTCATCATCCTCTGGCCTGTCGTGGCCGTCCTGACCGTCTACAAGATCCTGAAATTCATTTTTTTGAAGTTGACGGGAGCTTGACTTGGCCCTCACCCCACGAGACTACGCCCCCAACCCCTACCTAGCCTACGTTCGTTTCAAGGTTAGGGGGGAGATTATCACGTTACGGCATGGCCGTCCCGATGCGCTGCTAGGATTCAGCTATACTAGGACAACCGACAACGCTGGAAACGTGGCCACGATCAACTTGATTGACAAGGACAAAGACCGCCTGGAGCCCATGTTTGTTGGGCTGGACACCGAGCCCGTCTACTTCCAATACGGGTACACGGAGGGGCGTCTTTCACCCTGGTACTCAGCCGTTGTAACAGAATACACCCCTGAGTACGTGGTGGGGGGTACCAAGATCAACGTCAACATGGTGACTCAGGGCCTCATGGGAACCCTGGGGGAAGAGCGCAAGAAAACCGTAGCCTGGACGGAGAAGCGCATTGACGAGATCGTAGCCGAAATCGCTTCACAGCGGGGGTGGGACACAGAGATTGACGAGACGGAAGAGGTGCCCGATAACCCCTGGATGGAGAAGTCAGAGGTAGGCCCGAAACAGTTCACACAGCAGAACCTAACAGACGAGCAGTTTATCGTGCAGGTTCTCCTCCCAAGGGCTATTCGGAAGTCAGACGGGGTTGGGGGGTATGCGTTCTGGTTTGACGACACCGACGGCAAGACGAAGATCCACTTCCACCCCCCTCGCATGGATGCGGCACCTGTCAAAACGTACCACTTCATGTTCGACAAAATGTCCGAGGTGGTTTCCTACTCCCCCATGATGACCCCCATGATCGCCAAGAGCTTCGGGGCAGGGGTGGTGGGCCTCCCGTTCATGGACGTTCGGACGGGTGAGTACAAGGTAGTGGAGATTCACGACAGCAATACTCCTGAAAAGGTCTTGTTGGGCGGACCCCTATCCCTTGTCGAGGCCCCGAAAAACGAGAGGCAGCACGCGATCCCTCTCCGTGTAGTGGCAGACGAGGATCAAGCCAAGCAAATGGCCAAGTCCGCTTTCATGCAGATGTACAACGCAACCTTCGGTGCCTCCCTGACCATCGTGGGCGATCCGACGCTCAAACCGTTCTCTGTCATTCGGGTTATCTTCGTCCACAAAGAGGGAAAGGTACACTACACCTCCGGCCTCTGGCTCGTGCAGCAGATCAAAGACACGATTTCGGATGGGAAGTACCTATCACAGCTAACCCTCACCCGTACAGGGTACCGCGAGGATGCCGGTATCGAGGGGACACAGGGGACAGGAAAAGTCAATGCCTAACCTACCGTCACAGTTTACCGCTACCCCCTCCTCACGAGAAGAAACCACCGTCCGCAACAGGATTTACGGGACGTATCCGGGGGTTGTCGAGTACAACCTAGACCCCCTGCATATCGGGAGGGTCAAGGTTCGTGTTCCCCTCTTCCACCAGACAGAGAAGAGTATCAAAACGAAAGACCTCCCGTGGGCGCTCCCGATCCACTCTATGGGGGGAGCCTACGACGTAGGAAGCTTCAACGTGCCTCCCACGGGTACGACAGTTTTTGTCACCTTCATGGCTGGCGACCCTGAGCAACCTCTCTACTTCGGGGGGTGGTTCAAGAATCCGACTCAGCCGAGAGCGATCAACTTCAAGGTAGACAAAGAGGACGGTAACCTCATACCGGATCGGGACAGGTTCCCGATTACGGCGGGGTACTGGTTCCAGCCTATTGGCCCGGAGGTGCCCTCAGAGATCGGGGCCGTACCCTACCACGACCCTACGGTGCGGGTGCTACTGAAGAGCGTCAAGGGGCATACGTTCATAGTCGAGGACAGGGACGGGTTTGAGTCCCTTGACGTAATCGACAGGGCGGGTCAACAGCTTACCATGAATGCCCCTGTCACAAAAGAAAAAAATGACGACAACCAAGCACAGAGGATTCGGAAAGAGGCACGGGACGGGGACGGGGTAGGCTACGACGACTTACAGGGGGGTGGCTCCACCCTGGAGCTTGTGGGAACGAGTGGGCAGAGGCTCCGAATGTCCGTAGGCAAGGATGCCGAGTTCGTAGAGATCGTGTCTCAGAACGCACGGGACTTCGACTCACCCCCCGAAGAGAAATCCGAAGTCAAGCTCACTCTGGCCGCTGGCCTGGGAGTCATTGACTTTGCCGGTGTCTACAAGGGGGAAGAAACCTTCCGGCTTCAGGTGGAGACAGCGACGGGTCAAGTGACTGTCAAGGCACAGGGGGGCGTGTCCCTAAGCACGGAATTCCTAAGCATCCTATCCAACCTCATCATGCTCCGGGGGAACGTCCACGTTGACGGGGATCTTGCGGTGAATGGTGACGCTCTGGTCTCTGGCCGTGTCATTGGAAGGGCAGGGGAGTAGCTATGTCGTGCCAATCCGTCATTGACAAGTCCCTCTCCAAAGAGGGCAAGTTTCAGCGGACAATCACAGTCATTGGGGAGTCCGGGGACGCCTTTGTGCCAGAAAGGTGTGCCGTCACCTTCCTGGAGTGCAAGATCGGGAAGCTAACGATTGACAACTACTCTACGGTTGTGGTATGCCGGTCAGAGGTTTCCGGTAAGGTAGAGCAGATCGACGGGGTGTTCACGGCGGATCGTGTCACCTTCCAAGAGGCGGTCGAGTTCATTTCCGTCAAGGCGACGGAAAAGGAATGCACCCACCTCCACTCGTTCATTCTCCGGGAGGGGTCAACTCTTGACGCCGTGAAAACCAACCGGCCCGGTGTCAACGGGGATTGGGGTGTCAAGGTTGTCGAGGGGTCACGAGCCCTCCTGATTGACGACACGATCCCTGCCGGGTTCCCCTGTGCCGTCGAGGTGGACAGTTCCTCCTCTGTGGTCATCCGCAATTCCAAGATCATCGGCATAGACGACGGAATCCGAGCCTTTGGAACGTCCCGTGTCGAGATGATGGGGGGAGAGCTTCAGGGAGAGAACCAGTACGCCCTCCATGCAAAGGACGGCTCCGAAGTCCTGTTGACTTCCATTCCAAAGCCTGTGCTGGGTCAGAGGGCGGCAATCCGAACGGAGGAGTCTGCACAGGTACGGGTTACCAATACCCCAATCCTCACAAGCCCCGAGACAGCGGTCTTTGCGGATACCAAGTCGAGCGTCCAAGTGTACCGCTTCGACAAGGTTGTTGGGGAGGGGAACGCAGCGGTGCGAGTCGAGCAGGAAGCCTCTGCCACTCTGGCCAAGGGGGACAAAATCCAATCGGATGGAGCGGAAGCGATCCGCATGAGCCGGGAGGCTGTCCTCACCGCCACCGACGTAACCACGATTCTGTCCAACGCCTCCCACGGGATCGCTACCGACCAGGGATGCTCTGTTACCCTTCGGAACATTTCAAGCCGGATCATTGGCATGGGAGGGGATGGGATCAAGGCGGGGACAAACGACACCTTCCATATCTCGTCCTGCCCGCAGCTTCGGGGGCAAGCCGGAAACGCAGTCTCGTCATCTTCCGGGTCAAGTTTCTTTTTCGTGTCCGTAGACGACATTCAGGGGATGCAGCACACCGCGTTCCTACTCGGGGACAGCAATACCGTTTCCTGCCAGAAGTCCACGCTCATCAAGGGAGTCCAGTACTCTGGAATCATCGCCGGGTCTAGGTTGAACCTTACGCTCGTAGACGTAACCACGGTGCAGGGATTCCTCCGGGATGGGATCGTGGCCGGTTCCGAGAGCATCATCCGGTGTGCCGACGTAGACGAGATCCTGGGGATGCACGGGAGGGGGATCGTCCTGGGGTCAAGGTCGGATTTAGAGCTTGCGAACTGCGGGAGGGTGGTTGCATGGGAGGGGGACGCGATAGATGCCCCTAGCAGCCGCGTAGTGGCCCGTACAGTCGAAAAGATCGAATCCCCGACCATCGGGGAGGGAATCCAGGTTGGCGGCTCTGGGGGCGTTGTACGGCTTTCTAACGTGGGCAGGGTTCACGCGGAAGAGGGAGACGCGATCCGGGTCACCAAAGGCCAGCTAACGGTCGAGCGGTGTGGGAGGATCACGGGGGGTGGAGCCGGGATCAACCTACAGAATAAGGCAACGGCCCAAATCCACACCCTGGACCGCCTCTTCGGGGGGGATGTAGGGCTGAAGATCCATGACCACTCCCGCGCTGAGGCTTCTGCGGTGGACAGTTGGGAAGGCGGTGGGGAGGGTGGAATCGGAGCCAAGAAGTCCGTTGTCGTGGCACAGGCTATTGGGGAACTCATCGGGGCTCCCAGAGCGGTCATTGCAGAGGACGCTTCGAGCGTTACCGTTCAATCCGCCGAAGTGGCGGGGGACATCCTCGTGGACGCCGAAAGCTCCTGCAAGCTGTCTGACTGCGACGTTACGGGAGGGGCTGAGGCGACGGACAGCCTCTTGGACTTCGCCCGAGTCAACCTGACGAAAGACGTTGTGATTACGGATTCTGTGTTACAGTTTCTCCGGGGTGAAATTGGGGGGCTCCTCACAGCTACGGGGAGTGGGCTGTCCGTTCACAAGGTAGAGATCGCGGGTGCCCCCACTCTCACCGCTTCGGGGGGCCTCTTCACGAAATGCACTTCCCCGCCCATAGTATTAGCTGACGGTGGTGCATTGGCCGCTGGTTGTGACATGGGGGAGGCTGTGGTAGTCGGGGCGAGTTGGATTCACGCCTCCGCTGCCGAAGCCTTTGTCCGTTCGGAGCTACTAGTGAGGCTCATGGCCGACGAAATCTTGCAGGTAACGACCTAGGAGACGGGATGGGAGAGAATCAGACAGCGTGCCAGAGGGAACTAAACAGGGGGATGCAAGCCCTCCAGGCTAGACTGAAGAGCTTGGAGGATCAAGTCTCGGCGCTCGAAGAGACACAGCTAACGGATATTGGTCAAACGGCTGCGGCTCTCGCTGCGGCTGTTACACAGATCCCGCAAGCTCTTCCCACCTACATCGCCAACCAACTGATTCTGAAAATCGCCTCCGCCGCCCTTGGGATGGCCGCTGAGGACTTGCAGAACTTCCCTGGCATGGGGGCGGCGGGAGACCTCATTGCCGACATTTCCGATATGGCAGAGATGGTCAAGGCCCTCATCCTGGAGCTAATCTCCACCCGCATCCTTGGCGACGAGTTCTGGGCACAGTTTCAGATGGAAATGATGCTCTCCATGCTGACTATCCCACCGTACCTAGCCAACATGATTGCTTCCGCTCTCGCTGCGGCTGAATCAGCGATTGACGCGGCACAGGCCGCTTTGAACGCCGATCCTGGCAACGCAGACCTCCAAGCCGCTTTGAACGCTGCGCTCACGTTCCGGGACAACATGGAAGCGACTGCGGAGACGGTCAACCGCATAACAGAATGCAAAATCGCCTCACAGGTGTTGGGGCTCTGAGGAGTAATATGATGCGACGGGCAAACCCAGGACAGGTTCATAGCGTGTTCACCGATGCGGTGGTAAGTCACTCCCGCCCCACCGAATCCAGCAAGAAGAGGATTAAAGAGGGGACACAGTTTGACTACAACGGGAACCGTCTCGAAGTTGGGGACAGGGTTCGCGTAGTCTCGGGTAGGAACACGGGGGAGACGGGCACGGTATTCCACGTAGGAGAGCCCTTCGGTGGATTCAAAGGACTCAGTATCCAATGCGACGGGCCACAGAGCATACTAGGCCCGCTCATCCTAAAGCCATCCCAAGTGGTGAAAGAGTCTCGCAAGGCTGAAGGCAAGAGGGTGAGGGAGTCCGAGTACGAGTCCTCGTGGCGAGAGACCGCAGACTACATCCAGCGTGACGTATTCGATGCTTGGCAACCCGACATGGGAGGTCCCTTCACGTTTAAGCTGTACCGGGATGGTAGGAACACAGCTACGTTAGACGACCTATCCTTTGTCGAAGCCGTTGCCCTGTTCTGGGACTACGCAAAGGAATGTTGGGACGAGGGGATGTACCTGACCGTGTGGGGAGCGGATGGGGAGTGGACGGAGGCTGAGTTCGAGTTGGAGACCGGCCATAAGACTTCCATGTCTATTCTAAGCGCCAAGTATGAGTCCCCCCACTATCGGGGTGAGTCTCGCAAGAGGCGGATCAAAGAAGGGACACAGTTCGACTACAACGGGAACCGTCTCGAAGTTGGGGACAGGGTTCGCGTAGTGTCAGGTAGGAACGTGGGAGAGACGGGCACGGTATTCCATGTAGGGGAACCCTTCGGTGGGTTCAAGGGCCTCAGTATCACTACCGACGGGCCGCAGAGCCTGCTGGGTCCCCTTATCCTAAAGCCCTCTCAGGTGGTGAAAGAGTCCCGCAAGAGGGTGAGGGAAAGCTCCGGTTGGGTAGAGCCAGACAACCCAGGCGACACCTACTCCCTGGATGCGCTAGCCTACGTCCAAAGGGAGGGGTTTCTAGACTACGAGTACGAAGCCCTGGTGGCTTACTCTTACGAGCTAGGCGCGTTGAATCCCCATGCCTCTGCGGGCATCTTCCTTTCTGAAATGAACCTCTACTACCACGAGGACAAGGAAATCATGATCGCTGCGTTCTTTGCCGGGCAAAGGGGGGTATCCGAGTCCCGCAAGCGTCAACCCCGCTCTAAGCGGTCTAAGTAGGAGTCTACCGTGAGCAAGCCAAAGAGAGCCAAAGCCGTGCGAGAGAGCGACAACTTCGACTACGACTTTTCGTTTGAGCTAGACGGGGCCACCCTGGAGATACTTCCGACCAAAGCTCGGGGTGGCAGTATCGAAAAGAAGCTGGTCAAGTTACTGTCCGGGGATTGGCCGTCGGAAGAGAGATTAGTCCAACGCCTTGGTGGCACTTGGGGGGGATCTACGGCTCCAACAGACGACCCCACAGTCAAGAAGGTTTATGTTTACACAGAAGGAAGGTCACCCGCCATGCGCCAAAGGGGCAAGGCTTCTAAAGCAACTTTGTCCATCCAAGAGTCCCCATCCTACAGGCAGGTACTCCCCACCTTCTACCAAGGTGAGGTAGACGAGAACGGGATCTTTGAGATGTACTTCCAAGCCTACAACGGTATGGGGTACTCCATTGCCGACGAGCTAACCCTGTCCGAGGTTCTGCTAAAGCTGGACGGGTACCTTATTCGTGCAGAGGGCCAAGGCCGTGAGGTAGTGGGCTCTTCTGTCAGCCGTGGTGGTGAAGTCACTATCGAGATTTCCTACCCTGATAGCGGAGTGGGGGATGACGAGGGGTACCTTATCGTTCGCCCTGACCCCAGGTTCGCCAAGTGCGAGTCGTGTGGTGACTACGTTCGTAGGTCAGAAATCGGCAGAGATAACTTTGGCTTCGACTCTTGCGAGTCCTGTAGGATACGGGACGCGGAGGACGAAGAGCGGTTTGACGATTTCGAGGAGTCACAGGACTCCATGTACGACATGATCCGCGCCCATTCTCGGTCAAAGGTGCGAGAGGCTTACGACGCCCTAGACCAGAATCAGAGCCTCATTCCTGGGTCGGAGGACTACTACAGGGAGCCGAACCCCGTAGAGGTATTCCAATCCCTACCTACCCCCCTGCTTGGGGACGGAGAGTGGTCACAGAGAGAGTTCTTTCCTGCCCTGAAAAGTCTGGGGTGGACGATTGACTACATGGACTTCCAGAATGAGGGTAGTCTCGCGGATTGGGACGAGGTATTTTACCACGCCCACCCGGACAGCGGGTATGATTCTGATTACGCCCTCTATAAGAACAGGACAACGGGGGTTTGGGGGCTCGTAGACGGAGTGTACGACTCCTCGTTTGTCCTGATTCCACCGAAGGACGGTATCCGTTACGTCGAGTCCAAAAAGATTCGTGAGTGGTTTCCCTCCGATAGAAGGCAAAAAATCTACTCGTGGTTCCAATCTCTACCCAGAGATATTTTTGGCCCCTACTACTGGTGGATTGACAACTACCAGGAGGAGGGAGTTTGGCTTATCCTGAATCCAGAGCCAGACGACATGGTGTGGGCCGAAGATGAGCCAACCCCTAACGAAGAGGTTGTGTCCTACGTTTTGAACAACTGTCCTGTCCCATTGGACATCGTTAACGTACAAAGGACAACCAGCGGCACGAGGGATTTCATATTCCTCCCGAAAGAGGTAGTAGAGGGTAAGCGAGACATCCGGGAAGGTTCCGCCGAGGCGAAGGTAGTGCGCCAAGCCCTGAAGTCAGAACTCGGCCTGTCTAGCTCGCAGGTTTCTGTTACCTCTAGCTCTTTCGCTGGCGGATCTTCGGTTACGGTTAGAATCAAAGACCCATCCGTCAAGATTGCAGACGTACTCCCGTTCACACAGAACTTCTCCAACCGAGCAACCTACGACTTTTACGGCGATGCTTGGTCTGGTAACCTGTACATCCATGTCGAGTACGACTCCAACGTCCTTGAACCGTTCGTTGCTCTCTGGGATCAGGTTCTCTCTGACCACCGAAACAGCGGTCCTTTCCTTGTGAACCAGATAGAGATATTCCACGACGAGAACGGGAAGGTTACAGCTTACGACCATCACCCGGCAGCGGATAGCGTGAGCCGCAACATGGATCTAGACGTTCAACTATCGTACAGCAACCACCCAGGTTACGTCATTGCCAACTACCTTCTCCACCAGGGGTTCAACGACCGGCTGTACCCAGGCACGGTAGAGTCCAAGAGGCTGGGAGAGGGCCGTAGGAAGCAAGACCCGATTGACGCGGAGATCGAGCAAGCGGCGATCCGGCAGCTTCAGGTGGCAGAGTCGTTAGACAGGGGAGCCCCTTTGTCTGAGTCCACGGTGAACGAGAGCGTCATTTAACTACCAACCCCGACGCCTTTGAGAGGGTGAAGGAACTTGCTGCCGCAGACGGGTTCGGTCGATTCCGAGTCGCCACGATTGACCTCTCGGTACCTCCCGACTTCACTAAGGTTCTAAGGTAGCAGTATGGATAGAGTAATGGAAACCATGTACCTCAAACACGACGGCTCCTACGTTACCGTCTACGACGTAGACGACTACGGAGATCCCCTCCCCGAAGGTACCTACGAGGTCTTTTGGTTTGACCCCTACGGGGTACTGACTGCGCGGACGAGGGAGACCTTGCACCCCAACGAGAGCCTAGCTGTTCACCTTGGGGCTGAGGGGTACTTTCCAGGGGACGCCCACGTTCGTAGGGAGTCTAAGGGCAAGAAAGGTTTCAAGGGGATCGTAGCCTCTGTCATGCAGGACGACGAGGAAGAGCCGGAAGAGGAAGAGGACACTTTCGCTATCTACATGGGGGCCTACGTTGGCTAACCATTCCCACTTTGGTAAGGATCGTTCCCGTTTTGGGAATGGGTTCCGTAAGCTCATCGAGCAGATGATTCAGCTTACGGGGGGCCTTGGTATCCCGAGGGAGCAGATGCCTCAGATTCCAAGTGCCCGTCTCCCCGAGTTCTTCAAATTCTTGGATCGGTCAGGCGTTTCCTACTCTGACTCCACCGTCATAGCGGACGACCTGAAACCGACACAGACTCACGTTGACTCGGAAAAGATCGGTGCCTCTAGGGCTGGTCATGCGAAGCCGGTTCTGGTATCCTCTGACTACTACATCCTAGACGGCCACCACGGGTGGGCATCCTCTCTTGGTAGCCCGATTGACTGCATCATCATTCACGTTCCGATTGAGGACTTGCTTGTCCTGGCTTGGGACTTTGAGACTACCGGAGTATGAAAATGAAAAAGCGTGGGCTGAAAGAAGGTATTGTAGCTAGGGGAGTCAACCATGAAGATGGGGTATCGGTAGAGGTTTACTCCATAAACTACAACATGGATATGTTCCAAGTCTACTACTTTACCCCAAGTGGGAACTTGGCAGCGGGTGAGGGGAAGGACGGCACCTTGGCCCAAGTAGTACAGCAACTAGCTGACCAGGGGTTCGACGTAGATACTAACCCGTCCGAAGATTGGGTACAGCCCCGCGTTTCGGAATCCAAGAAGCCAAAGAGACTGCCCGTACCGGGAACCGCATTTGAGGGAGTAGCGACTACGAACAAGAAACCCAAGCGGTCATTCGTCCAAGAGTTCATTCGCACAGTCGAGCGGAGGATGCCGAGCAAGATGATGTCAGAGTCCTACTACAACCTAGACGCATTCACGCGGGGGTACCTGGAAGCCGCCTTGTGGGGGCGCACCTATGCGACCGTTGAAGATGTAGCCCCAGACGAGTTGCAAAGGGCCATCCAAGACTGTAGAGTATTCCAAGAAAAGGCTTACGCTCAGTTAGCACGGGCGGGGGAGGCTTTCCTGCCTATTGCTGGTGCGGATTTCTGGTACGCCAGACGCTACTATGGGGTAGACTACTTTGACAGGTTTGGGAACGACTCCGACTTCCTAAACGCATTGGCGCGGAGCTTCCCTGAGATGGGCAATCTTCAAGTCAACAGTCCCCAAGAGTGAGCAGCGATGTGCGGACAGAAAGACCTGTACGTTGGCGACGACGGGATGATCTACGGATTCTGAGGTAACCGAAATGCAGACAGACAAAAACGGAGCCACACTACACCCCGGAGACCGTGTGCGGGTGGTGAGTGGTAAGTACGCAGGGGAAACGGGAACTGTCAACACCGTTGGCGAGCCGTTCGGTGGGTTCAAAGGTCTCTCCATTGACGCCGATGGTCCGCAGAGGTTTCTAGGGCCAATCATCCTCACCCCAAGAAACGTAGTGAAGGAGTCTTTCCAAGAGGACGCTTACAGCGTGTTTTTGGGGAAATTTCGCGGGGAGTCTTTGCGAGAGGCCAGCGGTGACTACAAGGTTCCCGACCGGGATAGGCGGCAGATAGCTGACAGGATGGCGAACGCTGGCCTTGACGGGAACGGAAGGTTCTCTTCCCCCAGCGAGGCAATGTCGGTGGCCTTGGGTATCCTCTCGGACTTCGGACTGTTCACAGAGCAAGCCGTTACTATTTACGACATGGAATCCGCTGTCATGTCTCGCCACGGAGCGTTCCGGCTAACGCACGCGGAGTACGACGAAACCGGCATGGAGGCGGACCACACCCCATGCTCTTCCATGCTCGCATTCTCCCCAACAATGATGGAGGACTTTAACCTCCCGTTCCTTGACGGAGAGCTAAGTCCGATTTCTACAGCGTCCGCTGACTACCCCAATGCTTCCTGGGAAGTTGTGGCCTACCTGAGCTAACAACTATGACGGCATTCAAAAAATTGGTGGAGATCAC
>ENA-UPTA01000676-UPTA01000676.1-activated-sludge-metagenome-genome-assembly--contig:-NODE-676-length-39757-cov-9.013425_pt1 | contig 39757 bp, 35 predicted proteins | sample MGYA00238184_ERZ773361 | MGnify/ENA primary metagenome ERZ773361 (study PRJEB29100, sample SAMN05720205) | activated sludge metagenome | isolation source: anaerobic digester from wastewater... | reverse complement strand
TGTGAACTTGCTTCACTTGTGAACTTGCTTCATGTTATATGCGTCAAAGTAACAAGAGTATTAGAAAGGAAGAAACGATGAAAAAAATAATTACTCTGGCATCTTTAATACTTATATTCTCATTACTTGCCGGTTGTGTTCCTTTTTTAACGAAATCATATAGCGAATCTTTAAAAATAGAGGATGTTCCAATGGAAATAATAAGGACAAACGGGTATCACGGTGATGCGTCATATCCTTACATACAGGTAATAAAAACTGAAGATGAGCTTTTGGAATATTATCAGGAAAAAAAAGAAGAATACAATATGGAGTCTGATGATGAAAGCAGCTTTAAAAGCAGAATGAAGTATTACAGCGAATCTTTTTTCGAAAACAATGTGCTTGCTATAATACTTATAGAAGAGCCAAGCGGTTCTATACGGCATGAACTGGGGTCAGTCGATAATTCTGGCAATTCCATAATATTCACGATTAAACGAATAATTCCTGAAATGGGTACTACTGATATGGCACAATGGCATTTATTGATTTCTATACCTGCTGCATCATACAATGATGACGATATCGATGTAATTTTCAGTGAATAATCCTTTTATTATAACAATTCCCTTGTTTTTGCTTTGTTTATATACATCATCTTATCCATCTTCCTAAAGAAATCTGTAAGTGTTTCACCAGGTATATGGATACTGTATCCTATACTTATCCCAATCCTGAATGGTAATTCCTTCTTTGAGTTGAAAGCTTCAATATTGTAATTAACCTTATCTATAAACTCATATGGGTCATCATCATCATTTAGTTCAACAACAACGACAAATTCATCTCCTCCATAACGGGCAATAAAATCATTGTCGCTGAATGTATCACGAAGAATTTTTGCAGTGCTTTTAAGAGCCGTATCCCCATAGTCATGTCCATAAACATCGTTAATTTTCTTAAACGAATCAATATCTATCATAAAACCAGCTATTCTCTTATTATTACTGCTGTTAATTTTTGCTCTTATATAGTTATCAAATTGCCTTCGGTTGTATAAATCTGTAAGATAGTCCTTGTACAGCTGTGTATTCTGTATATTTATATATATAATTAATAAAGATAAAGTGGCACATATCCATAATAGCGATATGCCATATATTATTACCTGTATTATCCCCCCAATGACTGCCGGTATAGCAAAAAGCATTAAAGAAAGAAACTCTCTTGTTTTTATGTTTTTTCGTTTGATAATCAGCAACAGATATGCAAATGCAATATACATGAAACATATAAATGCCATTACGAAAAAGTATCTGCCTCTGTGATACACATTTGCTTCATCTATGTCAAAAGCGAAATTACCGAAAAGACTTAATATAGAAAGTATAAAAACGATAAAAAATGGAATACTGACATATGGCAGCTGCTTTATTAATGCAGCTTTGTTCCTATATACATAATAGTGTATGTACAAATACCAGAACAAACATATAAGTGTGTTGAATATATAGTAAACAAAAGTGGATGCAAACAGTAGAGTTCTGAAATTTTGACCTTGGGTTCCATCCAGAAGAACCATTGCCGTATCAAAAATCAACAGTATCGCATTGCTTATTGCCATGAAAATAAACAATCGTTGGTCAAGCAGCAGCTTATTTTTTCTGCTCTTTGTAAATAATAGAAGAACCATCATTATTGCAAAAGCGAATAAATTTAGTTCGATATACAAGGTTAATGTAAAAACTGACCTGTCCATCAGTGCCCCTTCTTATACATTAATGTGTTTATTATATTACAAATCCATTTGCCGTTCTCTTTTTTTTAAGGATTTTTCATAAATTACTCGTGTTTTTTATAGTATAATCATTTTTATGAAAAAGTTATTCGACAAGCTTATGCAATACAGGCTTTTCAGAGAATTGTATCTGATATTTAAATACGGCATTGTAGGCATTATAAATACATGCATTACGACAGGTATATTCTTTCTGTTGAGCCATTTAGGTTTCAAATATCTTGTTTATACGATTATAGGATATACAGTCGGTATTTGTATCAGTTTCCTTTTAAATAGGAAATATACTTTTAAGAAAGATAATGAAAATACCCCCAGGCAGATCATACTGTTTTTCACCATAAGCGCTTCTTTATTAGCTCTTGTTCAGCTTATACAGTATCTTCTTATTGATGTGTTTTATCTCAAGGAATGGCTCGGCGTGGGTATAGGAATGGTTTTTTATACTGGTACAGGATTCATAATGAACCGGAATATAGTCTTTAAGTATAAAGACAAAAAGGAGGAGCAGATTTGACAGACAGAATTTCAAAGCAGTTAAATTTCATTAAAGAAATAGATAAGATGAAGAATGTTTTAAGAATGACGCTTGTAAGTGAGTCAGTCCGCAGGGAGAATGATGCAGAGCATTCATGGCATCTTGCAATGATGGCTCTTCTTCTTGAAGAGTATGCTGCCAGACCTGTTGACATCACTCATGTATTAAAGATGACACTTGTTCATGATCTTGTGGAGATATATGCAGGTGATACTTTCGCATATGACATACAGGGTAATAAGGATAAGGAAGATAGAGAAAACAAAGCTGCTCAAAAACTTTTTTCACAGCTTCCAAAAGACCAGGAGAATTTAATATTTTCTTTATGGAGAGAATTTGATGATATGAAGACTGACGATTCTCTATTTGCAAATGCTTTGGACAGACTGCAGCCTTTCTTAAGTAATGTTATGACACAAGGCCATACATGGATGCTGGGTCATGTGACAAAAGAAAAAATATTATGGAGAATGGATCCTATCAGAACTGCTACACCTGCATTATGGCCATATCTTTTGGATATGGTAAGTGAGATGGAGAAAAAAGGATATATACCGGAATAATCATCTTATGTTTTTCACTTCATACCCGGCATCAGTTACTGTTTTTATTAATATTTCATCAGTTTGTACAGATTCGACATAAGCTGTTTTCTTTTTTAAATCTACTTTTGCCTTTGTTCCATCAAGCTTGTTTAAAGCATCTTCAACTCTTTTCGAGCAGTGAGCACAGCTCATCCCCTCAATTATTAACTCCTTTTTCATATTGTCTCCTTTTTCCTTGCTGATTTTAAATCTTCTTAATCTTAGAGCATTAGCTACAACACTGACTGAACTTAAGCTCATAGCGGCGGCTGCTATCATGGGACTCAGTTTTAAATCAAATGCATAATAAAATATACCTGCAGCCAATGGTATGCTAATTGTATTATACAGAAATGCCCAGAATAGATTCTGTTTTATATTGACAAATACTTTCTTGCTTAGTTTTATAGCTAAAAGCACATCCATCAGGCTGCTTTTCATTAGAATTACGTCTGCAGACTCTATAGCTATGTCAGTGCCTGCACCAATAGCTATTCCTACATCAGCTGCAACAAGAGCAGGCGCATCATTAATACCGTCACCAACCATTGCTACTATCTTTCCTTTATTTCTAAGATTGGTAATATGCTGTTCTTTCTGTGCAGGAAGCACTCCAGCTATGACATCATCTACTCCTGCTATGGTTGCCATTGCTTTTGCTGATCTCTCATTATCTCCTGTAAGCATAATTACTTTTATGCCTAATTTTTTAATTGATTTAACTGCTTCTATGCTCCCGTCTTTGATTCTATCTGCAATAGCTATAATGCCGATGATTTCATTATCCTTAGAAACATATACAGGAGTATACCCCATGTCAGCATATTCATTATATTTTTCGTATATGCTCTGGACATTTATCCCGCTGTTTTCCATAAATCTTCTGTTACCTACCTTGTACAGGGATGATCCTATCACTCCTTGCACTCCTTCCCCCTGCATAGGATTAAAATCCTTTACCTGCTCAGCTTTTAATCCTTTTTCATATGCTTTGTCCAATATTGCGTCTGCCAGGGGATGTTCAGACATTTTTTCCAATGATGCTGCCATTGTAAGGAGATGGTCTTCATCACCAATTACAGTATGTATGTCAACAACCGAAGGCTTTCCTTCAGTTATAGTTCCTGTCTTATCCAGCACCACTGTATCTGTTTTATGAAGTACTTCCAAAGCTTCTCCTGTTTTCACCAGTATGTTATGCTCTGCGGCTTTGCCTGTTCCTACAATTACCGATATTGGCGTGGCCAGGCCAAGTGCGCACGGACAAGAGATTACCAGAACTGATATCGCTATTGAAAAAGCGAAATCAAATCCTTCACCCCTTAGAATCCATACAATAAAGGAGATTATCGCAATAAGGGTCACTGCTGGAACGAACCATTTGCTTATTTCATCTGCAAGTTTGGCAATAGGAGCTTTTCTCATTGATGAATCTTCAACCAGCTTCACTATTTTTGCAACAGTCGTATTCTCACCTACCTGTTCAGCCTTGAATATAAAATATCCGGATTTACATATACAGCCTGCTATGACTTTACCCCCTTCAATTTTTTCTTCAGGTATAGGTTCTCCAGTCACGCTTGATTGATCTACATAACCTTGACCTTTAATAACAGTACCATCACAAGGGATGGAATCTCCTTGCCTTATAACAACAAGGTCATCTATTTGTATCTCCTCGCTCAGCACTTCAACTTCCTTTTCATCTTTTATTATTACGGAAGTTTTGGGAGTAAGATCCATAAGTTTTTTTAAAGCTTCACCTGTCTTCTTTTTTTTCTTTGTCTCGAAATACTTACCCAACGTAACAAGTGTAAGAATCATTGCTGCTGATTCAAAGTATATGTCATGTATATAATGGGCATGCGGATCCTTCTCTATAATTACTCTTACGAATATATATATTCCGTATATAATAGCAGCACCTGCTCCTGCTGCGACTAATGAATCCATATTAGGTTTCAATTTGATAATCTGTAAAGTGCCTTTTATAAAATATGATCTGTTCAGTACAGCAATTATTAATGTCAGAACAAGCAGAATAGATAGATACAATATGATGTTCGCCGATAAGAACCCTGGAATCGGGATATTAATCATCGGTCCCATTGATAAATACATCAATACAACAAGGATTATAACTGACAGAATAATCCTTACTCTCATCTTCTTCTCTTCTTCTATGTATTCATCACCTTTCCTAATGCCGTAACCTTCTTTCTTGACGGCTCTTTCTATATCTGCTTCGACAACTTTTTTCTCATCATATATTACTTTTAATGTTCCGTTTGATAGGTTAACTCCTGCCTGATTAACACCTTCAAGTTTCTTTACTGCACTCTCCACATGTTCGACACACACTGAGCAGGTCATTCCTGTAACATAAAATCTCTTTTCTGCCATGTTTACCTCTGCTTCACCTGATTGCTTCCCATCCTCTGAACTCATTAGGAAATGTAAGCTTGATAGCTGTTCCATTTCCTGGTTCGCTTTCTACCTCAATAACTCCCTGATGAAGGTCAATAATCCTTTTTACGAGAGCCAAACCTAAGCCTGCTCCTTCTTTAGAATGGGATGTGTCACCTTTGAAGAATTTTTCAAACATTCTGTCTTTAGTATGCTTATCCATTCCTATGCCTTCATCCTTTATGATTATTACGGCTTTTTCTTCTTCTTTCTGTTTGTACATCTTTATATGTATAACTCCGTTCTGATAGGAGTAAACAATCGCATTATTCAATAAATTTATCCACACTTGCTGCATGAGGTCTTCATCCGCAAGAAAGGATATATTTTCCATGTCTATATCGAAATCAATATTTTTCTCGCACCATTTTGGTTCAAGAAGCAGTATTACTCTTCTTATCTGTTCATCAAGGCTGTATTCCGCTTTGTTAAACACTATATCCTGGCTTTCAAGTTTCGACAGTTTTAATATGTTAGTTGAAAGATTTGAAAGCCTTTCAGACTCTTCAACTATAATCTCCAAATATTCCTTTTTCTCTTCTTCTGTAAGGTTTCTGTTTTCTAACAGTTTTGCAAAACCAAGAATTGAAGATATCGGAGTTTTGAATTCATGTGAAACATTACTGACAAAATCTTTTCTCAGATACTCAATACTTTTCAGCTCTTTTGCCATTTTGTTAAAGCTTTCGGTAAGCTGTCCAATCTCATCCTGAGAATCATTTACAACAACGACATCAAAATTACCTTTTGCGACTTCCTGAGTAGCATTATTGAGCTGTATTATAGGCTTCATGGCTTTATTGCTTAATCCAACTATGATAAGCATGAATACGACTATTGAAAACAAAAGAGCATATGCCAACAGCATCGCATAGTTTCTGAAAAGATTATTTTCTGGCTGATATCCTACCCTTAAGTAATATTCATTAGCTTTTACAACAGATATTCCAACTGGTATTACTTTCTGTTTTATAAATACTATCCCCCCGTTTTCAAGTAATGCTTTATCTCTGTCACTTAAATGGAGGTCATCAGTATCCTGCGTGAGTATTACAGGATAAAGAGCATTATGGGTTATTGCTATTATTCTCTCCATAGGAAGGTCTGTTTCCTGATTTGCTGATATAATAGTTTCCGCCACATATCTCTGATTCTCTTTTATAGTATCGATGAAATTTTTATTGGATGCCAGAATTGCTCCCATATAAGCGAACATGGAAGCTATTATAATAATGACAAGAAGGAATATTGATAATTTAGATTTCAGCTGCATTTTTCTTTTCCGCTTTGTATCCAAGTCCCCTTACTGTGACTATTTCAAATTCTTCTATTGCTGCAAGCTTTTCTCTTAATCTTTTTATGTGAACATCCACTGTTCTTTCGTCTGTCTCGCTATCCAATCCCCATATTTCATCCATTAGCTGCTGACGGGTGAATATCTTTTTAGGGTAACTCATTAATTTAAACAGCAGCATAAATTCCTTTTTAGGAAGAATTATCGTTTCAGCAGCGCTCTGCACGCTTAATGTATCATAATCAAGAATTACTTCTCCTACTTCAATCCTGTGCTCCGTAGTTATTTTTGATCTTCTTAAAAGAGCATTAATCCTTAATAACATTTCATCTATGTTTATTGGTTTTACCATATAGTCATCAGTCCCGGATACGAAGCCCTTCCTTTTATCTTCCATCGTATCTTTGGCGGTTATCATAAGTATGGGCATATTATAATTTGCTTCCCTTAAACTTCTTGTAAGCTCATATCCATCCATATTAGGCATCATTATGTCGCATATAATTAAGTCAGCCTTTGTGCTGTCTAGAATATCAAGAGCCTGTTCTCCGTCGTTTGCGCTCAAAACATTAAAGCCGTTCTGTTTTAGAACTGTCCCTATAAGCCTTCTAAGATTTTTATCATCTTCAACTATCAGTATGTTAAACATAAAAATCACCTTCTTATCTGTATTATATCATTTTATATGAATTTGATATGAATTGTGCAAATATAGGCAATTAGTATGAATTCTTAAGTTACTAAGCTTCTTCCGTCACTACACTGCGAAGTCCTGCTATCTTGTCAACAGGAATGGAGAAGACTGCTGCATGTGCATCCGTATCCATGCCTGCTTTCTCCATAATCGCACTCATTATTTCTTCTTTATCCTGCTTCTTTGCAAGAATATATATCATTTCTTTTTCTGTAGCTATTGATACACCGAAAAACCTTTCTTTCGCATTCTCTCCGGTTCCTTTTGCCTGTACTACTGTACCACCTTTTGCATTTGCACTGCGAGCCGCTTCCATTACTGTATCTGATGATCCTTTATCTGCAACTACGATTATTAATGAATATTTTAAATTTTCCATCTTTTCTCCCTCTTTTCTGCTAATTTCCTGTCCTTGTGCAAGATACTTTAAACAAGACTCTCCCCCTATGCTTTCCAAAGGTATTGTAAATGCTATACCATTACCCGGAACTTCAATTTCCATCTGATTTACTAAATTTTTTAATATCCTGTCCCTATGCTCACAGTCTGCAATAACATGAAACATTATTTTCTCGGTTTTCTCTATTCCAAGATAATCAAGAGTTTTCTTCTGCGCTGTACCTTTGCATAAGTCAGATAGTACCATGCTTATACCATTTTCCTTAAAGAATTCATGATATCCCTCTTCATATTCTCTTTTTGTAATTATTATCATGTAAAACATATTGCCCATTTAACACCTGCTATCAAAAATTGATAATGCTTTCCTTTTTCATTAATTTCTGTTTCTGCTCTTTTTCAGCAGCTTTAAGCTTAAATTTATAGAACAATCCAAGGCCTTGTATGGTAATAAGCGGAGTCATTGCTACCATCGCAACCAGACCAAACGCATCTACCGCAACGTTTCCTCCAACTCCCAGACATACTCCTATCGCTAATGGCAAAAGGAATGTCGCAGTCATCGGTCCTGATGCTACTCCGCCTGAGTCAAAAGCTATTGCTGTAAATACCGGTGGTACAAAGAAAGTAAGTATAAGCGCTATTGCATATCCTGGAATGAGAAGATACATTAATGGCATTCCTGTTATTATCCTCAGCATTGCCAATCCTACTGATGCAGATACTCCTATTGAAAGGCTTGTGGATATTGCTTTTTTTGGAATTGCACCTGAGGTCATTTCCACAACCTGTTTACTAAGCACGTGTACTGCAGGTTCTGCGATTACAATGAAGTATCCTATTATCATGCCTATTGGAATCATTATCCAATTATATTGAGAAGACCCTATAGTCTGCCCCAGATATCTTCCTAGCGGCATAAATCCTACATTTACTCCTGTAAGAAAAAGGACCAATCCAAAATATGTATAAACCAACCCTATAACTATCCTTATTATCTGCGCCTTCTTCAGTTTTAAGACTATTATCTGAAACAAACCGAAAAAAACAATAATTGGAAGCAGCGCTATCGCAACTTCCATGATCCTGTGAGGAAGATCACTCCAGAACAACATTGTTACCTGTTTTGTAGTTGCAGCTTCTGCCAATGCTTCGGCTTCATAAGAAACCTGGCTTCCTTTATACAAAATACCTAATATCAAAACAGCCAGTATCGGGCCTACAGAGCATAAACCGACCAGACCGAAACTATCGCTCTGAGCATCCTTATCGCTTCTGATAGATGCAGCACCAACACCTAAAGCCAGTATGAAAGGAACCGTCATTGGCCCTGTTGTAACTCCTCCTGAATCAAAAGCTACCGATAAGAAATCCATCGGTACAAAAAAAGCGAGAATAAATATCACTATGTATAAGCCTACAAACAAGTAAGAAAGCTTTATCTTGAAAATTATCCTTAACATCGCTACAACAAGGAATAATCCTACACCTATAGCAACTGTCAATATCAAGACCATATTAGGAACAGATGGAACCTGCTGTGCCAGAACTGTAAGATCAGGCTCTGCAACAGTAATTGCAGTTCCTACAAATAAACTAATTAAGATTATAAGCCATATTTTACGTGATTTTGTCATAGCAGACCCGACATGCTCTCCTATCGGCATCATTGCTGTATCTGCTCCAAGAGTAAACAATCCCATTCCAAGGATAAGCATAACTGCTCCTATAATGAATGAAAGCATCACTCCGCTTTTAATCGGAAAGAATATAAAGCATAGAATAAATACAATTACAGTGACTGGTAAAACAGAAGAAAGTGATTCCTTCAGCTTTTCAAGCAGTATTGTCCTGTTATGTTTAATAAGTTCCCTGTTTTCTTTAATCATTGTACATCCTTATTCTATTTGCTGAATATTAGTATACCATATCAATTGAAGAAATGTAACAGATAGAGCCTCACGAGATATTGTTATCTATTGCTAACTTTTATAAATATACTAAACAATTGATTTCTATTGAGTTACATACTACTTTTTTGATAGAATTATATAATCACCTGCCAGTGCTCTATGAAAGGCCAAAAATGAATAAAGTTATTTTTTATGATTTTCACAATACCTTGGCATACAGGCATAAGTATTTTACTACTTCTGTTATTCTCGTTCTGGATAGATATGAAAGGGGACATGCCATATCACATGAGCATCTTCTGCCGTATTTACAGACAGGATTCCCCTGGCTCGAGCCTGATAAGGAATATCATCACTTAAAAGATCCTCAAAAATGGTGGGAGAATATATATCCAGTATTTATTAACGCCCTAAAAGCAGTTAACTTTTCAACCGAAAAAGCTGAATTTTACACAAAAGAAGCAAGAAAAATAATGACAGGCCCTGGTTACTATACGCTTTTTGATGATACTTTAGATTCGTTGAAAAGAGCTAAAGAGTATGGGTACAGGAATATAATACTATCCAACCATGTTCCTGAGTTACCTCTGATGGCTGAACAGCTAGGACTGATGAAGTATGTGGACATTTGCATATCATCTGCAAATGTCGGTTATGAGAAACCAAACATAAAAATATATGAGCTGGCTTTAAAAATAGCTGATTATCCTTTGAATCCGTGGATGATAGGAGATAATTACATAGCTGATTATCAAGGTGCAAGAACTGCTGGTATAAAATCAATACTTGTTAGAAAATCTGTAGATGAAAAAGTCGAGCTTTACTCTGACGACCTGAAAGGGGCTCTGGATATAATCTTAAAATAAAAAAGATACTTCTTTTTCATATCTTTACTTGTATTCCAAAATAATACACATTTCCTTCATTTTATGCTTACTATTGACCTATTTAAAAAATTTCTGTATAATCCCAACGACATTGAATAGGTTTTACTAATGATTTGAAAAGATTTATACAGGAGATAAGACAATTACAGATATATCAAATACAATTAATAATGAGGTAACACGCAGAAGGACATTTGCAATCATATCGCATCCTGATGCCGGGAAAACCACACTTACAGAAAAGCTTCTTCTTTACGGAGGGGCTATACGTCTTGCTGGTGCAGTAAAAGGCAGAAAAGCTACCAAACATGCAGTATCCGACTGGATGGAAATTGAAAAGCAAAGAGGTATTTCTGTTACTTCCAGCGTAATGTTTTTTGACTATAACGGTTACCGCATAAACATACTTGATACTCCTGGACATCAGGATTTCAGTGAAGACACTTACAGGACCTTAACAGCAGCAGACTGTGCAGTTATGCTAATAGATGGAGCAAAAGGCGTGGAAGCGCAGACAAGGAAACTATTTGCTGTATGCAGATTGCGTCACATTCCCATATTCACATTTGTAAATAAACTCGACCGCTATTGTAAAAGCCCGTTTGAACTTATGGATGAAATTGAAAAAGTACTGGGTATAAGGGCTTATCCTATGAACTGGCCGGTAGGCGAGGATGGAAATAATTTAGGTGTTTACAATCGTAAAACTAAGAATATAGATCTTTTTGAAGCACATGGACACGGACAGTATGCCCTTGTCTCAAAATCCGTGGCTTTGGAAGATGAACAGACAAAAGCCATATTAGGAACAAGGATATATGACAAGCTGATGGAAGAGATTGAGCTTCTTGACATGGCAGGTGATGATTTTGATATGGGTAAGGTTGAAAGAGGCGAGCTTACACCTATGTTTTTCGGAAGCGCTATGACTAATTTCGGAGTAAAGCCTTTTTTGAAAGAGTTTATCGAAATGGCTCCTTCACCAAAGAGTGTATATAATGAACCTGCTGATGATTCGTCAGAAAATGAAGAATTTAATGGTTTTGTATTTAAAATACAGGCTAATATGGATCCAGCACACAGAAACAGGATAGCTTTCTTCCGTATATGTTCTGGCAAATTCGAAAAAGGTATGGAAGTAATACATGCAAGAACCGGAAAAACCATTCGTCTTGCCCAGCCTCAGCAGTTTTTCGCACAAGAAAGGACAGTTGCCGAGGAAGGATTCGCAGGAGATATCATAGGGGTTGTTGATAATGGATTGTTAAATATAGGTGATACTCTGCATACTGGAAAGAAACCTTTCCGTTTTGATGGGATACCCATCTTTCCAGCTGAACACTTTGCATTGGTCAGGACCCCTGATGCGATGAAAAGAAAGCAGTTTTTAAAAGGTATAAATCAGATATCCGAAGAAGGATCTATACAGATATTCAAACAGCCGAACATAGGAGTTGAAACTCTTATCATTGGAGTTGTAGGGGTTCTGCAGTTTGAAGTGCTCGAATACAGGATGAAAAATGAGTATGGAGTGGATATAGTAATAGAAAAACTTCCTTATACCTTAGCAAGATGGGTAATGGTAAAGACAGTCACCAGGGAAATGCTCGGTTTTGCCGACAGTGCAAAAGCAGTTGAAGACAGACTGGGAAGACCTGTAATACTTTATAACAGCGAATGGACATTTAATCGGGCTCAGGAAAAGAACAAAGATGTTGAGTTTCTTGAAATACCACCAGCAGTAACTAATTAGTACAATAAATAGTAACTATGCAAGCTTAGATAAATCTTCTGGATTTATCTCTGTTTTCATTTTTTCACCATTAATAAGCCTTTCCATCTCTTCGCATATATGAAGAGCTATTCTCTTGCATCCGTTGTTTACAGCTCCTGCAATGTGAGGAGTCATAATTACATTCTCCATATATCTTAATTCATTATTAACATCCGGAGGTTCTGGATTTGTAACGTCAATGCAAGCAAAAAATCTGTCTTTTTTCAGTTCTTCTATTAAATCTATCTCGTTTATAACAGTTCCTCTGGCTGTATTAATCAGTACTGCGCCATCCTTTATAAGACATAGGTTATCTTTATTTAACATATTATCCGTAGCTGGAATTGATGGCGAATGAATGCTTATTACATCGGAATCAACTAAAAGTTTTTCAAGTTCAACTTTTTTTGCTCCTAAATTTTCAATATATTCTTCGCTAAGTGTAGGGTCATACATTAAAATATCCACATGAAAGTTTTTCAGTAATTTCACCATATGACGTCCGACAAATCCCCCGCTAATTACTCCTACTGTAATATCATAAAAGTCCTTTACAATAGCTTTATTCTCACCCCATAAGCCATTTGCTGTATCTTTTCCAAGATTATAAAATCCTTTACAAGCAGAAATAGCAAAAGCCAGAGCGGTTTCAGCGACACCTTCTCCTAAAGCTATTGCAGAACTTGTCATTCGGATTTTACGCTTCAGCAATTCATCAGATATTATCGGTTTAACTGAACCTGCAGCATGCAGGACGGCTTTTAAATCAGGACATACGTCAAGAATTTCTTTCGATAAGGAAGGAGTGCCCCATGAAGTAATAATTACTTCAGAGTCTTTTACAAAATCTATAACATAACCCATATCAGCAAAGTCGTCTTTATCATATACAGTTAGTTCACCTTGTCTGCTTAGCCTGTTGATATATTTCTCATTGTACACTTTTTCCTGCATTGCTTTGTTTATCAGAATTGCGATTTTACCCATTTTTACCTCTTGTCATATGCTAGTCTTTATAAACAATACCCTGTGAGCGGCTATAAAACTTCTCAAATTCATATCCATCAAATTTATCATCATCAGTTAGGTCATCAAGGTAGACGACCGCTCCATTCAATTCATCTCTGGATTTCTTACCGCACAGCATTACTTTCGTGCAGTTAGTAAGAGTATATATGTCTGAAAATACATTACCCCTATTTTCCACATAATCACATATGGCCTCTAGAAGAGTACGATATAAATCATTGGTATCAATTACAAAACTGAAAGTCCCCTTTGTTGTCATGACAGTAATATGAAATGGCTGCCATTTGCCTATATGAGAATAATATACCCCTCTTATTCCGTTTTCATATTCGATACTGTACATTTCACATTTGGCATTATCACCATCTGTTCCTTTTCCAATATACTGACAGCTTTTACCCTTTGCTCCTGCAAGTGCCGACATAGCTTCAACTATATGCACAGAATAATTGAATTCATCCACTCCGCTGGTGCCGAATATGCTGATTATATCTCCTCGCTCTTCAACAGGCCTCGATAAAAATTCTTTTATTTCCTTTGAATATCTTAAAGAAGAAGAACCTAATATCCTTGCTCCTTCTTCCACAAGCTTCTCAATTCTTTCAATATCCTTCATGCTTCCGACAATCGGCTTATCAATAAATACAGGCTTCCCTTTTTGTATAAATGGCATAGCCTGATCTATATGCTTATCCCAGTTACAGGACTGTATAAACCCTATGTCTACCTTGTCTGCCATTTCTTCAATTGAATCTGCTCTTGATTTTAATTTGAACCTATTTATGAACCAGTTAACCTCTCCGTCTGAACGGAAACCATCGTTAAAAATATACTCATACCTCATATTAATATTATGAGCTTCAAGATTCGATGCAAATGCTTTGGGATGTGATACATCAATATTAACTCCGCCTATTCTTATCATAACAAATACCCTTTCAATAACTATCAGTCTATTGAATTATATAACCGGAACAGTAAATTTAGTATATGTAAATATTGTCTTCTTGATGATAAATAATTATATGAAAGGATTATTTACCTAGTAAAATAATGTAAACACAAACTTCACTAATCCCTATAGATAATATATACTACTTATAGCGAATAGAGATATGCAAGAAAGATTACACATTTATCATTGTGCATAACCCAGTTACTTAATAAAATCCAATGGTCATAATTTGATGCTGTTAAATTCAAAAACCGAACCTACTAGATCACCGATAATTGATCTAAACATAATGCTCTCTTATAATTGCTTATGTAACTAAATCATTTTTATTTAGACAATTATTTATAACCCAAAGCGGTATTCCTTTTCCTCTTTAATATTAGCTACCAGGTTAAAAGCTTTGATAACCATATCGGCAACCTCATCAGGTTCAAGGTTTGAATTATCGATTTTTATATGATTTTCAAACCAAATTTCATCTTGATCTGAGTTAAGTTTATGTTTATGGGCAGCGTTTATAAGATTAGCCCTGCTCCATTCGATATTTTTTTTGGATGCCTTTCTCTCTATTCGATGCGGTGTTTCATTTCTCTTTAGTCTTGTTTCAATATCTGAGCTAAGTTCGACAAAATAGAACTTTCCACCATTAGAAATAAACATATCGGACAACTTTGTTAAATATTCCTTCTCCTTTGGCATTTCAAATGCACACACATAAGTGAATATAATATCTATATTGTGTTTTATAGCTGTGGCGAATGCCTTTTCTCTGAAAATAGCATTAAACTCCTTTTGAGCAGGTGTACCAAAGCCGAATATCCTGTCTGATATCTCTATGCTGTCATGATTCATCATTAAATTGTATCTTAATTTGTCTCTGATACATTCAGCAACGGTCATTTTACCCACAGCGTGGGGACCGCAAACTATGATTAAATTTGCCATATTACTCTCCGTTTTTAGTGCTTTGTTGTAGTATATCACACCTTACTTTACAATATTACATTTCATCTTAACATACATAAATCATCTAATCCGTTACTTAAAAGAAAGAACCATAATCCCGAAACACTTGGTGTCAAAATCATGGTTCTTCTCTGGCGGAGAGACAGGGATTCGAACCCTGGTTACTATTCCTAGTAAACACGATTTCCAGTCGTGCGCCTTAGACCAGCTCAGCCATCTCTCCAAACGCAAATCATATTTTATACACCGGTATATAATATGTCAATGAAATATTATGAGTAATAGTGTTTCGTGAGTATTTCAGAGCACTTCTCCAACAGTTTTTTGTCATATTTATTTAGATGAGTAAGAACTGTGTATTTGGTTGTACTCATGATGTGGCCATACATTATACTGTCTCTAAAGATATCTTCAGGAATACCTAATGCTTTCGGGTCTGTTTCGCAGCCGGCGTTTTTCAGGATTCCTTCTATCTCTTCTGTTTCTATATCCATAACTTTTACTGGAAGCTTATCTTTTACAATATCATAAAGTCTGCAAATTACACATAATGCTACACCGACGGAATTTCCATGCAGAGGGTGTTCCCATCCCCTTTTTATGTATTCAACATCCCAGTAATGGACAAGATGATGCTCTGCTCCTGAACCGGGTCTTGTATTTGTATACATACCCATGGCTATCCCTGAAAGGATAAGTGCTTCCATTATGTTTTCTACAGCTTTTTTATCTCTCTGTTTTAATAAAGCAGCGCTGTCTGAACACTTGTCAGCTGCTTTCCATATTAGGCCAGCAATTTCTTCACAGTAGTGCTCATTATTAAGGTCTCTTCCAAACCTCCATTCCCTTACCGCATTATACTTTGATAAGACATCACCGAATCCTGCGGTCAGCATAGTATATGGAGCATTTTTTAAAATGTCTATGTCAGCAAATATACCTATCGGTACCTGTCCTGGACAACTTTCTTTAAGGTTGTTTATTATTAGGGCGGAAGTGCTTGAAGCATATCCGTCCATAGATGGCGCAGTCCCTATTACAACATATTTTTTACCAAGATGGTATGAAATATTCCTTGTGACATCATTAACAACACCGCTTCCTACTGCAACAAAGAAATCAATACCTTGCGGCATCCTAATCAGCGTCTCCCCGATTGTGCTCTCATTCGGTACAACAGCGACATTATTTTTTAAAGGTATTATATAGCTTAAAGTATCCTGATTCTTTTCCTTAAGCTTGTCAATAACCATTGTACCGGCAATCTTGTATGTTATCTCATCAGATATAACCATAATACAGCCTTTTGCTTTTGTAAGAATAAAGTTAACTCCCTCTTCTATTCCTTTTTCCGATATCTCTATCCTTTCCATCCCCGGGTTATGAACAAGTCCGCACTCACATGGATAAGTGTTCTTAATTAGTTTCTTAATCTCCAAATCTTTAAATCCCATATTTGCTCCTTAAATTATAAGTTTTAAAATCTCGTATAATCCAAATCCCATGAAATTGCCTATCGCATAACCTAATAATCCTGTAGCAATTCCTATAAGTATTACTCCTTCATTATTTATAGCCTTTGCTGTTGGTATTATAAAAGCAGGTCCGAATATGCCTGCTATTGAAGTTATTATAATCGTGTCCACATCAATTTTAAATAATAGGGATAAGATAAAATGCATTGACATTGTAACAAAAAGGACAAAGGCAACCATTCCTAAAACCTGTACGGACTGTCCTAGTATAAGACGCAAATCCGCCATCGATCCAACCGCTAATGAAAATACATATATAAGATACTGCCCTAACGGGTAAGATACATTATTTTGTTTTACTCCTTTTATAAAAGATAGCCCGACCCCTATTACTGATACGCAAAGCATAATTACAGCTACATTAGTCGCTTGTTTTGTAAGCAGGAAAGATATCCCTATACTGACACCAAGAGCTCCTATCCCTAAAAGAAGAGCGACAATCCCCTGCTTTATCTTGTCTTTTAACGGTATTGCTGCTTTGCTTATTATGCTTTCTTTTTGGTAATCTGTCTTTTCTGTCGCAACAGATTTCTGTCTTGTTAATTTCGACAGTAAAGGTTTTGCTAATGTACAGATGAACAGAAAGTATAATCCTCCTAATACCTGGTCTGCAAGATTGGCAACTATAATCGTATTTTTGTCTGCATTTAATCCATATCCTATTGCAAACAGATTAGGAGTCCCTCCGGTATAACACCCAACAAGCATAGAGGCTATTTTTGTGTTTTCATATACATTTGAAAAGACAATCACGCTTAATGCTGCGATTGTCATGATAGAAATACATAGAAGAAGAAAAGACAATCCTGTTTTTTTTACATTCTTTTTTAATGTCAGAAAATCGGAATTCAACAGGATAAGCGTTATTGCAATAGGTATCAGTACTGACGAAACAGTATCTGACAAAGAAGCATCTATCGGAAGCCCGCTGTTAGCCCAAATTATACCTATTGCATAACAGAAAAGGATAGGACCGACTGTTTTTATAAATTTTACTTTATTCTCTAATATGACTAGCACATAAGGTATACCGAAGAATAATAAAAGCTGGATCACTGTCAATAACATGTATTTAATCCCCCTATGGTTAAATATATATTAAATATGTATTTTTGTCCATTTCCCTATTTTAAACCTTATCATTCCTGCAAGGCATCTGGTGAGCTGATCTGCAAAAAGTCCAAGCCATGCCCCAATCAGACCAAGCTGCATCGGATATATCATTATATATGACAATCCAGGCCGTATTACCGCAACACTAATCAGTGCCATCGTTGCAACAAATTTTACATCTCCTGCGCCTCTTAAACATCCTGAGTATACAATCTGTGAGTTTATAAAAAAGGTGGATAGTGCCATTATTAATAAAATCCTGGAACCGTTTTCAATTATACCTGCATCATCGGTAAACAATCCCATAAGCATCTTTCCCCCAAAAATAAATAATGCTGACAAGGCAATTGAAACCAGGATTGCCATCCTCTGGCCTATCTTTACATAAAGTACAGATAAATCACTCCTCTTTTCCCCCATTGTCTGTCCTACTAACGCAGTAGTCCCTATTCCAAGCCCGCTGCCAATATTCGTTGATAAATTCAATATATTAATACATACAAGATGCGTTCCGTAATCCAGTGTGCCGAGTTCTGCAATTATCTTGTTATACATAAAGAACCCGAAACGAAAACATAATTCTTCTAATGCTGCATTTCCCGATATCTTTACTATTGACTTAACAATACCCATATCAAACTTCTTCAAGCTTTTTATGTTGAAGAAAATGAAAGTGGATTTTCTTAATGAATAACAAGCCATAATAAAAGCAGCAGACATTCCTATAACAGTCGCAATAGCAGCTCCTTTTACTCCAAGAGCTGGAAAGCCTAATCTTCCTTTTATCAATAGAAAGTTGAAAATAACATTTACAATATTGGATACAATATTGGTAGTCATAGCAATTTTTGTATTTCCTGCACCTCTTTGTGCGGCATTAATGGTCATAGTCAGAACAGAAAGTACTGTCCCGGCAGTAACAATTTGATAGTATATTACAGAATCATCAATGAAATCGTCACCTGCTCCGGCAAATCGTAAAAGAGGTTTTGCTGTCAGCATTCCGACTACAGTCATGATAATGGCAAGTATAAAGCAGATTAGAAGAGCCTGCATAAGAATCTGATTAGCTTTTTTTGCATCATTCTCGCCTTTTCTTCTGGCTATCAATGCTGTAACACCTGTGTTTAATGCCATAAAAAGCATCAGTATTATCATTCTTGGCTGAGTAGTTATTCCTACTGCCGTAACAGAAGATATACCAATAGCAGATACCATTAACGTATCTACAAAACTTGTCAATCCTCCTAAAAGCGCTTCAACAGTGGACGGGAATGCCATTCTGAACATCCTGCCGTATGCTTCTTTCGCTGAAGGAACTTCTCCTAATAGTTTCTGCTTGCGAAGCAGAAATCGTGGCTGATAAAGCTCCTTAATCATTCTTCATATTCTAACATAGTTTTTTATCTTTTTGTTCATATGTTTATTTGCCTTATATCATCCTGGCATAGATGTAAATGTACAGATACCTTATCTACCCTTTGAATATTAGAATATCAGTGTTATAATTTTGTGTAACCGCAAAAAGAGGCTGTAAAAGTGAGTATACAAAAAATTTTTAAGAATAAAATACAGGCCACCGCAGATTGTTTCAAAAAAGTCTTTGAAGTCAATGGCAGATATGTGAATGATCACTGCTTTATAACCCATAATGATGAAATTCATCTTTTTTATATCGATGGTGAGACAGGAAAGGGTTGTTATGATTTAGAAAATGAAATTATTATAGGACATGCTGTAAGTAAGGATCTTTCTTACTGGGAAGAAAAGAAGCCTGCTCTTATATATGATAAATCACTTTATTTTGAGGAAAGAGGCATTTTTGCACCGTATGTGTATGAAAAGGAAGGTAGATTCTATATGTTCTATTCTTCTCATAACCTTAATAAGGCTCAGTTTATGTGTCTGGCATTTTCTGATAACCTTTATGAATGGACAAGATATGATAATAATCCTCTTTTCAGACCATCACAAGGTTGGTCCTTATGGAAAGAAAATATTCCCTGCTCCTGCAGAGATCCTCATATTTTTCATGATGAAGATAAAGATGAATATGTAATGTTATGGGTTGCAGATATGTTAGAAAATCCAAAAATGTCCTGTATAGCTGCATCAGTTTCCAAGAATCTTTTCTCATGGAGGGAAGCAGGGCCTGTCCTAATACGTGAACACTCTTTTTACGAAAGCATTACCTGTAAGACTGAATCACCCTGTCTTTTAAAGAAAGATAATTTATACTATCTTTTTTACAGACATGGAAACGGAACAAAGTACTGTATTTCGGATTCCTACACCAACTTTACTTACAGTGATTCATATTATTTAAGCCCTTCTCATGCAAGCGAGATATTTAAGTTTAAAGATTATTGGTATATTTCCAGCTGCTCAAGAGCTGTTGCCGATATTGAGCATAAGACAGACCGAAGTATGGGTTTATTTCTGGCTAAATTAGCCTGGGACGGATTACACCCTGAAATATATGCGTTTTCGCAACAATAAATTTTCTAGTTTTCGTTTGAATTTGGTTTTTTACTTTACATATTTACATCTATGAATTAATATTATATAAGGCGAATTTTGGAAAACTGATTTAATCATTATTCCGGAAGGAAGGAGAAAATAATATGACAAAAAACAAAATGTTGCTTTCATGGATAGAGGAGATGACCGCTCTTACTACTCCTGATAAGGTCGTCTGGATCACAGGAGACCCTAAACAACTTGACGAATTAAGGCAGCAGGCCTTAGCAACCGGTGAGCTTTATAAGCTTAATGAAGAAAAACTTCCTGACTGTTATTTGCATCGCACAGCTGTAAATGACGTAGCACGAGTAGAACATCGTACTTTTATATGTTCAAGGAATAAAAAAGATGCAGGACCTACAAATAACTGGATGGAACCAAAAGAGGCATATGAGAAACTCGGTAAAATCTTCAGTAAAAGCATGAAGGGCCGTACCATGTATGTTATTCCATATTCAATGGGCCCTGTAGGATCCAAGTTCTCTAAAGTGGGTATAGAATTAACAGACTCCATATATGTTGTTATGAATATGGTTATTATGACAAGAGTAGGCAGTGATGTGCTTGATGTGCTTGGAAATTCCAATGATTTCGTTAGAGGACTTCATGGCAAAGCTCAGATAGATGAGGAAAACAGATATATCTGTCATTTCCCGGAAGACAACACAATATGGTCAGTTAACTCTGGTTACGGTGGGAACGTTCTTTTAGGCAAAAAATGTTTTGCTTTAAGAATAGCCTCATATCAGGGAAAACAGGAAAACTGGATGGCAGAGCATATGCTTATCCTCGGAGTTGAATATCCTGACGGAGATATTAAATATATAGCTGCAGCATTCCCTTCAGCTTGTGGAAAAACAAATCTTGCTATGCTTATCCCACCTGAAATCTACGCTAAAAAAGGATACAAAGTCTGGACAGTAGGAGACGATATCGCATGGATAAGAAAAGGCCCTGATGGAAGACTCTGGGCAATTAATCCTGAGAACGGCTTCTTCGGTGTTGCACCTGGAACAAACGTGAAATCCAATCCGAATGCATTGCATTCAACAGAGCAGGGAACTATTTTCACTAATGTTGTTCATAATCTTGAGAACAATACAGTATGGTGGGAAGGATTGGATAAGAATCCCCCAACTAAGGCTATAGACTGGAAAGGTAATCCTTGGACAGCTGAATCAGGTGAGAAGGGTGCACATCCAAACAGCAGATTCACAGCTCCTGCGACGAACTGCCCATGTATAAGCAAAGAATTTGATTCACCAAACGGAGTTCCTCTTTCTGCAATAGTATTTGGCGGAAGAAGAGCAAAGACTGCTCCTCTGGTATATCAGTCATTTGACTGGGTAAACGGAGTATTTGTAGGTTCTATAATGGCTTCTGAAACAACTGCAGCTGCAAGCGGAGCTGTCGGAGTTGTAAGAAGAGACCCAATGGCCATGCTTCCGTTCTGCGGATACAACATGGGTGACTACTTCCAGCACTGGTTGGATATGGGTAAGGATATAGGGAATAAAGTTCCTAAGATATTCCATGTTAACTGGTTCAGGCTTGATAATGAAGGACATTTCGAGTGGCCTGGATTCGGTGAAAATTTACGCGTTCTTCTTTGGATACTTGATCGTTGTGATAACAAAGTTGACGCAGTAGAAACTCCTATCGGTTATCTTCCAAAGCATGAAGACATCAGTCTTGAAGGAATTGATGTATCAAAAGAGACATTAAAAGACCTTCTCTCTGTTGATAAGAAACTCTGGCTTGATGACGCTACTGCTGTAGAAGAGTTCTATGGAAAAATCGGAGAAACTTTACCAAAAGAACTTAAAGAAGAATTGGCTAAACTTAAGAAAAGACTTGCTTAATAAAAAGATTGTATTATTAAAGGCTGTGTATCAAATACACAGCCTTTTTTATTCTTCTGCTATAAGTTGTCCTCCAGTATTTTTCTTATATCCAGTTTTTTATTGTTTCTGCCGGTTTCCATAAAGTCCTTTTTATATATTATTGATGCCCAGCTTATAACCGAATCCATTATTCTTGTTTTTACGCCAACTTCCTTAGCTAAACAGCTTATAGGGACACATCCAGTCTGTATGTCCTCATATATATATCTGGTATCTATATCGAAAGGGGCCAGCACACTTGAATAAGCATGTGTGTTCTGAATACATTCATACAAAGTATTGCCTTTAGAGCCATATCTTTCTCTAAGCCATTCACATACCGGTAATACATTTATACCAGCCTTTTTGGCTGTTTCTGTTCTTTCGTTATCCAGCTCCTCCAGAATATTAGCAACCAGCGGTGATATTCCGTCTATATAGTATCTGAATACTTCTTTAGCTTCTATCCTGGTTATATTCATCAAGGTGGGAAGAGGATGAAAAATAACTCCGATATTGGATAATCCTGTATGCAGTATGCTTTCAGCAGGTTCTATGTCATGAAATAACTCATTCATCATTTGGACAAGCTGTCTTGTATGTCTTTTTTTGTGCCCTGATATTTTTACTTTGTTTTTCATCTCATATATGTGCGGATGCCCTGGCTTGTCGCAACGACAAGTAAAAACAAAAGTGTCTGCTTCCCCAAGAAGTATTTCTGAATCACACCCATTACTCCTTAAAACATTATCAAATTCGTAAGTTCCAAATGTCCTTCCTGGATTTAATATAACAGCTTGCCCATTATTCAGATATGGAGCCATCTGCTTTGCTACTGCACAGTGGTACTGTGCAGGCGTTGTGACAAGTATCAGGAAGGCGTCTTCAATGACTTCTTTCATATCACAGCTTATCATTTCTATTTCTACAGTATCATTAACTATTCCTTTTACTTCAAAAAGATTATTTTCGAACATGTCAACTCTTTCTTTCTCTCTTGCGTATAAAGAAACATTGTACCCTTTTAAAGCAATATATGCGGCCATTGACTGGCCGCCATTTCCTGTACTTATAACTGCTATTTTCCTGTTCAATATAGTTCCTTTCCTGTTAACCTGAATAATCTCTGTTTCTCATTCAAAAAACATCTTTCCTTAGGATCGTATGCAAGACACTTCCCTTCATGAATCCTCGTCTTAAGTTCACCTCTAAATTCTCCACTCTTTAAAATATGAGGAGCATCTAATATCCCTCGTTTTATACATTCAGTTAATACTGCAGGATCAGAAAACGGATCATCACTCTTATCCCTGTATTCTTGGTTTATAAAGTCTAAAAGATATGTTGCTTCAGATATTAGTTCTTTTTTTCTTCGTTGAACAGCACTGTCCTGTTTCAAATCAGCGTTTCCATACAGTACAGACCTTATTACCCCTCTTACAATTTTACAGCTTTCTATTACAACTTCAGAGGATGCGGCTTCTAATGCCTCACTATATCCAACAACGTGGATTATATGCGGTTCAATAGCCATTGAAAGCTGTGTTGATGCTGCAAGCTGCCCTTTTGCCACATCGGCGTCGGAACTAAGGAAAGGAAGACCTGCTCTAACCTGACGGTAAATCCTGAATTCTTTTGTAGCAAGGCTCTCTGTCATTTCTAACTGCGCCAATACTTTCGCAAGATCCATGGAAAATGTCAATGAACCGGGTACATTAAACATGTACTGTGCGATGTAATCTTTAACATTGTTCTTTTTTGCATTATATGCGCTTATAAATGACATTGCTACAGAAATAACATCATGTGCATCTCTTAATCCCCAATGATGCGGTTCATTTAACTCAACAGGAATGTCTCTTTCACCATGCCATCTCATAAGCCTTTGTGCTTCTTCTATTGAAATATGAAGTTTCCTTGTTCCTCTTCCATCAATTTCGTTATACCAGCATAAAGGAACAGCGCACCAGGCATTTGATATAGTGTTTATAAGCATTTCTGCAAAATTCATAACATCCGCTGTTCCACTGTAACATCTCATTAAAGGATAATTACCTTTTTCTGATGCTTGCTTAAGATTTTTGAATTCCTCCTCTGATCTGATTGGAACACCTCCTGCTCCATCCATCTCCTTATTACGCATTTCCGGCCGGAAAAAATACTGCTGCGTATTCTGGTCTATTCCTAAAGAAATTACATCAAGAACCTTTGATTTTGCTATTGTGTTTATCCCGTCAAGTGTTTCCTGGTAAGAAGGGAGACCGAAGTGATGCCTTAGCAGAGGATATGGTTTTTTTTGTGCTATCCGGGATACTAAATCCTGTGAATAATGCTCGATAATATTGTCTTTTGCATGTATGCCTGTTCGTAAAAATTGTATACACTCATCAATATCCTCTGTAGAATCAAATACAACATCGAAGAATCCAGATTCTTTTGCCTTTTGAGCTACTTTAGGAGTTCCTCCAAAAAGCCATAATGGTTTCTTCTCTAGCCTGCTGTTCATTTCCATAAATGATGGTATAATCTTTACGAAATTTTCCGGTGTCAATCTATATCCTACAGCTACATATCTAGGTGAGTAATGCCTGATTACCTTTTCCATTGATGCAGCATCGATTGCTGGACCAAGGAAAACAGTATCATACCCTTCATCCTGTGCAAGATTCAGAAAATGTGCTACTCCTGCGACATGTACACAGTTTCCTATAGAAGCACCGATAATTATTCCTTTTTTCATTTGTTCCTTCCTTTCAGTTATTCTTCCATATCTTTTGAATAATCGACTGCATCAATCACAAAAACTGTCGCACCGCCGACAACATACTCAACAGGATCCATGTGTATATACTCTCCATGAGCTCCGATGGAGTATGGAGGCATAGGGTCCAAAATAGTCCGCTTTCTGCAGCTCTCTTTTATTATCCTTAAAGCGCTTTCTACCTTTTCCTCTTCTACGCCTATTAGAAGAGTAGTATTATGAGCTTTAAGGAATCCTCCCGTAGAAGCAAGTTTTGTAGCTTTATAACCCTTATCTATGAGTTTTGATAACAGGTTCTTCACATCTGCTTCTTGTATAATTGCCAATATCAGTCTCATGTTATCCCCTCCTTTATCTGTTTAACTACCCATTTATATATGACTTCACCTTTTCCGCCGCAGCTGCTGTTCCCACAAAAACAATCGTGTCATCCTGGTAAAGCTCTGCATCCGGACCAGGTGAAACTATAACGCTCTGCCCTCTTTTTATAGCAATTATAGTAGCATTCGTGTTCTGCCAGAACCTGATTGATCCTATATTTTTCCCAATAATTTTGGAATCTGGTGATATTTTTACTTCATAATCTGGAAATCTGGATTTTACATAGGATATTGTATTCTGTGTCTTAATAAGCATAGATAAAAGCTCATACATTCTTTTATTAATATCATTATTCTTTTCAATAAGCTCTTTCAATTCATTTTGCATATCCTTTTGGTCTTTAATATCATCAAAATCCGACAGATACCGTTTTGCATTATCCGCTGATAGTATATAAACCCCGCTGTTCTTTTTTATTGTTACCACTTTCATGTCTGATAAGAGAGCTAAAGCTCTTCTTACAGTCTCAGGGGATACATTGTATTCTGATGATAATAGGGATCTTCCTGATATTTTGTGGTTTTCAGGCCATTCATTGTTCATAATCCTTATGGCGATATCTCTTGCAATTGTCTGATACTGCCCGCTGTTTTTCCTATTTGTCATATTTGCTCCTTAGTTCAATTATGTATTCTGTATAAATATATTATACTGCCAAACTTTATTTGTAAAGAGTATGTCAGAATAATTTTTATACTTATCCACAGATTTTCTGTGGATAACTCGTTTTCTGTGGATAACTTTAAAAACTTATATAAAATTATATAAATTTCTTGTTTTTTCCTCTTGTACTGTGCTTATATCTTTGATATATTATACTTCCCTGTTGATAACATAGTTTTTATCCACAGGCTACAAAAGATAAATCTGCTAAAAGTGGAAAATTAGAAAAAAGCGGCTTTATCTTTTTTAATAATTAGGGGAAACTAACATTTATGACCGTACAGGAGATTTGGAACGATGCATTAGTAAATATTGAAAGTGTAATGGGTGAACTCAACTTTAAAACATGGATTCTTCCACTGGAACCTTACACAATAGATGGTGACAATTTTGTATTAATAACACAATCAGACTTTTCTAGAAACTATCTGGCCAACTACAAACTACTATTAAAGAATGCACTTTCTGATGCTGCAGCTAAAGATCTAAGCCCTCTTTTTAAATTGAAAAATGAAGTAAGGGAATATGAGGATAAAGGAAAACCTGAAGTATTCAAATCTAATTTTTATGCTGATTCGCAACTTCTTGATAAATATGTTTTTTCGAACTTTATCACTGGCTCGTCAAATCAATTTGCAAGAGCTGCAGCAGAAGCTGTTGTTGACAATCCAGGTACTACATATAATCCTTTGTTCCTATACGGAGAAAGCGGAATAGGAAAGACCCATCTTATGCATGCGATAGGTAATGCAATTGCCGATGAATATCCGGATAAGAAAATTCTATATGTTCAAAGCGAAACTTTTACAAATGAGATGATTTCTGCAATAAAAACTGCAAAAAGCAAGGAATTCCGGGAAAAATATAGAAACTTGGATGTTCTTTTAATTGATGATATACAGTTTATTACCGGAAAAGAGGGCACACAGGAAGAATTTTTCTATACATTTGAAAAACTTTATTCTTCTAACAAGCAAATAGTAATAACTTCAGATGTACCTCCAGAAAAAATGACAAGGCTTGAGGAAAGGCTAAAAACAAGATTTCAGCAGGGACTTATGGCAGATATGCAGACGCCGGATTACGAGACCAGGGTAGCAATCCTCGAGCAGAACTCATTGAAATCTGAATATAATATTTCTAAAGATGTAATTGAGTTTATTGCGAAGAATATATCTTCTAACGTAAGAAATCTACAGGGAGCGTTAAACAAAACAGTAGCTCATGCAAGGGTGTTTGGTGAAGATATAACTATTGAACTTGCAAAAAAAGCCTTAAAGGATATGATTGACGAAACAAGTATAAATGATATAACGATACCAAGCATAATAGATGCTGTTGCCAAGTACTATAACATAACAACAAGAGACATAATTTCTCCGACCAGGAAAAGTAATATAGCTTTTCCAAGACAGATAGCCATGTACATATGCAGAATAAAAACTTCTTTTTCGCTTCCTGTAATAGGTAAGTATTTTGCAGACAGGAATCATACAACAGTTTTGTATGCCTGCGATAAAGTTGCAGAAAAGATACGCACAGATAAAGATATCGAAAGAGATGTTAATGAATTGATAAATAAACTGACTTATTAACAGTATCCTGTGGAAATGTTAATAACTTTCTGTGGAATAATGTATAATGTTAATATGAACGAGATTTTATATTTTTATTCACAAAAGTTATCAACAGCAAAAAGAACGGTAAACACGGCAGAATTTACGATATAAACAATATCCACAAGACCTACTACTACTGCTGATAGATAAGTAAATAAAGAAAAGAGGTAAAAAATGAATTTCATATGTACAAGAAAAAAATTACAGGAAGCTGTTAACAGCGTATCAAAAGCTATTTCAAATAATCCGATAATGCCTGTATTAGGGAATATATATATTAAAGTTAAAGATTCTCAGATAATTTTTAGGGGTTATGATCTTGAAATTGGAATAGAGCATGTTGAAGATGCAGAAGTAAAAGAAGAAGGGGAAGTATTAGTTAATTCAAGACTTTTTTCTGATATAGTTAGAAGTCTTGGAGAAGAGGAAGTAGAAATATTCACAGAAGAAAATAAGCTGGTTATTATTTCTGGAAATGCAATATTTAATATCAGATGGCTGGATACAGCTGCCTTTCCAAAGTTACCTGATGTTGAAAAAGATAATAAGGTTACAATAAAAACCGAATATCTTAAAAATATGATAAGAAACACAATATTTTCCGTAAGTACAAATGAACAAAGATTAATTTTAACAGGAGCTCTGTTTGAAAGTGAAGAAAACTGTTTTAAGATGATTACACTAGACAGCTTTAGAATGAGTATAAGAAAAGAGTATATTTTAGGTAATGAGGAATTGTTTAAATTCGTTATACCAGGTAAAACATTAAATGAACTGTTGAAATTAATAACAAACGATGATGAAGAAATACGAATTTATTATGAATCAACACAGGTTATGTTTGAATTTGGTAATTGTAAGTTTATTTCAAAATTATTACAAGGGGATTATTTTAATTATAAAGCTATTATTCCAAAAGAATTTATTACAAAAATTGAAGTAAATATTAATGAATTCAGGGAGATTATTGAAAGAAACATGCTGGTATCAGACGATGGCAGAAAAGCTCCTTTGATATTGGAAATAAATGAAAATATATTGACAGCAAATACACAAGGAGAAGCAGGAAATGTAACAGAAACCCTCTATATTAAGAAAGAAGGAAAAGATATGAGGATTGGCTTTAATGCAAAATACCTGCTTGATGCGATAAAATCAATAAATGAAGAAAAAGTTAGAATATCCTTTATGGGAGAAACTAACGCATGTATTCTTACTCCTCAAAACAGTGACGAATTCCTTTATCTTATTCTTCCTGTACGTATAGCATCATGATACATTAATGTTAATTGAAAATATTATACTTAAGAATTTTAGAAATTACGAGTATCAGGAAATATCCCCAAAAAAAGGGATTAATATAATTTATGGAAGAAATGCTCAGGGAAAGACAAATATCCTTGAGTCTATTTTTCTGTCTTCAACAGCAAGATCACATAGAACAAATAAGGATACTGACCTCATTAGAAATTTACAACAGGGCTATTTTATAAAAATAGAAGGAAAGAGAGATGAAGAGCCTTTTTCTATAGATATAAACTGTACAAAAATAACATCAAGGTCAAATAAACGAATTATAAAAGTAAATGATATCTCTCTAACCAGAACAGGGCAGCTTATGGGGGTACTTAACAGCGTTATGTTTTCACCAGAAGACCTTACAGTGATAAAGGAAGGACCAAGTGAAAGAAGAAGATTTCTTGATATATTGATAAGTCAGATAAATCCTTCATATTTTTATGCTTTACAAGAATATTTTAAGATAATAAAGCAAAAAAATGCTCTTCTTAAAAGTGTATATGAGGGAGGAAAAAACAGGGATCTTATTGAAATATACAACTTAAAGCAGGCAAAAACAGGATCAAAGATAATAAAAGAAAGAAAAATCTTTATCGAACAGATAAATATGAAATCAAAACAGAACCACTATGATATAACAAAAGGTATAGAAAATCTGGATATAAGATATGACTGTGATATACCTGATTATTCAGGAGATGAAAATGATTTCTATAAAGCAATAGATAAAATAAAAGACAAAGAAATAAGGGTACAAAGTTCAATATTAGGACCTCATCGTGACGATATAGAGATATTATTAGATGGAATGAATATAAGAGATTATGGATCCCAGGGCCAGCAAAGGACTGCGATATTGTCTTTGAAGTTTGCTGAAATGCAGATTATCAAAGAGAAAACAGGAAAAAAACCAGTTCTTCTGCTTGATGATGCATTAAGCGAACTTGATTTATTAAGGAAAAGGACTTTATTAGATAAAATTGATACAAATCAGACATTCATAACATGTACAGAAAAAAGAAAGTATATGACTTTGGATGATAATATAAGTTTTTACTTTGTAAATAAGGGCACAGTTAAAAGCATATAGAAAAAATCCCGTAAAAATGCTATAATTAATAGAAGAGTAAAGAGAGGATTTTATGTATTTACACATAGGAGATGATTTGGTTGTACGTGAAAAGGATATAATCGGAATATTTGATTTCGAGACATCAACACTTTCTAAACATACAAAAAAATATCTTCAGGATAAAGAAAAAAAACATATGACGTTAGCCGTAAGCGACCAGCTGCCAAAAGCCTTCGTTGTTGTTCAAAAAAACAAAGAACATGGTTCTAAAGTGTTTTTTACATTAGTATCTTCTTTAACATTGAAAAAAAGAGCTGAGAATAATAAATTAACGGAGTAATGTATGGATAACAAGCAAAGACAGGATAACATAAAAGGCTGTAACTACAACGAAGCCCAAATACAGGTACTTGAGGGTCTTGAAGCTGTAAGAAAAAGACCTGGCATGTATATTGGAACGACTTCAATAAAAGGACTGCACCATCTGGTTTATGAGATAGTAGCAAACAGTGTTGATGAAGCGCTTGCAGGAAGATGTGACAGAATAGAAATAACTATAGACAAAGATAATATAATTACAGTTACAGACAATGGCAGTGGAATTCCTGTCGGTATTCATCCAAAAATGGGAATACCCACTGTTGAAGTTGTTCATACTGTATTACATGCAGGAGGTAAATTCGATTCTTCAGCATACAGCATATCAGGAGGACTTCACGGAGTAGGTGCATCTGTAGTTAACGCATTAAGTGAATTTTTAGAAGTTGAAGTTAAAAGGGACGGAAAAATTTATAAACAGAGATACGAACGTGGAAAGACAGTTACAAAACTGGAAATAATCGGTGATACTGATGAAACAGGAACAAAAACAGTTTTTAAAGCAGATAGCCAGATTTTTGATACTGTTGAATATGAATATGATGCGCTATTATCAAGATATAGAGAAATGGCATTCCTTAATAAAGGTGTCATGATAGTGTTAACGGATAAAAGAGGGGAAGAAGATGTCATAAATGAATTATGTTATGAAGGAGGAATAGTATCATTTGTCAGATATTTAGACTCAAATAAAACAAGAATTCATAAAAATACAATTTATATAGAAGAAAAGAAAGATAACTGTGTTGTAGAGATTGCAATGCAGTACAATGACTCCTATAGCGAAACGCTTTACTCATATGCCAATAATATTGCTACTATTGAAGGCGGCATGCATGTAACAGGATTCCGTTCAGCATTAACAAAAGTAATCAATGATTATGCAAGGAAAATCGGCGCTTTAAAGGACGCAAATAAAAATCTGACCGGAGATGATGTAAGAGAAGGCCTGACTGTAGTATTATCAGTAAAATTACATGATCCTCAGTTTGAAGGACAGACAAAATCAAAACTGGGTAACAGTTATATAAGAACAGTTACTGAACAGACAGTCAATGAAGATTTAGCAGCATATTTTGAGGAAAATCCACAGGAAGGGAAAGCGATTGTCGATAAATGCCTTCTGGCTTCAAGAGCAAGGGAAGCTGCAAGGGGCGCACGAGACCTAGCAAGAAGAAAAACAGCATTAGAAGGAAATGCTCTTCCTGGAAAATTAGCGGACTGTTCAGAAACAGACCCTATAAAGAGTGAAATATTTATAGTAGAAGGAGATAGTGCAGGCGGAAGCGCAAAGCAAGGGCGTGATAGAAAGTATCAGGCTATTCTTCCTTTATGGGGGAAGATGCTTAATGTCGAAAAAGCAAGAATAGACAAGATATATAACAATGATAAGCTTCACCCATTAATAACAGCACTCGGTACAGGAATTGGCGAAGATTTCAACATCGAAAAACTAAGATATCATAAAGTAATAATAATGGCGGATGCAGATGTTGATGGTGCACATATCGGGATGCTACTTATTACTTTTGTATACAGATACATGCGTGAACTTATTGAAAAAGGGCATCTATATCTTGCTCAACCACCTTTATATAAAATAACTAAGGGAAAAGAATCAATATATGCTTTTAATGAAGTTGAAATGGAAAGAATATTCCGTGATAAAGAATGGGATAGAAAAGACTGCACTCTTCAAAGATATAAAGGACTTGGAGAAATGAGCTCTGTACAATTGTGGGAAACAACTATGAATCCGGAAAGCCGGACAATAATACAGATAAAGATGGATAATCCTTTTCTTGCGGATACTGCTGTATCTGATCTTATGGGTGATGATGTACAGCCTAGAAAAGAATTTATAGAAAGACATGCAAAAGATGTACAACTGAACAGATTAGATATATAATGTTTCACGTGAAACATATGATGAGGTCGATATGGGAAAAGTAATGGCCATTGCCAATCAAAAGGGCGGAGTAGGCAAGACAACTACATCTATAAATTTAAGTGCAAGTCTTGCACATATTGGGAAAAAGACGCTTCTTATTGATAATGATCCGCAGGGTAATGCGACAAGCGGACTTGGAGTAGATAAATGGACCGTGGAAAAATCTGTCTATGATACATTAATAAACGATATTGATATAAAAGACACTATACTTCCTACAATGATGGATAACTTATTCATATGTCCTTCGAATATACAATTAGCAGGAGCAGAAATAGAACTGGTAAGCCAGATGATGCGCGAAAACAGATTAAAGAATGCTATTGAGACAATAAAAAAAGATTATGATTACATAGTAATAGACTGTCCTCCTTCATTGGGTCTGCTTACTCTGAACTCACTAACTGCAGCAGATACAATCTTAGTTCCTATACAATGCGAATATTATGCTCTTGAGGGTTTAAAACAGCTAATGAAGACGGTTTCTTTGGTTCAAAAGCATTTAAATCCTTCATTAAAAGTTGAAGGCGTTGTTATGACTATGTATGACTCAAGAACAAATCTTTCATTTCAGGTAGTAGAGAGCGTAAGGGAACACTTTTCTGACAGGGTATATAGAACGATAATACCACGAAATGTAAGGCTCAGTGAGGCACCAAGCCATGGAGTTCCAATCATTCTATATGATAAGGACTCAAGAGGAGCGATAAGTTATTTAGAATTAGCAGAAGAAGTTATACAGTGCGGAGGAAGAAATGGCTAAATATGGTTTAGGTAAGGGACTTGGCGCTCTTTTGAATATTGAGGAAGAAAACAATAAGAATCAGCTCATAGAGATGGATATAGACAAAATACAGAGAGATTCCAGGCAGCCACGTAAAGAATTTTCAAAAGAAGAATTGGATGAACTTGCTGAATCAATACGTGAAAAGGGTATTATCCAGCCAATACTTGTTAGAAAAACAGGTGAAACATATACGATAGTTGCAGGAGAAAGAAGATTTCGAGCTGCAAAGCAAGAAAAATTCAAAACAGTTCCTGTAATTGTTAAGGAATTTACTGAAAAAGAAGTTTTAGAGATATCCTTAATTGAGAATATCCAAAGGAAAGATTTGAATCCCATTGAACAAGCCGAAGGATATAAGAGGCTATGTGACGAATTTGGAGCAACTCAGGAGCAGATTGCAAAAAGTCTTGGTAAAAGCCGTCCTGTTGTAACAAACAAATTAAGACTCTTAACTTTAGATGAAATAATACTAAGTTATTTAAGAAGGGGAAAGCTTTCTGAAGGTCATGCCAGGCTGTTGCTTTCTGTTCATGAAGATATAAGAGACGATTTGGCTCAGGAAGCAGCTGAAAAAGAACTAAGTGTAAGAGAACTTGAGAAGCTTATTAAAAAATCTGAGAAAATCCATAAAAAAGAAGAACAGATAGAAAATGACGAGGAGTTTACAAAAGTTGAGAATAAGCTTCAAAAGAAGCTCGCAACGAAGGTATCGATAACAAGAAGTATTAAGAAAGGAAAAATAACGATTGAATATTATTCGCTTGAGGGATTAAACAGGATTATAGATATATTAAGCAAATAATGTTTCACGTGAAACATACTAATGGAATATGTATATTATGCTTTAATAAGCTTAGGAGTATCACTGGTAGTATCATCAGTTATGATTCTTGTTTTTCTTGGAAAAAAGAAAAAAAGAAGAGAATTGAAAAAGGAGATATCTATTGATGATATAAAGACATACGAAGATATGTTATATCAGATGAACAGGATACATAAGAATACGCAGGAAAATGAACGAAAGATCAGATATTTAAGCAGTCATTGTGACAAATTAGACGATATTACTGCAGCTTCATTTAAGAATATAGGATTAGTAAGATATAAATATTCTGATGACGCAGGCGGGAATCTAAGTTTTTCACTTGCTTTGATGGATGATAAGCAGAATGGTATAGTATTTACAAATATTTCATTAATAGATAGCAATTCTTTATATGTAAGAAGAATAACAAACGGAGTATCAGATGTTCTTCTTATGGAAGAAGAAAAAGAGGCTATAAAAAAAGCAAATGAAAATCTATTAAATTAACAATATGTGTCAAATAAAAAAGGCTATTGACACAATTATCTAACTTTGGTATATTCATTAGGCGCGTTTATTGCGTGGACCTTGAATAATAAATATGGAGAGATGGTCGAGTTGGTTTAAGGCACCGGTCTTGAAAACCGGCGTAGGGGCAACCCTACCTAGGGTTCGAATCCCTATCTCTCCGCCAAATGGAGAAGTACCCAAGTAGGCTCAAGGGGGCGGTTTGCTAAATCGTTAGTAGGGGTAACTCTAGCATGGGTTCGAATCCCATCTTCTCCGCCAGAAAACAGCTTGTATATGAGCTGTTTTTCTTTTATTTATTATTAATACATATATAAATATCATTTGTTAAAGATAGTCTTGATGTGTTAACATTATTACATAAGCAGTATTTTGTACTAATAAAATTGTTAAGAAGCGGGGTAATTATGAAGTACGATGTCCTTGTTATAGGTGGAGGGTTGTCAGGTCTTACTGCAGCAGCTTTACTGGCAAAAAGTGGTGTAAAAACAGCGGTTATTGATAAAAACTATAATCCTGGAGGATCATGCGGAATATTCAGAAGAGAAGGCGTTACTTTCGATCAGGGTTCTGCAATGCTATTCGGATTTGGTGAAAAAGGATTTAATGCGCATAGGTTTGTTTTCAACTGTCTTGAGCAGCCAATAGACATGATAAAGCATAAATTATTGTATGTAATGAATTTTAATGGGCATAAAATCAGATTTTTTGCAGATTTAAATTTGTTTGTTGAAGAACTATCTACAGTATTTCCAGATCAGAAAGAAAATATAAAACGTTTCTATAACGATATGAGTATAATGTATCATGATGTACTTGTGGAAAATCCCAGTTATACAACACCTGATGAGATTGATCCTATGGATGCAAAAGAAAGTTTTTTAAAGCATCCCAAGTCATATATAAAATTTTTAAGTTATCTTAATTCTAGTTCAGAAAAAATACTAAGAAAATATTTCAATAATGATGAAATAATCAAGTTTTTTGATAAGCTGACTTCTACATACTGTTATACTACAACAGCGGAATCCCCGGCCATACTGGCTTCTGTCATGTTTGTGGATAACCATATAGGCGGAAGTTACTATCCTGCTGGATCAACTCTTTTTCTTCCAGGGCTTTTAGAAAAGTCAATTGAAGAAAATGGTGGAGATATGATTATGCAAAGAGAAGTAAGTAAAATTATATTTTTAGACAAAAAACCTGTAGGGGTAATGCTTAATGACCAAGAAAAGCTGTATGCTGATAATATAATATTTTCCGGAACAGTATGGGATTTATATGGAAGACTGATTGATGAAGAAGAAACAAGCAAAAAGAAAAGAAAATGGGCTGAAAAAATGGTTCCAACATATCCTTCTGTAGTTTTATACCTCCTCGTCAAAGAAAAATGTATACCTGAAGACACGCAACCAGTTGAAATGCTGGTAGGAAATATTAACCAGATTGATGAAAGTGAAGTAACAGCATATATTTTTAGCATTGACGACAAGACATTATGTAAGGAAGAACACCATGTAATAGCTGCAATCGGTCCTACTTTCATAAAATGGAATCAGCTTAATGATTCAGATTATATTTCAAGAAAAGAAGAAGAGAAAGAGAGAATAGTAAAAGTGCTGGAGAGAAGATTTCCAGGTATAAGAGAAAACATAGTTTACAGCAATCTGGCTACTTCAAAAACGCTTGAGAGGTATCTTAATAAAAAAGATGGCGCAGTAGCAGGACCAAAACAGAAACTTGGGCAGCATATGTTTAAAAGACAGCACACTAAGACTTGCTGGGATAATTTATTCTGTTGTGGAGAATCGACTGTAATGGGGACAGGAACTCCAACAGTTACTACATCTGGTATATCTGCTGCAAATGCTGTTCTTGGTAAACTAGGAAAGCAAAAGTATAAATACGTCAAGAATAGGAAAAATTATGTAAATATGGTTGAAAGACCTGTTACTAATGAGAGTATATACCTTAAATATGATGAAAAGACTGCAGATATTGTTAAAAAAGCATTTGCATGCCAGTTCTGTGAAAATCCAACATGTACAAAGGAATTTGACATAAGGGGAATTATGAGAAGAGTATGTATTGGTAATTTCTCAGGAGCGAAAAAGATTATAAGTAAAGATCCGATAAATTGTACAAAAGAAATGCTTTTAAAATATGAAAAAACATGTATAGAAAAAAAGCGAATAGGAAAATCAGTTGATATATTTAAAGTAGTGGAATTTTTAAAGGAAAACAAAAATGAATAAAAATAAATATGAAGCAATAGTAGTGGGTGCTGGTATTGGCGGTTTAACAGCAGCAGCTTATCTTTCGAGAAATAATATAGAAACACTGCTTATAGATAAGAATATTAAGCCAGGAGGGTTGGTAAATACTTTTTCGCACAATGGATTTAAGTTTGATGGAGGGGCAAGAGCATTTGAAAATTCCGGAGTAATTTTTCCTATGCTTAAACAGCTCGGAATTGACATTAAATTCGTTCATAATCTTGTAAGTGTGGGAATAGCAGATGAAATAATTAACTTTTTATCACAAGAAAGTCTTATGGAGTATCAACAACTGCTATGCAACACATATCCGGAAAATACAGAAGAGATATTTCTTATCATTAAAGAGATTAAAAAAGTAATAGAGTATATGTCAGTTATTTATGGGATTGATAATCCTATGTTCTGTGATAATTTCACTGATAAGGAATATGTTTTTAAAGAACTGTTTCCCTGGCTGATGAAATATATTGTGAATATTAAGAAAGCACAAAAGCTAAATCAACCGGTTGAAGAGTATTTACATAGATTTACAGACAATCAATCACTTATAGATGCTGTTATACAGCATTTCTTTAAGGGAACACCTACATTTTTTGCGCTTAGTTATTTCGGGCAGTATCTGGATTATTCATATCCGATAGGAGGTACAGGCGTTCTTGCTGACAGTATGGCTGAATACATAATTAAAAAGAATAATGAAATACTCACACAAACCGAAGTGCTATCCGTTGATGTTAAAGATAAAACCGTAACAATAAGTGATAACAGGAAAGTTTCGTATGATTATTTAATATGGGCTGCAGATTTAAGAGTGTTATACTCAAATATAAATACGTTTCATATGAAGAATAAGGACAGGAAGAAAGTTGAAAAGACTAAAAGCCGTATATTAACCAGTCATGGAAGCGATTCTGTTCTTTCAGTTTTTATTGAGACAGAATTTAATATTGATTATTTTAAGGATAAAATAAAAGGCCATTGTTTTTATACTCCTGATAAAAGGGGATTAAGTATGTCAATGATGTCAAAAAGAGATGTGTATTTAAAAGATAAGGCAGGAGATGATGAATACGAAGCTTTAAAAGAAATTATTCTCGAATATCTGGAGCTGACAACATATGAAATTTCTATACCTTCCTTAAGAGATGAAACCATGTCTCCATCAGGAAAGACAGGAGTAATAGTAAGCACATTGATGGAATATGATGTATTTAAACAATCAATAGAAAAAGGCTGGTATGAAAATCTGAAAAGCTTTTGTGTAAACAGTATATTGAAAGTTCTTGATAGGAGTATTTTTCCAGGAATTTTAGAAAAAACAATTAATACCATATGCGCGACACCTGTAACAATAGAAAATGTTACAAAAGGACTCGAAGGTTCAATAACAGGATGGGCTTACAGTCTCAACATGCCGGTTCAAAGCTCCATGACAAAAATAGCTTCATCCGTGGAAACTGATATAAAAGATGTCTTCAAAGCGGGCCAATGGGCTTTTTATCCATCAGGTCTTCCTACATGCATAATAACAGGAAAACTTGCAGCAGATAAAGTCATTAAAAAGATAGGTAAAAAGTCATGATATACAATATTGTGCTTATATCAATAGGATTAATCTGCAGCATAATTCTTTTTTATAGGTTTCCTTTTTTAAAAAGAAAAGAAAAGAGCTCCAAATTACTGGTTTCTGTTGTTATACCAGCAAGAAATGAAGCAAAAACGCTCCCCTTTCTTTTGTCAGATTTACAAAAATGCATAACGGATATACATGAAATTATCTGTGTCAATGATGGATCTACAGATAACACAAAAGAAGTAATAAACGAGTATGGATTCAGTCTTGTAGATGTTAAAGATAAACCCGAAAAATGGATGGGTAAATCATGGGCTTGCCAGAAAGGGGCATCTGTCGCTACAGGAGATATTATTTTGTTTCTTGATGCGGATGTTAGACTAAACAAACAAGGACTTAATAAGCTTGTATCTGAATATGAGGATAGTAAAAAAGCAATATCCGTGCAGCCGTATCATAAAATGGAAAAAGCATATGAGAAGCTATCATTCATTTTTAATATTGTGCAAGTCGGTGGAAATGGTACCTCATGTGCTATAAAAAACGGAACAGCAGGATTGTTTGGTCCGGTAATTTTAATAAACCGTAAAGAATATATATCAATTGGCGGACACAGCGGAGCGAAGGATGTCATTCTTGAAGACCTTGCCATAGGCCAGGTTCTTAATGCAAGAGGTTTGGGATATGAGCTTTTTCTTGGAGGAGAAGACATATCATTTAGAATGTACAGTCAGGGAATAAAGCAGATTATTGAAGGATGGACAAAAAACTATGCTGCTGGTGCCGCAATGGCAAGAGCTGACATTTTTATAATGACTTTCCTTTGGATTTCCGCTCTTTGTTCAACAGCATTCAATTTTATTTCATCTTTGTTTTCAACAGATTTAATTAAATTAATAGTATTCTCTTCTTTTTATGTATTATGGGTGATTGAATTAACAAGAATATCAAAAAAAGTGGGTAATTATAATATTCTGAATGCTGTTTTATATCCGGGTTATATGATTTTTTTTCTTACTATATTCTTCATTTCTGTGCTTAAAAAGCTACTAAAAATCAAAGTCTCATGGAAAGGCAGGAAAATATAATGCGCATACTTTTTCTACCCGATATCTGGACAATACTGCTTTGTATTCCTTTATGGTTTGTATTTCACATGCTTCCTGCCTTGATATGTTTAAAAATTCCAGATAAATACTATAATCCTAAAGGTATAATTTACAGAACCAGAAAATGGGAAAAAAAAGGAGAAATATATCAGAGTCTTTTTAAGGTAAAAAACTGAATCATAAAGCGCGTTGAATAAAGAAGTCTTTCACCGAGTTAGC
>ENA-UPTA01000674-UPTA01000674.1-activated-sludge-metagenome-genome-assembly--contig:-NODE-674-length-39849-cov-5.453485_pt1 | contig 39849 bp, 24 predicted proteins | sample MGYA00238184_ERZ773361 | MGnify/ENA primary metagenome ERZ773361 (study PRJEB29100, sample SAMN05720205) | activated sludge metagenome | isolation source: anaerobic digester from wastewater... | reverse complement strand
CTCAACAATAGTGTCAAGAAACGCCAGTGCTTGTTCATACACGGTGCCTTCCGGTTCAGCCGGCAGCTGTTCATAGTCCACCAGACCCATCACCGTCTTGAAGGGATCGTACCGGTATGGTGGAAAGGTGGCAGGATCCTCCGCCATGAGTAGGCACGAAGCGAGGTTGAGGCGGGTGTGAGTACCGCCCCTAAATGCGGTCCTGGGAATGTTGCTTGAGAACCCCTCGATCCGGTCGCCGACCTGTTTGGCCCCATGCCACAGGGCCGTAAGTGCCGTCGCGGTCTCGCTCCGATGGTCGGCCGCCCACTTCAGGAAACTGTCCCACACCTGCCAGCGCACTAGGTTGTTCTTTCCGAGTCTAAGTGCCTTTCCCAAGAGTTCGACCCAATCGTCGGATCCCTGAAGCACTGCCGCCCGAGCGAGGCCGATCGCTTCCGCCAGCTCGAACTTGTATTTCCTCTCACTGCTCTCGAATGCGGGGTCTTCATAGAACAGGCGCATCCAGTGGACGAGTTGACCCCATTTCGTATTGTCGGGCGACCACAGACGCCGCACCTCCGGATCAAAGAAACTGAAATCTGCACCCCGCTCCTCTGAAAGTCGTTCACGGACCTGAAAGACTTGACGGTGAACCTCGGCCTTGGGCTCATCCACTAGGTGTGCAAAGCGCGCGGCGATCCTCTTGAGAGCGTCGCGTGAAATGCAGTCCTCAAAGGTGTCAGGGTGGACCAGGTACAGCAACGCCTCTCGCTGGCTGTAGCCTCTGTTTATCGGAACGGCCCACAGTACCTCTCGGAATCGCCAGGGGTCCGAGAGCGCTGCGCGTATGTCATCCGTGGGCAGTTGCTTCCAGTAGCGAAGAAACTCGATTAGGAACGCCAGTTGAAACGGGCGTTGGGTCCCGAAGGGCAATCCACCCTTCGCGAATCCATGATCGAGAGCCGGGTCCAGGTCATCAGGAATCACCGGTGGGTCTTTCATCCAGGACAGAACTCTGCCAATGATCTCTCGTTTCTTGTCGCCACCCGTGGCGAAAGGCGTAAGGAAGTGGACCCACAGCAACTCTGCGGCGAGCTGTTTGGCGTCGTCCGAGACCCGACCGAGCTGTCGCCTGAACTTCTCAATGAACGTGTCTGACGACTCATCCGGGCTCTGTACGAAAGCCCCATGCAGCTCCTCGATCAACGGCAGGCTCCAGATCGTCTTCCCTGGACTGAACAATGAGCCGTCGGACTTGAGCGCCACATTCACAAAGCGCTCCGCTGCCTGGTGAGTGATCGCGTTTCTCTCGTATCGCATCAGTGAAAAACCCCTCTGGCGGCTTCGCCAAAACCGCATCAGTTCATTTCAACGAGCCTTACCAACGAGATTGAGCGGCTGGGAAGACACAAATCACCATGGCGCACGCTCATCGTCAGTCGTTTCTTCGGTGCGAGTTCCACCCGACACCAATGCTACAATGTCGCGTCTAAGCCTCGAGTATTCGTCGATGTAAGTTCTCACCTCTACGTGCTTTGGGCGGAGTAGTAGACCCGTACCATCTTGGAAGTCCTCTTGCGTCGGCACCCCCGGCAACAGGGGCAGAAGCTGGTCAAACATCGTTCTGCTTACGTCAGCGGTTGGGCGGTTGATGCAGAATCGGAATGAGCCGAGGATGATGTCCACCATCGACATGAGGTGCCCACAGTTCGTTGACGAGACGCTGAACTGCCAGATGCGGGTAAGTCTGGCCTCGAACCCCCCATCGTCGGCTCTCGGCTGGACACCGCGGCAGTGAATCTCCTTGAACAAGTCGAGGATATGTTCAGTTCGGTCAGACACGACCTGCCCGAAGCCATCAGCGCCCAATAAGAAGATCTGAAACTGGCTACACAGAGTCTTCAGCGCGAAGAGGACCCGCTCCTCATACGATCGATCCCGAATGATGTCGTGAAGAATTAACTCAGCGATGAACTTCACGCCGTGATCACGTGCGAGCTCCACGACGGCTTTCTTCATGTTGGTGAATACTTCAATCGTCACCGCGTTGGGTCGCGAACGAGAATCGAACTTAAGCGCTATATCCGCGGGGTACCCCGCCCTCATTCGGATCGACTCGATGGATTGGTGGATTTTGGGGGCTTCCTCGGTCGGTACTATGCATCCGCCATAGATGAAGAACCTCGACTCGTCACTGGGATCTCTGTTCGTCTCGTCAGTGACAAGCAGGTAGTTGCGCAAAGGCACAGTCTCGGGCGGCAAGATCGAATTGACCCCTTCTTTATCCCCAGTCTCCTTGGCCCCTACACCCTAGTAACCCCAGTTTACCCGGGATGGCGCCGAGGTCGGCGATGCGATCATCGTCGCAATCAGACGAGACGCATAGCCGAGTTACAAGAACAAGGTTAGCGACAAGTCTGGCTCCTTCACTCGCTTGCGGTGCGACCACCGACCCAGTGCGACGCCCGTTGAGACCACCACCGACCCAATTCCCTGAGAGACCTCATCCGCTGGGGCTGTGGCGATACGGTAGTTCTCCTGGATTGCAATGGTGCGATGCCACAAGCTGTTGCTGATCTGGGCGCCTGAGCCGTCCACGTACCGCTTGGGATGATAGTCTCCGTGTGAGCTGCCACTATGAAGAAGACGCGCTCGTTACCCGCTTGGCTGTACCACACGAATGGATGAAACAACGTACGCCCGATCCGACACGACCTGCTGCGCACAGGTTCCACGGTTTCGTTAAGCTCAGCCCTCATCTCCTCAATGTCCTCGAGCAGCGACGGATAACCCATGTCCCTCCTCCAATCGGATGGCCCCGCTGAGCCGAGCCCAGCGGCATCAGCGTTCGTAAAACATTGAACGGGATCTACTTAGGCGAGCGAAAAAAAGAAAGAGGCGCGGCAATGCCGCGCCTCTAGACACACCTATACTGTTGCTGTTGAATCGGCGACCGACGACGGCCACCTGTTAACAATATAGGTCCGATTTTCGCGATTGTCAATACCTCTGTTTGTCCTTCAGGAACGCGCGTCGCGGCTCTCTCAAGAGCAGCAGCCTGCGCTCTTACGGCCCTTCTCGAGCGGCTACCAAGACGTCAGACTTGGCGGTCGTTAATTGGCGCTTTCCCACCGTACCCCGCACGCTGACGTCAGTTCGCGATGCAGAACCACACGGCCGTCAATCACTGAGCGTCACGACGCGGAGTGATTGCTGCACCGTCTCCCGTGCGCCCTCGACATCGAAGGTGCGCTCCGCGATCAGGTGCTGCTGCAGCTGCGGAGGAAGGCAAACCTGGAACTTTGAGAGACGCTCGCGGGCTGAGGTCGACAGCGACGGCAGAAACTCCTCACCGTGCCACGACTCCTGCTGGCGTAGCGCCTCAAGGGCACTTCGAACCGCGTGAACGTCGAGAGCAGCCTGACTCGAGAACACGATCTTCGTGTTGCCAGCGGCAACTCTCGAGCCGAGGCGTCGATCGAGCACGTTCGCAAGCACAGTGTTCGCTCGTCCTCCAGCAAAGTTCCACCAGGTGATGATCCCGCCGTGTGACACCAGCGGCGTTCCGGGATCGCGGACAAACCAGAACTCGTCGCGGACTCTCTCCAGCGCCTCCCGACTGCGCGCTGACAGCCACGGATCAAACACGTCATCTCGTAGCACTCCCAGCATTGACTGGCAAAGCTCGCGCGAAAGTAGCCGTCCCGAGCCGGACCAGCTCGGAAAGTCACCCTCTTGTGCTGGTGTGACGTAGCAGACCCCCCGCTTCCAGTCCACGTGCTCGAGGAGCCAAGGCTTCCCCGCCAGCACGAAGGTCAGGGGTCCACGTCGCTCGTACTCGACGAAGAACCGATCGATGGTCCCAATCTCCTGCTCCTGAAAGACCACCTTGATCTCAGGCGGAGTGGAGAACACCGCATAAAGGTCGAGGAAGTGGCGGTGGCCATACAGGCTTTCGCCACGAGGGCCAAGGACGACGCGTTGGTCAACATCACAGACGATGTCCTGGCGCATCATGTGCTGCACGAGGTTGACACGATCCTCTGTCGTGACGTCGGCAAAGGCAAAGCAGCCATCGACCCAGTCCCACCATCCTGTTGCAGGCGCACCTTCAAGCTGGAGGGTCAGCGCCAATACCTGGTGGGCGAGGATGTGCACCGCCCGACGTGAAGGCAGCACAGGCTCGACGAAGCCCCGATCGAAGAGTCTCACCAAGGCGACCGAGTGAAGCAGAGCGTCATCACTCGTAGCCAGGAAGGTGCAGTTTGGGGACGTGCCGGGACGTCGTCCAGTTCGGCCCATCCGCTGCAGGAACCCCGCAACGGTGACCGGCGCGTCGATCTGCAGAACATGGTCAAGGTCGCCGACGTCGATGCCGAGCTCGAGCGCACTGGTGGCCACGATGACGCAGTTCTCGCCCTGCTCGAACGCTTCCTCAGCTGCCCGGCGTTCCGCCAGAGCGAGTGACGAGTGGGCCAGATGAGTGTCGACGCCTCGCTTCGACAGAAGGTGCCCGAGCTCCTCCACCCGCCTACGGCTGTCCGCGAACACGAGACGCTTGCGTCCGCGGTGGAGTCGATCAATCACGATCGCGGCGTTGCCGAGGCTCCCAACGCAGTCCACGGCGATATCCGGTATCCGGTGCTCTCCTTCACCGCGCACAACCCGCTGCACCCGGCGAGAGCTACCCGACATCCAGCAGCAGATTTCCTCGGGGTTTCCCACGGTTGCGGAAAGCCCAATACGCTGGAGGTCTCGACCGGCGAGGCGTTGAATTCGCTCCATCAGAGCTGCGAGGTGGGCACCCCGGTCGTCACTCGCAAACGCATGTACTTCGTCGACCACGATCACGCGCACGTTAGCGAGGATCTCCGGGGCCGGGACCCTGGTGCTGATCATCATGGCCTCAAGCGACTCGGGAGTGATCGCAATGATGTCGGTGCGCTCGCGGATCGCTCGTTGTCTGGCGGCTTGACTGACATCACCGTGCCACTTGAAGCTCCTGCGACCCACCAGCGCTGACAGCGAGTCGAGCCGTGGCTCGAGGTTGTTGAGCAACGCGCGTATGGGGGCAACGTACAAGACCGATGCGGGAACCCAGTCTTCAGCGTCCATCATCGACAACAGCGGCAGGAGGGCAGCCTCTGTCTTGCCGCCGGCGGTCGGCGCAATCACGACACAGTTTGCACCGTCCATCACCGCGTGAATCGCCGCGGCTTGCACTGGCCGAAGGCTCGGCCATTCGAGGAGATTGACGATGTGGTATTGAAGCGCTGGTGCCAGCCGCTCGAACGCGTCACTTGGCGACGGGGAGCCCTCAACCACTTCCAGGTACCCCGTCCGGGTCAAAGTCGATATCGTCGAGATCAACTTTCCCGGCAGCTGCTGCGCGCTCCTCAGGCGTCATCTCACTCGTCTCAATCACGAGTTGGTGGTGCTGGCGCGGATCAAAGTCCTGGTGCTCCTCGATGCGATCGAGCAGCTCGCCCACCAGCTTGCGCAAGAAGATGCGCGGTGCCACCCCGGTGCGTCCGCCGAGCTTGCCGGCCACGGCTCGCGCCAGGTCCACGATCACCTCGTCCGGCAGTCGGGCCGCCACCCGTTCTGGAACCTCAGTGGGGTAGATGTCCTTGATCTTGCGCCCGACCTCGACCAAGCGATCGTGGTCAAACGGCAGGAGACGCACCTGAATGGCTCGGGAGCTGTCGAACTTCGGGTCAGGTCCGAAGTCCACATACAGGCGCTGAGCAAGTGGCGGGAGTCGCTTCACTCCCTGCGGGCCATCGAAGAACGCCGGCGTCCCGGTGATGAGCACATACAGGCCGGGGAATCGGCCGCGGTGCACGTCGTCGATGAGTTGGCGCAGCGCGTTGAGACTCCGTTCCCTGCTGTCGGAACGGACCCTCTGGATGGTCTCCACTTCATCCAAGACCAATACAAGGCCCTTCCGACCGCTCTGGCGGAGCATGGTCAGGAGGCCTCGAAGAAAACCGAGCGCACCCGTGTGATCGACGTCCCCCTTCAACCCCGCGCTGCGCTTGATCGAAGCGCCAACGTTGGGCTGGCCCATCAGCCAAGCCATCAAACCCTCGGCCTGCGCCGCGTCGCCGCCGACCCGCGCCGCGTGGCAGGCTCTCAGTGCCGCCGCGAACTGGGGCTGAATGGCGCTCACCTCGGCAAGCCTGCCCTCCAGCAACTCACCTACCGCAGCCGTCACCGCCGCCACGTCGTCCTCCGGCACTCCCGACCTGATGACCTCCTCCTCGAGCGAAAAGAACCACGACTCCACAAGGGAACGGAAAGCCCCATGAGGCCACTCGCGCGTCCTCAGTGACTCCATGGCCCGCCGGTACACGGTCTCGAGCCGATGGAGTGGGGTGTCGTTCTCCGAGATCTGCACCTCTGCAGCTGCGAATCCCCTATCAAGCGCCCTTTGCTGCACCCACCGAGCCGTGAAGGTCTTGCCACAGCCGAAGTCACCGCGGATCGCCTTGAACACCCCCCGGCCGGCAGCGGCCGCTTCCAGTTCCTCGTCGAAGGCTCGCTCAAATCGCGCGGTTCCTACGGCAAAGAGCTCCAGACCTCGGCGTGGAACGGTGCCGGCACGCAGCGCGTCCACCACCTCGCGCCGCAGCAAAAGGGTCGGCTCACCCATGCTCACCCGCTCACCTCGAAGAGCTGACGAAGCTGGCTCATGTCCACGACCACCTGCCTGCCGAGCGCGTTGTGCTGGACCACAGCGTAGCCGTCGAGGTTGAACACTTCCATCATCCGTGCCACGGCCCCAGCAACCCGATACGGCTGCAATCCGCTGCGACGAGCGAACTCGTATTCGTCAAGCTGACCACCGGCCTCAACAAGGACTTGGAGGCGCTTCAACGCCTCTGCCACTCGCTCTTTGGGAATGGCCGCCGTGTGCGCCTTGAAGACAGTTGAGCCTCGCAGGCCCGCGACGACGGCCGGTTCAACATGAGCCGTTTCCTCTCCGGCAACAACAGCGGGTTTCCCAAGGAAGGACGTCTGGACGCCTTCCCTGGGTGGCTTGCCAGTAGTTACCTTGACAGGTAGAGGTGTCACCTTCGGGGGACGCACAGCCCACCAGTCGGGCTGAGGGAACCGCACCGCCGCGAGTTCGGCGTCCCCGGTTTCGTCAGCCAGATTCTCGTACACCAGCAGAACAGCCGGCGCCACGACTTCCGCGAGGGAAGCTCCGCCGTGCTCCCCGGCGTTCGGTTGTCCGTAGCACACCGAGTCGTCAACGACCGCAGCCACCCCCTTGGTGCCGGGTAGGCGCCACGCGAGCTCCTCAGGCAGCGCGACCTCGAAGTCCTGGGGTGCATCGCCAGACCGCAGCGGGCGCCAGCGACGGCCGCCGTCTTTTGCCGGGCCGCGCGACGACATCCCGCTCCCAGGCACGTGGCCATGGTCGCTGATGAGGAGAACCGCTCTACCCGAGTGCTCCGCGAGAGTCAGGATCTCGCCAAGCGGCCGAACGCGGTCCACCGTGCACTCAACAACGACGTCAGGGCTCCCGCACAGTTGGTCGTCGATCGTATTGACGACCATCGCAACGATCCGGTCGTCGCTCTTGATTAGATCGGCCGCAGTAGAGTGGAGGTTGCCACAATCGATTACGGCGTCCTTCAGCAGCAGACGCGGCTCGGGATCGTCGCCGAGAACCCTGCGCACAACGGTGTTGGCGGCCCACCGCTCGACGTCCTTTGTCTCAGGCTCGTTGCCGAACTGGGTTGAGTCCTTGCCCGCGAAAAAGGTAGCTCGGCTGGTCTTCGTCAGGGTCGGCACCACCGCAATTACTGGGGGCAGCAGTATGTCGGTCGCCGACCTGAACCCCTTCGGACGCCATGCCGCAGGCTGCCAGCGACCGGACTCCCGGTACAGGCTCGGCACGAGCTCCACCGCATTTGCCCAACTCATCCCGTCGATGACGAGCACGAGGAGCTTGCGATGTTCCTTTCCGGAAACGAAGTCGGCGATGAGCTTCTTGGACGCGGCTGACATCGGGAGCGCCCGAGTAGCTTGCTGTCCTCCTTCCAGCCACTTCACCACCCCAGCGCTGAACTCCCGATCATCCTGTCGTCTGATCTGATCGACCCTTGCCAACAGGGTCTGGGCCGCGGTGCCCAGCCCGAGATCACTGAAGCCCCGAAGGCGCTGGCGGGCGAGATCTACCCACCCACCTTCCAGGCGGTAGGCTTCTGCGAGCTCGACCGCGCCCTCAGCGAGCGAGCGCGCCATCGGCGGCACGCCCGCGGCCAAGCGCTGAACCAGATAGCCTGCCAACTTGGCCAGCATCCGCCGTTTCTGGTGCCGTTCTCGGCTCTCGCCATCGAGGAGGCGGTGGCCTTCCAGCGCCGCAAGGGCGTTCCGTACCACGCTCAACGCTTCAGACGTCGGATCCGCAGACAGCGCCTTGACCGCGTCGGCGAGCTGTCGTGACCGTGCTTCGAGGCCACACGGAAGCCACGTGCTGCCCTCGAGTCCTGCGCGAAAGGCGTTGTCGTCGATGAGCCGGTCGGCGGCCTGAACCGCCGCCCGGAATGGCCTCTCCGCGGCCTCGCGTGCCGCCGACACCAGGCGTGTCACCGCATCTTGGCCGGCGATGTCAGGCGCCGCGTCTATCAGGTCGGCTCCGAACGATGGAGCCAGCTCGCTGATGCGACCCCGCAGCAGACCCTCGGCGTAGGTTCCCCGTCCCCAGCTCGACAGCAGGGGTTCCAGAATCAACATCAGCTCAATGAGACGCCGGCCCTGGCCTGCCTCCCACGCCTTCCAGGCGATCAGGCCAAGCGCATTGCCTTCATCTTTGACGAAGGTGCGGATCTCCGATCGGAAATCCTCCCAAGGCTCGCCGGCCCGTGCGCAGAACTCAGGGCCGCCGGCGTCCGTCATCGCCCAAGAGCAGAGGCGCTCGATGGTCAGCGGACCATCCTGCGGGAATCCGAGCACGATCTGCAGTGCCCGCCGGTACGCGTCAGCCCGACGCAGGACCTGGCCAGGGACCGCCCCTTCGATGCCCGCTAGCTCGCCTGCAAGCACCAATCGCGCCAGCGCCGACTGAGCCAGCCCAGCCTCGACAAACTTGGCGCCGAAGACCGCGGCCAACCGGCGGTCGCGGGCCGGTCGAAAGAGCACACCGCCGGCCAACCGACTCGAGAGATCCAGCGGGAGGGACTCTGTCCAGTCGACCAGAAACACAATGTGGCCGTCTTCAGCCCCCTCGGGCATCGCAGTCCGAAGCTCGATTTCACACCTTGTCGGTACCACCCGATAGGTCTTTTCGCCGACCTGAACTGCACCCTCCTCGCCGCGTCCCCACACTCCCACCATCATGGACCGTCGGTCCTTGGCGAGAATGCGTTCGAGCTCGCGCTGGATCTCCGCAAGGGACAGATCCGGCGCGTCCGGCGTTGGCAAAGGGGCAGCGGTCATCATCTCACGCGCCATCGTCGTCCTGCTGCTCGTCGACAGTCACCGTGGCTTCGATCCGGACGCGGTATTCCTGTTCGGGTTCTCTGAAACCCCCCTTTGCCCGAGTCGCAACATCCTGCAGGGCCTCGTCGAGCGATGGGTATGCATCGGTGACGACTGAATACTGCCCTATCGCCTCTCGGGTCTTCCTCAGCAGGGCTGCAGCCCGGTCTGTCAGCGCCTGAAGGCCCGACTTCAGAGGATGGACGAGCTCATCCCCCCCGAGCAGGACTGCAAGGTGGTCGGTGATCTCGCTGGCCTCGCCTCCCCATTGCGGCCTTGTCTTCAGGGCCGCGACCTGATCCATCAGTGTCCACGTCGCCGTATCCTGAAGCTCGGCAAGGGCGATTGCAGACGCGGTGAGGCCCTTCCCAAGAGCTTGAGGTGAGGTCCGGGGTTCAAACGCCGCGAGCCGCCGCACACGGACCGCAGCGGTCGTGTCGTCGAGATGCTTCAGAAGGCCCGCGCCAGAACGGGCGGTGATTACCCGAGCCGGCTCCCCATCCTGGCGACACCAGTGCCTCACTCTGTCCTCGAGGATCTCCGGCAGCTTCCGCGCAGCGGCGAACTCCAGGGCTTTAGCCGAGACTCTCTCGTCAAGGTCGTGGAGGTTCCCGAGATTGAGGGCCCGGCCGGGAAAGGCGATCCCGAAAAGGTGCCCGGCGAGTTCTATCGCCTTCTTCCACTCAGTTTCGCTCGGCAGGTCTGGCCGGATGAGCTGTGCGTCACCTGGGAGCCGGCCGAGCTCCGCCAAGCTGACGGGCACGCCCATCCGCTCAGGCTCCCGACCCGACCACACCGCATAGGCGGCGACGACGAGATCCGCGACATCGTCGGGCAGGCACATGTTGCCTTCTGGGCTGATCCACCCGCGGACATCATCCACAGTCGGCGAGTCCTTGCCCACCTGATCGCGCCGCTGGTCGATCTGGCGGAGCAACGTCTCACGGAGCTGGATCGACGTCTCGCTGCAGGTCAGCAGCGTCAGGGGCTCGGCGATGCCCCTCACGAGCCGAAGCTCAGCTGAGGACAGGGGTACTCGGTGATCGGGCGCAGCCACGACCTTCTCGAAGTGCTCGAGAACTTTGCGCAGCTTGGGGCCGTTGACCAGCTCTTCGAATCGCGGATGGTGAGGGCATCGGTGCTCGAGAAGACGCTCCACGAGCTCATCGAGCGCCCTGCCCATTGTGGACTGGAGAAGTGGTCTCCCCTCGAGACCAGGCTGCAAGGAAATCACGGGTTCCTCGGCCGCCCTCGTGTCGTCCAACCCGTCTCCCTCCTGCCGACGACCGAGACCGTACGAAATGTCCAGTGCGCGCCGGAGCTGTGCACGCTTGTTGTTTCCGAGGCTCTCCAGATCCTGTCGCGCCCGAGCTTGATCCTCCGGTCGCAGGTGGCCGAGGTGTCGGCGGGCGTTGTCCCCCGCCAGGATGTGGTCGATGATGACGAGCCTACCCAGCTCGCGGCTGAGCTGGTCGCTGAAGAATGTGGGCAACCACACGAAGGTGGGGTTGTCGACATCCCCCTGAGCGTCGACGAAGGCCTCGAGCCGCCTGGCGTCGTCATCAGGGACCAGACCCGGATCATCGAATGGATAGTCGATCACGACATGCCATTCGGCCTCTCCCGGACACCTCAGGTGCTCATCCCGCATCTCACGAACATTCCCATACCGAACGGCGCCGGTCCGACGGGTACCTCGCCACTCCACAGTTCTCTGAACGATTGACCCAGCTTGAGTGTCGAGACCGAGCGCTTCGAAGAGGATCTCCTGGAGCTTCCGCCTCCGGTTTCCCGGATTGTCGACCTCACTTGCCCCGTCGAGGATCGGGGCCAGGTCCACTCCTTCGAGGCGCAGCGAAACCTGTGGATCGCTTCCATCGCCGACGCGAAGTTGACCAATCTGACCAGCCCACCGGCGGAGACGGTCAGCGGCCATCTGGACTTCAGTCCCCGGGATGGGCGTTGGGACAGCCCCGTGGTTGAGTCGCACGAGGCGCGACACCGAGAGATCCCGGAACGGAGCGGCATGGGGCACCAGTGCAGCCAGCAGCAGCGACTTGGCCAGCCGGTTGTCGTTGCGACAGGCGGTCTCGGCACAGCCGGAGCATCCCAGACGCACGGGATGATCGTCTGTGAGCCTCTGACAGCGCGCGCCCGTCGCAGTCCCCTGGTCCGCACGGATCATCGGAAGCAGATCATCCCGGTAGAGAGCCTTGGCCCGGTCGAAACGCTCTTTCATTACGCGGTCAAAGGGTTCCTCACCACCAGCGACGACGTCGAAGAGATCACCAACCACAACCATCTCGCCGGTGACGAGGTCGGAAGCGTGCTCAACAAGGAGCTCGGTGAGCAGGCGAATCGCAGTGCGCTCCCGTTGGAGCGCGTCCGACAGCGCAACCATGGCCTCAAGCACCGCCGGCGAGAACGGATACACCTTCCGGAAGTCCGCTTCCTCGCCGTGCTCGCCGAGCAGCACGCTCCAGATCGGCTGAGGAAGTGAGCGTTGAAGGTCTCTGAACCCCTGGTCCAGCAGTGTCTTCGATGCGGAGTCCTTCGGGCGGACAACGCGGAGTTCGACGATGGCCGGGAGGTTGGTGTCCTCCAAGGTGATCACCTCGAACCGTCCGCTGCCATGCTCCAGCGCGTCCCAGAGTGAACGCCGCTCTACGCCAGCAACCTCAGGTCCCACGAAGTCCGCAATGTCCCGCTGACGGGCAATGAAACTGGCCAGGGGCGCCGGCCGATCCTCGTGCTGGGCCTCGACCAGCTTGACGAGCTTCTGCGCTTCGGTACGCACAAAATCCAAGTCCGCGATCCTTCCTGCGAGCCACAGGATCAACTCGTCCAGCAGCAGCACCACGGCGTCATACCCAAGGTGCGCGGCATGGCGGCTGAGCTCGGAGAGCCCTCGATCAAGGTCTACGAAGTCACTGTCGCGCCCGGCGTATGAGGACAGCAACGTCGTGGTGAGGGCTTCGTACAGCTTTCGGCGTTCCGACTCATCCGAGCTGGAGATCACCTGGTGGAACCGTTCCGGCGTCCACCTCGACGGCCCCCCCAACTCGCCCCATCCCGCAGTGTCTCCGCGACCCACGCCGGCGTTCAGGCGGCTGAAGAATGCCTCCTCTCCAAACGTCTCGAGCAATTGCACGGCGTTTTCGAAAAGCGGTCCATCCGAAAAGAGCTTTGGTGGGGCGGCCGTCGGCTGCGCCCTCCGTGCAAACTCAACGTATGTCGAGAAGATCTTCTGCTCGAGGTTGTCGGCCCCGATCATGTGGATCGGCAGGCGGAGCAGGCGACGGGTTCCCACCCAGTCGTTGTTCGCCCGGAGGGGGTGGAGCTCGGAGCGAGCCCAGGCTTTGGGATAATCATCGAGCAGCAGGCCAAGCATGGCCATGAAGTGACTTTTGCCAGACCCGAAGGAACCGTGGAGGTAGACCGCCTGACTCCTGTTGGTCGAGAGGGCGGAGCCGATCACCGATAGCGCCTGGCCATAGGCGTGGGCGAGCGCAGGAGTGATCGCGTACCTTTCCACCGTCTTGTCAGCGTTGGCGATGCCTTCGGACAGCTTGAGTACGAAGTCACCCTTCCTGACACGGTCAGGCAGATCGAGCAGGTCCCGAATCAACGTCATGCGGATTCTCCCGAGGCGCCTGGTGCGGATTGACGAAACCGCTTTGGCCGGCTGCCGGTGACTTCGAGCAGACCTCCTCGGACAAGGGCGTCGGCAACCCGGGCAACGGCGGCGCCGGACACCCCGAGCCGTTCGGCAAGCGCCCGCTGCTCGGCACCGTCACCTTCATCAAGCTCACTGATGAGAACGAGGAGCTGATCCCGATCGATGGCGTGCGTCCGAGCCCGACGCGAGCCGGGCTGTCGGGACGAAGCTCCTCGCCGTCGGCCGGGTGCCTCGGATCGTGGTCTCCACGCGCGCAGATCGTCGAGGCTCAGGCTGAAACTCGCTGCTTCAGCTGCGACGAACGCCTCGTACGTGTCGCCGACCCGAGCGCCGCCAAACTTCGGGTCTGGCTCGTTGTGCCACTGCTTGAGCCACGGCACCAGTTCCTGTAACCCCGCCAGCAGTGGCACGAGCTTCTCCAACGACCACGCTTCCTCGCGTTTACGGTGGTTGTAGAGCTCGGCAAGGGCTCTTGCCTGCTCCAGGTGATCCCAGCCCGCCCAACCGATCACCGGGCTACTGTCGTCCTCGGTTTCTGCCCCGGAATAGCAGATGAACCGCTCCTTGGGCACGTCGAGCTTGCCGCGGTGGCGCCACGCAATCCCTGACCGATAGTCCGACTGTGAGTACTTTGGCGGGACCGGAACTTCGACGGCCTCTCCAGCATCTTCTCGCCGCTGGAGGTCCCAGGTCGTCTCCCACGCGGCACGCTTCTCGAGTCCGGAGTCCGTACACCGCCACGCCGCAAGAAATGGCACCGACTCCTCACGGATCAGATCGGCGCACACGTTCTCGAGGTTCGGGCTCGAGTCGCTGGTGAGAACCTCAGCGACAGTCATGGCGGGCGACTGGCCACGGAGAGACGCCGCAACAGTTCTCACAGAGACCGGCTTGGTGCCACAGTTCCGCAAGCTCCCCTCGATTCGATCCAGAAGCCACGACGCGCAGGCTTGAACGATCTTGTCGTCAAAATCAGCCACCTTGTGTCCAAAGACGCCCCGTTGTCCAGCCCACGGACGCTTGAACACTGGCGTTTCGATCAACTGGATGTTCTTGTTTCTTGCAGTCTCCAATCTCCTCATCGAGTAGAGCGCGCGAAGCTCGCCGGGTAGCTCTGCGGGAGCCTCATCCGCGTCCCACATGAACGGACGTGCCTCCGGCCGCACCAAGGCCTGCGGCAGCTGTCCAGCAGCGACGTTCGTGAGCCCCATCATTTCGTAGACCATCCAATCAAGGTGCTCCTGGAGAGCCACCATCCGTTCGAGAATCTGCTGCTCACGCAGTCGCGCCGACTCGAACGACGCCATCAAGTCAGCCTTCGTCGACCAACTGCCGTCGATGATGGTTCGCGGGTCACACTCGGACCTTTCACGCGCCAGCTGATCCAATTCACGAGCCATCGACACCAACCGCTGCAATGACACTTCGTCTGGAAGTGGCAGCGCGAGCATCCCTGTGCCGGCAAACTCGTACCTGTTGTCCTCTTCCTTGCCCTTTTCAACGCTGATGTCCCCGATCGCGGAGGCCTTGGGGTAGAACACCTGCTTCATCCAGAAACAGGCGGTAGAGCTGTTGAGGTAGCCGAGGAGGGCGAGGTGGTCGTCTTCGGTGGCATCCTCCGGAAGCTTGATCACCGGCGCCGACCGGTTGAAAACCTTCCCGCCGCGATCCAGGACGAAGTGATTGTGCGTCGACACGAAGGCAAAGGTAATCGACAGTGGGGTGCGATATCGGTCGGGGATCCACCGGTACCAATGCCAGAATTGTTCTCCCGCCTCTCCTCGAGTCCTACCACCAAAATCAACGACGGCATTAATCGTCGTTCGAAACGGCCAAAGATGGCGAAGCCAGCCGTCTGCCGGCGAAACGTCAATTGGTAAACCGGTAGCGCTGTAGGGTGCAAGAGCTGTCTCCTCACACTCCACCGACCAATCCCTCACCGACTCACCAATGACTATCGGCCGCAGGAGTTCGCGCGGCAACCGTGCTGACCCTGCAATAACGCGCAACGGCATAATGAAGACGTCGTCAAGTCCAATAAAACTCGCTGGACCAATGGACTTCACGAAGTCTGCAAGCGTTTTCTGAGATCGCTGATCGAGCTTTGCCTTTAGCTGACTGGCACCGCCGCCTTGAAGAGTCCAGGGGTGTGAGCTGAGGCGCGTTCTTTCAACTTCGGCGACAGAAATGTACTCGTCTTCATACCCAATCTCTCGGTGATGGTCGCGGATCGAGCTCCACACCTCGGCCTGAGCAGGGTCATCAGGGCTCGTGGGTTCGCCTCTCTTGCCCATCACCGCAATCACGGCGGTCTGAGGTGGTCGCTCGGGATTACCCCACCTTCTGCCAAATAGAATCACCGTCGGTGTTCCGTGTCCCGGGATGTAGGCCCCTGAGGTGTCCACCAAATGCGTCAGCTGCTGCTCTGGCAGCACCTCCTCGACAAACTTCTTGCCGAACTCCCGTTTCATGAACCCATTCCCAACAATGGCGCCGACGTACCCACCGTTTCCCGCCACCCTCGGATTCAAGGCCAGTTGGAAGAACCGCTCGAGGAACGGCGCCACAAGCTGGTACTTCCCGTGACACGAGCGATAAGCACGGCGGTAGAGCTCACGCAACGCGGCGTCTCTGGGCGCTATGTACGGCGGATTCCCAACCACGACGTGGTAGGTCTGCTCGTGCAGAATGTCGGCCGCAAGCTTTGTGTCCTCGAGGTTGAAGGCCTCGTCATCGCCCGTGGCGTGATCAAACGCCGCAAAGCGCTGCTGTTTGATCAGGCTGTCCGCGACCGCGATCTTCAGCGGTAATGGCGGCACGCCTTTCAGGCTCAGATATCCGGATGCGTCCAAGTAAGAAAGGGTCATACGAAAGCGGGCGATGGCCACGGCATAGGGGTTGAGATCGACGCCATGCACTTGGCCGAGGGCACGCCGCGCCACCTCTCGCGGATCTGCGGCCGGTTCCTTCTCTCGCCAGGCCGCGAGCAGGCGGCGGTAGGCGCCGAGCAGGAAGTGACCCGAACCGCAGGCCGGATCGATCATCTTGACGTTTTCGACCTTGTACTGTCGGATCGCTGGATCGAGCGTCTCGTCGAGGATGAACTCCTCGACGAACTCAGGCGTCTGCAGAAGCGCATAGCGAACGCGGCTCTCATCATCGAGGTCCTGATACAGGTCGCCCAGAAACCGCGTGTCCGGTCCGGAGAAGTCGAGGCGAATACTACCGGCCTCGTCAGTCGCGCGGAATGCCTCGAGCAGTCTGGCTGCGGCCTCGCCCGAGGGGCCCAGTAGCCACACAGGATTGTGGCGGGGGCCAAAGATGTGGCGTGCCCCCTCGAGGTGTTCGAGCTCGCGAAAGACGGTCTGCAGATAGTCGCGCTGAGTCAAGTGAGGCGCGAGGCGGAAGAACAGCTCCTCCGAATCATCGGCGCCGTCTCCCGCGATGCGGCGGCGGTCGATGAGGTTGCGGTCCTCGAGCGTGCGCACGAAGACCAGCGACAGCACCCAGGCGGCCGCGATCTGCTTCACCCTCTCTCGAGCCCAGACCTCGAAGGTGTCAGCCGTCCGCTGCGCGTCCTTTTCGTGCCGCCAGACGGCGCGGAGGCCGGCATTCACTTGGGTGTCTTTCGCCCGCTCGAGGAGGTCCTCGGCAAGAGCCGCAAGTGCGGGACGGACGGCCGCGAGCAAATCGGCGCTCGAGACAGTCATCAGCTCTCTCCCTCGCGGGCTGCCCTGTGCTCGTTGCGAATCCAGCTCTTCGGCATCCACAAGCGCTGACCAGGGATCGGCGCCGGCACCGGCAAGACCCCATTGATGGCGGGTGGCATTCCATCCTCACGGCACGGGAGGAGGAGGATCACTGCGGCACCCTCACCGTGCTCAGCGCCCTCGATGAGGCTCTGCAGCTCGTCGCCCAGTCCGTAGCGCGCGAATGAGCCGGGGTGTATCAAGAGCCACGGCCGTCCGCGATTGGCGAGGATCTCGTTGACGAGGTCGGCGGCCGCCGAGCGGACGAGGCGGCGGAGCCTATCCCAGTGACGTCCCGATGGGCCCTCCCTGTCCGCGGCGATGACGACGTCGTGTGCCACGTTGAGTCGTTCCATCTGAGCCGTGACGTGGTGCCACAGCGAGTGGTCCAGCGACAGGGGCTCAACATTGAGCTCCTCGGCAATGCGCGTGGCTGCGGACTCAGCCCAGTCGGCAGCCACCTGGACTACCCGAAAGCGACCGCCCTCCACTCCCGCCATCAGCGCCTCGTGGAAGCCCGCCGCCTCTCGTGCGGTCGGGGTGTCTCGCCGGATCTGGCCCGGGCCGGCCGAGTCAAGCCGTGTCGGTTGCACCACGGTTGCAGTCGGCGACGGCAGGTCGATGCCGGGTCGACGATAGGTTCCGGACTCGAGATGAAAGATCAGGCCGTACGGCTTGAGCAGCGCGTCGAGCTCGGGTCCCTCGGGGAGGCTCTCGGCTAACGGGTACCGCTCCCGCACGCGGCGCCGCAGGTCTTCAGGTTTCAAATCCGGGAGCCCCAGGACGCTTTGGCTGAGCCGCAGCGCGCGATCCGCAGCCATGTTCGGCGGATAGAGCTCGAGCCGCGCCGACACCTCTGCGGCGCTCGCGGCACTAGCCGCCAATCGCACCAGGTTCGGGGCGCTCCAGCTGGCCAGCACCGTTCCTTCCGCCTGGCGGCTGAGCAGCTCTCGCACACGCTCGGTCGAGGCGAGCTCCTCGGCAGCGGCAAGTCGATCTGCAGTTGCCGCCAAGGAGCGGAGAGAGTCGAAGAGGCCCGGATCGGCAGCAAGCCAGACGCGACGGTTGACCCGACCCATCGCTAGTGGGACAACGTCGTCGGCAAGGCTGGCTCGTAACTCGGCGACTACCCGGAGGAGGGCACCCGCAATTCTCGGCTGCTCCGGCGTGCCGTCGCCGTGGCGACGCGCCAACTCTCGGGCGGCGTCCTCAAAGCCCACCAGGTTCCCCAGGTCCGCAATCAGAGCTCGGGTGGCCTCGAACAGCTCCTCGAGACATGCGGCCTGCGACCACCTCTTTCGGTGCGTGGTCAGGCTCTGGTAGATCCGCTGCCGGCTTACCTCGAATGCCTCAGCGACCGCGGTGGCCTCTCTATGGACCGGTTCCTGGGGTGCTACTGCGTCGGCAGCCTCCCCCGGGAGCGAGTCCAGACCGAGGAAGGCGCGCACCTGGCGCTCCCCGTGCGTGGGTCGTCTGCCCCGCGTCGCCAGCAACTCATCGGCCCAACGTTCGAGGTCTGATCGCGCCTCGACCCTGCCGCTTGCCTCTGCAAGGGCTTCGCACACACGCTCCGCCGCTGCCACGCCGATCAATCGTTCGACGCGAGCGCGTGGGGCCGCAGCCAGGTCGCCGGTCGTCGTCAAGGCCGCGTCCGAGAGTGTGCGGAGCTCGTCGGTGGTCAGGCCATGCGCAACGGACAGAGCCTCCCTCTTCCCCGCAAACGCCCCAATCAGCGGTTTGCATCGCTTAACGGCTTCACCCGCGAACAGCTTGCGAAGCTCGTCGGCCTTTTCCAGCACTTCTCGGGTCACCTTCACGCCGACGCCTCGGATCGCCGAGAGGTGATTCCTTGGCAACTCGAGCAGCTCACGCACCGTCACCACACCAGCCCGATCCAGGGCATTGCGGGCGCGATTGCTCAGGTCGAGCGACTCAACGAGGTCATCGAGATGTACCTCGCGCCCGGGCTTCACCTTCTTCCGCTCAACCTTGGTGGGCGCCTCGACGAAGACAGCGAGCCACTCGGCCTTCATTTCCTCCGACGACGGGAAGCGGTCGCCGACCTCGGGAGCGAAGGCCCGCCGGAAGAACTCCGCCATCCGGTCACGCACGGAGGCATCGAGTCGCTCGGCCTCGACCCGGACCTCTCGGATGGATGTTTCCTCTTGGTCTGAGACATCAGGGCGGCTTCCTGTGAGCATCTCGTACAGGGTCGCCGCCGCGGCGTAGCGGTCGGCTGCCTGGTCCCACGCCCCGCGTCGGAGAAGGAAGGGATCCCGGTAGGCGGGGGTCCCCGCGGTCACCTGGGTGGCAGCCATCGGGGACAGCGAGAAGTCAAACAGAACGAGGTGCCGGGCCTTCTTGTGCTCTTCCGGCGTGAACCCCAGGTTACCGGGCTTGATGTCGCGGTGCTGGATTCCCTTTTCTTCGAGGTACTGGAGAGCGGACAGGAGGTCGTCCCCGAATCGCCGGGCGTAGTCGAGCCCGACCGTACCTTCCTTGCGCAGCAAGCCCGCAACCGTTTCGTCACCCGCAAAATCGAGCAGCAGGCAGTCCCTGGCGCCGACCCTCACAACACCGTGTGAACGGACGATGCTTGGGTGTCGGAGACGTCCAAGGATTTCTGCCTCGGCACGTAGCCGCGAGGCGCAGCCTTCGTCGTGGGGGACCTTGAGCGCGAACGGCCTACCGTCCCGCTCGACCTTCAGAACGACCGAGGTGGAACCCGAGCCCAGCTCGGACCGGACCAACAATCCGCCCTCGAGCGTGACGCCAGGCTTGGCGTCGTGGGGATCGATGGTGAGGGCGTGTTGGGTGTCGGAGGGGGCGGTGGCCGCCTCGAGCAGCAGGTTGAACCACTCGATGGCACTGTCGGGGCGGGCCGCCGGGTGGAGGTTGGTGGCGAAGGCCACAACTTCATCCAGGCTTTCGGTGAGGTCGTCGCGCACACCGGCGACGTGGAGTGAGCCTTGGGCCTCGAGTAGCCGCTCAAGATCACCCAGTGATGAAGCCGGTGCCTGGCCCGTGAGGACGAAGTAGGCGACGGCGCCGACGCTGAAGATGTCTGACGCTTCGGTAGCCTTTGTCGGGTCCTGGACTACCTCAGGAGCCTGGTAGACGAGCTGTTCGGCATCTGCGTGGGCCGTGAGGTGAAATGTCCCGGTGGTGGCACCCTCCTCTCGGAGAGCTAGCTGGAATGAGTGGACCTTGACCTCCACCTTTCCAGAACCCCGCTTCCGAACGAGGATCGATCTCGGACACAACATCCGATGGAGAACCTTGTGGCGGTGACAGTACTCAACTGCCTCAGCAACCTGATGGATCACGTCCACGCGATCATCGAACGGGAGATCGGGTCGCAGTCGGAACAGCTGGTCGAGGGGAATGCCCTCGTCGAAGGGTTCGAAGAGCAGGGCTGGACCGAGCGGGGCCGAGGACACGAAGTCGAGGCAACTCAGGATCGAGGGGTGCTCACCGAGGCGCGTCAGAACCTGGGCCTCGCGCCGGGCAGCGCGCTCGAGCTGCTGCTTGCGATCTGTGGTAGTGGCTCGCGGCACCAGGTAGGACCGGACTCGTGCGTTCCTCCCCTCGATCGTGTGATGAACGCCGAGGTGGTCCTGGTACCCAAGCCCCTCCGCCAGCAGCCCGCCCAACTCGTACTCTCCGACCCGGCGCTTCGCCTGGCTCGGTCGGAAGCCGAGAACAGCCAAGGCCCGCACGGCTGCCTTCATGACGGGTCGGTTCACTATTCGTTGCGGTCTCGAGCCTCGGTACTCGCCATGTGTGAGTGCGCGCGCGATCTCGTGTCGATCTACGACGTGAGTGAGCGCCGCGTCCGGCAAGCACACCTTGAGGTCAGGCGATGACAGGAATATGAGGGGTTCAACCCAGATGTCGTGCTCGGATCGGAGCTCGTCACGCAGCAGGCTCGCGAGTATCTTCGCCTTGCGGTTGGTGGCCGGATACGGGTTCTCAAGGTGGTGTGCTCGCCCATCGGCGGTCCACGTCCAATCCCTGACATCGCCGGTCAGTTCTCCCGGCCAACTCTTGATCTCGATCAGGTAGAGGGCGTGCTTGCCGAGGACCAACAGATCGATCTCATGAAGGCTCCCAGTCTTGGGGTCGAGGACCTCGTGCAACGGCCACGCCTGGTAAGGGTCAACGTCCGGCAGTGCCGCGAGGACGAAGTCGATGGCCTCGCGCTCCCAGGGAAACTCCGTCTCGGCGCCCTGGAAGATGCGTTCATTCGAGAGCGCCATCAGCGCGACTCCCCGCCCCGAATCCCAGGTGCGACCAGCTCCGCGAATCTTCGACCTGCTGGGCGTGCGTCCGTGGACAGCGCCACACGATCGACCGCCGAAAAGCCAGCCTCCCTCAAAGCCTGCGCTGCATCCGCAGGACCTTGTTCACCCGGCAGAGGATCGATCAGCCTCGTAGCTCGAGAGGCTTCGAACAGCACCGCCGCAAGACCGGCAAGCTGCCGCTCTGCAGCCTCGTCGGACACCACCACCACCTGCTCCGACCACTCGAGATTGGGGCGCCCCCGAAACTCCCGTACGAGCGCCCCCAGGGCCGACAAACCGCTGGCGAGGATGCGCGTGGCGGAGGAGACCTCGCCGATTGTTGGCGCTCCCGCGGCGCGCACATCGAGCGCAGTCATCATGCGGTCGAACTCAGCGGCCGGATCGGAGGGGTGCACTTCCAGCGCCTCGTTCCAAAGCCTGCGCCCGAGATTGCCCTCGAGCCCGGGCCAATCGGGCCCGAACGGTTCATCTTGGGCGACCGAGGGTAGCCGGTAGGCACGCGCAGGGGAGAACGCCGCGCCCCACGTCACAGCCGCGTCCCGCAGCAGCAGCTCGATTCGGTTGCCGAGGTGCAGGTGACCTTTGAAGTTGTCCCACAGCGCGTCGGCATCGTCGCCGAACCTGCGACCCCTCCCCTCCTGAGCATCGAGCACACGGAGACCGATCAAGGCAGCTCGACAGAACCGCTCCACATCCCGAGCATCGAATGCTGCAGGCACCACCGCTCCCTCATCACACAGCTCAGCGCCGTGCGGTCACGTCTCGTTGAATTGTAGCGCTCCGAGAACGGATAAATACGCAGACGATTGTTGAGTAACAAACGCGCGTTGATCCCATTCCGCGCGGAGCCTCCAACAAGGGCTCCTGCCCGCGGACTGTGATTTAACGAGGCAAGGTGAGGCTGCAATCGCAACTGGCTATGACCAGGCAACTGCCGCAGTGACGCCCACGTCCGCCCGGGGGCTCAGTCCGAACCGCATCGCGCAGGACAATGAGAGGCCCTTTTCCCGCGCGCCGATGGAGAGCCGGTATTGCCAACGATGGGACCCGCCCGGCGAGAGGCGCCCTACCCCCTCCCCCACCCCGCCCCGCAGGGGACCATTCCGCAGGGCAGCGCGCACTCCGCTCCGCCCCCAACACGACGATAGGACTCCCAAGTTCCTGCTCCTGTTGGAGTTATCGGTGCGCCTCAACCGCCTCTGGTCGGAAGGCGGAAGTGGCTTTCTCCGAGCTGAAAGTGTTCCCAGGGTGTTCCGAGACAAAATGGCCCGCCGTCGCCGGCGGGCTAAGTCATTGATTAGAAATGGTCGGGACGCGGAGATTTGAACTCCGGACCCCCTGAACCCCATTCAGGTGCGCTACCAGGCTGCGCCACGTCCCGACGCTGTTGCGACGCCTGGGACGACGCCCGATGGGCTCCGCCCCGCTCGCAGCCGCGGATTGTACGCGATCCCGTCCGGATACTCCAGCGGGGTTGGGGAACGGGCCATCGACCGTCGGCCTTCGAGCTCAGAAAGTGCCAATGTGTCGGCCCTGGCACCGATGGAATCTATGGGACCTCGTTCGACCACGCCGACGTGTCGCCGAACTCGAACCCGTCGTCGAACGGCATCAGGGCGATGACATCGAAGTACGGGATGACATTCCCCGCTGTGTCTCCAGCCAGATACACCATCCCGAAGGCCCCGAGGGGACGCAGGTACTGGATGAACGAGGGAGCGCCGGAGAAGGCGTCGACCTCGTTGAAGGTGAAGGGTGGGCTCCAGGGGGATCCCTGGGCGTAGTCCTCGCGAGTGGCCACGGAGACGGTGTCGAAGCTGCTCTCGCTGTTGCAGATGATCCCGGTGCCCCACCCGCCGCGAGCCGTGACGTCGACGCCCAAGCAGCCGGGCGCGCCGGCCGGTGGGTCGTAGGCGAAGCCGTAGTACCACGACGCCCCGTTGTTGTAGCTGACGTGATACCCCGGGGCGGCAGCGTTGGTCCCCGCGGCCGTGTATGCGACGACGACGTAGTCCCCGTATGCCGAAATCCGGGCTCGGGTCTCGCTCGCGTAGAGGGCGGGAGAGAAGGCGTAATGGTTCCAGCTCCCGGAGGCGGCCACGGCCAGGACGTGGACGTAGCCAGCCGTGCCCAGGCACGAGAGCCACAAAACGTTCGGGTCGCTCCCGAGGGTGCCTCCCCCCCAGTGGTAGTCCAGGCCCGACGCAGCGCTCACCAGCGACGGCGATGGCGACATCTCCGCCCACGTGGTGCCATCGTCGGCCACGTCCCAGAAAAAGCGCACCGCGTGATTGCTCTCGATGAAGGCAACGTAGATGCGGTTGTCCTGTGCGTCGGCGTTGGCGCCGACCGCGATGTCGAGGATCGTGTTCGGGTCGACGATGGCGACGTTGACGAGTCCGCCACCGCCGTACGACATGTCCATCGTGCCGTCGGCGACGAAGAACCGCGACATTCGGAGAACGTTGTAATCCTCGTTCGAGTACGCGACGTAGACGAACTGGTCGACGACCGCCGCATCGAACAAGCTGGACCCGCCAACGCCCGTGGTTTCTGACCAGGAGGCGCCGTCGTCTGTGGAGATGTTCACCCTCCAGAAGGGATGCGTGGGATCATTCCACCCCACGACCGCGAACAGGTTGCCGGTCGCCTGGTCGAAGTCGAGGGCCACGTCCTGGGCGCCGACGCGGGTGCCGCCGATCCTCACGTCCGCGCCCCGGCTCCTGGGCTGGATCGGGGTGACGTCTCCCGGGGATGCGCCACCCCCGGCAGACGGCTCACCGACGGCTGCGCCTGCCAGGACCGGAGCCGCCGGCCCGCCGTGCCAGGTGACCGCGCTTTCGGGTTCAGAAGCGAGGGCCGCGCCCGCCAAGCCGATCGCTGCGACGACAAGGAACCACCTTCCCCTGACCATCACCGACCTCCCTCCTGGCCGCGCCGGCATCCAGCCGGCGCACCTCCACGCGCACCCTGTCCTGTGGCCGAGCCGATCTCGCGAACCACGAGGACGTGACCGCATTGTTGGAGAGATCCCGCGGCGAGTGTGACGCGCCGCGGCGGCGCTGTCAACACGAGGATGGCAGGCAGGATGCCTGCGCTACAAGGCAGGCTGGAAGCCTGCGCTACAAGGCAGGCTGGAAGCCTGCGCTACAAGCAGCCAGGATGGCTGCGCTACAAGGTTGCTACGGGCGCTTCAGCTCGGCGACGATCTTGGCAACCTCGGTGCGGACGTTGCGCAGCGTCGTAAGCAGCGGCGCCGCCTCGTCGGCGGCCAGCTTCTCGGCGAGAGCCGCCCGGCGCGGCGGCGGCGCCGGCGCCGGCTCAGGCTCCGGCGCGGGCGGCTCGGCGGCCTCGGCCGCGGCGGCGGGCGCCGCCTCGACCACAGGCTCCGCGGGCGGGGCCGGGCGCGCGGTTCCGTGCGACGAGCCGATCCGCTTGCGCGCCCCGGCGATGGTCAGGCCCTCGTCGAACAGCAGGCGGCGGATCTCGAGGATCAGCTCGACCTGGTCCCGGGAGTAGAGGCGCTGGCCGGTGCCGCTCTTGGCCGCCTCGAGCTGCTCGAACTCGGTGCCCCAGAACCGCAGCATGTAGGGCTGGACGTTGGCAAGCTTGCAGACCTCGTTCAGCTTGAAGCTGTCCTGCCCCTCAGGGAGCACCAACTGATCCGCCATCGTCATCCTCCGCGACCGGCGACAGGGTCAGTCGCAGCTGCAGGGTAACACGCCGGTTGCCGACCCAGGGACCCGGCACCGGGACCTCGATGTCGAGCGCTCGCACCTGCCCGGACTCTGCGATCGCGCCGGTGCCGTGGAGCCGGAGGTGGAGCTGGTTGTCGTCGGCCCGCACCAGGCTGGTGAACGAGGGCGGGGGGGTCATCGCCACCTGCGGCTCGATCTCGCGTCGTACCGGCGTCGGCTGATCGTCCACGACGTCGCCGAAGGGATCACCCTCGCCCAGCGTGATCAGGCCGTGCCGCGCCGCCAGCTCGCGGCTGGATTCGGCGGCCCCGGCGGGGGGCGCGGCCGGCGGCTCGACGGCCCACACCGTCTCCGGCCGGACGGCAGGCAGCGGCTCCACACTGGCAGCCGGCTCGCCCTCCGCCTCCAGTGTCTCCGCGGTGTGCGCCTCGTACCAGTCCCGCTCGGCGAGCGCGGGCGGCGAGACGTCGACCCGCTCGTCGGCGAGGAAGCGCTCGTGCTCGGCCACGAGCTGCTGCACCTCCGCATCGTGGTACGAGATGGCGTCCTCGCCGAACGGCCCGCCAGGCTCCTCGATGGGCTCGCGAGCGCCGTCCGTGACCGGCTCGGCGAACCACCCCTCGGCCGCCTGCCGGGGCGCGGCGGGCTCTGCGGCCTCCGGCTCGCGCCCGCTGCCCTCGACGAGGACGACCTCCTCCTCGGCGCTCTTCCCGGGCTCCACCGGCTCCCACCAGTCCAGGTCGGCGGCCACCTGCTCGGCCTCTGTGCCGGGCGCGGGTGGCGCGGCCGCCAGACCGGCCAGCTCAGCCTCCAGCTCGTCCCGCAGCTCGGGGACCTCGCTCGGCGAGGGGGCCTCGGTCGTCGCGCCGCGGACCGGACGCTGCCCGAGCACGCTGGCCACCAGGTCGTCAACCGTGCCGCGCAGCCGCGCCGGCCAGGAGGGCGGGCGGTCGATCGCCTCCGCCGCCTCCGCCACCCGTTCGGCGGGCGGCGCCGCGGCACCGAAGACGCTGTCGGCGGTCATCGGCTCCGGCGTCAGGTCGCCGACCTCGAAGGGCGAGGCCGGCGCGGCCTGGAGCGCGGCCGCCACCCGCTCGAGCTCGTCACCGGCGTGACGATACTCCTCGAGCGGCGGTTCGACGGGAGGTGGCGCCGGCTCGGTCTCGAGGGCCCTGCCGACGTCGGTCGTGCTCTCCAGGTCGGCAAAGGGCATCGCGAAACCGAAGTCCTCACGCGCCTTCGCGGCCGGAGGCGGGGGCTCAAGGGGCCGTTCGCGGCCGGCCGGCCTGCTGTCGTCGTCCTCCCAGAACCCTCCCGGCGCCGTCGGCTCCGCGGCCGGCTGCCGGCCCTCCGGGTAGACCCGGGTCGGCACGTCGTCCTGCAGCCCGGCCCGGCTGGCGGCGGTGTAGACCGCCCGGCCCGCAGGCATCGGCGTCGCCAGCGGCCGCCGCGGTTGCAGCGGCGGCGGTGGCGGCACTCGAGCGGCAATCGGCGGCGCCGCCGCGCGGATCGGCACCACCGGCACCTCGACGTCGAGCGGCGCCGGGCCGATGTCGGGCCCGGCGATGCCGGCCGCCACCACCGGCTCGTAGCGCTCGCGGAGGTTGCGCATCACCAGCTTGACGATCCCCTCCAGCGTCTCCTGCACGCCGACGCCCTCGGTGGCGACGGCCTCGAAGAACGGCACCGAGGACCGGTTGAGCTCCGCGTCCAGTTCGTCGACGCTGATCAGGTCGCCGAGGTCCCGCTTGTTGAACTGGAGGACATGGGGAAACTCCGCCAGGGCGACGCCCTGCAGGGAGAGATTCTCCTCGAGGTTGCGCAGCGAGTCGACGTTGGAGCCGCGCATCGTCGACTGCGAGTCGGCAACGAACACCACCCCATCCGCGCCGCGCAGGACCAGCTGTCGGGTCGAGTTGTAGTGCACCTGGCCGGGGACGGTGTACAGCTGCAGCGTCACGTCCATGCCGCGAATCGCGCCGATCTCGAGCGGCAGCAGGTCGAAGAAGATGGTGCGGTCGCCCTCGGTGGAGAGCGAGATCATCTTGCCGCGCTGGCCGCCCTCGAAGTGGTCGTGGATCCACTGCAGGTTCGTCGTCTTGCCGCACAGGCCCGGACCGTAGTAGACGATCTTGGCGTTGAGCTTGCGCAACGCGTAGTTGAAGAAAACCATCCCCGAGCCCTCAGCGCGATCTCCCCTTGATCATAACCCGGATCGGCACCCCCTCAAAGCCGAATTCGCTCCGCAGCGCGTTCTCGAGGTGCCGCAGATAGGAGAAGTGCGGCTGCGTCGCGAGGTTGGTGAAGAGCGCGAACCGGGGCGGAGCGGTGCCGACCTGGGCACAGTAGAACAGGCGGGGCTCTCGCCGCCCGGCCACCGATGGCGGATGAGCGCGCCACGCCTCCTTGACCAGCCGGTTGAGCTCCGCGCTCGGCACCCGCCTGGAGTGCGACTGCTGCAGCGCCGCCATGAGCGGGAACAGTCGGTGCACTCCCCTCCCGGTGAGGGCCGACAGGAAGACCATCGGGGCGTGGCGGGCAAAGGCCATCTGGCGCGACACCTGGTCGGCGATGGCACGGCGGGCGGCCGCCCGGTCCTCGACCAGGTCCCATTTGTTCGCAACCACCACCGTCGCCCGCCCGGCCTCCCACGCATAGCCCGCGACGTGGGCATCCTGCCCGCTGATGCCGGCAGCACCGTCGACGACCACCAGGCAGAGGTCCGCGCGCTCCAGGTGGCGCCGCGCCATCACCACCGACAGCACCTCCGGGCCGCGGTCGGTGCGCCCCTTGCGGCGGATGCCGGCGGTGTCGACGAAACGGTAGCGCACGCCGTCCCGCTCCATGACCACGTCGACCGCATCGCGAGTCGTGCCGGGGAGCTCGCTCACCAGCACCCTCGACACCCCGACCAGCCGGTTGAGCAGCGACGATTTGCCGACGTTGGGGCGGCCGATGATCGCGACCTGGACCTCGTCGCCGAGACCAGCAGCCTCGTCGGGCTCGTGCGCGGCCCCGAGGTGGGGCTCGAGCGCCTCCCAGAGCTCGTCGATTCCGCGGCCGTGCTCGGCCGAGATCGGCACCGGATCGCCCAGGCCGAGGGCGGCAAACTCGGGTGTGCCGAGCTCGACCCCCGAGCGATCGGCCTTGTTGACGACCGGCACCACCGGCACGCCGAGCCCCCGCAGGTAGTTCGAGATGTCGCGATCCTCGGGGATCGGTCCCGCCTCGCCGTCGAGCAGAAGCACCACGGCGTCGGCGCCGCGGATCGCCTCCTCGGCCTGGGACCTGATCAGCGGCACGTAACGATCCTCGTCCTCGAGCAGCAAGCCGCCGGTGTCGACGATCGTCACGCGGCCTCCCCCCGGCCGCTCGGCGTCGGCGATGATGCGGTCACGGGTGACGCCCGGCAGGTCGTGGACCAGTGCCCGGCGGCTGCGGGTCAAGCGGTTGAAGAGGGTCGACTTGCCGACGTTGGGGCGCCCCACGATCACGATCACGGGCTGGCGGCTCACCCGCCGGCCCCCGAACTGCCCGCCGCCGGCGGCTCCTCCTTGACGATGCTGCGGGCGATGACCATCCAGCGGCCCTCGACCTGGCGGAGCTGCAGCATGGTCTGCTGGACGGAGCTGTCCGTCCTCCCCTTCTCGATTCCGGTGTACGCGTCGTAGCGGACGAGGTCCCACACCTCGACGGTCCAGACGGTGGCGTTGATGCCGCGAAACACCGCGACCCGATCGACCTGGTAGTCGCGCAGCGTTGCCTCGACCCGGTCGCCGGTGGTCATCAGCGACTTGAGGATCCTGCGCACCGTCGCGACCTCGATCGGCGAAGCCCACTCCTCGAGCGGCTCGACTCTGAGCGTGGAGTAGGACTCGGCGAGGGCGCCGAGGTAGCCGGCGACCGCCCGGTCCAGCGCCTCCCGCTGCACGGGGCTGATCGCGTTGTCCTCGCAGCCTGCCGCCGCGACCAGCGCGATCGCCAGGACGAGCGCGCTCGCCCCTCGCAGCCGTCGATTCATCCCGGTTCCCTTCTCCGGCCACAACCGGCAGCCCGAGAATACCACCGCGCCGGCCGTGGCCCCTCGGCGTGACGCGCTGCGGCGGGCGGTCTAGAATCGGCCCGCGACGGAGACAGCGCCATGAGCGAACCCCTCAAGGTCACCTGCCCGCACTGCGGATCGGCCCTCACCCTCGATGTCGAGGCGGGAGTCGTGGTCGAGCACTCGCCGCCGGCCGTTCACCGGGAGAAGGTCGATTTCGACGTCCGCCTCAAGGAGATCGAGGCCGACAAACGGCGCGCCTCCGAGCGGATGGCCGAGGCGATGCGCAAGGAGCAGTCCAAGGGCCGCCTGCTCGAAGACCGGTTCCGCAAGCTGGTCGACGACGCGAAGAAGGCCGGCGACGACGGCAAGCCGATCAGGGATATCGATCTCGAGTGAAGGGGATAGGGATTGGGGAACAGGGGTGAGGGCCCCCGCCCGCCCGTCTCCGTGCCCGTGCCCGTCTCCGCTTCCGCGGGCAGCCAGGATGGCCACCCCACAACGCCCGCTTCCGACGTCGTTCCCGTTCCCGTTCCCGTTCCCGTTCCCGAGACGGTCGGCCAGCGCCCGGAGCCCACCCACGCTCCCGCGAAACAAAGGGCGCGGTTTCCCGCGCCCACAGTTCACGATGGTCGGGAACGGATCAGCTGCCGGTCGCGGCGGCGGCCGCCGGCACCGGCAGCCCCTTGCGCTGGAGCTCGCCGTCGATGACCCGCACGAACTCCTCGAACGGCATCGCTCCCCGGATCGCGATTCCGTTGACCAGGAAGCCGGGGGTGCCGGTGATGCCGAAGCTCCGCGCCTCCGACATGTCCTCGTCGATCCGCGCACCGAAGGCGTTGGTATCGACGCAGGCCGCGAACTTCTCGGCGTCGATCCCGATCGCCGTCGCCTGGGCGACCAGGGTGTCGCGAGCGATCCGGTCCTTGTTGGCGAACAGCCAGTCGTGCATCTCCCAGAACTTGCCCTGGGCGCCGGCGCAAAGCGACGCCTCGGCGCCGAGCCGGGCCTGCGGATGCATCGGCAGCGGCAGCTGCTTGAAGACGTGCCGGACCGACTTGCCGTACCGGTCCATGATCTGGGCCAGGGTCGGCTGAACGCGCCCGCAGAAGGGGCACTGGAAGTCGGTGTACTCGATGAGCACGATCGGGGCATCGGGATCGCCGCCGCGCGCCGGGTGATCGGCCGCCACCTTGGCGTCGAAGCGCATCGGCTCGAGCAGGATCTCGACGTTGGCCTCGCGGAACAGCCGCTCCTTGAGCTCGGTGTTGAGCTTCGCCTGCTGCTGCTGCTTGAGGTAGCCCACCACCTGCTCGCGGGCCTTGGCGTCGTCGGGGTTGAGCCGCGACCGGTACTGGGCGAGGACCTTCTGGATCTCCTCCTCGGTCGGCTCGCCGACTCGCGCCGTCACCTGCTGCTCCAGGTACTGCGCGGAGGTGAGCCCGGCGGCGGCTGCGGCGCGCTCCGCCAGACGCTCGAAGATGGTCTGGTCGAGCTGCTGGCGCTTGATCTCGTACTCCTGCTGGCGCAGCGACAGGAGCTGGGGCTTCACCGCATCCTCGAGCTCGGCCGCGGTGATGGCCTGGTCGGCGAACCGGGCAACGACCCCGGCATCTCCGGCCTTCACCTCGGCAGGTTGCTGGGCACACGCCGCCGAGGCGACGAGCAGAATCGACCCAAGAATCAGATGACGTCTCATGAATTTGACCTCCTGTGGTCAACCGCTGCCGGGCAGACGCCCGGCGGGTCATCCGCCACTATCCCTGTCCCGCCGTCACTCGTCAAGCGCACGGCGCGGCGGCGGGCTCGGCCGGCGCCGTGCATCCGGCGACCTGTAGAATGACCGGAGTCGCGGCAGCGGCACCCAGGCCGACGGCCCGTGGTGGCAACGGATCGGAGGACCCCAGGCCGTGCTGTCCCGCAGGATTCGGCGACCAGGCGCCATCGTCCAGGGGATTCCCGGGAATCACGGCGGCATGACCCGGCGTCGGCCTGGCCGCCGCGGTGGCGCGCTGCAGCAGGGGGCTCGCGGTGGCTGCCGGACCGTCCGGGCGGGGACGGCCGGATGACGCCCCGCGTCCCGCCGCTGCGCATCCGGTGTGTCAACGACGCGCCCGTCCACGACCATGCAAGCTGGGTGCTCTACTGGATGACCGCCGCGCGGCGCGCCGCCGCCAACTTCTCGCTCGAGCGAGCGGCAGACTGGTCGCGCCGGCTCGGGCGGCCCCTGGTCGTCCTGGAGGCGCTTCGGTGCGACTACCCGTGGGCCTCCGATCGCCTCCACCGCTTCATCGTCGACGGCATGCGGGACAACCGGCTCGCCCTGTCCGGGACCGCCGTCACCTACTTTCCGTACGTGGAGGACGCCCCAGGCGCCGGACGCGGGCTGCTGGCGGCTCTCGCCGAGCACGCGGCAGTCGTGGTCACCGATGACTTCCCGACCTTCTTCCTGCCGCGAATGGTGGCCGCCGCCGGGAACCGGCTCGCGGTCCGGCTGGAGGCGGTCGACGCCAACGGCCTGCTCCCGATGGCGGCCGCCGACCGCGAGCACCCGACCGCCTACGCCTTCCGCCGCTTTCTGCAGCGCGAGCTGCTCGCGCACCTCGACCCCTTCCCGCTCGAGGACCCCTGCCAGGATCTCCCGCCGGCCGCGGACCTGCCGGCCGAGATCACCGAGCGCTGGCCGGCGGCCGCCCTCGACGACCTGGCGCGCGGGCCGCAGGGCCTGGCCTCTCTCCCCATCGACCACTCGGTGACGATCGCCGGGCTGCGCGGCGGCAGCGCGGCGGCGCGGTCCCGTCTGCGCGCCTTCATCGACGCCGGCCTCCCGGGGTATGCCGAGCTCCGCAACCGGCCCGACGACGGCGGCGGCAGCGGGCTTTCGCCGTACCTCCACTTCGGCCACCTGTCCGCCCACGACGTGTTCCGCGAGCTGATGCTCGGCGAGGGCTGGTCGCCCGAGAGCGTGGTCCCGCCGGCCAACGGACGGCGGGCCGGATGGTGGGGGGTGTCGCCCAACGCGGAGGCATTTCTCGATCAGCTCGTCACCTGGCGCGAGCTCGGCTTCAACGTCTGCCATCACCGCGAGGACCACGACCGCTGGACGTCGCTGCCCGCCTGGGCCCGCAGGACCCTCGAGGCGCACGCCGCCGACCCCCGCGAACACCGCTACTCGATCGCCGACTTCGCCGCCGCGGCCACCCACGACCCGCTGTGGAACGCCGCCCAACGTCAGCTGGTCCGTGAGGGTGCGATCCAAAACTACCTGCGGATGCTGTGGGGCAAGAAGATCCTGGAGTGGACCGACGACCCCCGCCAGGCCCTCGACGTCATGCTCGAGCTCAACAACCGCTACGCCCTCGACGGCCGCGACCCGAACTCCGCGACGGGGATCTGCTGGGTGCTGGGCCGGCACGACCGGCCCTGGGCGCCGGAGCGGCCCGTCTTTGGCACCATCCGCTACATGTCGTCGGCCAACACCGCCCGCAAGCTGCCGGTCCGGCGCTACCTGGAGCGCTTCGGATGAGGATCCTGGTCACCGGCGTCACCGGCTACATTGGCGGGCGGCTGGTGCGCGGCTGGTCGAGGACGGGCATCAGGTTCGCGTCCTGGTCCGCGACCCCGGCCGCATCGCCGGGCGTCCCTGGGCCGACCACGTCGAGCTGGCGGTCGGGGACGTCGAGGCCCCCGCCTCGCTGCGCCCTGCCTGCGCCGACGTGGACGTGGCCTACTACTTCGTCGCCCACAAGTTCATCTTCTCCGCGATGGTCCGCCGGATCGCCCGCGAGGCGCTCGCCCCCACCCGACCAGGGACCAGGATCTAGGATCTGGGCGACAGGGCGGCTGCCCGGATCCGCGCCCGCCCGCTCTTGTCACGGCGACTTGTCACGGCGTAGCCGAAGGCGGAGCCGGAAGCCCAGGGCGAAGCCGGGTCCGCTTCCGCGCCCGCTCTTGTCACGGCGTAGTCGAAGGCGACCTGTCACGGCGAAGCGGGAGGCGAAGCCGGAAGCCGGATCCGTCCCCGTTCCCGTTCCCGTTCCCGTTCCCGAAACCACCCTCGACGAGAAGGCCGCGTCCCTCGACCGGGCATCGGAAATGCCCGGGCCGGAACCGGCGTTGTTCCTGATGAGTCGGCGGCCCACCCCGCCGGCTCCGCACACACTCTCCTCCTTCCGTGTGTGTACGGCCCGCCGGCAACGGCGGGCCAATTTTTTCGCTGTCAGGCGCCGCCCGACCGGGCCAGAGGTCCCGCGCCGTCGTGCAACCCCGGACGTCCCCGGCCACCGTTGGACGTGAGCCCGAGCTGGACGGCCTCCTTGGCGAAAGCCAGGTCCATCGACCAGTCGAGAGCGACCCGCACCTTGCGCGCCAGACCCGGCATCTTCAGCAGGTACACGGTGCGCCACAGGAACCAGGCCGGGAAGCCTGCCAGCCTGAAGCCGAAGACCCTGGCGACGGCGGTGCGGCAGCCGAGGGCCGCCAGCTCGCCGTGCGACCGGATGTCGCATGGCCTGGCCGTCCGACCCCGCAGCACGCCGGCCAGGTTGTCCGCCAGATGCGTCGCCTGCCGGACCGCGTGCTGGGCGGTCGCCGGGTACGGCCCCCCGTCCGGCCCTGGGTTGACCGCCGAGTCGCCGATCGCCCAGACGTCGGAGCGGCCGACCACGCTCAGGTCGCGCTCGCACAGCAGGTAGCCGCGGCCGTCCCGCGGCAGCGCCAGCCGTTCGAGCAGCGGGCTCGGCGCGATGCCGGCGCACCAGATGACGGTCTCCGACTCGAGGACCTGCCCGTCGGTCAGGGTCACCGACTCCGGGTCGATCCTGGCCACCGACAGCCCGAGCTCGATCCGGGTCCCGCAGCGCCGCATGCGGTGGGTGGCGAAGTCCGCGAGTCCCTCGTCGAGGGCGGGCAGGATTCGCGATCCCAACTCCACCAGGGTGACCCGAACGTCGTCCGGGTCGACGGCCCGATAGCGGCGGCTGGCGCGGCGCAGAAACACCTGGAACTCCCCCGCCACCTCGACCCCGGTGAAGTTGCCGCCGACCACGACGAAGTGCAGCATCCGCTTGCGGGCTCTCGGGTCGCCGGCGCCATCCGCCCGCTCGAGCTGCCGGATGGCGTGGTCGCGCAGCCGAACCGCGTCGCCGAGGCTCTTCATCTCGAAGCCGCGCTCGCGCAGCCCAGGCACTTCGGGCAGGCGGGTCACGCTGCCCGGCGCCAGCACCAGGTGATCATAGGAGAGCCGCGCCGGCTCCTCTCCGCCTGGCGGCAGGTACGAAAGCTGGCGGGCATCGAGATCCGCGCCGACGACCTCGCCCATCACGAATCGAGCGCGCTTCAAGAAGGCGCGGATCGACACCACCGCGTGTCGGGGCTCGAGGCTGCCGGTGCCGGCCTCGACCAAGAGGGGGTGGAAGACGAAGTAGTTGTTGCGGTCGAGCAGCACGACCTCGGCCTCGCCGGGCCGCAGCCGCCGCTCCAGCGCCTGTGCACAGTAGGCTCCGCCGAAGCCGCCCCCGACAATCAGGATCCGCGGCGCGGGACGAGCGGGCAGTGGCTGACGCACCATGACCTCCGAGAGCACAACCGCCGATGCCGGCCACTCATTGCGCATGGCGGCCACGCGGACGTCGCCCGAGGGACTGCCCCACGGATCGTCGGTGGACGGCGGGATCGCCGCGTTTTGAGACACTCCCCCATCGAACCGTGTCTCAAATCACCGCCTCGGTGACACTCAAGGCGGGAGGGCACTGGCACGGGGATTGCTGAATCCCGCCACGGTGCAGTGAGCAAGGGTGGAAATCACGCCGCAGCACGCAGCCCAGCAGGCCTTCGGGGACCCCCCGGGATGAGTGTCCTCTGCCACTCATCGGACGCCGAGCTGTGCGCCCGGCTCGCCTCACTGCCGTCGCTGCGGGACGCCGAGCTCGAGGTCTGCGACGACCTTGCCGGCACCCTCGAGGCAGTCCGCCGCGACCACCACCGCCTGGTCCTGGTCGACGCCGCAGACGCGGACGCCGACGGGCTCTCCCTGTGCCGGAAGATCCGCGCCACCACGGGCAAGGACCAGTGCGTGATCGTGCTGCTCGCGGCAGGCGACGACCCCGCTCTCCACCGGCTCGCGCTGCAGGCCGGCGCGGACGAGGTCGTGGACCGGCGCGCCGACGACCGCCAGCTCGACGCCCGCCTGGCGCCCGCCCGGCGCCGCGCCGAGCGGCTGCTCACCGCGGCGGCGGTGCTCGACGCCACCGTTGCGATCCAGCGTGCCATGGACCGGATGCAGCTGGGAGTGACCATCACCGACCTCGACGGCCGGATCCTGTACATCAATGACGCCGATGCGCGGATGCACGGCTATGCCCCCGAGGAGCTGCTCGGCGAGTCGGTCCGCCTGTACTCGCCCCGCAACTCCTGGAGCCCGCTCGGCCCGGACGAAGCGCGGACCATCAAGAGCTGGCGCCGCGAGTCGGTGAACGTCCGCAAGGACGGCTCCCGATTCCCGGTCCAGCTGCTGTCCGACGTCGTGCTCGACGGCGACGGCGTGCCGGTCGCGGTGGTCACGGTCTGCGAGGACATCACCGAACGCAAGCGCTTCGAGCTCGAGCTCGGCAGCGCCCGCGACCAGCTCGACGCCCGCGTCAAGGAGCGCACCACCGAGCTGCTCGAGACCAATATCCGGCTCCAGCACGAGATCCTGGAGCGCCGCAAGGTGGAGCGCCAGCTGCTCTACGAGGCCCTCCACGACAGCCTCACCGACCTTCCCAACCGGGCGCTGTTCTTCGACCGGCTGTCGCGCGTGATCGCCGGGTCGGCCCGCCACCCCGAGCACCTGTTCGCCGTGCTCTACCTCGACCTCGACCAGTACAAGGTGGTCACCGAGAGCCTCGGCCACGACGCCGGTGACCGGCTGCTGGTGCAGGTGGCCCACCGCCTCCGCGCCTCGATCCGGCCGGAGGACACGATCGGTTGCGCCGGCGGGGACGAGTTCATGGTGCTGGTCGAGGACCTCAAGGACGCGAGCGACGTCACCAGGGTCGCACGGCGCATCCAGGAGGCCCTGGCAGTGCCGATGGAGATCGCCGGCCACACCGTGTTCGTGACTGCCAGCATCGGCATCGCGCTCTCCTCGACCCATTACGAGCGGCCCGAGGACATGATCCGCGACGCCCAGATCGCGATGTTCCGCGCCCAGGCCGGCAGCGGCGGCGACCACGTGATCTTCGACCGCGAGATGCACGAGATTGCGGTGTCGCGGCTGCGGCTGGAGATGGAGCTCCGCCAGGCGCTCGACCGGCGCGAGTTCAACGTCCACTACCAGCCGATCGTCGCCCTGGAGAGCGGCCAGATCGAGGGCTTCGAGGCGCTGGCCCGGTGGTCGGCCGCCGGCGGGCCGGTGCCGCCCTACGAGTTCATCCCTCTCGCCGAGGAGATCGGCACCATCTTCGACCTCGAGCAGCAGATCCTGCACTGCGTGTGCCGCGACATCCGCCGCTGGCGCGAGCGGTTCGGCGACTCCTCCCCATACGTCAGCGTCAACCTGTCGGGCAAGGAGCTCGCCAACGCCGGCTTCGCGGACCACGTTCGCGACATCCTCGCCCAGTACGGCGTGGAGCCGAGCTGGATTCGGTTCGAGGTCACCGAGAGCTCGATCGTGGAGAACGCCGAGGTGGCGGCCGGCGTGCTGGCCCGACTGCGGGCGCTCGGAGTGCGGGTCTACATCGACGACTTCGGCACCGGCTACTCGTCGCTGAGCTCGCTGCACTCCTACCCCATCGACACGCTCAAGATCGACCAGTCGTTCATCAGCGGCGACCACGGCCCGGCCCACAACTGGGAGATCGTGCGCGTCATCATCGGCCTCGCCAAGGCGCTCGGCCTGGAGGTGATCGCCGAGGGCATCGAGACCTCCGAGCAGCTCAGCGTGATCCGGGACCTCGGCTGCGCCTACGGGCAGGGATACCTGTTCTCCAGGCCGGTGCCCAGCGAGGAGGCGGCCCGCTTCCTCGAGTCCTCTCGCTTCGAGGTCGCCTAGGAGCTCGTGCCGCATCGGCCTTGTCGGCGGGCGTGGTGGACCGAAGCGTTGTCAGACGGCCGCTGCGGCGCGAACTCCTTCTGAAGGGCGACGTCAGGGAAGCTGATCGCTGGGTACGGCGAAAGGGCGCGCGCCTGGTGCTGCAGGCGGTCACGCGACCGCAACTCAACCCACATTGTCCATCATGAGAATGAACTTCCCCTCTCAGGATGCGCGCAGCGCATCCCGAGGAGCCTGTGGGCAGTGGTCCTGAACGCCGCCGCGATCGAGAACGCCGACAGGCAACTGAGCGCGGTTCTGACGTGCTCACTCATGTTCGCCATTGCCCGCAGGCTCCTGCTAGACTCGATCGTCCGACCGACGCCAGGAGGTGCCCGATGCCCGCCACCCTCAACGCCGCCGACCGGCGGCAGCTGCTCGAACGGTTCCTGCGCTACGTCGCCGTCGACACCCAGTCGGACGACGCATCGACCACCAGCCCGAGCACCGAGAAGCAGAAGGACCTCGCACGGCTGCTGGCCGACGAGCTGCGCGCGCTCGGCTGTGGCGACGCCGCGATGAACGAATGGGGCTACGTCTTCGCCACCATCCCCGGCAACCTGCCGGCCGGCCACCCGGCGGCCGGGTCGGTGCCGACGATCGGCCTGATCGCCCACATGGACACCTACTTCGCGACCCCGGGCGGCGGCGTGAGGCCTCGCGTCATCGAGTCGTACGACGGCGGCGACATCGAGCTCGGCCCCGGGCAGGTGCTCGACGTCACCGGCAACCCGAACCTCGCCCGCTGTGTCGGCCAGACTCTGATCCACACCGACGGCACGACCCTGCTCGGCGCCGACGACAAGGCCGGGGTGGCCGAGATCATGACCCTCGTGGCCTGGCTCCGCGATCACCCGGAGTTCCTCCACGGGCCGATTCGGATCGCCTTCACCACCGACGAGGAGGTCGGGCGTGGCACCGAGCACTTCGACGTCGGCGCTTTCGGCGCCGACTACGCCTACACCCTGGACGGGTCCGACCTGGGCGAGATCGAGGACGAGACCTTCTGCGCCGACACGGCGTTGGTGACGGTCACCGGCCACGACGTGCATCCCGGCTACGCCAAGGGCAAGCTCGTCAACGCGGTGCGGGTGGCGGCGGCGATCATCGACCGCCTCGACCCGAACCACCTGCCCGAGACCACCGAGGCCCGGCAGCCCTACCTCCACCCCTACACCATCTCCGGCAACGTCTCCACGATCGAGCTGAAGCTGCTGGTCCGCGCGTTCTCGATCGAGGAGCTGCGCGAGCGCGAGGACCACCTGCGGCAGGTGATCGCCGGTGTCAGCACCCGCTTCCCGGCCGCCAAGATCGACCTCGCCATCCAGGAGTCCTACCGCAACATGGCCTACAAGATCCGCGAGGACATCAAGGTGCTCGACTACGCGCTGGAGGCGGTGGAGCGCGTCGGCATCGAGCCCAAGCGCCAGGCGATCCGCGGCGGCACCGATGGCGCGCGCCTCTCCTTCATGGGCCTGCTCACCCCGAACATCTGGGCCGGCGGCCAGAGCTTCCACTCGGTCCGGGAGTGGGTGTCCCTGGAGTGGATGGCGGCGGCCGTCGCGGCCACGCTCGAGATCCTGACCGTCTGGGTGGAGCGCTCCGCGAAGGCATAGGAGCGCCAGGGGCATGGCCCCCTCGGCGCACGCGGGTCGTCGGCCTCGGGCTGTGAGCGAGGCGTCGTGGTCGCTGGCTGACCTCCGGCCCATGCGCGCCGAGAAGGATGCGCTGCGCGCAGCCGCGGACGGGGGATGGGAAAGCGCCCGTCGCCACAGATCCGATCGGGTTGCCTCGTCGCGCGATGAGCGATGCTCGTTCGCTTTCGAGACTCGGGTGTGACGGCTCGGCTACACTGCGCGGGTGCCGCGGCAGCGGGTGCCACTGGTCGCGACGGTTTCCTGCCGCGCCGACTCGCGAGGCGAGCAGCGGCCGCTCGCGGTCACGGTCGGGGGCCGGCGGCTCCGGGTTGCCGGCATCCTCGAGCACGCCATCGTCACCGCGGCCGACCCGGGGGAGCCGGTCCGGGACCGGTTCACGGTCGAGCTCGAGGACGGCGCGCTGGTCATCCTCGAGCGGCGGCTGCCCGCCGGCGAGTGGCGGGTCTGGCGGATCGACCCCGCCTGAGGCGGGTCGCGATCCGAGCCGCGCGGCGTCCCCTCACGGCCCGCGGTGAGCTCACGGGCCGCCCCGCCCGCCGGCCGGGTAGAGGTCCGCGGCAAAGGTCGTGACCAGCGACTCCGGCGCCCGCCCGCTCTCGTCCGCAGGGTCGAACCAGACCAGGTAGCGCGCGAAGTCGGTGAAGTTCATCGGCCGGCTCACCAGGTCGTTGCGGAGCCAGACCGCGAAGCGGCGGTAGCGGGCGAGGTACGCCGCTTCGGCCTCGGGCAGCCGGTGGCCCGCGGTCACGGCGACCGCGTCGCCCCGCTCCACGCCGCGCCGGACCTCGAGCGCGTCGAGCGGCCGCCCCGCGGCGTCGACCACCTGGAGGCGGTAGGTCGGATCGAGCAGGACCCAGCGCCCCTCGTCGCGCAGCCACCCCTCGACAACCTCGTGGCCGGTGATGGTCACCAGCCGCGCCGGGATGCCGAAGCTCTGGATCGCCTGGGTCAGCACGAAGCAGTACTGGGCGCAGAATCCGCCGGTGAATCCGGCCCGGATGTCACGCAGGATCACCCGCGCGTCGGGCGGCGGATAGGGGCTCGGCACGCCCAGCGCCCACTGGTCGCCGGTCCACTCCATCAGCCGGCGCAGCGCTTCCCGGTCGGATGCCGAGCCCGCGACCAGCTCGTCGAGGCGCTCCTGCCGCCGCAGCGCCGCCAGCGCCTCCGGCGG
>ENA-UPTA01000672-UPTA01000672.1-activated-sludge-metagenome-genome-assembly--contig:-NODE-672-length-39967-cov-18.110493_pt1 | contig 39967 bp, 32 predicted proteins | sample MGYA00238184_ERZ773361 | MGnify/ENA primary metagenome ERZ773361 (study PRJEB29100, sample SAMN05720205) | activated sludge metagenome | isolation source: anaerobic digester from wastewater... | reverse complement strand
ACCATCCGTACGCCTCAGTCCTCGGGATTCGGGCGCCTTGCCTATGGAGCTTTTTGCTTTGCCGTTCGAACAAGTGTTGAATTGGCCTTTTTACGACTTCATCAAGGAACAGGAGAACCATCCATGAACGGCCGGAACAGGACCGGCCTTTGCCGCCCATCGGCCGCCGGCGGGCGGCGGGCGGGCCATTCCCGGTCCGGGTTCACCCTTCTCGAACTCCTTGTCGTTCTCGCAATCATCGGTCTGTCCGCCTTCCTCATCGGACCGAGAATCGCTGCCTCCCTTGCCAATATGGAGTTCGTGTCGGCGGTAAAAAAAGTGGCCGCCTCCCTCCGGTATGCCCGGAACCGGGCCGCCGTTGAGAGGATCCCCTGCAGGGCGACGGTCGATTTCGAGGAGAACCGTCTGGTCATCGTCTGCGGGGACGGGGAAACGGCGGAGGGGGCGGAAGAGGAGGGGGGGGAAGCGAAAGGCGCGGGAGACAAGGAATATCGTCTTCCCAAGGGGGTCCGGTGGAGCAGGGTCATCCAGGAAGAGGAGGAATGGGATTCGGGAACCGCGGAGATTCTCTTTCTTCCATCGGGAGGAAGCAGCGGCGGCACTGTCTACATGAAAAACGACCGGGAAAGGGCCTATGAAATCTCCATCGATTTCGTCACCGGCATGGTTTCGCTGAAAGAGGCGGGCGATGAAGGCGTCTGACGGTACTTTCTTCCGGACCGCGGGAAAGACCCGGGGATTCACGCTCCTGGAAACCCTGGTGGCCCTGTCGGTCCTTGCCATTGCCCTGGTTGTCGTCCTCCAGCTCTTCTCCGGCGGGCTGAAGGCGGGAAAGGCGTCGGACGACTATACCCGGGCCGTCTTCCACGGCCGTGAGAAAATGGAGGAAATCCTTCTTGCAACCCCTCTCGAGGCGGGGATCATGGAAGGGGACTGCGACGGGAAGTACCGCTGGCAGACGGAAGTGGCCCCCATTGAGCTGCCGGAGGAGGAAGCGCAGGTCCTCCCGTTCCGGATGATGGAAATCACGGTCCGGATCTTCTGGAGCCAGGGCGTCCGGGACAAGCGGTTCGAACTCCATACGACGAAGATCCTGGAAAAAGAACCCGCCGCCGCATGACCGTATGAACGGGGGCGTTCACCGTCAACGGGAATCCGCAGGACAGGGAACATGATGCTTCGGATCTCTTCGGGAAAAAAAGGGTTCACCCTTCTCGAACTCCTTCTTTCCATGACGATTCTCTCCATGATCGCCGTTCTCGCTTTCGGGGCGCTTCGGCTGGGGGTCCGGTCCTGGGAAAAGGGGGAGAAGACCGTTGAAACGAAGCAGCGGGTGCGGATCGTTCTGAACCTTCTCCAACGGCAGTTCGCCTCCATGGACCGGACCGCCATGGAAGGCGGCACCGGAAACGCGTTCGCCTTCCGGGGAGAGGACAAGACCCTTTCCTTCCTCTCCCGGGTGGCCCTCGTTCCCGGAAACCTTTATGGCACGGTTTATGCAAAATATGAGGTCCGGATGAACGATGACGGAGAAGGAGAGACCCTCGCGTTTTATGAAAAGAACCGGATTTTCCTTCCGAACGCTGAAAGTCTGGAGAAGGTCCGGGAAGAGGATTTCCATGACCTCCTGCGGGGATTTCGGGACATCTCCTTTTCCTACCTGAAACCGGGAGAGGAAGACGGGCCGCCGGAATGGCGGGATACATGGGATCCCGATGCCGACGGGCCCGTTCCCCTGGCCGTGAGGCTGACCATCGAGGAGGATGAAACGTCTCCGCCCATCGGGATGCTGGCCCGGATCGTTGCGGAGACCGGATAGGCCGTCATGGCAAGGAACGACCGCGGTATCGCACTGTTTCTCGTTCTGTGGGTTCTCGCCCTGCTTACCGTCATCGTGGGCGAGTTCTGCCACGCCATGAGAACGGAGGTCAACATCACGAGAAACTTCAAGGAGGAAACGGAAGCCCGTTACTTCGCCCTGGCCGGAATTAACCGGGCGGTCCTGGAATTGGTCCGAAACGACCGGATCGCCCCGAAAGAGGAAAATACGGAAGAAGCGGTGGAAACGGCCCCGCGCTGGCGGGTGAACGCGGAATTGCCTCCCGTTCCCTATGGAACGGGACAGTTCACCGTCGTCCTGGGGAATGAAATCGGCAAGATCAACCTCAACCTCGCCGACGCGGCGCTGCTCAGGATCCTCCTGAACGGATTCGACCTGCCGGAAGAGGATATCGCCGTCGTCGTCGATTCCATTCAGGATTGGAGGGACGAGGACAACGCACACCGGCTGAACGGCGCCGAGGACGACTACTACCAGTCCCTTCCGGAGCCTTATGAGTGCAGGGACGGCGACTTCGAATCGGTGGAGGAGCTTCTGCTGGTGAGGGGCGTGACCCGGGAGATCTTCTTCAGCGGCCTTCGGGACAGGGTGACCGTTTTCCGGGAGGAAGACAACAAGTCCCAACTGAAAAAGATCAGGAAAAAACAGACCGCCCAGAGCATCAACATCAACGCCGCCCCCCGGGAAGTCCTTCTTGCCCTGCCGCAGATGACCGAGGACCTCGTGTCGCTGATCATGGAGTACCGGAAAACGAAGGATTTCACAACTTCATCGGAACTGGCCGAAATCGTGGGGCCCGAGGTGTACGCCGCGGTCGCTCCCTATCTCACGTTCGCGTGGTCCCCTTTCTACACCATCCGTTCCACGGGCCGGGCAGGAGCAGGAGAGGCGCAAAGCGCCATCGAAGCCATTGTGCAGTTGGACAGGCGGAGCAAGACGGGGTACCGGGTCCTGTCCTGGAAGGAAACCTGACGGCTTTGTAAAAAGTTCCTATGCGGCGTTGCCCTTCATCCCTCGTCCCTGCGGCGTACATCCCGGTACGCCTCGGGATTCGGGCGCCTTGCCTCCGGAGCGTTTACTTTGCCGTTAAAAAATTGTTTTGATTTATTGAAATTTCGTCAAACCTGACACTGGGAGGATCCGTTGCTTTTTCAATCCAGTCTGGGAATCCATGTCGAGCAGGACCGGGTCGGCATGGTTTTTCTGAAAAGTTCTTTCAAGGGGATCGTCCTCGGGGACCAGACGACGGTCGTCCTCGATCCCTCCCTGTCTCCGGAGGAACGGATGGAAGCGGTTTCCACCCAGATCCGGAATTTCGCGGAGGCGAACCGCATCACGCCATCCTCGGAAATTTACATGACCATTCCCCGCAAAGAGATCCTGTACCGATGGATCGATCTTCCCGCCGCCGCCGGCGAGAACCTCCGGGAGACCATCGGTTATGAAATGGAAAAGTTCACCCCCTTCCCGTCCGACGCCCTGCACTTCGACGTCCGGGTCGTCCAGGAGGACCGGGGCGACGGCCAGATCCGGGTGCTTCTCCTGGCGGTCAGGAAAAAGGCGGTGGAACCCTTCCTGGATGTCATGAGAAGAAACAATCTGGGCCTCTCCGGCATCGAATCCGTTTCGTCGGCCCTTGTGAACGCCGTCACGTCGGACAAGGAGATGCCCGGCGGAAACGGGAAGATGGTTCTCTTTTCCGGGGACGGACACCTGGAAGGGATGGTCCTCAGGAAGAATCAGCTCCTGTTTTCCAAGTTCCTGGAGATCGGGGCGCAGCCCGAGGAGACGTTTGCCGATGCCGCTTTCCGCATGACGGAGGAACTCCGGGAGAAGACGGCGGAGGAAGATCCCCCTTCATCCGTTCTGTGTGCCGGGGATCTTTTCGACGACGCCGTGCTCAGGGATCTCGGGGAGAGGAAAAACCTGCGGATCGACCGGGTGAATTCCTCCTCACGGGGCATTCAGTCGCCGGCGCTTCTGCCCGCCTACGGCCTCGCGCTCAAGGGGGTTCGAAAAGTTCCCCTGAACATCAACTTCCTCCCCAGGGAACTCCGCAAGAAGGCGAGCCGGGCGGGGCTCTACATTCTGTTCGCCCTTTCTTTCCTGGTTCTTCTTTCCACCGCGGGCTGGCTGGGGAGTTCCATCGCCCACCAGCGGATGCTTCTGGACCGCCTGAACGGCGAGTTGGAAACGCTTACCAGGGACGTTCAGCGAATCGAGCGTCTCGGCGATAAAGTTCGAACCCTGGAAGGGGAAATCGATTATCTCAACGGGATCGCGGCAGGACGGGTCCGGGTGCTCGACCTGATGAAGGAACTCGCGGAAAGGATCCCGGAAACGGCATGGACCCAGCGGTTTTCCCTCAGCGGGAACACGACCGAGATCGAGGGGTACGCGGACGCCGCCTCCGATCTCCTGCCTCTTCTCGAGGCCTCGCCCCGTTTCGGGAATGCCGGGTTCCTCTCCCCCATCACCAAGGGGCGGGACGGCAAGGAACGATTTCGCATCGGGCTCAAGATTCAGTGACCGCCATGATCGGACAGATAAAACTGACAAGAGAAAGAAAATGGATTGTCGGCATCGGGGCGGTCCTCCTCCTGGCCGGTCTGATATACCGGTTCCATCCCGTTCTCACGGGATTGTGGCCCGGGGAAGAGGAGGCCCTGATCAAGGCGAAGAAAATTGCCAAATATCATGAAACGATCGAGAATTCGGGAGACCTCGAAGGCCGCCTCGTTTCACTGACCAGGACCCTGGAGCGTTTCGAATCGAGACTGCTTGCCGGGGACACCGCCGCCCTCGCCGCCGTGGACATCCAGAACATCCTGGGGGACATCACGGGAAGGGCGGGCGTGGAAATCCGGACGGTCCGGGTGCTCCGGCCCGAAGAATTGAAAGACAGAAACTACATCCGGATTCCCGTACAGTTCCTGGTGACCTGCTCCGTCCGGCAGTTGCGGGACATTCTCTACGGCATCGAATCCTCCCCCAGAATCCTCGTTTTCGAGCGGGTGCAGATCAGCGCCGTGGGAAGAGGAGGGGGCGACCAGGTCCAGGCGGACATCATCGTGGCGGGATACATGAGGAATACCGGGGAAAAAGCGGGGTGACCGGACGTCATGATTCCTAAAATATGGCTGGTGAACCTGGGCCTGGCGTTCCTCGTGGTTTTTTCGGGGATCCGGGCGGCGGGCGTCTGGTTCCAGGACGACCGGTCGATTGTGACCGGAAAAATATCGGAAAAACCCGTCGATCGGGTTCCGGAGAAAAAAATGTTCACGGCGGCCCTTCCCCCGGAATCGTCTTACGCCCCCGTCGTGGAGAAGAATCTGTTTTCCCCGGACAGGAAGGAACCCGCCGCCGCCCAGGAGCCCGCGGCGGAATCGAAGGAGGAAATCGCCGAGCTGAAGATTCCCGGGAAAAAGGTGGCCCTTTATGGCGTCGTTCTCGTGGATGACTTCCGAAAGGCCCTCATCACGAACCTGGAAAAAAAGGGGAAGGAACGGGATGTCATCTGGGTCCGGGAAGGAGAAACGGTCGGGACGTTCAAGGTGGCCCGGATCGAGAAGGACAAGGTGTTTCTGGAAGAAAACGGCCGGCAGTATGAAATCGCCCTCTATTCGGACGACAAGCCCGAGAGGCGGACCGTCGCCGTTCCCGAGGGAAAACCGAGCGTGATCGCGCCGGAGGGCGAGGCGAGGAAGGCATCGGCGCCTCCGGCCCCGGCGGTCGAATCGAAAGGCGGCGCTCCCCCCTCCCCCCGTCCCCCCTCCGTTGCCGGGGAAAAGGGCGGAGACGACGAATACGAAGTCATCAGCACGCCTTTCGGTCAGCTCAAGAGGAAAAAGAAATGAAAACGGCGTTCCTTATGCTTCTGGGCCTTCTCGGACCGGCATGTTTCGGGACTGCGGCGCCGGAATCCGCCCTTGCCGCCGTGGAGGAGCGGGGAACCGCCGTTCTCCAGGGATCTCCTTCGGATACCGTGGATCATGACAAGGATGCGGGGATGATGACGACGCCTTTCGGGGAAATCCGGAGAAATCCTTCCGCCGCGACGAAAGTCCGGAACGGCCTCTCCGGCCGCGGAAAAGCATCGGAGGACGGATGCGAGATCGTGCTAACGCCGTTCGGACCCGTGAAACGCGGGATCGCGAACCAGGGAAAGGACCGGGAATGACAAGGTTGATTGTCTGTCTTCTTTTGCTGATGTCGTCCATCGGATGCGCCGCCGAAACGCCCGTGGCGGTGAAAAACGACGGCCCCGCGGCAGCCGGAGCGGTTCGGACGCCGCCGTCGAAGGGCGCCGCCCCGGACATCGCCCCCGATCACGTCGTGGACGACAGCGGCGAATACGAATACGTGAACACGCCCTTCGGGTTCGTGAAACGGAGAGTCGGGAAAGGCGGCACGCCCCCGGCGGCGTCCCCTTTCGGCGGAACGATGGAAGCGGCGCCGCCCCCCGCCCCTGCGGGCGGTCCGGCGGAACCTGTCCCCGCGCCGGCGCCGGAGGTTAAAAAGGAAGCGGTTCCGCGTCCGGCGGAGCCCCGGCCCGTGCCCGCCGCCCCGCCGGCGCCGGCGCCGGCGAAGACGGAAAAAACGGGGTCCGAGGGAGGGGTGGCCCTGAATTTCGACGACGCCGACCTGTACGAGGTCATCCGGACCTTCTCCGAGGTCCTGAAGATCAACTACATCGTCGACCCCAACATCCGGGGAAGGGTGACGATCCACGTCGCGGGATCCCTGGGGAAACCCGACATCCTCCCCGTCTTCTACCAGATCCTCGAGGCGAACGGCCTCACCGCCGTCCGGGAGGGGAAACTCTACCGCATCGTGAAAATGAAGGAGAGCCCCCGGTTGCCGCTCCTGATCCGGTCCGAAGGGGAGGAAGGGGAATATTCCCCGGACCAGAGGATGATGCTCCAGATCGTTCCCCTCAAGTTCATCTCGGCCCAGGAAATGTCGAAAGTCCTGACGCCCTTCCTTTCCTCCGACGGGACGATCCTCGCCCACGACGGGTCCAACGTCCTTCTCGTCGTGGACAAGGGGATCAACGTCCTCAAGTGCCTGAAACTGGTGGAGGTGTTCGACACCAATGTCTTCGACCGGGTGAGCCACCGGTTCTATTTCCTCGAGAACACCCGGGCGGAGGACCTCGCCAAGATCCTGAAGGAGGTCCTGTCGTCCTATTCCCTCGGGAAGAAGGACGACGTGAAGGTCATTCCCATCGAGCGTCTCAACGCCCTCCTCGTCGTGTCCCCCCAGGAACGGGCCCTCGATGCAATCGAACCTTTCCTCAAACAGATTGATGTCGCGGCCGATACGGCGGAGCCCCAGATCTACGTCTATTTCGTGAAAAACGGCGAGGCGAAGCAGCTCGGGTCGATTCTGGACGACATCTTCACGAAAGGCGGTGGAAAAACAAAGGAGGAGGCCACGACGAAGGCGAAAACGCCCACGAACCCTCTTTCCATGGCGGCGGTGAAGGAGAAGGAGGAAGCGGCGAAGCCGGCGGAAAAACCCCTGGCCCCGGCATCCCGGCCAAGCGGCGAGGAGGAGTCGGGGGCCGTCCGGGGGGAGGTGGCGATCACCGTGGACGAGGTCCGCAACGCCCTGGTCATCAAGGCGCTTCCCCGGGATTACCAGATCGTCGAAAAAGTCCTTCTTCGTCTCGACATCATGCCCCGGCAGGTCCTCATCGAGGCGATGATCGCCGAGGTCACCCTGACCGATGAGACAAGTCTCGGCATCGATTGGAGCTTCGACGGATCCACAGCCGTCGCCCCGCTGGGGGGGCTCTCGGCAACCATCGGCAGTTCCGGCCTCGCCTACTCGGTCCAGCTCACAAACCACTGGAAGTCCGTTCTGAATGCCTTTGCGAATGACAACAGGCTCAACGTCCTTTCCTCCCCCCACATCCTGGCCTCGGACAACAAAGAGGCGAAGATCGACGTCTCCGATGAAATTCCCGTTGTGACGACAACGTACACGCCGACGTCGTCAACGGCGGCGGATGTATATGAGACGAGCGTCCAGTACCGGGACACGGGGATCATCCTGACGGTGACGCCGCATATCAACGACACGGGCATGGTGACCCTGGACGTCTCCCAGGAGGTGAGCGAAAAGTCGGGAACGGAAAAAATTGGAAATGTAAGCTATCCAACCTTTTCGAAAAAGGTTGTCGACACGACGCTGACATTGAAGCACGGCCAGACCCTAGTGATGGGAGGACTCATCAAGGAAAGAATTCAGCATGATATCGGAGGCCTTCCCTGCCTGGTCCAGGTGCCCGTCCTGCGATTCATGGCTGGAAAGGAATACAGCAAACTGAATAAAACGGAACTTATCCTCATGATTACTCCCCGGGTCGTGGTAAACTTGGAGGACGTGGATGCCGTGACAAACGAGTTCAAGAAAAAGGTGAAAAACGTTTCATTGAAGTTTGAGGAGTACAAGAAAACACGTGAATTTCTGAAGCCGTAGCGCGACGTTCGCATTGAAGGGAGCGGTCCCCGGGCGGACGGGGGGGCATGCGGCAATCCAGGTGTTTCGCACAGCCGGATGTCATGTCAATCCATTGAACGGGGAGCGAACGGGGAGCGTCAGGTTCGAAGTGTTGTAAATGGAGAGATGGAACAGATCGAGGAGGGGGCGTTCCAACGGGGTTCATTTTCCCGATCCCCTTACGTCCGTCCTCTTGCCGCCCGCCGGACCGGCGATTCGAACCCTCTTTCTCGTCGTCGCCCTTTTGCTGACCCTGTTTGCCGGATCGAGCACCCTTGCGGAGGAACCGGAAAAACACGCCGTCGCCGTCTTCGTGTCCCAGGAGATCCGGCCCTATCTCGAGGCCCTGGACGGGTTCACCCATCTGCTTTCCGAAAAACGGGAGATCTTCGTCGACGTCTTTCACCTGGAGAAGGTTTCCTCCGACGGGAAGGAACTTGCCGGCCAATTGTCCCACAAGGAATACGGGGCGTACGTCGCCATCGGTCCCATCGCCGCCCGCTTTCTCTGGGAGGATCTCCGGCCGGAAAAGGGAACCTCCTTTTACTCCATGGTCCTCAACCCGGAGCGGATGATCCCGGGCGGCGCCGGGGCCTGCGGGATTTCCCTGAACCTGCCCGCGTGGGCGCAGCTCGAAGCGATTCACAAGATCCTTCCGGGAGTCCGGAGAATCGGGCTTCTCTTCGATCCCGTTTACAACAGCGGGTTCCATGAAGAGGCCCGCCAGGCGGTCCCTCCCGGAGTGTCCCTGATCCCCGTGGCCGTTTCCTCGAGGAAGGACATCCCCGCGGTCCTGAAAAGAAACTTCGGGGAAGTGGACGCCCTGTGGCTCGTCCCCGACCGGACGATCACCACGGAAAGCCTCATCCAGTACATCATTCGTGAATCCATCTACAACAAGGTTCCCGTGATCGGCTACAATCGTTTCTTCTACGAGAGCGGGGCCGTCCTTTCGTTCATCTTCGACTACCGGGAAATCGGAAGCCAGTCCGGTGAAGAGGTCCTGGAAATTCTCTCCGGCCGTCCCTGCCTGAGTACGCCCCCGCTGTACCGCATCTGGCTGAACGAGAAGGTGGCGAAGAGCATGGGCGTCGAACTGAGGCGAACGCCGGACCAGCCCATCGAGGCAGGACCATGAAGATCCGTTTCGGCATTCATTTCCGGCTTCTTGCGGCGGGATTCGCCATCATCGTGGCGACGACGGTGATCCTCGGGTACATGGGGCTCAGGATCTCCCGGCAATTCGTCCAGATCCGGTTCGAGGACCGCATCGACTTTCTGACCCGGCATCTCGCCCTCAATGCCGAACTGGGCGTGCTCATCGACGACCGGGACATGCTCAAAAGGCTGGCCATGAACCTCCTTTCGGAAAAGGACGTCGTCGCCGTTTCCATTTTCGACCGGGATGGGAACGAACTGACCGGCGTGGTCAGGAAAATGGCCGGTTCCATCCTCTACCGGGAGTATCCCGTGACCCTGAGGGCCGTTGAAGAGGAAACACGGGCCTTCGCGGAGGAACTTCCGGCGGACCGGAGATCGGAACAGACCATCGGGGGCGTCCGCATTGCCTACAGCACGAAAGGAATCGATCAGCTTCTCGTGACCATGCGGGACCGCTTCGCCCTTCTCTCCATCGGCCTCGCCGCCGTGGTCGGCCTCGCGTTCTACTTCCTGTCCCATTCCCTGGTGGCTCCCGTGACGGAGCTCGCCGGAGCGGCGAAACGGGTCGCCGGCGGGGACATGAAGTTCAGGGTCGAGCCCGGCACGCTTCCGGAAACCCGCGAACTGGCCCTTGCCTTCAATGCCATGCTGGATTCCCTGGAACGGAGCGGGGTCGCCCTCGAAAAGGCGCACCAGGAAATGATGCGGCGGAACACCCTCGCGGAAATGGGCAAATTTTCCCTGATGATCGCACACGAGGTGAAGAACCCCCTCAGCATCATCAAGACGTCCCTGGATCTCCTGAAAAAGGACCGGGCCGATTTTGAGGGGGACACCCTGGTCGTCTACATCGAAGAGGAGATCCGGAGGATGAACCGCCTCATCGAGGACTTTCTCGCCTTTGCGAGACCCTCCCGGCCGGTCTTCCGGGAAGTGAGGGTCAATGAACTCGTCCGGACGATCCTGACGCGATTCGAGATGCAGCACGCCGGGCTGCCCATCGAGGTGTCCCTGGAATGTCTCGACGAGGAACGGGTTATCGAGGGGGACCCGGACCTCCTGACAAGGGCGATGGACAACATCCTGAAAAACGCCTGTGAGGCGAACGGGGAGAAGGGGCGGATCACCGTGGCGCTCCACAGGAACGGGGAGCGGCTCTCCGTCGAAGTCCGGGACGAGGGCGGCGGCATCCCCGGGGAGATCATGGAAAAGATCTGCGAGCCTTTCTTCACGACCCGATCGAAGGGTACGGGTCTGGGGCTCGCCTATGTCCTTCAGGTCGTCGAGTCCCACGGAGGATCCCTGAAGGCGGAAAACCATCCGGAAGGCGGCGCGCTCTTCCGGATCGAACTCTCTGCGGGGCGGTCCTGTCCGTCCGCCTGAGGACGGCGGCGGCCGGGCGCGGGATTCAAAGGCAGGTGAAAACGATTCCATGGCACACATACTGATCATCGACGACGAGGAGCGGATGCGTCACCTTCTTGCCATCATGCTGGGAAGGAGGGGCTACCGGATTTCCCAGGCCGGCGACGGCTTGGAGGGACTGGAGCGTGTCAAGGCGGAGCCTGTGGACATGGTCATCTCGGATATCAAGATGCCCCGGATGGACGGGATGGAATTTCTCGAAAAGATGACGGAGCTGAACCTCCCCTGTCCCGTCGTGTTCATCACCGCCTTCGCCACCGTCGACTCCGCCGTGGAGGCCATGAAAAAAGGGGCGGTGGACTACATCACGAAACCTTTCGATGAGGAAAAGATTCTCCTCACCGTCGAAAGGACCCTGAACTTTTCCCGGATCCTGGCGGAAAACCGGGAGCTGAAACAGGCGCTGCAGCAGAAGGAGGGGACGGAGGACATCGTGTTCGCCTCGGCGAAGATGACCGAACTCATCGGCCTGGCCTCCCGGGTTGCGGAAAGCGACTCCGCCGTCCTCATCACGGGAGAATCCGGGACGGGTAAGGAACTCATGGCGCGATACATCCACCGCATGAGCCCGAGGAGGAAAAACCGTTTCGTGCCGGTGAACTGCGCCGCCATTTCCCCGAACCTGGTGGAATCGGAACTTTTCGGACATGAAAAGGGGTCCTTCACCGGCGCCATCCGGCGGATGATCGGCAAGTTCGAGTACGCTTCGGGAGGGACCCTCTTTCTCGACGAGATCGGCGATCTTTCCCTCGATGCCCAGGCGAAGCTTCTGCGGGCGCTTCAGGAAAAGAAGGTCCAGAGGGTGGGGGGGAACGAGGAAATCCCCGTGGACGCCCGGGTGATCTGCGCCACGAACCAGAACCTCCAGGAACGGGTCGAAAAAGGGCTCTTCCGGCAGGACCTGTATTTCCGAATCAACGTCTTTCCCCTGCCGGCGCCCCCCCTCCGGGAACGGAAGGAGGACATTCCGGCCCTGTCGCGGCATTTCCTGGCGCATTTCGACCGGGGGCAGGGGATCCATCTCACCGACGGGGCGGTCCGGGTGCTCCTGGAATATCCCTGGCCCGGAAACGTGCGGGAACTGGCCAACGTCATGGAACGATCGGTCATCCTGGCCCGGGACCGGGGGGCCATCACGGTGGAAACCCTTTCCTTTCTGAGGACTTCCACGGTGGTCACGAACGGGAAGGGCGGATTCCGCCTTCCCCCGGAGGGGATTTCCCTGGAGGCGCTGGAACTGGATGTGGTCCGGCAGGCCCTCCAGATGAGCGGAAACAATCAGACGGCGGCGGCCAAGCTTCTGGGGCTGACGCGGGCGAAATTCAGGGTTCTGTTGAGACAGTTGATGGATCATAAAGTTGAAAGTGACGAATTATCGTGATCAATGGGCGGTCTGACACGATGAGGGAAAGGATGAAGCGAATCCTGTCGAATCCAATGAAGACCGTGGCGTCATTCTGTGTCCTGTTTCTGGTGATCGCCTCCGCGGTCAGCGCGGGAACGGCCTTCGGAGAAACGTCTCCGGGAGAGGACGACACCCTTCTTCTTTTCGTGGGTGAGGACCTGGAAGTGCTTTCCATCGCTTCGAAGAGGCAGGAAAGCGCATGGCAGGCGCCCGCCATCGCGCAGGTCCTGACCCGGGAAGACCTGAGAACCCGGGGAGCGAGGACCCTGAGCGACGCCCTCGACACCCTTCCCGGATTCTACATGGCCCGGAAGGAATGGGGAACCCAGCCCTATTTGAGGGGAATCCCCGATTCCGTCCTGTTTCTTTATGACACCGTTCCGATGGGGTCGGATGTTTCCAAATTCCTCCATCCCCTGGACCGGGAACTTTCCCTTGCGGCGGTGAAGCGGGTGGAAGTCATCCGCGGACCGGGGTCCGTCCTCTGGGGACCCGACGCCTTCGGCGGCATCGTCAACGTGGTGCCCATGACCGGCAAGGACCTGGAAGGGGTGGAGACGGGGGTGTCGTATCAGGGACCGGGAGGCGGGCGAGGCTGCTACCTGAACGCGGGTCATGACCAGGGACCCTGGGACGCCTTCCTGTCCCTCAGCGGCTGGAAAGGGACCGAGGATGACACGGCCTGCAACTTCGTCCGGTTCTGGAGTGACGGGACGAAGCCGGTTCCTCCCGAATCCCGCTACGGCGATACCGAACCGGGGGAATCCCGTTATTTCGAGGCTTCGGGACGGGTTCAGTTCCGGGACTGGCTCGCCTTCTCCTTCCTCCTGTCCGATTACTGCCGGCCTTATGCCCTGTCCCATCCGGACAAGGACATCACCTGGAGGGAAACCCGGAGCGCGCCTTTCGGTTTTCTCAAGATGGAGGCGAAAAAGGAACTGGATCCCCATTCCAGCCTGAGATTCATGGGATACCTGAGTTCTTTCCGTCCCGAATACGAGATCATCAACAAGACCCTGGACCAGAAGGAGGACGTGGCCTACGGGGAAATCGTCTACGACCGCTCCCTCTTTTCCGGGAAAGGAATCATCACCGCCGGCCTGTCCTACCGGGAAAAGGACATCGACGACGCGCCCATCTGGGATGCCTATCTTCCCGACTATCTGGCCCCGGACAATCTCAACTTCCTCCCCCAGATCTTCGAGGAGGACTACCGGACGAAGCTCTGGTCGCTGTTCGGCCAGTACACCCACAAGGTGGGGAAACTGGATTTTCTTCTCGGCCTCCGGGGGGACCGTCACGACCAGTACACGGACCATCTGAGCTACAACACCGGCGTCGTGTGGTCCATCTCTCCCCGCTGGGTCTGGAAGCTCCTCTACGGCACGGCCTACCGGACGCCCTTCGCCCGCCAGCTTCTCGGGGATGAAGACCCCGACCTCGAGAAGATCGAAACGGTGAGTTCCCAGATATCCTGGAAACCGTCGAAGAAATTCGGCATGGGCGTGTGCGGTTTCTTCAGCCGCATCGACAACCATCTCATGGAGGATCCCTATGCGGGGCTGTCGGTGCCCAATGACCAGGAAATCATGGGGCTCGAGCTGGAAGGCCATTATTCCCCCCTCGAACAGCTCGACCTGTCCGGGAACCTGACGCTCATCGACAACAGCGGACCGGAAGAGACTTACCACTACAACGATTACACCTACTGGGACGGCGGTAAATGGGTGAAACACTACACCGATCTCAAGTATCCCTACGACAAGGGTCCCCACACGATGATGAACCTCATGGGGACGTGGAAGCCCCGGGATTGGTTCAGCACCAATCTGAGGCTTCGGTATTTTTCCTCCCGGGAACTGATCTATCCGAGAATCCGGACCTACGAATCGAGTTCCGAGGTCTGGCTCGTGGACATGACCGTCGTGGTCAAGGACGTCTTCCGGAAGGGGCTCGATCTGGACATTTCGGTGAAGAACCTGGCCAACCGGAAGTATGAAACGCCGGGGACCTACACCGCCATCGAGGGAGATCCCATTTCGGCGATGGTGACCTTGCGGTACCGGTGGTGAGAGACCCGTTGAAAACGCTGGCCATCGTCCCCGCCTACAACGAGGAAAAGGCCGTCGGCGCCGTCGTCCGGTCGCTGAAGGACCGGCACCCCTCCCTGGACGTTCTCGTGGTGAACGACGGGTCCACCGACGAGACCTCCGCGAAGGCGCGCGCCTCCGGGGCCTCGGCGGTCATCGATCTTCCCTGCAACCTCGGCATCGGGGGCGCCGTCCAGACGGGGTTTCTCTATGCGGTGCGGGAGGGGTACGAGGCCGCCTTCCAGTTCGACGGCGACGGCCAGCACCTTGCAGGGGAAGTGGACAGGATCATCGGACCGATCCGCGCGGGAGAGGCGGACGTGGTCATCGGGTCCCGTTTCCTGGCCGCAACGGGAGGCTTCCGGTCCACTGCCGGCCGCCGGACGGGAATCAAGATCTTCGAATGGGTCAATTCAATCCTCATCGGACGGCGGATCACCGACAACACTTCGGGATTCCGGGCCTACAACCGGACAGCGCTGGATTTTCTGTCGAAGCACTATCCTTCCGACTATCCCGAACCGGAAGCGGTCATTCTCCTGGGCAGAAACGGCTTCCGCCTGAAGGAGGTTCCCGTGGAAATGGCGGAAAGAACGGCCGGAGCATCCTCCATCACGGCCTTCCGTTCCGTGTATTACATGGTCAAGGTGCTTCTCGCCGTCTTCATGACCGCCCTGCGGCCCCCGGTTCAGACCCGCTGAGCCCCGGTCCCCCCGGAAAAACACAACGGTTGTCACCATGAAATCCTTCAATCCCCACATCATCCAGGTCATTTCCATTTTCGGCAGTCTCGCCTTCCTCTTTTTTATCCTTTTCCTCATCCGGATCCGAAAGCTGAAAGAGGAATACGCCCTTCTGTGGCTTTTCTTCGGCGCCGTTTTTCTGCTTCTCGCCGTGTTCCGGAGATCCCTCGAGATCGTTTCATCCCTCATCGGGATCGCCTACCCGCCGGCGGCGCTCTTCCTGGTTCTCATCCTTGCGGTCATCACGATCCTGATTCACTTTTCCCTCGTCATATCGAAGATGAAGGACAAGCAGAAGCAGATCGCCCAGCGGCTCGCCCTCCTCGAAGCCCATCGGGGAGAGAGACGGGGCGACGGAGGAACGGACCCCGGCCCGTGACGCCCTTCTCTCCCACGCAAAGGCCCGTCGTTCAGGATGTCCTGGCCTCTCCGGGATTCCGGAGATACTTCACCAACACCTCCTGGATGATGGGGGAGAAGGCGATCCGAATGGGGGTCAATTTCCTCGTCGGGATCTTCATCGCCCGGCGGCTCGGTCCCGCCGGATACGGACTGCTCAGCTACGGGCTGAGCGTGGTCGCCCTCTTCGGCATCCTCTCTTCCCTGGGGCTGGATGAAATCATCGTACGCAACCTCGTCCGGGACCCCCTGCGGAAGGACGGCACCCTCGGGACGGGCCTCGGCCTGAGGATCGCCGGAGCGGTCCTGGTCCTCGTCCTTGCGCCGTCCTTCTCCTTCCTTGTTGCCCCGGACAGGGAATCCCTGCTGGTTGTCCTGATCCTCGCGTTCGGCCCGTTTTTCCAGTCGTTCGCCCTTATCGATTTCTTCTTTCAGTCCCAGGTCCAGGCAAGGGATTCCTCCATCGCCCTCGGCGGCGCATTCGCCCTTGCGTCTCTTTTCAAGGTGGCGCTCCTTCTCGCGAATGCCCACGTCTTGTGGTTCGCCGCCGCCTATCTTTCTGAAAACGTCGCCATGGCCGCCGCGTTTGCGGTCATGTACAAAAGGAGGGGGAACCGGATCTCCCGTTGGGAATTTCACCGGAAAGAGGCCCTGGCCCTGCTCAGGGACGCCGCACCGATGATTTTTTCCGGTTTTCTCGCCATGGTCTATTCCCGCATCGATCAGGTCATGATCAAGAGCATGCTCGGAAGCGACGCGGTCGGGAATTATTCCGTCGCCGTGGCGATGACGGAAGCGTGGCAGGTCGTTCCGTTCGTTTTGACGGCGTCGCTCTTTCCGGCCATCATCGGGGCGAAAAGGGATCACGAGCGTGTTTTTCACGGCAGGATGTATCAGCTATACGGGTTTCTCCTGTGGGCGTCTGTGGCCCTTGCGCTGCCCGTCTGCCTGGCTTCGGGCTGGATCATCGGGATTCTGTTCGGCGCCGCGTACAAACCGAGCGGACCGGCGCTGTCCATTCTGATCTGGAACTGCGTGTTCATTTTCCTGCATTATGCGAACGCCAAGTGGATCGTCACGGAAAACATGCAGCGCATCTGGCTTCTGATCAGTCCCGCCGGGTGTCTCATCAATGTCACGGGCAACCTTCTCCTGATCGGCCGGTACGGCATCGCGGGGGCCGCCGTTGCGACGCTCATCACCCAGTTCGTGACGTCGCACCTGGCCTTCGCATTCAGCAGAAAGACCTTTCCCCTTTTCGCCACGCACTGGAAGGCGCTTCTCATGCCCCTGATCCTTGTGCGGGACTTCCGGTCAAAGGCCGGGAAGTCAATGTAGGGAAAAAGGAGGGAATATACGCTCCCCGTGTTTTTCAGTGATCGTTCCTTTGTACAACGATGCCGGGACGATTGCCCGCGCCGTCCGGTCCGCGCTGCGCCAGACGGTTCAGGACGTGGAAATCATCGTTGTCAACGACGGGTCCGAAGACGAAGGGCCTTTCATCGTTGAGGCAATCGGCGATCCCCGGATCCGTCTCCTCCACCAGAAAAACCGCGGAGTATCGGTTGCGAGAAACCGCGGCATCGGGGAGTCGCGATCGCCCCTCATCGCTTTTCTTGATGCGGACGACGCCTGGTTTCCGGGCTTTCTGGAAAAAATCCGTAAACTGGCGGAAAGATTTCCCGAATGCGGCCTTTATGCGACCCGCTATTTTTATCAGAACCCGCCGGGACCGAAAAAGGTCGCTGCGATCCGTGGCGTTCCGGAGGATTTCGAAGGGATTCTCAGGGATTATTTCGACATCGCCGCGCGTTCCAATCCGCCGGTCTGGACCAGCGCGACGTGTGCGAGAAAGGATGCGCTGCGCCGTACGGGGGGATTTGTCGAGGGCGTCCTATCCGGGCAGGATCTTCTGGCATGGGCGAAACTCGCCGTGGATTCCACCGTGGCCTATTCCATGGAACCCCTTGCAACCTATTACATCGACATCGACGCGGTCTGCAGGGACCGGCCCGCAAAACCGCCGGAACGGCATGATGTCGTCGGCGAACAACTGGGACTGCTGTGTCGTGAATGTGCCCCTTCCATGAGGAAATCGCTGGGGCGGTACTGCGCCCACTGGCATAAAATGCGTTGTTCCTCGTTCCTGAGGCTCGGCATGCGGCGCGACGCCCGTCGTGAAATCGAAACGGCCATGCGTCACTATTTGGATTATCAGGTTTTTTTGTACTGGTTTGCGAGCTTCCTCCCGGAAAGGGCGATAGGAAGAACGTTTCGTCTTGTCAAGTTGTTCCTGTAAACGGATGCCGCATCACGCCATGATCGGAGGTTGTCACTGCCGGCGGTGATGAGTCCCTTCCCGAACTGCGCAGAGGTCTTTGCCGTCGTGACGACCTTCCGCCCCGACAACCGGTTCCCCGGCCGGGTGGAGAGAATCCTGCCCCAGGTGGGGGGTGTCGTCATCGTCAACGACGGGGGAACGGATGACAGCGTCGGGAAACTGAACCGATGGTTCGCCGGAAAGAAGGGGGTCCGCCTTCATCACAATACCGTGAACGCCGGCATCGCCGCGTCCCTGAACAGGGGCGTCGCCGTCGCCCGGGAAAACGGCTTCCGGTGGATCCTGACCCTGGACGACGACAGCGTTGTCCGGTCCGACATGGTGGAAAGGCTGATCGACGGGCTCAAGGGCATCCGCCTGGAAAAACCCGTGGGGATCATCGGCATGTCCTGGGCGGGATCCGGCGAGATCGGGAAACGGGCGCCGGCCGGGGAAGACGGGGCATTCCTGGAAAAGCGGGGGATCATCACCTCGGGAAGTCTCTTCTCCCTGGAGACGTATGATCGCGTCGGGCCCTTCCGGGAGGAATTTTTCATCGATTCGGTGGACCTCGACTATTGCCTCCGGGCGAGGAGAAAAGGATTTGCGGTCGTCCGCCTGAAGGAAATCGGATTCGTTCATTCCATAGGAGCTTCCAGGGTCGTTCGTTTCATGGGAATTCCCGTCCTCATGGAGGATCAGAAGCCGTTCCGGGTTTACTACGGGTACAGGAACGGGACCGTCCTTGCCCTGGAGTGCCTGGGGAAGGATCCCCTGTATTCCATGGCCTTCGTGGCGGGACAGGCGAAAAAATTTTTCCGGATCGCGTTGTTCGAGAGGAAGAAAGCGGAAAAACTGAGGTATGCGGCACGGGGCCTGAGGGACAGGTGGAGAAGGAATCTGGGGAGGAGGTTCCCGGGGGAATGACGAAGAGAAAAGCGCGGGTTGGAATTATCGCCACCCATCCCGCCCCTTACCGGGATGCCACGTTTTCCATGCTCCATTCCGACGGCGTGTACGACCTGAACGTGCTGTTCCTGTTCGACCGCGAAGCGGAGCGGCGCCACTGGAACCCCGGCGAACCGCCGTACCCCCATCGGTATCTGGGCGGATATGTAAGGCTTCACAAGCATTCCGTACTGCACCTTCATCCGCTGCGGGCGCTGAAAAACGGCCGCTACGACGTTCTGTTCATTCCCTGCCACAACGACCTCACGGCCCTCGTGGCGGCCGCATACGCCACGGCATGCGGTACACCCCTTGTGTACTGCGCCGACAGCGTGCGGATTCATCCCCTCTTCGATGTCCGGTCCCGCCTGCGGGACGGCCTCGTGAAATGCCTCCTGCGGAAATCGAAAGCGGTCTGGGTGCCCGGCCTGGCGTCCCGGGAATACATGCTTCAATACGGGGTGCCTCCGTCCAGGATTTTCGAGGGAAGCTACACCCTGGATGTGGACACCCTGCTGGAGGCAATGACCGGGGTGGAAAAAGACAGGTCGGCGATCCGCCGGAACCTCGGCATCGAGGACGGTGCGACCGTCTTCCTGATGGTGGCGAACATGATTGAAAACCGCCGGCATGCCCTGCTCCTGGACGCGTTCGAGCGATTGAACCGCGAGCGGGATGTGTTTCTGATCCTGGTGGGCGACGGTCCGGAACGTCCCGGGATCGAAGAGCGATGCTCCCGGCGGAAGCTGCGGAACGTGAGGATTTACAGGGAGCTGCCGTTCGATGATTTGAAATTCTGCTACGCGGCGGCCGATGCGTATGTGCACACGGGTTACGAGCCCTATTCCACGGCGCTCGATTACGGCGCCATCGCCGCGCTGCCCCTGCTGACGACGACGGCCGTCGGAGCGGCCCGCAATTACACGGGCCTGTTCCGGGAGTTTCCGCTGACCGACCCGGACGACGGCGGCGGCCTGTTCGAAAACATGAAAAGAGCCGCCCTCTCGCCGGCCCTGGCAGGGGAGACGGGTCGGAAATTCCGCGACAGGGTTCGGGAGCGCAACAGCCGCTGGGCGGCGGACCAGTTGAAACAGACCATCAGAACGGCGCTTTGCGGCCGGGCGGGGATTCAGGACCGGTGAGCCGTCGAAGAGACCGTGACGATATTTCCGGGGGACTTTCACGGGGAAAGTGAGGGAAATGAAGATATCGGTCATCACGCCCTCCTATAACCAGGGGGGCTATATCGAGGAAACGATCCGAAGCGTAATCGGACAGAAAGGTCCCTTCGAACTGGAATACTGGATCATCGACGGGGGATCGACGGATCGGACGATCGACATCTGCCGCAAATACGAAGGGTGCGGAGTCCGCCTGGTTTCGGAACCGGACCGGGGGCAGACGGACGCGCTCAACAAGGGATTCGCGAGGGCGAGCGGCGATGTCCTGGGGTGGCTCAATTCGGACGATCTCTATGAAGAGGGCGCCCTCGCCGCCGTCGCCCGGTCCTACGAGAGGGAACGGTTCCAATGGTGTTTCGGCAACTGCAGAAACATCGACGAAACGGGCGGAGAAATACGGAGGCTCATCACGAGATACAAAAATTTCGAAAGCCGCCGCTATTCCCGCAGAAGGCTTCTGACCAAGGATTTCATCCCCCAGCCGGCCGTTTTCATCGCGCGGTCCGCTTTCGAGGAAACGGGGCTTCTGAACCTGGAATACGACTACGCCATGGATTACGATTACTGGATGCGGCTGGCCTCCCGCTACGCCCCCGCCTATCTCGACCGCTATCTGGCGAGGTTCCGGTGGCACCGGCGTTCCAAGTCGAGCAACCATTACCGGAGAGCGGCCCTGGAGGCATACGGGATCGCGAGGAAACACGCCCGTCAGGGGGAAGAAGTGTACCTGTACCGCCACATGGTTCACGTGCTGACGCTGTCCTTTGTCTACTGCTTCCTCCCGTGAGGTTCCCATGTCGCCCCGGCCGAGAAAAAGCATTCTGTTCGTCGGGCCGCTGCCCCCTCCCGTTCACGGCCAGTCGCTCCATTTCATGGAAACCTGCCGCGGCGTCGGGAACTGCGACAAATACGTCGTTTCCGTGAACGCCACGGGAAAATCCGTTCCCGCCGCCATGGTCCTCGTCCTGTCCGCTCTTGCCAGGATGGTCGGCCATTTTCTTGTCCGCCGGATCGACATCGTCTATTTCACCTGTGCCCGGAGCCGGAAAGGCAGCCTTTTCGATTTCCTCGTCATCGGTCTTGCGCGGGCCTTCGGCTCGAAAGTCGTCAATCATCTCCACGGCGCCGATTTCCGGGACTATTACGCAACCCTTCCGCGGGCCTGGAAAAAGATCGCCGCTTGGTTCTATGACAGGATCGATCTTTCCATCGTCCTTACGGAAGGCATGAAAGACCAGTTCCTGCCGTTTTTCCCGGGGATGCGGATCGAGGTGGTCCCGAATTTCTATGCCCGGGAATTCGAGCGGGACGTGGTCAAAGGACCGTCGAGGGCGCGGGAGTTGATCTATCTTTCCAACATCATGGAATCGAAGGGAATCTTCACATTGCTTGAAGCGTTCCGGAGGATCGGCGAAAGGTTCGACGACGTGAAGCTTACCATCGCCGGCGCCTGCATCGGCGACGAGGGGATGAAAGAGGGGGAGGTCAGGGAGCGGTTCCTTCGGGAACTGGAGACCCTCGGACGGTCCCTTCCCGGGAAAATCGCATACCTGGGCGTGATCCGGGGGGAGGAAAAAGTCCGCCGGCTCATGGATTCGGACATCTTCGTCCTCCCCACGTTCTACAGATCCGAGGCCTTTCCGCTTTCGATCATCGAGGCCATGCGATCGGGGAATGCCATCGTCACGACGCGGCACAACTACCTTCCCGAAATCGTATCGGGGAGGAACGGCGTTCTCGTCGAGCCCCGGTCGAGCGGGGCCGTCGAAGACGCGTTGAACGGCCTCCTTGCGAACGGCGGGAAAACGAGGGAGATCCAGAAGCACAACATCGACGAGGCAAAAAGCCGCTATTCCTGCGAGCGGTATCTGGAAAGGATTTCCGCCGTTCTTGAAGTGCCGCCGGGGAGGCTTTCTCCCATGGGAGACGGGAAGTCCGACTGAAGGAAGGAAAGGAAAAGCGGAGGGGAACAGGCGTGTTGCGACGGGATTTCCCGTGTGCCGGGGAATCGACCGGAGCAGGGGCAAAAAAGGAGGTGCACCATGGCAAACAGGGCAATTCTGGTCGGCGTCAACCGGTACCGGATTCCCGGTGCCGATCTCAAGGGCTGCATCAATGACGTCACCAACGTCCGTGACATTCTCCTCAAACATTACGGCTTCAACGTCCGGGAAATCCGGGCGCTCACGGACGAGCGGGCGACGAAGAAAAACATCGTCGACCGTCTCCGGTGGCTTATGAAGGACGTGAAACCGGGGGACCGCCTCCTCTTCCATTTCTCGGGCCACGGGTCCCAGATCCGGGACCGGGAGGGCGACGAACTGAAGGACCGCATGGACGAGATTCTGTGTCCCCACGACATGGACTGGGATGGGACCTACATCGTCGACGACGAATTGAGAGACATCTTCGCTCCTCTGCCGAAAGGGGCCAACCTGGAGATTCTCCTCGACTGCTGCCATTCCGGGACGGGCACCCGGGAGGCCGCGGCCATCACGGCGCTCCCGGCGGAGCAGGCCTTCCAGCCCCGCTTCCTGCCGCCGCCCGCGGATATCCAGCTCCGGGAGGAGGACGACCTCGAGGAAAGAAAAATCCTGAGGGGCGAAAATCCCGTGAAACATGTTCTCTTCGCCGGCTGCAGGGACAATCAAACCTCCGCCGATGCATCCATCGGTGGAAACTTCAACGGAGCCTTCACCTATTATTTCTGCAAGCACATCCGGGATGCCGGGGGCGCCCTGAGCCGGGCGGCGCTCCTGACCCGGGTCCGTGCCTCCCTCAAGTTCAATGGATTCTCTCAGGTCCCCCAGCTCGAATGCCCCCGGGCGGAACGGAAAAAGGGCGTCCTGGATTGATCGTTCAATGAGGACCTGCCTTCCCGCTCCGCTTTTTCCTTCTCAGGAAAACCCGCCGTGTCCGGGCCGTTTCAGCCTGTAACGTAACGTGAAGATCCTTGTAAATTCCATTCCGCTGACGACCCTCCAGACAGGAATCGGGAGATACGTCCGAAACCTGTACAGGGCCATGGAGGCCGTGGCGGGAGGGGGTATCCGATACTTTTCGGGCATCCGGGCCGACGGGGGAATTCCCCGGGGAAGCAGCCCCCGTTTTTCGATGCGGATGATCGACGCGCTCTGGAAACTTCCCGATCCCGCGGTGTTCACGTTGCGGGTTCTTCACTGGCTCGCCTATGAAGCGATGCTCCGAAGGGCGTGCGGCAGGGAACGATTCGACATTTACCATGAAACGGGCTTCGTCCCCGCGGAAATACGGAATGTCCCCGTCGTCTACAACATCTATGACCTTTCCCTGTTAAAGTATCGTGAAAAACATCCGAAAGAAAGGGTGTGGTTCTTCGATCACTTTTTCCGCCGCCGATTCCCGGCGGTCGCCCATGTCCTCACGATATCGTCATTCGTGAAATCGGAAATCGTCGACGAGTTCCGCATGGACCCGGACCGGGTGTCGGCCATCCCCCTCGCTCCCGATCCGGTTTTTTCCCCCAGGCAAAAGGAGGAAACGGACCTGGTCCTGAGAGAGCGCGGCTGGCCGGACGAATATCTCCTCTTCGTGGGATCCCTCGAACCCAGGAAAAATCTGTCCCTTCTCATGGAGGCCCTCGTCATGACCGGGGAGAAGATTCCCGTCATCCTGACGGGATGGCAGGCCTGGGGCGACAAGGAGTGGATCGAACGGGCGAGGCGGCTCGGTCTCGGGGACAGGATCCATTTTGCGGGGTACGTCGATGACGAAACCCTGGCGCGGCTTTACAGCGGCACCGCGGGACTCGTTTATCCGAGCCTGTATGAAGGCTTCGGACTGCCCGTTCTCGAGGCGATGGCCTGCGGCGCCCCGGTGATCTGCTCGAACAGCTCGAGCCTTCCCGAGACGGCGGGGGATGCCGCCCTTTACATCCGTCCCGACGACGCCGAAGGATTGGCCCATTGCATCGACCGGCTGGTCCGGGACACGGAACTGGCGGGGGAATTGAGGGAAAAGGGTTTGAAGCGGGCCGCGTCCTTCACCTGGGACGGAACGGCCCGGGAGACGCTTCATCTCTTCGGACGGATCGCCGCCCGGCATCGCAGCGGGGGATGATGAAGGGAACCGGGATGCGCGTGCTTCACTTAGGCAAATTCTACCCTCCCTTCCCGGGGGGGATGGAAAATTTCATGGGCGACCTGCTTCCAGCGCTCGAGCGAAGGGGCGTCACGACGGCGGCCCTTGTCCATCATCATGAATTCGGGAAGAGAATGCCCTCCGCAAGGGACCGGGAGGACAGAATCGACCGGGTGCCGAGCTATGGGAATTTCCTGTACACGCCGGTCAGTCCCGGGTTTCCGCTGGCATTGAAACGGGTGATCCGCGCGTTTCGCCCCCATATTCTTCACCTGCATGTTCCGAACACGTCCGCCTTCTGGGTGATGGCGATACCCGCCGCGGCGCGGATCCCATGGGTGGTCCAATGGCAGTCCGACATCGTGAGATCCGTCTTCGACCGCCGGCTCGCCGTTGCCTACAACCTCTACCGGCCGCTGGAACAGCGGCTCCTGGGGAGGGCGGCCGTCATCGTGAGCAGCTCGCTGCGCTACCTTGAGTCGAGCGAACCCCTTTCCCCCTGGCGGGGGAAATGCCGGGTTGTTCCCCTGGGCATCGACGGAAACAGGCTTTGCAGGCCCGACAGGGAACAGGTGCGATGGGCCGAGGAATCGGTTTGGCACCGCGGATGCGCCAGGATTCTTTCAGTCGGACGGCTGACCTATTACAAGGGGCACGAAATTCTCATCCAGGCGGCTTCCCATATGCCGGACGTTCACGTCGTCATTGTGGGGCAGGGCGACCGGAAGAAGCATTTGAAACAGCGCATCGCCGAACTCGGCCTGGACCGGCGGGTCACCCTGCAGGGTTTCGTGCCCGACCACCAGATCCGGGCCCTGCTGGCGACCTGCGATATGTTCTGCCTGCCGTCCATAGAACGGACGGAAGCGTTCGGTCTCGTCATCCTGGAGGCCATGGGATATGAAAAGCCCGTCGTTGCTTCCGATGTGGAGGGATCGGGCATGGGATGGATCGTGCGCCACGGGGAGACGGGATTTCTCGTTCCGCCGGGAAACCCCCGGGCGATGGCGGATGCCCTCAGTTTCCTGACGGGGAACCCGGACGTGCGCAGGCGCATGTCACGGGCCGCCCTGGAGCGATTCGACTCGGATTTTCATATCGACCGGGTGGCGCGGGAGATTCACGCCATGTACGAGGATGTTTTGTCATCCCGGGAGACCTGAGGCGGCGAAGCCATGATTTCACTTGGAATGCTGCGGGATGTGTGGAAGTTCCGGGATTTCATGTGGGGCGCGGTGAAGAGGGAATTCCAGGCCCGCTGGACCGGCACCCAGCTCGGCGCTTTCTGGGTGGTGGCCCAGCCCCTGGCGACCATTCTCATTTTCACCCTCATCTTCTCCAGGCTCATCAATCCGAGCCTTCCCGGCCATTCGTCCCGGTTCGCCTACTCCATCTATCTTTGTTCCGGGGTTCTCACGTGGAATCTCTTTGCCGAGATGCTGGGACGCTCGGTCAGCATTTTCGTCGAAAACGCCAATCTCCTGAAGAAAATCCGCTTTCCGAAACTCTGTCTCCCGATCATCGTTCTGACCTCGAGCATCCTCAATTTCGCGGTCATCCTGTCCCTCTTCCTGCTGTTCCTCGTTCTCGTCTCCGCTTTTCCCGGGGTCGTGGTCCTTGCCGCTCTTCCCGTTCTTCTGATCCAGGCGGGATTCGCCATCGGGCTGGGAATCCTCCTTGCCACGGTGAACGTGTTCTACCGGGATATCCAGCAGATCGTTCAGATCGTGCTTCAATTCTGGTTCTGGCTGACGCCCATCGTCTATGCGGTAAACCAGCTGCCGGGAACGGCCCGGGACCTCATGAGCTGGAATCCCATGTGGCGGCTCGTTCAGGCCTATCAGGACATTTTCCTCGGGCACCGTCTTCCGGAATGGTCGGCCCTGGGGTATCCCGCCCTCCTGGCGCTCTTTTTCCTGGGCCTCGGAATGTTCGCCTACCACAGGCTCCAGGGCGAAATCGTGGACGAACTCTGATGGGGCATCTGCGGATTCGGAACATCGGCAAGGCATACAAACACTATGGCCGAAAATGGGGACGGCTCGCGGAGTGGCTCGGTTCCGGGCCCCGCCACGATCTGCGGTGGGTGCTGCGAAACGTTTCCTTCGACGTCTCTCCGGGTGAAGCCATGGGCATCGTCGGCGTCAACGGCGCCGGGAAAAGCACACTGCTGAAAATCGTCACCGGGACGACGAAACCTTCCACCGGGACGGTGGAAACGGGGGGCCGCATCTCCGCCCTCCTCGAACTGGGTATGGGGTTTCACCCGGATTTCACGGGCCGGCAGAATGCCTTCATGGCCGCGCAATTGCAGGGATTCACCGCGGCCGAGGTGGAGGCCAGGATAGGCGAGATCGAGGCCTTTGCCGAAATCGGAGACTATTTCGACCGGCCCGTCCGGATCTACTCGAGCGGCATGCAGGTGCGGGTGGCCTTTTCCGTGGCGACGGCCTTCCGGCCCGACATCCTCGTGGTCGACGAGGCCCTGGCGGTGGGGGACGCCTACTTTCAGCACAAGTGCTTCCAGAGGATCAGGGAATTCCAGGAGGAGCGGACGACGCTTCTCATCGTATCCCACGATCCCTCGGCCATACAAAGCCTCTGCAGCAGGGCCGTCCTCCTGGACGACGGAATGGTCATTCGTGACGGAAATCCCGAGGAAGTCATGGACTTCTACAATGCCCTGATCGCGGACCGGGAAAACAGCACGGTCGCCCTCCGGCAGTTGGAGAACGGGAAGATACAGACCGTCTCGGGCACCGGTGCGGCCTGTGTTTCGTCCATTACGCTTCGCAACGGCAAAGGGGAACCCGTCGAATACGTCAACGTCGGGGAACCGGTGACCCTCGACATCGAGGTGACCGCCCGGAAGGACCTCCCGGTTTTCGTGCTGGGCTACATGATCAAGGACCGCCTGGGGCAGACCATGTACGGAACCAACACGTGGCACACGAAGCAGGTGCTCCGGGACGTCCGGGCGAACGATTCGATCCGTTACAGGATTTCCTTCCCCATGAATCTCGGCCCCGGGAGCTACTCCGTGTCGACGGCGCTTACGGACGCGGACACGCACCTGGCGAACAACTATGAATGGAGAGACCTTGCCTTGATCTTTCACGTGGCCAACGCGGACAGAAACTATTTCATCGGCAGCAACTGGATCGAACCGAGGATCGAGGTTGACCGGTCATGCGGTTCATCTCCTGGGTCTGGAACATCAGGAACGGGGTGCTGTTACTGACCACCCAGTCGGCGACTGAACCCGACTGAACCGGGAAAGGGTGGATCATGATGGGGAATGATTTCTACAGGGCGTTTGAAGAACGCCATCGCGGTTCCAGGGAACTGATCAAGGAACGTCTGCGCGTTTACCTTCCCTTTGTTGAACCTTTCAAAGGTACGGGTATGCCGCTGAAGGCATTCGATATCGGATGCGGCCGCGGGGAATGGCTCCAAATAATAATGGAATCGGGCTTTGAGGCCGTCGGAATCGATCTCGACGAGCGGATGCTGGAGACGTGCGTCGAGAATGGTCTGCCCGGAAGGAAGGGCGATGCCACAGAAGCTCTGAAATCAATGGAAGATGAAAGCCACACGGTGATCACCGCATTTCACGTAGTGGAACATATGCAGTTTGAGGATCTTCAGGTTGTCGTTGAAGAAGCCTTCAGGGTTCTGATGCCGGGTGGACTTCTAATCATGGAAACACCGAACCCTGAAAACATCGCCGTCGCGACGAAGGGCTTCTATTCGGACCCCACACACAAAAGGCCTATTCCTCCGGAGCTTTTATCCTTTCTGGTGGAGTACCATGGCTTCAAAAGGGTGAAAGTGCTGCGATTGAACGAACCGGAGGACCTTGCGGGAAAGGGTTCGCAAAGTCTTACCGGTGTGATTTACGGTGCGAGCCAGGACTATGCCGTCGTTGCACAGAAGGCGGCTTCCCGGGAAATGCTCGCCCGGTTCGATCGGGGCTTCAATCGGGAATACGGTACGAAGCTTGAAACACTTGCCGAGAAATTCGATCAATCGATCTTTTCAAATATCGGCGGAATCGAAAAAAAGGCTGCGGAAGCGGAAACTCGATGCCGGGAGGTGGAAACCCGGCTGGCTCGAGTGGAAGCTCTTGCCCGAAAAGCCGAAGACCTTGCCCGGGAGGCGGAGTCCCGGGCGATGCAAGCGGAAACCCATGCCCGGGAGGCAGAGCATAATGCTTGGGAAATCCGTAACACCCTTCAATCCGTGTATGCAAGCTGGTCCTGGCGCATCACGGCCCCGGCCGGGCGACTTGAGGGCCTTTTCGTCAACTTTGGTTTCATGATCCGCAACGGGGTTGATCGTACCGTCAAAGCAGGAATCAAGGTTCTGCGGATTCCCCTATCCGGCATGATACGTGTCATCCTTAGGCGGCCCCGCATACGCCTATGCATGAACCGACAATTTATGCGATTCCCCAGAATTCAAAAACATCTCCTGGGAGTGCTGGGCCGTGCCGCGCTTCTTCCCGGTTTGCCGGTGCAGAACGGGCCCCATGGACCGCAAGGGAATGCTTTCCCATTGTCCTTCTCCCTTCTGACGCCCCGGGCCCACCGGATCTATCAGGAACTTGAAGCAGCCATGGAAGACCACAAAGAGGACAAGAATTGATGCGTATTGTTGTAGACCTGCAGGGCGCACAGACGATCAACCGCTTCAAAGGAATCGGCCGACGTTCGCTGGCCCTTACCCTGGCCATGGCGCGAAAGGCAATTAAACATGATCTGTGGGTCGTCCTGAACGGTGCCTTTACCGAGTCAATTTTGAATCTTCGTGTTACATTTGAAGGGATCATTCCGCAAGAATGCATCCGAGTGTTTGAAGTGCCTTCCTCTGTTGCGGAATGTCATCCTGAAAACACCTGGCGCACCCGGGCCGCAGAGAAAATCCGCGAGCAATTCATACAACAGCTTCAGCCCGATGTTATCCTCCTAACGAGTCTATTCGAGGGATACGACGATAACGCGGTGACCTCCATCGGCGCTTTTGTCCCGGGCACTGGTACGGCGGTGATGCTGCACGATCCGATACCGTTTCTCGGTGGAACGAGACCCATTTCGGAGACACGCTGGAAACAGTTTTTCGAGCGGAAGATGCAATCGCTGAAAAATGCGGGCATGTTGTTTCCCACTTCGTGGGATCAGGGAGATAAAGTAATCGATGCCCTTGAGTATCCGAGGGACAGGGTCGTGAGTCTCCCGGTGGCACCGGATCCTCTCTTCAAGGCGGGAACCGTCCTGCCGGAAGAGGCGGCTGCCTTGTGCCGGCGTCTTGCCATTACCCGAAAAATGGTTCTGTATGCCTTGGACGGTTCGGGGGATCGGGAAAACCTGGATCGACTCTTTAACGCCTTTACCTTTCTTCCTCAGCGGTTACGAAAAGACTACCAGTTCGTGTTTACCGGCATAAAAGACAATGCGGCCTTTGCCGAGGTAAAGAGGCTGTGTAAGAGCAAAAAAATTGCGGAAGACGCGTTTGTATGGTCTGAATCTCTATCTGAGGAAGATCTGCTTGCGCTGTGCCGACTTGCGGAGCTGTGCGTGTTCCCTGCAGGGCGAAGTAGTACAGGTTTAACTGTCCTGGATGCCATGGCCTGCGGCGCGCCGGTCATGGGTCCAGATGCCTCAAAACTTCCCGGAGTCCGGAGCCCGGTGGCGTTCGATCCATCCTCACCGCAATCGATAGCCGGCGAAATAAAGAAAGTCCTTACGAGCGAAAAACTCCGCCGGAAACTACGGGAGGAGGGCCTACGACAAGCGGCAGCCTTTTGCTGGGACGAAACCGCCGGGATTGTCATTTCGGCTTTTGAGGATTTTCACTCGCGGGTGAAACGAGAAAAAATCCCTGCCGAGTATCCGAGAAAACGACCCAGATTGGCCTATGTGTCCCCTTTCCCTCCGGAACGCAGCGGTATCAGCGATTACAGTGCGGCCCTGCTGCCGGAACTGGCCCGCCATTACGAAATCGAAGCAATTGCGGCGCAAGAGACAGTCCTGGATCCCTGGATCATTGCCAACTGTCCGGTGCACGATGTGGAATGGTTTCGGCAACACGCATCGGAATACGGGAGGATTATTTATCATTTCGGCAACAGCCCCTTTCATTCGCACATGTTCGGCCTGCTGCGCCGGCATCCGGGTGTTGTGGTCCTTCACGACTTCTTTCTGAGCCATGTGCTTGCTTACGAGGAAATGAGCAGCAGCATGCCTGGAGTATGGCGTGAGGCCCTGTATCGGAGTCATGGTTACTCGGCCCTGCAAAAGTCCTATCTCGACCGGGACACCGCGGATGTGGTTATGCGCTTTCCCTGCAATCTCGCAGTCCTGCAGGATGCCTTGGGGATCATAGTGCATTGTGAATATTCCCAGAAACTTGCTGCCCACTGGTATAACGGGGATGCGGCTGCGGACTGGGCCATGATCCCCATGTTGCGGGTACCCGTGCACAACATGGACCGGATGGATGCCCGGCGCCGTTTGAGGCTTCGAGAGGATGATTTCGTGGTCTGCAGTTTCGGCATGCTTGGTCCTACTAAACTCAACCATCGTCTTCTTAAGGTGTGGCTTGCCTCCGATCTGGCGGAGAAAGACCGTTGCATCCTGATTTTCGTCGGGGAGAATCCTGAAAGCGACTATGGGAAAAGACTCGTTCAGGAAATTCGCCGCAGTGGCATGGAACAGCGTATTTGCATCACCGGCTGGGCCGACGCGGATACCTTCCGTTGCTATCTCTCGGCAGCCGATGTGGGAGTGCAGCTGCGGACCCATTCCAGGGGCGAAACATCGGCGGCGATCCTGGATTGTATGAATCATGGGTTGCCGACGATCATCAATGCCAACGGATCTGCGTCTGAACTGCCGGACCAGGCGATTTGGAAGCTGCCGGACGATTTTACGGACAGTGAACTGGTTGAAGCCCTGGAAACACTCTTCCGGGATGCAGGACGGCGCGGAAAACTTGCTTTCCATGCCCGGGAAGCGATCCGAACCCGGCACAAGCCGAGTTTGTGTGCCGACCAATATGCGGAAGCGATCGAATCCATGTATCTACGGGCGGCGTATGGGCGGAATGGGCTTGTGAAGGCCGTAGCTTCCCAGGGTCGCCCGCTTCCCAGCCATCGGGATGTGGCACTGGTTGCGAAATCGATGGCGGCTTCATTGATTCCCACGCCTTCGCAGAGGCAGTTGCTGGTGGACGTCTCTGCCATTGCGCGCAACGATCTGAAAACGGGTATTGAACGATCTGTGCGTGCCCAACTGATGAAGCTGATACAGCAACCGCCACCAGGATTCAGAGTCGAACCTGTTTTTCTGACGGACCAGGGGGGACAATGGCACTATCGGTATGCAAGGAAATACAGCTGCGGACTCCTTGGAATCGGCCAGGGGAATCTCTCTGACGAACCGATTGATGTGAGCCGGGGCGATGTATTCTATGGCGCCGATTTTTTCCCGGGGGGTGTGATCGAAGCTGCCAAGGCCGGTCTCTACCTGAAGTGGGTGGCTTCCGGCCTATCGATCCATTTCATGGTTTACGACCTGCTGCCGGTGCTGAGGCCGGAGTTCTTTCCAGAGGGTGCAGCGAGAACCCATACCGCATGGCTGAAAGCGGTATCGGAATCATCATCCCAATTAATTTGCATTTCCAACACCGTCGCGGATGAGCTTCGCTTGTGGCTGGAAAAGAATCCGCCGGAACGCAGGCTTGCGCTCAGGATTGACGCGGTACATCTCGGTGCAGATTTTTCGGCTTCCAAGTCGTCCGGGGGATTGCCCGCCAGCGCAAAAAAGGTGCTTGCAAAGATTCGCGAAATTCCCTCCTTTCTCATGGTGGGAACCATAGAACCGCGGAAGGGCCATTTGCAGACGCTCGAGGCATTCGATCGTCTCTGGGATGAGAATCGGCGGGTGAACCTTGTGATCGCCGGTGCGGAAGGATGGAAGCATTTGCCGGATTCTCAGCGCAGGACGATTCCCAAAATCGTTGCAAGAATTATGAAGCACAAGGAATCAGGCAAGCACCTGTTCTGGCTGGAAGGCATCAGCGATGAGTATCTGGAAAAAATATACGAAGCCTGTGCATGCCTCATCGCGGCCAGCGAAGGGGAGGGATTCGGCCTGCCGCTGATAGAGGCCGCGCGGCACGGATTGCCGATCATCGCAAGAGATATCCCTGTTTTTCGTGAAGTGGCACGGGAACATGCCTGCTATTTTACTGGAGCGGATGCAGGCAACCTCGCGTCCGCCATAGGAAATTGGTGCAGCCTGCGTGCAAAGGGAAAGGTTCCTTCTTCTTCAACTTTGCAGTGGTGCACCTGGGAGGAAAATGCAAGAACACTGACCGCAGTGCTCCTGGGACGGAGAAACAGGAGTACATAGGTTTCCGAACGGGAGGTGTTCACACATAATTCAATGCGAGTGACGACTGAAAACTCGGGGGATCGATGGAAGGCTCATGGAAGGATATGAAAATTAGAAACCGGCGCGTGACGGGATTTATCCTATGCTGAAGTGTATTGTCCATGGTTTGGATGAGTAAAGCAAAAGCGGTTCTTCCGAAGCCGGGTTATGGAAATATCGTCGCCTTCGGCCTGTATTGCGCTCTTACCTACCTGATGGTCTATCTTCCGGTCTCCATTGATTTGAGTAAGCAATATCTGGGTCATGGCGAAGTCGCATTCTGGTCCAACTATTTCTGGTGGTTTGACCATGCAATCAGCAATTTCATGAATCCCTTGCGGGATAGTTACATCTTTTATCCGCTCGGCCTGGGCATGACCGACGGCATTTTCCCCTTTCTGGCCTTTATTCCCGTCACGCACTGGTTCGGTCCCGTGGTGAGCTATAATCTTTATGTTCTCTCTTCCTTTGCCCTTGCCGGGTACGGAATGTTTCTCTTGTCCCGGTTTGTGTTCAAGGATGTGTTTGCCGGCTTTGTCGCAGGACTGATCTTTGCGTTTTTCCTGTTTCATTTCGGAGCAGCAATGGGTCACCTTCACACGTTCAGCGTGATGTGGGTTCCCTTTTTCATTCTGTTTTTCGTGAAGATGTACGACGATCCTTCCTGGGCGAACATTTTCTTTTCGAGTCTGTTTCTCGCCGTGAACGCAGGCACCTCATGGACCATTACCGTGATGATCGCGATTTTCTGCTTATTTTACGTTTGCCATCGGTGGTCGCGTACTTTCTCCAGGGAATTATTCCCCAGGCTGGCGATTTTCTTATTGTTGTCTTTATCATTCATCGCCCCCGGACTGTACATCATTTTGTCAGAGGCTGTGACAAACAAGAACATGTCCAAGCCCCTTGGTGAATTCATTTATTACAGTGCTGATCTTTTGGCATTCATCACGCCCTCACCCTTTCATCCGATATGGGGAGACGCCTCTCGCAAAATTTATGCTGAATTTGGGAGCAATATGTCGGAAAAAGTCGTATTTATCGGCTATTCCGTCATCTTGTTGACAGTTGCGGGAACGCATGCCTGGGCAAAAGAGAAAGTTGGTAGATTCTTCCTGTTGATTTCCATAGTTTTTTTTGTTTTGTCACTGGGCCCGGTCTTGCACGTCTTCGGGGTCTGGAGGTTTACCGAACACAATTTAACAGTGATGCTGCCGGGGATACTGACCAAATATATTCCATTTCTTGACATGATTCGTGTACCTTCGAGATATGACATCATGTTCATGTTTTGTGTTTCCCTGATAGCGGGGTATGGATCGCATGATCTGTTTGAAAAGAGATTGAAAGGCGGCGTGAAGGCACTTTCAAGAAAACCATTGTTAACTTTTTTCATTGCTGTTCTGATTTTGTTTGAATACCTGGCGGTTCTTCCCGTGCAGGCGACAAAAGCGATTCCGAAATTTTATTATTCCATCCAGGAAAAAGATGGCAATGGTCCGATTATGGAGGTTCCTATCGGTCTGGTGGGACTTCGTACTTTAGACACATCAGCCTTGAACACGAGCATCTTGAATTATTATGAATATCAGACTGTCCATCACAGACCGATTATGGGAGGTTATTGGAGCCGTATCTCCGGTGAATACGCCGGATTCCTGGAAAGGGATCCCGTACTCCTGGAAATATACACCGGTAAAAAAGACATTGTTGAGTCTCAAGTGACGGATAGGCTGAGTTATTTGAAAACGAAATATGGAATCTCCCACATTGTCCTTCACAGGAAATATTTGCGCGAACAAGACCTTGCGTTTCTCATTTCGTCCCTGGGTGAAAATTACAGTCTGGACAATTCCGTAGGAAGCGATCCGTTGATCATATACCGTACGGGCGGTGTTTGCCGAGATACCTTCGAAAAGGGTGTGTATATTTCAGGGCTTGGAAAAGGTTGGCATCGTGAGGAATTGTGGAATGACCTTCCGGCGAGATGGATGTCTGATGACGCCGAGATTCTTGTTCACTCCGATGAAAAGAAGACTGTGGATCTTGAATTTCTGGCACACAGTTTTATGAAACCGCGAATCCTCGAAATTCATGTCGATGGCATCTTACAGAGCCGAATCAAAGTTCCTACGGGTATTGTCGGCACCTCTGCCTCCGTCAATCTACAACAGGGGAAAAATGTCATTACCCTGCATGTACCAGAAGGCTGCCAACGACCCTTCGATATTCCTGCTTTAAAAAACAAAGATAAAAGATGTCTCAGTATTGGGATTCAATCGATAAGGGTGAATCCGTCTTGAAAACCGCTGCGACAGTGTGCAAGAACAACCTGGAAGAACGCTGGTCGTCATATGCGGGATTCGGGTTGGCTGCCCTGTTGTCTTTGATCGTGTTTGCCGTCAACTGGCCTGTTGTGGGGCCGACAATCCAGTCCGACGAGAGCTGCTATCTTGCTAATGCGGCGGCCATGGCCGGTTTCAGAAACGACCTGGCAAGCAGTTTTCATGGCGGTTATTCCTTGCTCATCGTGCCGGCCTTTCTTGTCGCCGGGAAGCCCGCTGAAATCTGGACAGCGATAAAGGCGATTAACGCCGGACTCTACTTCATTATTGTCCTTTGCTTATGGGGGATAGCAAAAGAGATCGCTCAAAATCTGACGATGGGACGGCGTCTTTCGGCAGTGGCCCTCGTATCACTCTATCCCATGTGGGTGATCATGGCGGGCTATTCTTTTTCCCAGATCGCCTTCGTACCTGTATTCCTGCTTCTTTTCCTTTTCTTTCTGCGTTCCGTTGAAGGCGGCGGGACAGCCCGCTTTGCCCTTATCGGGATTCTGGCCGGTTTTTCCTATTGGATTCACCCGACAGGATTGGTTGTCGTGATGTCCGTATGGATGAGCGCTGCTTACGCGGCCTGGATACGACGCAGCTTCAGAGAGATACTCGTTCTTTCCCTGACGGCAACAGCCATGGTCCTTGCGTACCGATACGGCGTGATGCCATGGCTCCAGGGCCGGATGACCATCAGCGGTCTTCCTCCTCGGTTGCACTACCCTGGATTGGCAAGGCTCCTGTCGCCCCTGTGGACGATAGAGGGAGTGAAAAAAATCCTTGCTCACACAGGGGGACACTTGTTTTATCTCAGTATCGGCACGATTGGGCTGATCTGGCTGGGGATCCTTTCGCTTTATGCGCGCGCGTTTTCCGGAAGAGACAAGCACCAGGAAACGTTCCTCCTGAAAGACAAGGCTGCGGCGCTGTTTCTGTTTCTTTCACTTTCCGGTATGCTTGCCCTGTCGGTGCTGCTGTTTTCAACCTTCGGGCAGCATAGGCTGGATCATTGGATGTATGGTCGCTATGCTGAGAGTGTTGTAGCACCTGTTCTGCTTGCTGGTGCGTTGCGGACAACCTATCGAGATATTCTATGGGCAGTCCCGGCGGCCGCTGTTTGTGCTGCCCTTCTGTCATTTGGGCTGTATGGTTATGGGAACACAGCAAGGTTCAACATGCCCGCTTTCTGGCAGGATTTCTTTTCGCTGCGCGACGCGGGGTTATGGGCCTGGCTGGTGGCAGGGTGCATTCCGATCGCCCTTGCCGGGTTACTTCCGCGACGGGCAACGGTACTGTTGATTACTGCGGTGTTCGTATTTTCTGCCTCGCTCCAGATCTTATGGCACATTGCGGCCGCACATAGTGCCTCGGCGAGGGGGGCGGCAGCGGATTTTATACGCAATAGGTTTCCCCCCGGATCATGCGTTGCGTTTGACCACGCAGGGATTAACAGTTACGAAAGGCACATCTTTTGGTTTGATTTCGGTTTCATCCTTTTTGACTTTGAGTTGAAGAGGATCTCCGGCGATCGATGGTACAAGTCGTGTGACGGGCCGTTGTTCACCTATGATACGGAACTGGATTCAAAGATTCCGGGCGTATATCCCCTTGCCGTCAGTTCCCAGGGAGGGCCTTGGGTATGGGTCAAGGGCCGTCCCCCGGAGATGTCGCCATACCCGATAAAGGTAACTGACCGGTCTGTTGCATTACCCAGTGTTTTGGTCGACGGCTGGCATGACATCGAGTTGGACCGTGTATGGTCCAAAGCGGAGGCCGAGCTTGTGCTTCCCGTTCCGAAGAACTGCAGACCTTCGGATTGTGCCGCTGCCATGGAGTTTTCCGTTTTTGGTGCGACGGTGAAACGGCCGGTTGCGGTTCATTTTTCCTATAATGACGGTATTGGCAGGGTGGAAAAGACGGTGACTTGCCTGAGCGGCGCTGTAACGGAGACCGAAATCCCACTTCCTGGAACAATCGTGAGTCAAAAAGTCACCGTCAAAATTCCACGCGCGGTGTCGCCGAAGCAGTTGCATCACTTTGGAGATCCGCGCGTCCTAGGCATTGCGTTGCGGTCGGTGAAGCTTGTTACAAAGGTGAATCAATGATTTTACATACCCGTACACCGGCAATGTGGAGAATCCGGATAGCCTTCCGTTTTTTTATGAGGGAAGGTATTCTGCGTTCCGTACAGTGTTTGCCTGAAAAAAATGGAAGAGTGTGTCAATGAAACTGATCATTCAGATACCCTGTTACAACGAGGCCGGCACCATCGCGGTGACCCTTGCCGCCCTGCCGAGGGAGATGCCCGGTTTCGATGCAGTCGAGTGGCTAATCATTGACGACGGCAGCACAGATGACACTGCCAGGGTGGCCCAGGAAAACGGTGTCGATCACATCGTTCGGCACACTCGGAACCAGGGCTTGGCCAGGGCCTTCATGACCGGCCTGGACGCCTGTCTGAGCCTTGGGGCGGACTGCATCGTCAACACCGACGCCGACAACCAGTACAACGCCGACGATATCCCCCTCCTGGTGGCCCCCGTTCTTGAAGGACGTGCCGACATTGTCGTGGGTGCCCGGCCGATCGAGACCATCGAGCACTTCTCCCTGGCGAAGAAGTTCCTGCAGAAACTCGGAAGCTGGGTCGTACGGGTGGCGAGCAGGACCGATATCCCCGACGCGCCCAGCGGATTCCGGGCGTTTTCCCGCGAAGCGGCCATGCAGTTAAACGTGTTCAACGAGTATACCTACACCCTGGAGACGATCATCCAGGCGGGACAGAAGAACATGGCTATTACCTCCGTCCCCGTCCGGGTAAACCAGGTTCTCCGGCCTTCCCGTCTGGTCAGTAGCATCCCTTCCTACGTGAAACGGAGCATCGTGACGATCGTCCGCATTTTCGCCGTGTACCAGCCATTCCGCTTTTTCTGTTTCATCGGATTCCTATTTCTTGCATTGAGCGCATTCATGGGATTGCGGTTTTCCTTCTTTTTCTTTCAGGGCCATGGGAATGTATATCTGAAGTCGCTTATCGTGTCGGGGTTTTTCCTGATCCTGGCGTTTCAGATGTTTGTCATCGGCTTCCAAAGCGACCTGATCGGCGCAAACAGAAAGATTCTGGAAAAAATCATCTATCGATTGCAGGCGGAAAGAAACGGCGGCAGGAATGCGGATCCTCCTGGGATGGTCCGCAAGGAAGAATGATCCACATGTCGAGTGTCTCCCGGCTGCTGTATGAGCGTGTTGTTAAGGCGGGCCTCTGTACCGGCTGTGGAGCTTGTGCCGGTATCGATCCTACGGGGTCGGTGAAAATGCGGTCTTCCCTTTATGACACGGTTCCTGATTTCGGTCTGCGAGATGAGCGGGTCCTGCCAGAGCTGGCTTGGACAGCCTGTCCCGGGAAAGGAATCGACTACCCGGCACTTTATCGGCGTCACTATGGCCGGCTTCCCGAAAACTGGCTTCTGGGGCATTTTCGGAAAATCAGAACGGGATTTGCTACGGACCCGGTGGTAAGGCGGAAAGGGGCTTCCGGGGGCGTCGTCACCCAGGTGCTCCTGTACCTGCTTCGCACAAGGAGAATCGATGCGGCGATCATCGTACGACAGGGCCTTCCGACGCCCCGGGAGGCGTCCGTGGTCATTGCCGAAAACCCGGAAAACATCCAGGCGGCAGCACAGTCCGTCTACATTCCCGTCCCTGTACTGGATGTTCTGACCCGCCTTGACCCCACCAAACGATATGCCGTGACATGTCTTCCTGACCAAGCGGCCGCTCTGAGACAGATGCAGGTGGATGGATTTGAACCGGCCCGGAGGATCAAGTACATCATTGGCCTGTATGCCGGAACCGCACTTTACCCGGCCGCCATTGAATGTCTGCTTCGATCCCATGGCGTTGGTCCGTCGGACCCTGTAACCCGTCTCGAGTGGCGCGCCGGCGAATGGCCTGGGCATCTCGAGATTCACACCTCCGGAGGAAAGGTAATCCGGTCAAGGAAAGCGTACTACAACTACCTGATTCCCTTCTTCGTTACACGGGCCAGCCTGCAGGGAATGGATTTCACGAACGAGTTCAGTGATCTTTCCGTGGGGGACGCATGGTCTCCCCGGTTCGAGAGGCGGGGAGGCGGCTATTCGGTCGTCATCACCCGCTCTGCCGAATTGGAGGACATCGTCGGTGAAGCCATCCGGGAAAGGGTCCTCTCCCTAGAGATCATCGATCCGCTAAAAGCATGCGACATGCACGGCCACATGCTGGACTTCAAGAAAAGAGGGAGCTACCTGCGAAACAGACTGAAAGCCCTCACCGGCGGGAAAGTCCCCGATTACGGGCTCAGGCCGAAAGGAATCAAAGGGTCACGCATCGGGGCGGAAATATGCATCAGCGCCCTGTTTCTTCTAGCCGGAACCACAGTGGCCCGCGGATGCATCCGAAAAATTCCGGAAAGCGTCATCGGTCCTGTTTTCAATACCCTGCGTCTTACATGGAAGGCCTTGAGCAGACCGACCAAACGCAAGGGGTTAAGGACACTGAAAATGGAGTGTTATGAGCCCTCCTGGCTCGGAACGTTGAAAAGCAACGTGGAGAAAGCATGACCCATCAGGAATATCATGAAGAAAAATGCAGCGGTTTATTGGATTCCCTGAATTTGTTCTGCCAAAAAAATCTTCCCAGGGCACTGACCCAAGTCTGCCGCGACCCTGGAAACCCGGCGTACGGCTGTTTTGACCGGGCCTGGTGGCATTACAAAACCATGGACTTCCCGTCCCTGATCCTGCAGCAGGGCGGCTACCTGATTTATCTGTCCTCGAAGCTTGAACAGTGGAAGCCTTTCGCATCGTCCCTGGAGAACATTGCTCGAGCCTCCTGCCGGTTCTGGGCCCGGCGCGCGATGAAACGGGGTGCTTTTGAGGAATATTACCCGTTTGAGCAGGGCTATCCTCCCTTGGCCTTTTCTACGCTGGCCGTCATGAAAATAATCCACGACATGCCCGGGCTCGGATCGGAAATGCGGGAAGCCGCCCGCCGGGCGGCGGGACAGCTTGAAAATCGTTTTGA
>ENA-UPTA01000671-UPTA01000671.1-activated-sludge-metagenome-genome-assembly--contig:-NODE-671-length-39987-cov-6.132726_pt1 | contig 39987 bp, 33 predicted proteins | sample MGYA00238184_ERZ773361 | MGnify/ENA primary metagenome ERZ773361 (study PRJEB29100, sample SAMN05720205) | activated sludge metagenome | isolation source: anaerobic digester from wastewater... | reverse complement strand
GGTGCACCGAAGCCGTTGCCGCTCACGGCCGCAACGTGTCCTTCATGCAATAAATACAACGCCAGATCATCCGCATCTTTAATCGGAGAGCCGTTGAAGTCTTTGCCAAAGTATGCACTCACATCCGGGAATACATAGAATGCACCGGTAGGAATATTGCATTTTACATTCGGAATATCTTTCAGCATTCCCAATACCAGATCTCTGCGTTTTCTGAATGCTTCACGCATATCGTAAGTAGGCTGCTGGTCGCCGAGCAGTGCCGTGATAGTAGCCTGCTGCGCAACAGAGTTCGTGCCGGAGGTAATCTGTCCCTGCAGTTTGTCACAGGCTTTTGCCACAAAAACAGGAGCAGCCATGTAACCGATTCTCCAGCCTGTCATCGCGTAGCCTTTTGCCTGACCGTTCACCACAATCGTTCTGTCTTTCATGGATGGGAATTCCGCGATGCTCACGTGTTTGCCCGCATAGTTGATGTGTTCGTAGATTTCATCGGAAATCACATATACATGCGGATGTCTTTCCAATACTTCCACAAAACTTTGCAGTTCTTCCCGCGTATATACAGAGCCGGTTGGATTGCTTGGTGAGGAGTAGACCAGGAATTTTGTTTTAGGCGTAATCGCTTGCTCCAGCTGTGCCGCTGTAATCTTGAACTCGCTGTCTACCGTAGTAGAGATATACACCGGAGTCGCGTTGCACAGTTTCACCTGTTCCGGATAGGACACCCAGTAAGGCGCAGGAATAATCACTTCGTCGCCTTCATTGAGGAAAGAGATGAAAATATTTGCCAGTGACTGTTTCGCACCGGTGGATACCACAATATTTTCCGGCTTGTATTCCAGGTTATTATCACGCTTCAGCTTCTCGCAGATAGCCTGTCTCAGATCCAGATAGCCTGCAATCGGAGAGTAAGAATCGTATTTGCCGCTGTCTATTGCCTTTTTAGCAGCTTCTTTGATGTGGGCCGGTGTCTGAAAATCCGGTTCCCCTAAAGATAAACTGATAACATTGATTCCTTTTGCAGCTAATTCTCTGCTGAGTTGTGCCATTTTAATGGTGGCTGATTCTGAAACTCTGTTTAACGTGTCGGAAGTAGGTAACATAACAATGCGATATTTTCTACAAAAATATTGATTTGTAAGTGCTTGTAAGATGCTGCAATGTTATGTTTAATTAAATAAAATCCCTTACTGACCGACAGGTGGTGCGGATTCGGGACTCGCGACAGGCAACGGTGGTGCCGGTGCGACGGGTGTGATGGCGGGTTTTATTTTCTTTTTACCGATACTATAGCTGAACCCGAAGTGCGGCTGAAAACCCAGTACGCTCTGATAGGAGAAGGCCGCATCAAAACTGACGCCTTCCTTGATGATAACGCCTAATCCGAACGTGCCTGTCACCGGATCGGTGGCGATACCCGCTCTGAAATTAATCAGATTCTTGAGCGTATATTCCAGTCCGGTCCGGAAAATGAGTTTTTGCGTAAGGTCTTTGTCAATCTGTGCGGAAATGAAAAATTTCTTCACCGCTTCATAGGTAATTCCGAGCCGGAAAAGAGTTGGAATGCGCTCGCCGGTACTTCGGTCGATATACAGTTTCAACGGATTATACACGTGGAATCCGATGGATAATTCCTCAATAGGCTGCGCGAAAGCGCCGAGTTCGAAGGTGACGAAATTCTTGGAACCGTATCCGCTGATTTTGGTATTCAGGTAATCGAGTTGCACACCCAGAGAAAGAAATTTAGCGAGCTTTAAAGAGTAGGATAAGCCCACTTTCTTTTCATTAAAACCACTGAATCCGAAATAGTTGGCCGAAATGCCGATGGTGCCGCCTTTTTTCACCGGTACGGCCACAATACCCGAAACATTGCTGACGCCTTGTCCGACAAAAACCGGCGCGTAATAAATTCCGATGGCGGGACGTTTTAAGAATGCACCTATGGCCTGATTATTGTAGACAGAATAGATATGCAGCGTACCGACAGCATTGAAGCCCATGCCTGCTTGTCTGGCACCGCCCGGTCTGAATTCACCGGCGGCGAACAGCAACTGGGCGCATAGCATTGCAATGAAAAAGGTCGTTATGTAGCGCGTGTAACGGATAGCGTTCTTTTTAAAAAATACAAATAGTTGGGCATCCTCATGTATAAAGGATAGATGCAAGATACTAGTTTGTGCAGATTGTTGATGTTAATTTTTTAAACCACGAAGTGTGGAAAACTAGACGGCTGATTCGCCGGAATATGTGCCACATTTGTTTAACCTTTTTGAATATGAAATATTTTTTGCCTTTATTGTTTTCCATGTATGCGCTTTCGTCAAAAGCAGCATTATTTCTTCATAATGAGTATGGCTATCTGCAGGATATTACTTTTGAAATGTACAGCGATGATATCCCTGAATATAAAATGCCGGAAGTATCCAAATCCGCGGAGGAGGTGCTCATGTTTGAAGTGATGCACGCCAACTGGACGGATAAACGTTGGGTGGCTTATACGATGAATGAAAAATTGCTGGGAACTTATAAAATCGGACAGCCGGCATTGATGGATAATGGTGATAACAAGAAGATATTTTTTATCGCTTCTTTTCCGGGAACAGCCGGTGGCACTGATTTATACATGGCGGAATATAAAAACGGCGCCTGGAATAAACCCAAAAATCTGGGGAAGAATGTCAATACAGAAAAAAATGAAGCCAATCCCGGATTGCTTAACGAGCACACCCTGACCTATTCTTCAGGAGGCATTATCAAAAAACTGGATCTGCGCACTTTTGAAGTGGTGGAGTTGTCAGCATCAACACCTGCTGCGGAAAAGAAGCCGGAGCCTGTTGTAAAAAGTACTGTCAATACGCCTGTTACTGCCGTGAATAATGCTATTGTGGTAAAAGAAAGCAGTCCGGTAATAGCGGAGAAGCCTGCACCGATGGTTGCGCCTGCACCGGTAGTGGTAAAAGAAACTCCGGCACCGTCTAAAGTTACAACACCGGTAAGTGCACCGGTTGTTTCCGCAACGAATAACAACACAGGAGTGGTGAATATGCTCGGCACTGCAACCAGAGATCAGATGCTGGCAAAATATCATACTGCCATACAGCTGGGCGCATTTTCCGCACCCAAATGGGAATCTTTCGCGCCGCTGGCGGCATACGGAAAACTGGTTTCCTATAAAAATGAGAAAAACATGTATGTCGTATGGCTTACAGGCTATGCCGGCAGAACCGCAGCGGAAGCGGTATTGCCACAGGTAAAAGCAGTTCCCGGATTTGAGAACGCTTATGTAACAGGAAAATAAGGCTTAAAACAAACCAAATAATTCAGCGTCGATTTTCTCGACAACTTTGCTGAAATCCTCCGGTTTGTCGGCATAGTTCAGGTCATCCACATTGATAACGAGCAATGGTCCTTCCTTATAGTTTTCTATCCAGTTGTCGTAATATTGGTTGAGTTGTTTCAGATAATCCAAACGGATATTGTCTTCATACGCACGTCCGCGGCGTTCAATCTGTCCCACGAGCGTACCCAAAGACGCCTTTAGGTATACCAGCAGATTCGGTGCCTGCACTTGTTTGCAGATAGTGCGGAAAAAACTGATATAGTTCTCAAAGTCGCGCGTGCTCATCAGTCCCATTTCGTGGAGGTTGGGCGCGAAAATATGCGCATCCTCATAGATGGTTCTGTCCTGAATAACAATCTGACTGCCTTCCTGAATTTCCACCAGCTGACGCAGGCGGCTGTTCAAAAAGTAAATCTGCAGGTTGAATGACCAACGCGGCATATCCTGATAAAAATCGTTGAGATAGGGATTGTTTTCTACATCTTCAAACCGGGCTTCCCAGTTGTAGTGTTTCGCAAGCTTTTCCGTAAGCGTCGTCTTTCCTGAGCCGATGTTGCCCGCAACTGCAATATGCTTGAGTGGTCTTTTCTGTTTTGCCAAAGTAGTAGTGTTTTACAAGTCTAAACTATTAAAAATAATTTGATATAGTGCAGTCTGTTGTCAAAAAAAATATCAAACAGCCCGAATAATCTGCTAACAATCAGGAAGCTAGGATATTTATATCACTTCCAGATACTGGTCAGTCCCATGATGTCGTGCACGGCACCCAGTGTCTGGCGTGCACTTTTGCGTGCTTTCTCCGCACCATATTCTGCAATTTCCTGCAATTGTTTCGGATTGTTTTCCAACTCCAGGATTTTTTCTTTCAGCGGTGTTGTAAATGCGATGATGTCTTCTGCCAGTTGTTTTTTCAGATCGCCGTAGCGGATGCTGCAGTTGTTGTAAGCATCATCGAAGAAGGCAATGGTTTCCGGCGCGGATACCAGCTGCATCAAGGTAAACAGATTGCTGATTTCCACCGGCTTTTCCTGATTAGGTTGTGTCGGTCCGCTGTCAGTTTTGGCGCGCATCACTTTCTTGCGGATGGCATCCGCATCTTCCCGCAGGAAAATGGCATTGCCTTCGCTTTCACTTTTGCCCATCTTTCCGCTGCCATCGAGCCCCGGCACTTTGATGAGTTGTCCGCTCATATCAAAGGCAAATGGCTCCGGAAAGAAATCCACCCCGTATTTGTGATTGAAACGCACTGCAAAATTCCGCGCCATCTCGAGGTGTTGTTCCTGATCTTTGCCCACCGGCACTTTGTGAGCCCGGTGAATCAGGATATCCGCGGCCATCAGCACCGGATAGGTCAGCAGTCCGGCATTGATATTTTCGGCGTGTTTTTTAATTTTTTCTTTGAAAGAAGTGCATTTTTCCAGTTCACCTTTATAGGCCACCATATTCAGCAGCGTATATAATTCTGAAATTTCCGGCACATCGCTCTGTACATATATCGCGCTTTTTTCAGGATCCAGTCCACAGGCGATGTATTCAGTTAAAACCGCCTTCACCGATCTCTTGAGCATTTCCGGTTCCGGGTGCGTGGTCAGGGCATGCAGGTTGGCAATAAAGAAATAGCATTCATACTGATCCTGCATCTGAATGAAGTTCTTTAAGGCTCCGAAATAATTCCCCAGGTGTAAATTGCCGGTGCTTCGCACACCACTTAATACGCGCTCTTTCATGGTGCAAAAGTAAGCGCTTTCGGTGTGATTTGGAAATAATTCTGTTTTTTGTAGCCGATTCAGCGATTCACTGGCTGAAAGTAGCGGTGCGGACAGATAGCAAAGCACTATTTTTAGTTATATTTGTAAGAATTTCTGAAGAATAATCACTGATAGAGTATGATAGTAGACGACGCACTGGTAGATAAACTGGCCAACTTATCAAAACTGGAGTTTGATGCTGCCGGGAAACAGGAAATACGTGCAGACCTGCAGAAGATTCTCAGCTTTATGGAAAAGCTGAATGAACTGCCTACAGACGGGGTGGAACCATTGATATATATAAATGAAGAGGTCAATGTTTTTAGAGAGGATGAAGTGAACTATCCAATTACGAAAGAGGAAGCGCTCCGCAATGCGCCTCTGAAAAATGAGGATTATATCAAAGTGCCGAAATTTGTGAAAGGTACTAAATATTAAAAGGATACATGGAAGAACAAAAATGTATTATTGAGTTGAAAGGAATTACCCGTGAATTTAATCTGGGCAATGAAACTATCCGTGCGCTCAGAGGTATTGACCTGAAGATTTTCAAAAATGAATATATCGCGCTGATGGGGCCTTCAGGCTCCGGAAAATCTACGCTGATGAATATCCTGGGCTGTCTGGATACACCCAATTCCGGACAGTATCTGCTGGAAGGAAAAGACGTGAGCAAAAGTTCGGATAATGAGCTCGCAGCAGTGCGCAATCACCAGATAGGATTCATCTTTCAGACATTTAATCTCATTCCGCGACTCACCACGCTGGAAAATGTGGCACTGCCGCTGATTTATGCGGGCTGGAGCAAGAAAGAACGCGATGCTCGCGCCATGGAAGTACTCAGTCAGGTGGGACTCGCCGAACGTATTAAACACAAACCAAATGAATTGTCCGGCGGACAGCGGCAGCGCGTAGCGGTAGCCCGTGCACTGGTGAATCATCCCTCATTGATTCTCGCGGATGAGCCAACAGGAAACCTCGATACCAAAACATCGTATGAAATCATGCGGCTGTTTGAAGATATTCATGCCAACGGAAACACTATAGTGGTGGTGACGCATGAAGAAGATATTGCTTCCCATATGCACCGCATCATACGTATGCGCGACGGACTCGTGGAAAGCGATTTGCCAAATACCAATATCCGGAATTCCGGCAATACCGAAGCGCCGGTTTCCGTTCATTAAAAAGTAAACAGCAGCGGCAGATTTTTGGAAAACAACTTGATGGAAATGGACAGCAGGATAACGCCGAATACTTTTCTGGAAACGTTAATGCCGGTGTCGCCCAACCAGCTTTCTATTTTGGGAATGAAACGGATGACCAGATAAATAACTGCCAGATTAATCAGTATAGCAATCAGAATCAGGAGTACATCGTATTCTGAGCGCAGCGACAGCAGCGTGGTCAGCGTTCCGGCGCCGGCAATCATCGGGAAAGCGATGGGAACAATGGAGGTGCTTTTGGGATTTGCACTGCCCGATTTGAAAATATCGCGGTTCAGGGTCATTTCCAGTCCGATGAGAAAGATAACAATGGAGCCCGCCAGTGAAAAAGATGCCACATCTATCCCGACCAAACGCAGCAGCTGATTGCCGATAAACAAAAAGATAATCATAATAAAACCGGAAACAATAGTGGCGTATTTAGCATCCACATGTCCTACTTTGGATTTTATATCCAGTATTACCGGCACAGACCCCAATACGTCTATGATGGCAAAAAGTACCAGTGTCACGGTGAGCAGTTCTTTGATATCGAATGGCATAGGATCGTTTTGTCGGCAAAGTTCTGATTTTTACCATATACTTTTCAGGAAAACAGCTTTTATTTTATGCGGAAGTAAAAAGTTTGTTTCAAGTGCCGGAATAGCCTGTTTTTGTATAATTCTTATGCTCAAACTCCCTGATATCGGGGATATTTCTCTATACAAATACAAAAAAATCCTTTAAATTTGCATTTTAGTATAAATTAACACTATTTTTGTCCAATAATTAAAACCAAAGTCTTTATGAAAAAAGGTAACGTATTATTTTATGCATTACTCATCTTGGTGAGTTCTGTAGCGATGGGTGCCAAGAAACCACCTAAGAACAACAAGAGTGCAGTAGGAAACAGCAAATGGAGCATCGGCTTGGGTATGGAAGTGGCTGATTTCTATTCTCCAAAATTAGACAAACTTTCTACGTTTAAAAAACCAATCTGGTTCGGTCCAAGACTGACTATGTGGAGAAATTTTAATTCTTCTGTGGCTTTAGGATTAGACTTAGGTAGCTATGCTTTCTCTTCTAAGTTGGACGACGCTACACTGCCGCCGGTAAACACGTATAATTTGTTATACTCTGGTTTGGCTGCGTACAAATTCAACAACGGTTATATCCTGAAGGAAGATGCTGCCGTAGCTCCTTACTTGTTCGTTAAACTGCAAGGTACATGGGCAAAATCTCCTGTATTCCAGGATAACGTAAACGGTTTCGGTATTCCAATCGGAGCTGGTATTAATTTCAAAATTGCCAACAACGTTGCATTGAATGTGAACGGTGGTTACAACTTTGGTATCAAAAACAATGAAGATCATATCTTCTTTGGTGCCGGTATAATGGTAGACTTAGGCAAAGGAAAAGAAGTGGCTGCTCCGGTAGATACAGTAGTAGCTACGCCGGTAGATACAGATGGCGATGGCATCTATGATATCGACGATGCTTGTCCTGAAGTAGCTGGTCTGGCACAGTTCAACGGTTGCCCTGACACAGATGGTGACGGCGTGGAAGACAGCAAAGACGAGTGCCCTACAGTAGCTGGTTTGGCTGAATTCAATGGCTGCCCTGATACAGATGGCGACGGAATCATCGACGCTAAAGATGCTTGTCCTGAAGTAAAAGGTGTCGCTAAATTTGGCGGTTGCCCGGATCCGGACAGAGATGGTGACGGTATCGTTAATGACAAAGATTTATGTCCTGATGTAGCTGGTGCATTCTCTGCACAAGGTTGCCCTGACAAGGATGGTGACGGCGTTGCTGATGCACAAGACAAATGTCCGGATGTTGCAGGCCCTGCATCTAACAAAGGTTGTCCTGAACTGAAAGAAGAAGTGAAGAAAAAACTGGCTTTCGCTGCTAAAAATATCATGTTCGAAACAGGTAAAGCAGTAATCAAACCATCTTCTTATAAAATTCTGGATGAAGTTGCTTCTATCCTGAATGAGTTCTCTTACTACGATGTAAACATCGATGGTCACACAGACAACGTAGGTGATGATGCATTCAACCTCAAACTTTCTCAGGAAAGAGCTGCAGCTGCCATGGCTTATTTAACTAAAAAAGGCGTGAGCGCAAGCAGAATGGTTGCTACAGGCTATGGTGAAACAAAACCACAGGCTGATAACAAAACGGCTGCAGGTAGAGCTGCTAACCGTCGTGTTGAGTTCAATCTGATTTTCAAATAATCTCCGGATTATTTTATCATAAAAAGGGCTGCATTTTTGCAGCCCTTTTTTATATATTTACTTTATGAAGAGTAAATCACCCCGCGGATTGCTGCGGTACGAACGCAATGGTGTTATCCTGCTGGTATTGCTGATCTTGCTATTGGTGGTATCAAAACGATACATAGTGGATTACTTTACACAGGATGTTACGCCTACTGCCAATGACCAGAAAACGCTGACAGCATTACAGCAAAAAATTGCGGCTGCAAAAACAAGCTATACCAATAGCTACTCTTCACGCAGCAGCAGCAAATATCCCGATGCGGCAACGTCCGCTACTGCAGATTCACCCGCAAAACCCTATAAAACATTCACCCTCGAAGTGAACAGCGCAACACAGGCCGACTATGAAAGATTATATGGAATAGGCAAGGTGCTGTCGGATCGCATCGTCAAATTCCGCGATAAACTCGGTGGTTTCTATTCCATTCATCAGATAAAGGATGTCTGGGGTGTGGAGGATACCACTTTCGAAAAATTCCGGCATCAGTTGACCATCAAACCGGCCACCATCAGGAAAATCAATATCAACACCGCCACCTACGAAGAACTGACGGCAAATCCCTATTTCTTCTCGACGATTGCGAAGCAAATTATAGGCTACAGAACCAAAGTGAAGCCTTTTGCCAGTGTGGAGGATATCAGAAATCTCTATTATGTGCGCGACCATCCGGAGCAGTATGAGAAACTGGCTCCCTACGTGAAAACAGAGGATTAGCCCTTTCCTTCGAATGGCATATTTTTCACATTTTTCTGTTGATTCATCGGTTTTCAGACGTTCGTATTTCGCACAAATTTTGTATCTTCGGCAAAATTTTTATCAGAATGAACTTCGAATACTCAGAAAATCAGCAGATGATTGCGCAAACGGTCAGAGATTTTGCGGAAAAACACATTCGTCCATATGTTATGGAGTGGGATGAGACACAACATTTTCCGGTAGAAACACTGCAAAAGCTGGGCGAACTCGGACTGATGGGTATTTTAATTCCCGAGCAATACGGAGGCGCCGGACTGGGTTACTACGAATACATCACGGCATTGATAGAAATCGGAAAAGTAGACAGCGCACTCTGTTTGTCAGTAGCTGCTCATAATTCACTTTGCACCAATCACATCTATAAATTCGCCAATGAAGAACAGCGCAAACGCTGGATTCCGAAACTCGCAAGTGGCGAGTGGATTGGTGCCTGGGGATTGACAGAACCTAACACCGGTTCGGATGCAGGACGTATGAAATGCGTGGCACATCAGGATGGCGACCATTGGGTCATCAACGGTTCCAAAAACTTTATCACACACGGTATCAGCGGCAACGTTGCGGTAGTAATCGCCCGTACCGGTGAATTGCTGGATAGCCACGGCATGACGGCGTTCGTGGTAGAACGTGGCACACCGGGATTCAGTGGTGGCAAGAAAGAAAATAAACTCGGTATGCGCTGCTCAGAAACGGCGGAAATGATATTTGATAACTGCCGCGTGCCGAAAGAAAATGTATTGGGTGAAGTGGGTGACGGTTTCGTGCAGGCGATGAAAATCCTGGATGGCGGTCGTATCTCTATTGCAGCCCTGAGTATCTCCATCGCGGTAGGTGCTTATGAAGCAGCCGTGAAATATGCAAAAGAAAGAGAGCAGTTCGGAAAGCCTATTTCGGAGTTCCAGGCTATTTCTTTCAAACTGGCAGACATGGCTACACAGATTGAGGCGGCTAAATTACTGACCTTCCAGGCGGCAGATATGATGATGCGCGGTGAAAAAATGACCAAACAGTCGGCTTTCGCCAAATATTACGCCTCTGAAATTGCCTGCAAGGTGTCCAATGAGGCGGTGCAAATTCTGGGCGGTTACGGATATATCAAAGACTTCCCGGTGGAGAAATTCTACCGAGATGCCAAATTGTGTACTATCGGAGAGGGAACTTCAGAGATTCAGAAGCTGGTAATCAGCCGTGAAATCCTGAAAGGAAATATTTAATATCGCCCTCAGAATGTTAAAAACACATTAAAATAGCGGAAGAATCCGGCATAATTTTCAGAATTTCAAATTATAGTGTATATTCGCACTCCAAATCTTAACAATAAAAGAGGTATCAAACATGTTAATCGTTGACGCAAGAGAATCAGATTCATTAGACAGAGCACTGAAAGTGTTCAAAAAGAAATTTGAAAAAGCAGGTGTAGTTAAAGAACTGCGCAAACGTCAGGCTTTCACTTTGCCATCTGTGAAACGTCGCACTGCAGTATTAAAAGCAGTATACGTACAGCAATTACGCGCTTCAGAAGAGTAGTACTTGCAATTGTCATTTTTTTGGATTATATTTCAATTTCAATTGAACATGATCCGAGATGATAGAGGCATTTCTGCAATACCTGAAACACGAAAAAAGATATTCACCTAAAACTGTAGAATCTTATCAAAGAGATCTTCTACAGTTTTTTTTATTTATACAATCCCAGTACGAACAGGATGACCTTGCCGTTGTGCGCCATCCTCAGATTCGTGCCTGGGTGGTGGAGCTGGTCAGCAGCGGGCAGCAACCGGCTTCGGTAAAGCGCAAAATTTCCGCCCTCAAATCATTTTATAAATACAGTCTCAAAAAAGGACTGGTCAGTTCTAATCCGGCCGATAAAATTACTACCCCAAAAATTCCTGAACGCCTGCCGAAGTTTGTGGAGCAGGCCCGGCTGCAGGATCTATTCGATGCTCCCGAAAAATATTTTGAAGATACCTTCACCGGTTTGCAGGATCGACTGGTGATGGATGTGTTGTATTCCTGCGGACTTCGCCGTCAGGAACTGATAGATCTCCGCTGGGAGGATGTCAACTTTGGCGTGCCGCATATCAAGGTGACCGGAAAAGGCAACAAGCAACGCCTGGTGCCTGTGGCAGGTTCGCTCGCTGCGGCATTGTCCGACTTCAGACAGCAGCAGCAGCGCCATTTTCAGGATAAAAAAATAGCACCTTTTGTTTTTTTAACCAAAGACGGGCACCAATTGTACCCGCATTACGTTTATAAATTAGTCAACAAATATATCAGCCTATGCAGTACCGTTAAAAAGAAAAGCCCCCATGTGTTGCGCCATTCCTTCGCCACACACATGAGTAATAATGGGGCCAAACTCAGCGACATCAAAGAGCTGTTGGGGCATGCCAGTCTGGCTTCCACACAGGTATACACCCACAATTCTATTGAACAGTTAAAGGAAATTTATAAAATTGCTCATCCTAAAGCGTAAGATTATGTCTATGAAAATTCAAATTCAGTCCGTGCACTTCCATGCAGACCAGTCATTGAAAGAGTTTATCAATAAGAAACTGAGTAAGCTCGAGACATTCTATGACAAAATTATCGATTCAGACGTGGTACTGAGTCTGGAACAGTTAAATACACAGGTAAAAGACAAAGTAGTGGTCATTAAGGCCAATATTCCGGGAAATACGCTCATTGCGAAAGAGAAAAGCAAAAAATTTGAGGAGGCAGTAGATCTGGCTGTTGATTCGCTCCGTCGTCAGATAGACAAGGTAAAAACGAAAAATAAAGCATAAATCATTATAAATTAAGGAGAAATGCGGCTGAATTCAGCCGCATTTCTGTTTTTCAGGCCGGAGCGGTCGCAGTTGCCCGGCTGGGACGTATTTTAAATTATTATAAACGAAGAAGTTTTTTGCACACAAGTGATGAAAATCAGATTTTAGTTGTATATTTGCACTCCGAAAATAGAAGAGACGCTGTCTTTTTTATTCAAGTTCTTGAAAATTAATTACTTTTTATGCCGATGTAGCTCAGTTGGCCAGAGCAGCTGATTTGTAATCAGCGGGTCGGGGGTTCGAATCCCTCCATCGGCTCCATAAAAAGTGTAGGGTAAGTAGCCAAGTGGCCAACGGCAACAGACTGTAAATCTGTCCTCTTCGGAGTTCGGTGGTTCGAATCCATCCTTGCCCACCACGTTTTTTCTGATAAACACAGAAAAGACAAAAGAGTTCTTTAAAGCAAACAGTAGAAATCCTTATTTCTGCTGTTTTTTTCAGTTTATGAATATGCGGAAGTAGCTCAGTTGGTAGAGCGACAGCCTTCCAAGCTGTAGGTCGCGGGTTCGAGCCTCGTCTTCCGCTCCAAAAAATAAGCATAGCTGGGTGAATAGAAAGAACCAAGCGATATCGCCGATGTAGCTCAGTGGTAGAGCACTTCCTTGGTAAGGAAGAGGTCGCGGGTTCAATTCCCTTCATCGGCTCAAAATATAAGAAAGAAAAGAGTTTCCTGAAAAGGAAGGCTCTGAATAAAAAAACTAATTTTAAAATATCTAAAAAAAAGAAATCATGGCTAAGGAAAAATTTGTGAAAGATAAGCCGCACGTAAACATCGGTACTATCGGACACGTTGACCACGGTAAAACAACTTTGACAGCTGCGATCACGTATGTATTGTCAAAATCTGGTCTGGCAGAGAAAAAAGACTACGATTCAATTGATGCTGCTCCGGAAGAAAAAGAGCGTGGTATCACTATCAACACTGCACACGTTGAGTACCAAACTGTTTCAAGACACTATGCACACGTTGACTGTCCTGGTCACGCCGACTACATCAAAAACATGATTACCGGTGCTGCTCAGATGGACGGCGCTATCCTGGTGGTAGCTTCTACAGATGGTCCGATGCCACAAACAAAAGAACACATCTTATTGGCTGCACAGGTTGGTGTACCTCGTATGGTGGTTTTCATGAATAAAGTTGACCTGGTAGATGACCCGGAATTGTTGGAGTTAGTAGAAATGGATATCCGTGAAGAACTGACAAGACGTGGTTATGATGGTGATAACACACCTATCATCAAAGGTTCTGCTATCAAAGCATTACAAGATGATGCTGAAGGTATTGCACAAATCGAAGCGTTGATGAAAGCGGTGGATGAGTGGATTCCACTTCCTCCACGTCCAATCGATCAGCCGTTCCTGATGCCGGTAGAGGACGTATTCTCTATCACAGGTCGTGGTACAGTTGCTACAGGTCGTATCGAAAGAGGTGTTGTTAAAACTGGTGAGCCGGTTGAAATCGTTGGTTTGCAGGAAAAATCTATGTCTTCTACATGTACAGGGGTAGAGATGTTCCGTAAAATCCTCGACATCGGTGAAGCTGGTGAAAACGTAGGTATCTTATTACGTGGTATTGAGAAAACCGATATCAAACGTGGTATGGTTATCTGCAAACCGGGTTCTGTGATGCCGCACACTGAGTTCAAATGCGAGGTATATATCCTGAGCAAAGACGAAGGTGGACGTCACACACCATTCTTCAACAAATACCGTCCACAGTTCTACTTAAGAACAACAGACGTTACAGGTGAAATCGAATTGCCTGCAGGTGTTGAGATGGTTATGCCAGGTGACAACATTACGTTGACTGTTAAACTGATTTACCCAGTTGCATTGGAAAAAGGTTTGAAATTCGCTATCCGCGAAGGTGGTAGAACCGTAGGTGCAGGTCAGGTAGTTGAAGTTTTAAAATAAATAATATATCCGTCATTAGTCATTAGTCCAAGTATTAGTGACTAATGACTAATTTACGGGTGTAGTTCAAGGGTAGAATAGCGGTCTCCAAAACCGTTGATGGGAGTTCGAATCTCTCCACCCGTGCAAAAAGATAAATATGGAGAATATTACATCATATCTGAAAGCTTCTTACGAAGAGTTGACCACGAAAGTAACCTGGCCAACCTGGAAAGAATTACAGGCAAATGCTTCCATCGTCGCAGTAGCTGCGGTGATAATTGCTTTAATTATAGGCTTGATGGACGTAATCTCCAATTTATTATTTAGTGATATTATTTATAAAATAGCAGGTTAACAACCTTCTTCTATAACATTCAAGATGTCTGAAGATAAAAAGTGGTATGTGCTGAGAGTGATCAGCGGAAAGGAGAAAAAACTTCGCGATATTATCGAGAAGGAGATCAAGCTTTCCGGCTGGTCTGATATTATTCCTCAGGTAATAGTACCTACTGAAAAGGTATACAAGCTGAAAGGCGGTAAGAAAGTAATTCATGAGAAAAACTTTTTTCCCGGCTATCTTATGATGGAAGCTGACCCTGCCAAATTTCACGGTGACATTGTGTTGCACATCCAGAATATGACTAACGTGATTAGTTTTATTGAGCGCAACAAACCTATTCCGTTGAAAAAGGCAGAAGTAAACAGAATCTTAGGTAAAGTGGATGAGCTCGAAGAAGTGGGCGGCACCACCAGCGAACCATTCCTGGTAGGCGAAGACGTTAAAATCACCGATGGTCCTTTCAATGATTTCACCGGTACGATCGAAGAGATTATGGAGGATAAGAAGAAATTGCGCGTAGTCGTGAAAATTTTTGGAAGAAAGACTCCGGTGGAGTTGAATTTTATGCAAGTTGAAAAACAATAGAAAATGGCAAAGGAAATAGAAACTTTTATCAAGTTACAAGTTAAGGGCGGTCAGGCAAACCCTGCACCACCAATTGGCCCGGCACTGGGTTCCAAAGGGGTGAACATCATGGAGTTTTGCAAACAGTTCAATGCTGCAACGCAAGATAAACAAGGAAAAATCTTACCGTGTCTGATTACGGTATACAAAGATAAATCTTTCACTTTTATCATCAAGACACCACCTGCTTCCGCTTTATTAATGGAGTATGCGAAAGTAAAACAAGGTTCTAAACAACCTAACCGTAATAAAGTAGGGTCGGTGACTTGGGATCAGGTGAAAGAGATTGCAGAAATCAAAATGCCCGATCTGAACTGTTTCACAGTACAGTCAGCCATGAAAATGGTGGCAGGAACTGCAAGAAGCTTGGGAATCACTGTTACGGGTGACGCACCTTGGCAAGCCTAATAGCGGGCAGAGAGAGTTCCGCTCTAGAACAGGAACGTTATTATCTCATCAAAACTTTTTTTTAAATGAAAGTAGTTAAAAAAAGAAAAGCAGTTCAAAGCAAAGTCGAAAAGGGTAAAGTTTACACTTTGGAACAGGCTACTGCTTTAGTGAAAGAGGTGAACACCACCAAATTCGATGCTTCCGTGGATGTTCACATCCGTTTGGGTGTAGACCCAAGAAAACCAGACCAGGCACTGAGAGGAACCGTTAGCTTGCCACATGGTACAGGTAAAACCAAAACAGTATTGGTACTTTGCCCTTCTGACAAAGAAGCTGCTGCAAAAGAAGCCGGCGCTGACTATGTAGGTTTGGACGAATACCTCGAAAAAATTGCAGGTGGCTGGACTGATATCGATGTTATCATCGCTACACCAAGTGTGATGCCTAAATTAGGTAGATTAGGTAAAATTTTAGGTCCTCGTAACTTAATGCCTAACCCTAAATCAGGTACCGTAACTGAAAACGTAGCCGATGCAGTTCGTGAAGTGAAAAAAGGTAAAATCTCTTTCAAAATCGACAAATTCGGTATCATTCACACCTCTGTTGGCCGCGTGTCTTTCACTCCGGCGCAATTGTTTGACAATACCAAGGAAATGGTGTCAACGTTGGCAAAAATGAAACCATCCTCTTCTAAAGGAACTTATTTCAAAAGTATCTTCTTAGCTACTACGATGAGCCCTTCTGTAGAAGTAGATGTTAAATCAATTCCAGGAATCTAATTATTCAGGCTTTAAAACAACAAACCAAAATGACTAAAGCTGAAAAACAAGCCACCCTTGATAGCCTTACGGAAAAGTTTTCTGCGGCGAATTTCTTCTACTTCACCGATACATCAGGTCTGACAGTAGAAAAAATCAACAAACTCAGAAAAATCTGCTTCGAAAAAGGTATCAACCTGCAGGTGGCTAAAAACACTTTGATTAAAAAGGCACTCGTTAACGGTGGTAAATATTCTGACGACTTAGAGCCGGTATTACACGGTCCTACAGCGATCATGTTTACAGAAACAGGAAACGTGCCTGCGAAAGTAATTAAAGAATTCCGCAAAGACAGCGATAAACCGGCATTAAAAGCCGCGTATATCGACTCTGCAGTATACGTAGGAGAAAATCAATTAGACGCACTCGTAAGCATCAAATCTAAAGAAGAATTGGTGGGCGATATCGTTGCATTGCTGCAATCTCCGGCGAAAAATGTGGTGTCTGCCCTGAAATCCAGCGGTGGTAAACTTGCAGGAATCGTAAAAACTTTACAAGAAAGAGAAAATTAATTTAAAACAAACTAAATTATTACAACAATGGCTGATTTAAAAGCATTTGCAGAACAACTGGTTAACCTGACAGTAAAAGAAGTTAACGAGTTAGCAACTATTTTGAAAGATGAATACGGAATCGAACCTGCTGCTGCTGCAGTTGCAGTTGCTGCTGCTCCGGGTGCAGGTGGTGGCGCTCCTGTTGAAGAAAAAACATCTTTCGATGTTATCCTGAAAGACGCTGGCGCTCAAAAACTGGGTGTAGTGAAAGTAGTAAAAGAAATCACTGGTCTGGGCTTGAAAGAAGCTAAAGATTTAGTGGATGGCGCTCCAAAACCTGTTAAAGAGGGTGTTTCTAAAGACGAAGCCGAGTCAATCAAGGCGAAACTGGAAGAAGCTGGCGCATCTATCGAATTGAAGTAATTCGTTTAGAATCAAATACTTAAAGTGTCCGGTAATTCCATAATTACCGTGACACTTTTTACTGTTTTTATAAATTTTAATACAGTTGCATGTCTAAAAAAGCAGAAAAAGCTACAGGTCTAACACCTTCTGGAAGAATTAATTTCAGTAAAATTAGTCACCCTTATGACTACCCGAACTTATTGGATATTCAGGTGAAGTCCTTCCAAGAGTTCCTGCAATTGGAAACAACTCCTGACAAACGATCCAAAGAGGGTTTGTATAAGGTGTTCGCAGAAAACTTTCCGATTACAGACGCAAGAAATATCTTTTTGCTGGAATTCCTCGATTATTATGTGGATCCGCCACGTTACACCATTGATGAGTGTATTGAGCGCGGACTGACTTACAGCGTTCCACTGAAGGCTAAATTGCGCCTTTCCTGTAACGATGAAGAGCATATCGATTTCCAGACAATCGTTCAGGATGTGTTTTTGGGAAATATCCCGTACATGACCGACAAAGGTACCTTCATCATCAATGGTGCTGAGCGTGTAGTGGTTTCTCAGTTACATCGTTCTCCGGGCGTTTTCTTCGGTATGAGCTACCACCCGAACGGAACAAAAATTTTCTCCGCACGTGTAATTCCTTTCAAAGGTGCGTGGATGGAGTTTGCTACTGACATCAACAATGTCATGTATGCCTACATCGATAGAAAGAAAAAATTCCCTGTAACCACTTTGTTACGGGCTATCGGCTTTGATTCAGATAAAGATATCCTCAAACTGTTCGGATTGTCTGATGAAATCGAAGTAAATAAAAAGAATCTCGAAAAACATATCGGCCGCAGATTAGCTGCCAGAGTACTCAACACATGGCGCGAGGATTTCGTGGATGAAGACACCGGTGAGGTGGTTTCCATCGAGCGTAATGAAGTCATCCTCGAGCGTGATACTTATCTCGATGAAGACAACATCCAGTTAATTCTTCAGACAGATATGAAGACTATTATTTTGCAGAAAGAAAGTACGGAAGAAGATTATTCTATCATCTTTAATACCCTGCAAAAGGATACGTCCAACTCTGAAATTGAGGCCCTCAAACATATCTATCGTCAGCTGCGCGGGTCAGATCCACCGGATGATGAAACCGCCCGTGGTATCATCGAGAAGTTGTTCTTCTCCGACAAACGCTACGACTTAGGTTTTGTAGGTCGCTACAAAATCAATAAAAAATTAGGCCTGGACATCGATTCCAAAAATATCGTTCTTACCAAAGAAGATATTGTATCTATCGTGAAATACCTGATTCGTCTGGTAAATCAGAAGGCCGAGATTGATGATATCGATCACTTGAGCAACCGCCGCGTAAGAACGGTAGGGGAGCAATTATATGCTCAGTTCGGCGTAGGTCTGGCACGTATGGCACGTACCATCCGTGAGCGTATGAACGTTCGCGACAACGAGGTATTTACGCCTATCGACTTAATCAACGCCAGAACCTTGTCTTCTGTCATCAACTCCTTCTTCGGAACATCACAGCTGTCTCAGTTCTTAGACCAAACCAATCCATTGTCAGAGATTACGCACAAACGACGTATCTCCGCACTCGGACCTGGTGGTTTATCCCGTGAGAGAGCAGGTTTCGAGGTGCGTGACGTTCACTACTCACACTACGGTCGTCTTTGTACGATTGAAACGCCGGAAGGTCCGAATATCGGTCTGATTTCTACCCTTTGCGTTCATGCGAAAGTGAATGAAATGGGCTTTATCGAAACGCCTTACCGCAAGGTGTCCAAAGGAAAAATAGATGGCACGAAAGTAGAATATCTGACAGCAGAGGAAGAAGATGAGCGCGTAATCGCACAGTCTAACATCCAGCTCGATGATAAAGGCGCATTTGTAGATAAAAAAGTAAAATGCCGTGCACAAGGTGATTTCCCAATCATCGATGCTGATACGGAAGAACTGGCTACCATCAACAACATGGACGTAGCGCCGAACCAAATCGTAGGTGTTTCCGCGTCCCTGATTCCGTTCCTCGAAAACGATGACGCGAACCGTGCATTGATGGGTTCGAACATGCAACGTCAGGCAGTTCCATTGATGCGTTGCGAAGCGCCAATCGTGGGTACAGGTCTGGAAGCACGTGTGGCACAAGACTCCAACGTACTGATCAATGCAGAACGTTCCGGTCTGGTGGAATATGTGGATGCCAACGAAATCCGTATCCGTTACGACAGAACAGATAACGAGCGTCTCGTAAGTTTCGAAGACGACGTGAAAGTATACAAACTCACAAAATACGCCCGTACCAACCAGGCTACTTGTATCAACCTGCGTCCTATCGTTCGCAAGGGAGATAAAGTGGTGAAAGGACAAATCCTCTGCGAAGGTTACGCCACACAAAACGGCGAGCTGGCATTGGGTAAAAACCTCCTGGTGGCATTCATGCCATGGAAAGGATTCAACTTCGAGGATGCTATTGTAATATCTGAGAAAGTAGTACGCGAAGATATCTTCACATCTATCCACATTGAAGAATATGAGATGGATGTACGCGACACAAAACTGGGTGAAGAGGAATTGACCAACGACATCCCGAATGTGAGCGAAGATGCTACCCGCAACCTCGATGAAAACGGTATTATCCGCGTAGGTGCAAAAATTAAGGAAGGTGATATCCTGATTGGTAAAATCACACCAAAAGGAGAAACTGACCCGACTCCGGAAGAAAAATTATTGCGTGCTATCTTCGGTGACAAAGCCGGTGATGTGAAAGATGCTTCTTACAAAGCGCCGCCATCCACAGAAGGTATCGTAGTAATGACCAAACTGTTCCAGAAAGCGAAAAAAGACAAAAACTCTAAAGTAAGAGAGAAAGCGGAACTGGAAAAAGCGGAGAAAGTTCACTTACAGAATTTAGAGGATATCAAGAAAGTACTGGTAGCAAAACTGATGCAGCTGGTAGGTGGCAAAACTACTATTGGTATCAAGAATATCTTTGGTGAAGAGGAAGTTCCTAAAGGAACCAAGTTCACGGAGAAATTGCTGGGCAGTCTGAACTATCAGAACCTCGATACAGCGGAGTGGACGAAAGAAGAAGAAACCAATGAACTGATCAAACGATTGATTCATAACTTCAACATCAAGTTCAACGAAGAAAAAGGCCGTTTCCTGCGTGATAAATATGCTATCACCGTGGGTGACGAGTTGCCATCCGGCGTATTGAAACTGGCGAAAGTATACATCGCTCAGAAACGTAAGCTGAGAGTGGGTGATAAGATGGCCGGCCGTCACGGTAACAAAGGTATCGTGGCTAAAATCGTTCGCGATGAAGACATGCCATTCCTCGAAGACGGAACACCGGTGGACGTGGTATTGAACCCGTTAGGTGTACCTTCCCGTATGAACATTGGTCAGATATATGAAACCGTATTGGGCTGGGCCGGTAAAGAACTGGGCGTTCGCTTCGCAACGCCAATCTTTGACGGTGCCAATGTAGATGAAATTGAACACTACATTGAACAGGCCAACCTGCCGCGTTTGGGTAGCACTTACCTCTACGACGGGGAAACCGGTCAGCGTTTCGACCAGAAAACTACAGTGGGTGTTATCTACATCATCAAACTGTCACACATGGTGGATGATAAGATGCACGCACGTTCTATCGGACCATACTCGTTGATTACACAACAACCATTGGGCGGTAAGGCTCAGTTTGGTGGTCAGCGTTTAGGTGAGATGGAGGTATGGGCACTGGAAGCATACGGCGCATCCAGCATTCTGCAGGAATTATTAACCGTGAAATCAGATGATATTCAGGGACGTGCAAAAGCTTACGAAGCCATTGTAAAAGGAGATAACCTGCCAACACCGGGTATCCCTGAGTCCTTCAATGTATTGGTACACGAGTTAAGAGGTCTTGCGCTGGATCTGGATTTTGAATAATCCGCTGAGGCGAATACCTGGTGAATGTAAAATGTATTATAATTTAAACTTTATAAACTATGCCTTTCAAAAAGGATAACAAAATCAACTCAGAGTTCTCAACCATCACGTTGAAGCTGGCTTCTCCGGATTCCATTCTGAAACGTTCCTACGGCGAAGTGAAAAAACCGGAAACGATCAACTACAGAACGTACAAGCCGGAAATGGAAGGGTTGTTCTGCGAGCGTATCTTCGGTCCAACCAAAGATTACGAATGTTTCTGCGGTAAGTACAAACGTATCCGCTACAAAAACATCGTCTGCGACCGCTGCGGGGTGGAAGTAACCGAGAAAAAAGTACGCCGTGAGCGCATGGGCCACATCAAACTGGTGGTGCCTGTGGTGCATATCTGGTATTTCAAATCATTGCCTAACAAAACCGGCTACATGCTGGGATTGTCTTCCAAAAACGTGGAAGCTATCGTATACTACGAGCGTTATGTGGTGATTCAGGCCGGTATCACAGAGGAAGGCGTATTGGTGAACGGAGAGAAAAAAGCAACGAAGTACCTCGACCTTTTAACAGAAGAAGAATACCTCGATATCCTCGACGGATTGCCAAAAGACAATCAGTTGCTGCCGGATGAAGATCCGAATAAATTCATCGCCAAAATGGGTGGTGAGGCTGTTCGCGATTTGCTGGCACGCATCGACCTGAAAAAATTATCTGCAGAATTGCGTCATAAAGCTTCTAACGAATCTTCTCAGCAGCGTAAATCAGAAGCTCTCAAGCGTCTGAGCGTTGTAGAAGCATTCCGCGAAGCCAACGAAAAAGTAGAAAACAGACCGGAATGGATGGTCGTGCAATACCTGCCGGTAGTGCCACCTGAATTGCGCCCGCTCGTTCCATTGGATGGCGGTCGTTTCGCGTCTTCTGACTTAAACGACTTATACCGTCGTGTAATCATCAGAAACAACCGTCTGAAACGTCTGATCGAAATCAAAGCGCCGGAAGTGATTCTGCGTAATGAAAAACGTATGTTACAGGAAGCTGTGGATTCCCTGTTCGACAACTCCCGTAAATCCAATGCGGTGAAAGCAGAAGGTGGTCGCGCGCTGAAATCCTTGTCTGATGTACTGAAAGGTAAGCAAGGTCGTTTCCGTCAGAACTTATTGGGTAAACGTGTCGACTATTCCGGTCGTTCCGTTATCGTGGTAGGTCCTGAACTGAAACTGCACGAATGTGGTTTACCAAAAGATATGGCGGCGGAGTTATTCAAACCGTTTATCATCCGTAAATTGCTTGAGCGTGGTATCGTTAAAACCGTAAAATCTGCTAAGAAACTAGTGGACAAAAAAGAAGCGGTTATCTGGGATATCCTGGAGAATGTAATGAAAGGTCATCCGGTATTGTTAAACCGTGCCCCGACATTGCACCGTTTGTCTATTCAGGCATTCCAGCCTAAACTGATTGAAGGTAAAGCGATTCAGCTCCACCCGTTAGTGTGTACGGCATTCAACGCCGACTTTGACGGTGACCAGATGGCAGTGCACGTGCCGCTGAGCAACGCCGCTATTTTGGAAGCGCAAATCCTGATGCTGGGTTCTCACAATATCCTCAATCCGCAGAACGGTACACCTATCACCATTCCTTCTCAGGACATGGTATTGGGCTTATACTACCTCACAAAAGGTAAAAAATCCACTGCCGATGAGAAAGTACGTGGTGAAGGCAAAGTATTCTATTCTGCAGAAGAAGCCATCATTGCACTCAACGAAAATCAGGTAGACTTACACGCAAATGTAAAATGCCGTGTTCGTGTGAAAGAAGGCGATGAATTCAAAATGAAAATTATTGACACCACCGTCGGTCGTTTGATTTTCAATGAAGTGGTACCTCAGGAATGCGGATATGTAAATGAGTTATTATCCAAGAAAAACCTGAAAAATGTAATCGGTGATGTATTGGTATACACCAACATCCCGACAACGGTGAAATTCCTCGATGATATCAAGGAATTGGGCTACCGTCAGGCATTCAAAGGTGGTCTGTCATTTAATATTGACGACCTCATTATTCCGGATGTGAAATACAAATTATTGAACAATGCCGGTGAAGAAGTAGACGAAGTTTGGTCTAACTTCAACATGGGTTTAATTACCAATAACGAACGTTATAACCAGGTAGTCGATATCTGGACACGTGCCGATACAAGAATTACAGAAACATTGATGAAAGAAATTTCATCACACAAACAAGGATTCAACTCCGTGTATATGATGCTGGATTCCGGTGCGAGGGGTTCCAAACAGCAGATTAAACAGCTGGCAGGTATTCGTGGTTTGATGGCTAAGCCTCGTAAATCCGGTTCTTCCGGCGGTGAGATCATCGAAAACCCAATCTTATCCAACTTTAAGGATGGTCTGAACGTATTGGAATACTTTATCTCTACGCACGGTGCGCGTAAAGGTTTGGCGGATACCGCGTTGAAAACGGCGGATGCGGGTTACCTGACCCGTCGTCTCGTAGACGTTGCACAGGATATCGTCATCAACGGCGAAGACTGCGGCACACTGAGAGGTTTGACCACATCTGCTATCAAAGAAAATGAGGAAGTAATTGAATCCCTGTTCGACAGAATCGTAGGCAGAACAGCTTTACTGGATGTTGTTCATCCTTTAACCGGTGAAGTACTGGTAAAAGAAGGTGAATTAATCCTGGAAGCCGCTGCTAAGAAAATAGAAGAGTCTCCGATTGAATCCGTGGAAATCCGTTCTGTACTGACCTGCGAAATGAAACGCGGTGTTTGTTCTAAATGCTACGGACGCAACCTGACCAACAACCGTCTGGCACAGTTGGGCGATGCAGTAGGTATCGTAGCGGCACAGTCTATCGGTGAGCCGGGAACGCAGTTGACACTCCGTACATTCCATACGGGTGGTACGGCAGCCTCTGTAGCTTCCGAGTCGCAGATGGAAGCGAAGTTCGATGGTAAACTCGAATTCGACAGTATCAAAACAGTGAAACAGGAAGGTGCTGATGGTGAAGTAAGACAAGTGGTAATCGGCCGTACCGGTGAGATTAACATCGTGGACGAAGCTTCTGAGCGCGTACTCATCACCAATAACATTCCATATGGTGCTGCCCTGACCGTGAAGAATGGTCAGAAAGTGAAAAAAGGAGATATCATCTGTTCTTGGGACCCTTTCAACAACGTCATTATTTCAGAGTTCAAAGGTACTATCAAATACGAACACGTTATCGAAGGTATCACTTACCGCGAAGAGCTGGAAGAACAAACCGGTCACCGCGAGAAAGTAACTATCGAGTCGCGTGACAAGAAAAAATCTCCGTCTTTATTGATTGTAGATGAAAACGGTAAGGAATTGTATTCCTACTCAATTCCGGTAGGTGCACACATCGTAGTAGAAGACAATCATGCAGTCACTCCTGGAACTGTCATTGTGAAAATCCCTCGTATCCTCAGCAAAGTACGCGATATCACGGGTGGTTTACCACGTGTTCAGGAATTGTTCGAGGCGAGAAATCCTTCTAACCCGGCTAAAGTTTCTGAGATTGACGGACAAGCCACTTTCGGTAAAGTGAAACGTGGTAACAGAGAAGTGACTATCACATCTAAAGACGGTGTTCAGAAAAAATATCTCGTTCCGTTGACCAAACATATCCTCGTACAAGACGGCGACTTTGTGAAAGCGGGTATGCCATTGTCTGACGGTGCTATCACACCGAGCGATATCCTCAAAATCAAAGGACCTTCTGCGCTGCAAGCGTATCTGGTGAACGAGATTCAGGAAGTATATCGTCTGCAAGGTGTACGTATCAACGATAAACATATCGAGGTAATCGTGAAACAAATGATGAGCAACGTATTGATTGGCGATGCCGGTGATACGAAGTTCCTCGAAGGCGAAACCGTAGATAAATTTGATTTCATTGAACAAAACGACTACATCTTCGATAAGAAGGTAATCACAGAGGCCGGAGATTCCGAGCAGCTGGTAGCAGGTCAGATTGTGACGATGAGACAAATCAGAGAGGAGAATTCCTTCCTGAAACGCAACGACAGAAAAACAGTAGAATATCGCGACGCGGTGCCTGCTACTGCCAGTCCGTTGCTGCAAGGTATCACTCGTGCATCTTTAGGTACACACAGCTGGATTTCCGCGGCATCGTTCCAGGAAACCACCAAAGTATTGAACCAGGCTGCTATCAACGGAGCTACCGACCTGATGAGAGGTTTGAAAGAAAACGTTATCGTAGGTCACAAGATTCCTGCAGGTACAGGTGTGCGTGAATTCCAGAACCTCATAGTAGGCTCTAAAAAGGAATACGAGCGCATGATGGCGAAAAAAGCTATGATGGAAGACGAAGATGGGGAGTAATTCCACCTTTTAATAAAACAAAAAGACTGTCAGGAATGATAGTCTTTTTGTTTTTTAGCTATATTTACCCCGATAAAACAAATCAGATGGAATCAGGAAATAATCAAATCAATATAGAATTACCGGAAGATATCGCTGACGGAGAATACGCAAATCTGGCGATTATCACACATTCCAATCAGGAGTTTGTCGTGGACTTTGTGAGGCTGGCACCGGGTGTGCCAAAGGCGAAAGTAAAATCCCGCATCATCCTGACACCGCAGCACGCTAAAAGACTGATGGGTGCCCTGCGCGAAAATATCCGTCAGTTCGAGCAGATGCATGGCGAGATTAAAGATACTGAACAAGTGGCATTGCCGCTCAATTTTGGTACGCCCACCACACAGGCATAGTCTTTCCACTAATCACTACCACACTTTATTCAGCGTTTATGATAGTATATACCCTCACGGCCAACGTGGATACAGAGATTGCAGAGGAATGGCTTCAGTGGATGCGCGAAGAGGTATTGGCATTCGTATTTGAAACACAATTGCCACTCGAATACAAAGTCTTCAAAGTATTGAACGATCAGGAAGGCATTACTTATACATTTCAGATTTTCTTCAAGGACGTCTTTGTGTACAAGCTCTTCCTCACAGAACATCATGCGGATTTTGCTAAAATGCTGTCTTCGCGTTATGAAGAAAAAGCGGCTTTCTTCAATACATTGCTACAACAGTTGTAGTCAGGATGCAGCAGGCTGTTGCTCCAGAAATCTCTGATATGCCATCGCGAGCTTGATATCTTCAAAGGTGTATTCATCACCCAATAATTGCTTTATATCTGCTAATCCGGGTGATGCTGCCCGGGCAATGCATTGCAGTATCGGACTCACCTTTTCCGTATCCAGCAAATCGGTTACAGGAATTTTGCCATTTTCTATAAAATAGCAAAGATGGTTGTAAATGGTTTGTTGGGTCAGGTTGCGTTCTTTCGCGATATCTTCCACCGTTTTTCCGGATTGGTACAATTCAAAAGTAAGCATTTTGGTGTCCGGCTTTGGGGGCTTCTCTTCCGTTGGCGCAGCGCCCCGTTTTTTAGCAGGTGATGATGCGGATATACTCAGTGTCGCCATGTTTTTCTGCCGTTCCTGTTGCAAGGAAGTCAACCCTGCTTTTTCTTTGTTGAATGCTTCTCCATTCAGGATGGCGGCGGTCAGTGCATTTGCTTTGGTGATGGCATATAGTTGCTGAAAAATATTCTCTTCCAGCGCGAGCAATTCCTGCAGGTATGTCTTAACCTTTTTGTGTTCGGAAGACACTTCCCGAATATGCTCAAAACACTGTCGCGATAAATCCTGAAGGATAGGCGAAAAATAGGCGCATGCCTTTTGCACACGTCCTTCAATCATGCGAAGTTGTTCTTCCGTGGTTGTTTGGAATGCCTGCTGAAGAAATCTGCTGAAATTGTCAGCGTGCACTTTTTCTGCCGCTGCTTTTTCCGCTATTTTTTTCGCCCACGCCTGATATTGTTGTTTTTCCGAGCGCCCTTCATCCATGATGTAACTGCCTACATGCACGTGCAGTTCCTGCACCATTTTGCGGAAGTTAAATGCATCGGCGAGCACTTGTTCCAGGAAGTCGGTTTTGTGCGCTTCAATCGCCTGTTCTATCAGTTCATCTGATTGGTAATTTCTTTCTGTAAAATTGCTGACCTGTTCATCGCTGCCAATCTGATTAAACCGCACCGGCGCAGTCAGGATAAGTCCGTTCAGTGAAGTGAGTCGCGATAAAGCCACATATACCTGTCCGCTGGCAAAAGCATCGTTGATATCCATGATAGCGCGCTGGAAAGTGAGCCCCTGACTTTTGTGAATGGTAATTGCCCAGGCTAGTTTTATCGGATAATGTGTGAATGTGCCGATGGTGGTTTCTTCAATTTCCTGTGTGGTTTCATTGAAAGTGTAGCGGATATTCTGCCAGGTGTGTTTTTCTACGGAGATGCTGGTGTTGGAATCCGGAAAGATAACCTGAATGCTGTCTTTCCCGAGTGCGGTCACGGTACCGATTTTTCCGTTGTAATACCGGCGCTCGTCAGAGCTGTCGTTTTTAATAAACATCACTTGTGCGCCTTCCCGCAGCTCGAGTCGTTTTTCCAGCGGATAGCTGGATTCATTGAATTCATCCTTAATTTCCGCATCATAGAAAAAAGATGCGGTATCCAGTTTTTCCAGTTCAATTTTATTGATATGCGCTGCTTTGTTATTGTGTGTGGTCAGTGTAATTACAGGATCGCCGGCTTCTCTGACAAAATCAGGGCGATAATAGCTGTTCAGCCATTCTGCATCGCTTTCCTCCAGCATGTTGTCACGAAGGCGGTTCAGTAGTTGTACGAAGCGTTCGTCGGCCTGTCTGTACACATTCGTCAGTTCGAAATAAAGCGGTTTCTGGTCTCGCAAAACGAGCGCGTCGAAGAAGTAAATGCTGTTGTAATAATCCTGCAGTAAACGCCATTCATCATCGCGCACTACCGGTGGTAATTGCTGTAAATCGCCGATAAAAAGTACCTGTACACCACCAAACGGCAAATGCCTTTTTCTGCGGATGTAGCGTAGCACAAAGTCGATGGCATCCAGCACATCGGCACGCAGCATACTTACCTCATCAATGATGAGTAATTCCAGCTCGCGCAGCATCTTACGTTTGCGCTCATGCATCTGCAGATGCTTTATGAGACCTTGCTGAGTGATAATCTTAGCGCCGGAGCTGTATTCCATCGCATATTGCTGCACCGGCAGGAAGAGACCCAAAGGCAGCTGAAACAGCGAGTGTATGGTAACACCGCCGGCATTGATAGCGGCCACTCCGGTGGGCGCCACCACAATGGTATTCTTATAGGTCTGTTGTACGATGTTGCGCAGGAAAGTAGTTTTTCCGGTACCGGCTTTTCCGGTCAGGAAGAGGGAGGCATTCGTCTGCTGTATGCAACGGGCTGCCAGTTCAGCGATATGATTATAAGAATTGTCCATCATACATATAAGATACCCGAATGGGCTAAATTCCATAAAAATACAGTAAAAAAATCATTGAAAAAATTTAAAAACAGTAGTGTGAGTCATTAAATAGGCATAAAATAGGTTAATAAAAGTATTGTAAAACCGGTAATCTGCTGTTTGTCAGGTGTTTTCTGAAAATATACACTTTTGTTGGTGTGGTAGTTATGATGTTGCGCAGAATTTGTAAACATTTTACTGTGTATAAATTTTTAAAATTCTGTAATTCAATATTTTGCGCATAATTTTTGAAAACTTACATAATCTTAGGTATTGGATATGTGTTTATTTGGATGTAACTTCGGAATCCGGATTTTAACTAAAATGTGACAAAAATGGCTACTATACACTCAGAAATTAAACAAACAGTATACACACAGGACGAAGCATTTAACGCTTCCCTGAAATATTTTAACGGTGACGACCTGGCTGCGAGGGTCTGGTTGAACAAATACGCGCTGAAGGACTCAGAGGGCAATATTTTTGAAAAGACACCCGATGACATGCATCGCCGCATTGCCCGCGAGATTGCCCGGGTGGAACTGAAATATGTCAACCCGATGTCGGAGGATATGATTTTTGACCTTATTAAAAATTTCCGCTATATCATTCCGCAAGGCAGCCCGATGACAGGTATCGGCAACCCTTATCAGATTGCTTCATTGTCGAATTGTTTTGTTATCGGCAATGAAGGTGCCTCCGATTCCTACGGCGGTATTATGAAGATAGATGAAGAACAGGTGCAGCTGATGAAACGCCGTGGTGGTGTGGGACACGATTTGTCGCACATCCGTCCGAAGGGTTCTCCCGTTAAAAATTCCGCGCTGACATCCACCGGCCTCGTGCCTTTCATGGAGCGTTTTTCCAATTCCACCCGCGAAGTGGCGCAGGACGGACGCAGAGGTGCGCTGATGCTATCGGTATCTATTGCACATCCGGATGCGGAGGATTTTATCAATGCCAAACTGGAACAGGGAAAAGTGACCGGTGCCAATATTTCCGTGCGAATAGATGATAAATTTATGCAGGCGGTAGAACAGCACGCGACATACACGCAGCAGTTTCCTGTCAATAGCGCGACACCGAAAGTAAAAAAGGAAGTGGACGCGCTGGCTATCTGGAAAAAGATAGTACACAATGCCTGGAAGTCTGCGGAGCCGGGCATTTTATTCTGGGATACCATCATCCGCGAGTCATTGCCGGACTGCTATGCCGATCTGGGTTTCAAAACAGTATCTACCAATCCTTGCGGTGAGATTCCGCTGTGTCCGTATGATTCCTGCCGACTGCTGGCCATTAACCTGTTTTCCTATGTGGAACAGCCTTTCACCAAACATGCTACTTTCAACTGGGATTTGTTCAAGCAGCACATCGAGCACGCGCAGCGCATGATGGATGATATCATCGATCTCGAACTGGAGAAAATTGATACCATCCTGGATAAACTGCAAAGTGATCCGGAAGATGCGGATATCAAACATACGGAAATCAGCCTTTGGATGAAAATACGCAAGAAAGCGGTGCAGGGCAGACGCACCGGTATCGGCATCACGGCAGAAGGTGATATGCTGGCTGCACTGGGTATGCAATACGGCAGCGATGAAGGTATTGCATTTGCGGTGAACGTGCACAAAACAGTAGCGCTCGAGGCTTACCGTGCTTCCGTGCATACCGCCAGAGAACGCGGCCCTTTTGAGATATTTGACGTGGAGCGCGAAAAAAATAATCCGTTTATGCTGCGACTGAAAGAAGCGGATGCGGAGTTGTATTACGAGATGCTGGAATACGGCAGAAGAAATATCGCGTTGCTGACTATCGCGCCTACTGGCACGACGAGTCTGATGTCGCAGACTACTTCCGGAATAGAACCTGTGTTTTTGCCGGTGTACAAACGCAGACGAAAAGTGAATCCGAATGATAAGAATGTGCGGATAGATTTTGTGGATGAAGTAGGCGATTCGTGGGAAGAATATGTGGTGTTCCATCACCGGTTCAAACAATGGATGGAAGTGAACGGCTATAATACCAATCGCCATTTTACACAGGAAGAACTGGATGAGCTAGTGAAGAAATCACCGTATTACAAAGCCACTTCCAACGATGTCGATTATCTGAAGAAAGTGCAGATGCAGGGCGCCATTCAGAAGTGGGTGGATCATTCCATCAGCGTAACCATAAATATGCCGAATGAAGTGACGGAAGATATCGTGGCGCAATGTTATATGGAAGCATGGAAATCAGGCTGCAAAGGTGTGACGGTCTACCGCGATGGTTCACGTTCCGGCGTATTGATCAGCAATGATGAAAAGAAAAAAGAAGAAACAGCGGAAGGAACTTCCGTGTTTCCGCTGCAACGTCCGGCTACACTGAAAGCGGATGTGGTGCGTTTTCAGAATAACAAGGATAAATGGATTGCCTTCATCGGCCTGATGGATAATCGTCCGTATGAAATCTTCACCGGTTTGAATGATGATGAAGACGGCATTCTCTTGCCACGTTGGGTGAATGAAGGTGTGATTATCAAAAATAAGGAAGCGGACGGTACTTCGCGATACGATTTTCAGTACAAAAATCAACGCGGTTATAAAACCACGATTGAAGGACTGTCGCATAAATTCAATCCGGAATACTGGAACTACGCGAAACTTATTTCGGGAACCTTGCGCCACGGAATGCCGATAGAAAATGTGGTAGACCTGATTAATAGTCTGGATCTGGATGAGGCCATCAACACCTGGAAAAACGGTGTGGTGCGTGCATTGAAACGCTATGTGCCGGATGGTACCATCGCGCAGAAATCCAAGTGCCCGAACTGCGGCTCCACGAATCAGCAGTACCTGGAAGGCTGCCTCACCTGCAAGGATTGTGGTGCTTCGAGATGCGGATAATAAGCAGCAAATTATGATAAACGCCTGATAATATTCAGGCGTTTTTTTTGTCTGTAAGTTACTTGTATTTTTAGTATTGCCTAAAAATAAATTTTAATAATACTTTTTTCTGTTTTTACATTTGCTGTATGAAAAACGGAATATTCGTATTGTTTTGTTGTTTGCTTATTGTCGCTAAAGGGCAGGAAAAAGCGGAGGAAAATATGACATCTATTGCCACTGACCGACCTGACCAAACAGAAACACCGGATGTTGTACCGCTCCGGTATTTTCAGATGGAAACAGGGTTTAATGCAGAACGCAACTACGATATCTGGCATTTTGTTCATCCTACCATATTATGGAAAGCGGGCGTTTTTAAGTCGACGGAACTGCGAGTGATAACAGAGGTTTCCTCTGTACATGATTCCACTGGAAGATACAGGGCAGGGCTGGCTCCGCTTGAGATAGGATTTAAAACTGCCATCTGTGAAGAGCGGAAGGCGCAACCGAAAATATCATTCATTGCGCATATGGCGATACCTTATGTTGCGACAAAAAATCAACGCACAAAATATTTTGCACCCAATTTCAGATTCAGTATGGAGCATACACTGAAGGAGCATATTTCACTGGGCTATAGTCTGGGGATGCATTGGGACGGCGACTCACCTTATCCATCATTTATCTATACGATAGCCAATGGTTTTGAACCGGCGGAAAGATGGTATCTCTACTATGAGTTTTTTGGCGAGATACCAATAAAAGCAAAGTCTGTTCACAGCTTTGATGCCGGTGTCGCCTATCTTATCAGGAACAATATGCAGGTAGATGCCTCAGCAGGATTTCAGTTGTATCCCTTTCCCGGAGGCTGGTATGCTTCGCTGGGTTATTCTTTCAGAATACCGCGGTAGTATCCGACTATTTCAACGCCTTGATAAAATCTTCTACCAGTTGCTTCATCTTTGTCAGGTCGCTTACGGAGTAGCTGTAAAAGCGGAAATGGTCTACATAGTCATCGCTGTAGGTGGAATAGAAACAATCGCTTTCTCCTTTGCATTGTATCTTGATTTCCTCTTTTCCCAGTGAAGTGGCTTTTAATACAATCGTATTTTGTGTCAGTTCACTGATACCGATGCTGCTGGTGTGTTCACCCAAAGCACTGAATTTAAAGAGTACTTTCCCTTCTTTTACTTCCGCTCCTTTGTACACACTTGCATTAAAGGTTTTCAGATAGTCATTGAGTGCTTTCAGTTCTTTGGCATATTTCGGATTGTTTGTGGAGGTGGTAGTTGTGTTTGAAACCACTTTTTCTGTGGTGGTGGAAGTATTGCCGGATTGTTTTAATTTCTGTATTCGGTCACTTTGCGCATCGCTCAGCTGGCTGCTGCTGTTGTCTGATTTCTTACCTTTAAGCGCCGCGACAAAATCATTCAGCAATCCAAACATTTTATCGAGATCTTTTCCGGTAGATGTCTGGAAGTTGAAGTAATCGTGGTAGTTTCCGGTAATGGTGGAATAAATACATTTGGATTCATTTTTGCAGGTGAGCTTGATGTATTTATATTCATTGTTTTGCACGACTTTATCGATATCTTCCAGCTTCGCGCGGGAGTATTTTCCATTTTTGTAGTTGCTGTAAATATAGCCGTCTTTAATCTCGATTCCCTGATAACGGTCTCCGTCAAAAATTTTCAGGTAATCATTAAGTGCTTTCAGTGCAGATTGGTAATCTCCCGAACTGGTGCTTTTGGTTGTCTTGGTGGTGCTGTTGTTGCTGCTGCTGCTCATGATGTCGATGTTTGACTTCAGACCGTCTAAAAACTCACTGGACATCGTATAATCTTCCTCTTCCTCGGAGCTTGAAGTGCTTTGTTTTTTATTTCCTAAATATGCATCTCTGAAATTATTGAGCAAGTCTGCTAATTCTTTATAATTGTATGAACCACCGGTTGTGAATTGTGTATATTCTTCTCTGCCATTAGGTTTCCAATCGGTTTCTATGCAGTTGCCGGATTTGCATTTAAAAATAACCCTTGAGAATTCCGATTGTATCACAGCACCTTCTATGTCTTCCATTTTAAACTTATTGTATTTTCCGGCTTTAAAGCGGTCGTAGATGTAGCCATCTTTCACCTCGAAATAGCCGTAATAACCATTGTCAAATGTTTTTAGATAGTCGTTCAGTTTTTGTAACGCTGTCTGGTAGTTACCCGTTGTCGTATTTTTTGAGGATGTCTTTTTTATTCTATCTGCCGCAGCATCCAAAGTTTTCTGGTCTTCCTGGCTGGAAGAATTTCCGGGTGATTTTTTATAAGCAGTAATCAGATTGTTCAGTAATGTAATCAGCTTTTGCGTGTTGAAATTGGTAGATTGGGAAAAAGACATTTTTTCGTGGTTGGAGTCGGTGTAGGTAGAGAATACACAGGATTTCGCACTTTTGCATTTGACCACTACTTTCCGGTTGGTTTCTTCTTCTACCGCAACATCCAGATCGCTTATTAAGGCTTTGCTGTGTTCGCCGGATTTAAATCTGTCAAACAGGTAACCGTCTTTTATTTCGAGATAGCCGTAGTAGCCATTGTCGAAGGTGGCCAGAAAGTCGTTAACGGCCTTCAGTTCTTTGCTGTAATTCTGTGCTTTTGTGAATTGAAACACGAGGATGGTGATGAATAGTGCAATTGTCTTTTTCATATATGGTTTTCGTTTGTGGTAGATGAATATACGGATGCCTGATGAATTTATTTGACGCTGCTTAGGTAGGTCTTCTTAAAATTAAGCAATAGTTCATACAAATCTTCGAGGTTGAAGGAACCGTCGTCGGAAAAGAGTAAGCCTGTTTCTTTCCCTTCTTCATTCCAGTCTGTTGTAACGCAGTATTTATCGCCTTTGCAATCAAAATGCAATTGTCCGTATTTATTGTCTATCACCGGATCGGCCATATCCTGCATCCTGAATTTGCTGTATTTCCCTTCCTTGAAATTCAGGATTACATAGTTGTCTTTCACCTCAAACTGTCCGTAAAAGCCATCGCTGATGTCTTTCAGGTATTCATTTAAATCGTTCAACTCATCCTGATAATCCTGAGATTTTGCCGATTGCAGGGCAAACACTGTCAGCAATAATAAGAGTAATTTTTTCATAGTAAAACTTTATTATAGGTGTATGAAATTTGAAGCAAATCAATAGATACAGTTCCTGATTGTTCATTTGTATAGAATGACAAACTAATCACGGACATCAGGCAGTATATGAAAATAATTGCTATCATGGTTCTTATTTTTCTACAATTTTCACAAGCACTTTATAGAAAATTCGGGATGACTTTTCGTCCGGAAAAAGTATAGTGCCATAGTAAGTACCGTCGCCATTTTCTGTCAGAGAGCCTTCTACGGTGCCAGTTTTGCCGATTAATTTCTTGTTCTCTGCATAATATTTATCGGCAGTTGAGACATCCATAATCTGCACTCTCGTTGTAGCCTGAATAGATTGCTTATTGCTTAATAAGGCATCGTTCATGGCTTTCTGTCTTAGTTCCATCTTTTCGGATGCATCGCCATCTATCATGTCAATAAAGAGTTTGTCTCTTTCTTGTTGGTTTTTTGCCAGTTCGGCATCAATTTTCTTTAGCTCATCTGCATCTGATTTAGAAATTCTTACCGGAATCGTGTAGGAATAATTAGTATTGATAGAAAATCGATCATAGCCTTTTACTTCCGTCAGATATTTTATAGCCTGTGCTTCGTTCATGTTTTCATTAAAATTTGAATTCTTCAGTTTCCAGATACTTGATTGGTATTTATCTTCAAGAATCAGTCTGTCTGCTTCCGTGAAAATCTGGTTAACCGGTCCGAAAACACTTACTACACGTATCAATTCATCATCATTCGTAGCGTAATTTGAAAAATTGCCATCGTACTGCAAAAGGAAGACACCTTTAAATTTGTTTTTCTCGGCCCATAATGCTTTTGCATATGCATCTTGTTTCATCTTCTCTTCGCGGGCAGCCTGTTCTATGCGGTATTTTTCCATGTTCGCATCGGTGGTCGCTTTTATACTGCTGATGTAGGAAGCGTCAGGTTTATTCATATCTACACTGCTTTTTGTGCAAAAATACCAGCCTTCACTACTTTTGGGTTGCATGTTTTGCGCTAAATGATAATTTTCATTTTTAGGCACATACATTAAATGTGTCGATCCTAAATTTGCCAACTGATATATTTTCATATCCACGAAAATGGCATTTCGTTGTGCGTCTATAATTTGTTGTTCAGTCTTCAATCCATCAGGGCGGTATTGCACATCGCACAGATCTTTTAATTTTTTAAATTCTGCAGCTGATAATCCAAGAGAAGTTTGCAGCTCTTTGTCAGTGATGGTAAATCCAAGGTTATAATAACGCTCTTCAATACTTTTCATGTCCTGTATATACGCAGCCTTTTTTGATTGCCAATTGCCAAAACCACCGCCTTTAAACGGTTGGTCTATGGTGAAAGCTGTATAGTTATAAGTAGGATTCATAAAGTCCTGTATGATTTCAGCATCTACGCACATAAAGAAACCAATGCCGTCATCTGACAGCATTTCTTTCGGAGCATGTTTGTTGTCGGCATTTCTGATAAAAATAATGGTGTATTGTCCATAGCTTTTGTATTCGCCATTATCTTTATCGGCTCTGAACGTTAACACCTTTTCAAACATTAAATTTCGGAATGCGAATTTAAACAGTGTATTGATGTCGGAATAGCTTTTATATAGTGTTGGCCAGTTTTCATAGGCACATTGTTCCACCACCAGTTTGAGTGTCTCCGGTGTTAAGCTGGCAGCAGAAGCCAGTGCTTTGTAATCAGATTTTTCAAACGGCGGTTTCTGTTTTTTGGGAATGGCATTCGGATATTTCTCGCTAAAAAACTGTGTAGTCCAGATATAACCTTGCTTTGCCTCCAGGATTTTCATCGTTGTTGCAGGATCTTTCTTTACTTTATTAAATTCAGTCGTTGTTGAGTTGGTAGAGGCTGGTTTTACTAAAGTATTGTTTGCGCTAAGAACATCAGCTTTTGTTTCCTGTTCCAGTTTTCCGTTTTTATAAATTCTGTTGGCTATCAGTTTGTTGCCCGCATCAAATAACTGAGCATTGCCATCTATCCTATCATCTTTCCATGCGCCGGTGAGATATGTATTATCGGGGTAAATTATCTTGCCGTTACCGTTGCGAAATCCATTTTTGAAGGTTCCTTCAAATCGTGATTTGTTAGCCAGATATTGTATGCCGTCTCCATCAAATTTGTTGTTAAGCAACTTGCCTTTGTATAACAAAGAGCCATCTTTATTAAAACATTCAGCTGTTCCGGAAATAGTATTGCCGGCACATTTCCCTTTTATGGTATATCCGTATATTGATTCAATCATACATTCACCGTTGCTGCAGTTTCCTGAAATGCAGGAGAACTCAAACGAGTTCAACGGGGCTTTGTTAATCGTAGTTTTTTTTACGTCCGGCTTCCGGTAAAATCTTAGTTCATTATTCGAGACAGGTGCATCACTTAAAATCTTAGTTAAAACGTCCTTCTTTTTAAATGGCAGTGGAATGTCATTCATGAAGTTCAGTAAATCTCCGGCTTTAAGGCCGGCTTTTTCCGCCGGACTGCCTTTAAATACTTCCGTTACCATCACGGAATCGGATTCATTGGTATAATACAGGAAGCCAAATACCTGTTGTGTATATGAAGACAATGTGCAGACAAAAGTAGTAAGCAGCAGAAGCAGGTATCTCATAAGATGGTTTTTGTTCGTGTTTTCATTTCCGGTGAAAAAAAGGAATGAAATACAAACAAAAGTAAACACAATTTTTATTCCAAGTATACCCATTGGGTGGTATATTTTACTGCTAATCAAGTAGTCGGAAGACTAAATTCAGAAAATAGAGTCGCCGGTCTAAAACTTCTGAACAGATTGTTCCAGGACTTCGCCGTCGCCTCTCAGCAATAAGCGATAGGTGCCGCGGGCGATGTCGTTAAAATCAAGCGCTTCGATATGTAGTCCTCTCGACTGAATGCCCAGCGCGGTTTCCTTCACTTTTCTTCCCGTCATATCATACAATTCCACCTTGACGGATGCCGGCTGAAAGAGATTGTATTGCAGAAAAACCTTGTCGATGAAAGGATTCGGATAAGCACTCAGCATCACGATATTCTTCGGGTTGTTATAAATGCTTGTAGGCACGCTTGTTCTGGGCTGAAACGGTGCATAAAACTGCTTGGTGCCTGTAAACGGCGACTCGGTGGCGGCCTTCTTCAGCCATCTGGTGGACGGCAGTGTGTAGAACCCCGTTTCATAGCGGGTGGTAGTATCCACCTTGTCGATTCTGCTGATAGAATAAAAATTGCCCTGCGCCTGCGCCGGAGTAAGGTCGAGAATGCCAAATCCTTTTTTATACAGGTCGACATACTTGATGTGCGGCAGCAGCACTTTAATCAGATCATACACAGGCTCCAACGGAATGGGAGAGGACTGTGTGGTGATGCTCGTGCAGACAAACTCCACACCTACGGAACCGGCTCCGGTATTGGCATTGTAAGTCGTGGTATTGTATGGCAAATCCATCGCCCAGGCTGTGTGGATATCACCTGTCAGCACAATCACATTCTGTATGTTGTTATTCAGAATAATATCGTACAGTTTTTTGCGGTCGGCCGTATAGCCATCCCACTGATCTTTATTCAGGGTAATGCCGAATGGTGTAAGTTGTCCCATCATCACCTGCTGTCCCAGTATTTTCCAGGTGGCTGTAGAATTAATCATTTCATTCTTCAGCCATTCCAGCTGCTCATCACCGATAATATGTTTGGAGGTGTCGTTGAAGTTGTTGTTCTGCTCTGTGCGGGCATACAGGCGCGTATCCAGCATGAAGATATCCGCCAGATTTCCGTAGCTGATTTTACGGAAAATTTTGTTGGGATTGCCCGCCTCCGGCAGTCGCATCGGCATCCATTCGTCATAGGCCTGCTGTCCCGCTGCTTTCCTCACCGACCACGGACCTTCTGAATTTGGAGAGTGATTGCCTGCTCCGTCTCTGTAGGAATTATTGGCGGTTTCATGGTCATCCCAGGTGGTAATGAACGGAAACTGTTGGTGCAATCGCATCAGCATGGTATCCAGTTTGATGGTGGAATGCCTTAACCGGTAATCCGCCAGTTGTATGATTTCATGGTCGGGTAATTGCTGACGCATAGTGCCCACTACGCCGTCTTTGTATTCATAAATATAATCGCCGAGATGCAGCACCGCGTCGATATCATTGCGTTTCCAGATAGCATCATAGGCATTGTAATATCCCGCAGGATAATCCGCGCAGGAAACGAAAGCAAAGCGCAGCTGACTACGGCCGCCTGCAGGTGTGGTTTTAGTGCGTCCCGTGAGTGAGTTGCGCCCGGCGACAGCGAATTCATAAAAGTACCAGGTGTCCGGCTGCAGACCGGTGACATCTATTTTCACTGTGTAATCAATGCTGCTGTCGGTGGTGAATGTGCCGCTTTTTACGATGTTGGAAAAGGCTGTGTCGGTGGCCATCTGCCAGGTGCCGTTCACATCGCCCGGAATATCCGGCGTGACACGTGTCCATATTATCACCGCGTTCGGCGTAGGATCGCCGGAAGCCACCCCGTGGTAGAATGGCGCCAGTGATGCATCCAGCGCCGACCGGTTGGTATAGTCGTTCGGTTGCGCTTGTACGATAATGGCTGTTACGCAGGATAGCAGCAACACAAGTAAACTTTTTTTCATTGGGTATTTGTTTGTGAATGAGGGTATTGTATAGCTAATATAAATAAAAAAGCCGGAAGAATAGCAGGATTCTTCCGGTACTTTATACTGGCTGTTTTCGTTAAAGGTAATTGCTCCGCAGCAGACTAAGAAGCTCTCAGTCTGCCCGGCAGTTTTCGGGTAATGCCCATCTGATGCAGCATCACCTTGAAGAAGGCCCACAGCGGATGTTCATTCGGATTGGGTGCTTCTCCCTTGCCCATGCGTTTCAGTTGCGCCGTATACCAGGAGACTTCCATGATGCCCATTTTGTCTACCATCGGGATGCCTGTTTTGATGGGTTTTACGGGATGCTGTGGAATTTTTCCGCTGAGCAGCTTATTCGGAACATCCGGCTCAATAGCGAGTGCGCGGGCAATGCCTACAAAGTCGACAGCGCCCGAAGAGATAGCCTGTGCCATGCCTTCAGCAGTGCGGAATCCTCCGGTGACGGCCAGCGGAACAGTGCACACCTGACGGGCTTTTTCCGCGAAGTCCATGAAATAGGCTTCCCGCTGCCGCGTACTTTCTTTCATTTTAATACCTGTCATGGCAGGCGCTTCATAAGTGCCACCGGAAATTTCTATCAGATCCATGCCTGCATCTGCCAGTGCGCGGATAGTGTCCAGCGATTCTTCTTCTGTGAAGCCGCCGCGCTGAAAATCCGCGGAGTTTAATTTGATGCTGATGGGAAATTCAGGACCCACTTGCGCACGCATGGATTGATAAACTTCCAGTACAAACCGGCGTCTGTTTTCCGGACTGCAGCCCCAACGGTCGGTGCGGATGTTGTGATGCGGCGACAGAAACTGACTGACCAG
>ENA-UPTA01000670-UPTA01000670.1-activated-sludge-metagenome-genome-assembly--contig:-NODE-670-length-40003-cov-40.950335_pt1 | contig 40003 bp, 41 predicted proteins | sample MGYA00238184_ERZ773361 | MGnify/ENA primary metagenome ERZ773361 (study PRJEB29100, sample SAMN05720205) | activated sludge metagenome | isolation source: anaerobic digester from wastewater... | reverse complement strand
CGGGCTCGAGGTTCTAACCTATTGATTGCAAGGAGGCTTACAGTGAAAGGTTTCAGACGACTGGGTCCGATTCTCGTTCTATTGATGCTGATGGCCGCCGTCCCCGCGTCGGCGATCGTTTCAAGGATAACGCTGGACAAGGCGATCCATCCTCTTACCGAGGAATACATCCTCGCCGCCATATCGGAGGCCAATTCGAAGAAGACGGACCTGATCCTGCTGATCATCGACACCCCGGGAGGCTACGTCAAGAACGTGGAGGCCATCCAGCGGGCAATAATCGAATCGAAAATCCCCGTCGCCGCGTTCGTCTCCCCTTCCGGGGCGAGAGCCGCTTCGGGCGGGGCGCTGGTGGCGGTGGCTTGCGACTTCATCGCCATGGCTCCGGGAACGACGATCGGCTCCGCGCACCCGGTCTCCGGCCTTCCCATCCCGTTGAACCCCGCGAACCCCACGGAGCCGGGCCAGGAGAAGAAGAACACGAAGAACGACGACGTGATGATGGAAAAAGTGATAAACGACCTGACCGCGCACCTCAGGTCCATCGCCACCATCCGCGAAAGGAACGTCGAGCCGATCGAGAAGATGGTCAGGGAGAGCATCTCGCTCACCGAGAGGGAGGCCCTCGACCAGAAGGTTATAGAGCTTGTCATAGGGAGCGAGGGCGACCTGCTGGCCATGCTCTCGGGCAAACGGCTGAAGCGGTTCGACGGGACCTTCACCGACCTGCCCGCGAAGCTCGAGGGAGTCGAGACCGCCAAGATGACTTTCAGGCAGAAGGTGCTTTCGGGGATCGCGAGCCCCGAAGTGGCGTTCCTTCTCCTCCTGACAGGCATCCTGGGACTTTTCATCGAGTTCAAGAGCCCCGGCCTCATCTTCCCCGGGATAATCGGCGGCATCGCCATCCTGCTCTACCTCCTGAGCCTGCCGATACTGCCCGTCAACGCGGTCGGCATACTCCTCATCATCCTTGCGGTAGTATTTTTCATTTTGGAGATAAAAGTGGTATCCTATGGTATGCTGGGCATAGGAGGGACGATATCCTTGATCATCGGCGCCTTGATGCTTTACAGGGGCAACCCGCTTACCGGAGAAGGGCTGAAGTTCTCATTCATCCTTCCCGTCGCGCTCGCCTTCGCGGCGATCCTCGGGATTCTTGTCTATCTGGCGATCAAAGCCTTCAAGAACCCCGTAATGGCGGGGCCTGAGGACATGATAGGACGCACGGCCGTCGTCCACGAGACGATAAACCCTACCGGGACGGGAAAGGTGTTCGTCTTCGGGGAATACTGGACAGCCGAATCGAACGAGATTATCGAGAAGGGCGCAACCGTTAAGATAACAGCCGTTCAGGGCATGGTCCTGAAGGTCGAACCGGTAAAATAAGGAGGAACCTATGAAAACGATCCTTGGGATGAGTTTTCCTGTAGTCGTGGTGGCCGCGATCTTCTTCTTCTCGTGGCTTTTCTCCTGCATCAACATTCTCAAGGAATACGAGCGCGGCGTGATCTTCCGCCTCGGAAGGGTCCTTCCCCAGCCGAAGGGTCCGGGCCTCATCTTCGTCTTCAAGCCGTTCGACTCCATAACCAGGGTAGCTTTGAGGACGATCGTCCTGGACGTTCCTCCGCAGGACATCATCACCAAGGACAACGTTTCGGTGAAAGTGAACGCCGTCGTCTATTTTAGGGTATTCAACCCGCTGAACGCCATACTGCAGGTCGAGAACTACATCTACGCCACGAGCCAGCTTTCCCAGACGACGCTGAGGTCGATCCTCGGGCAGGTCGAACTGGACGACCTCCTTTCGGAAAGGGAGAAACTGAACAAGGAGCTTCAGACGGTCCTGGACCAACACACCGATCCGTGGGGCATCAAGGTGGCACTGGTAGAGATCAAGCAGGTCGACCTGCCGCAGGACATGCAGAGGGCGATGGCTCTCCAGGCCGAGGCCGAGAGGGAGAAGAGGGCGAAGATCATCCACGCCGACGGAGAATTCCAGGCGTCCAAGCAGCTTTCGGAGGCGGCCGCGATCCTGGCGCAGAACCCGACCACGATGCAGCTCAGGTACCTCCAGACGCTGACCGAGATCTCGACCGAGAACCACAGCACGGTCATCTTCCCGATACCGATCGAGTTCCTCACCAACCTTATAAAAAAGTGAGGAAGGATGAAGAAAAGCACCCAGTCAGTCCTGCCAAAGATCGAGCTCGCCCTTCACAAAGACCTCATCAGGACCTTCAGGTCTTTTGAACTGCAGACCGTCGTCGAGGAGATCTTCTCCTCCCTGCAGAGGCACTTCCTGATCGATTTCGGGACGCTGATACTCCTCTCCCAGAGGGGTCAGTTCGTGGAGCGGGTCTTCAGGCTCGGCATACCCGGGGAGCGCCACCAGGCGGAACGCTTCGGCATGACCAAGCTGGACATAGAGAAGCTCGTCAGGGACATGATCCCGAGATACCACACTTTCACCGGCGCCGATCAGGAAAAACCCGCGCCTCTCGTGGAAGGCCAGCCGATCGCCGTCCTTGCGTGCTTCCCTCTTCAACTCATCTACGACTACGAAGCGGTGATGCTCCTGGCGGTGAGCCAGAAGAACAGGGAGAAGCTGGTCCTGGACCACGACGGCTTCCTTTTCCTGACAAATTTCATTACCGACATCTCCTTCGCGGTCAAGAACGCCCTCGCGGTGAAGAGGCTCAACGACCTCATAACCAAGGACGACCTCACGATGAGCTTCAACAGGAGGTTCTTCGAGGACTACCTCGCCGAGGAGATCGACAGGGCGAGAAGGTACAACAGCCCTCTCTCGCTCATCTTCCTCGACCTCGACGGCCTGAGGGAGGTCAACAGCAAGTACGGGCACGCCATGGGATCGAGGACCCTGCAGGAAGCGGCGGCCAGGATAATGAACGCTGTGAGGTCCATCGACAAGGTGATCCGCTACGGGGGAGACGAGTTCTGCATAGTCCTTCCGGAGACCGACGCCAAGGGCGCCACCGAGGTGGCCGAGAGGGTGAGGCAGAAAGTGGCGGGAACTCCATTCCTTCTCGAGGAGTCGGGCGGCATCGAGATGACCGCCTCTTTCGGGGTTGCGAGCTACCCGCTCCACGCCATCACCAAGGAAGAGCTGGTGAAGAAGGCCGACGACGCGATGTTCAGGATCAAGGCACAGTCGAAGAACGATATCCAGGTGGCCGCGCCGATCAACAGGCAGAGATGACCGACGGCCTGATACTCGAAGGGAACATATCCGATATAAACCTCGCCACGTTCCTGATGTCCCTTTACAAGGACAAGGAAACCGGCATCCTCGTCATCGACAACGGGACCTACCCGAAGGCTCTCTACATCAAGGAGGGCAACGTGGTATTCGCCACATCCAAGTGCCCCGACGACAGGCTGGGAGAATCCCTGCTGAGGAGCGGGAAGATAACCATCCGGGATTTCCTTCAGACCTCCAAGCAGATCAGGCCAGGGAAAAGGATGGGCGAGATCCTGGTCGACGGAGGGATACTCACGCCCGAAGAGATGGTGCAGGGCGTGATCAACCAGCTCAACGAGATCATCGATTCCATCTTCGCCCACGCGACGGGTCATTACAGGCTGGAGCTGGACGATTTTTCAACGGAAGACCTCATCACACTTTCGATCGAGATGCCCACGCTGCTCCATAACGGCATGAAGAAGGTGAAAAGCTGGAGGATGTGCCACTCGGTCGTCGGAGGACCGGAACAGCGGCTCAGGAGATCGGACGAGCTGCCCGCCTTTTTCTCGACGCTGGACCTCGCTCCCGACGAGGAGCACCTCCTTTCGCTGACCGTGGGCGGGATGCCCGTCTCCTCGCTTCTCGAAGCAAGCTACCTGCCTCAGTTCGACACCTACAACCTTCTATGGATCTTCATCACTCTCGGGCTCGTCAAGAAGGAAGGGGCCACCGGAAAGGCGGCGGAAGAGGTCAAGGCCGTCAATTTCGAAGAACAGATCGAGGATTACAACGAAGTCTATTTTCACTATTTCACCAAGCTCGGGGGCGCGGCGGAGGAGACTTTCAGGAACGCCTACGACCTTCTTTCCGCCAGCTTCCCCGCGCTGCTGGAAAGGCAGGAGGGGTTCTACGGCTACGGCAGGCTAGATCCCGACGAGATACTGATGTGCCTCCGCAACATGCCTGATGCAGAGAAAAGCTCCGCGATCTCGGAATTCCTCCAGGAACTTCTTTACGGGGTCGCGTTCTTCGCCAACATGAAGCTGGAAAAGGCGCAGATAGACGAGATCAACGAATATGTCAGGAACCGTTCCTCGCTCAGCGCGGGCGCCAGGGGGGCATGACAGATGACTAAAGGCCCGACCGTGTCCAACATCGCCTGGATCGCCGCGATCGTCCTCGTGCTGACCTTCCTGATCGTCGTCGTGGCATGGATGTCCTCCGGCAAGCTCAAGGTCGAGGATCAGGATGCCCCGAAAGAAAGCGCCGTCGGGGAACAGAAAGCGGAGCCGAAGACATTCATCCCCGAAACGGGAGAGAGAAGCGTTCCTCAAAGCCCGAAGGAGGAACTATCAGAACCGGCTGTACAGGTTACCGACCTCACACCCGAGACGGTGCCGGCACCTGAGCCGGAAAACCCGGCTGAAACCGCCCCCGCCCCTCCCCCCTTAAAAGCCGGGGCGGAAGAGAAAAAAGAACAGCCACAACCGGTCGCCGCAGGGGAATCCCGGAACACCTACGCCCTCCAGCTGGGAGCTTTTTCCTCGATCGAGAACGCCAGGGCTTTCGAGAAAAGGCTTGCGGGAAAAGGCTACAGCACGACGCTCAAACAGAAAGGCGATCTTACGGCAGTCCTGATAACAGGGATAAAGAGCGCCGAAGAAGCCCGGAAGCTTAAAGAAAAACTCGAAAAAGAAAACATCCGCTCATCGGTCGTAACCAACCCGTAGGAGCCGCCATGGCGAAGAGGGAAAAAAAGCAGTCCTTCGAAGACAAGCTGAGGGAACTCGAGGAGATAGCGAGGAAACTGGACGACCCTTCCTTTTCGCTCGAATCGAGCCTCGAGCTTTTCGAACAGGGGGTCAGGCTGGGGAAGGAACTGCGGGTGGAACTGGAGGCCGCCAAGCTGAAAGTCCGCAAGCTCATGGAGGACGGCAGCCTGCAGCCTTTCGATCCCCCCCCCCGGCAGGAAAGCCGGTCCGGCGAAGACTCCGACTGAAAGGAAGGCCGGGGCCAGTCGAGCTTCCCGGTCCATGGCGATGAGCCCAGAAGCCCCGAGTGAAGGAGAAGCAATTTGACGCCGTCGGTTTTCAAAAGATTCAGGCCTCTCATCGAGAAAAGGCTCGAAAGCTTCTTCCCCGCCGAAGGGATCACGGAACTGGACAGGGCAATGAAATACAGCCTCTGCGCGGGAGGAAAACGGCTGAGGCCGATCCTCGCGCTCTGCGGCTACAGGGCGGCGGGAGGAGGAGAGATAGAGGAAGTTCTCACCGCTTCCTGCGCTCTCGAGATGTTCCATACATACAGCCTCATCCACGACGACCTTCCGGCCATGGACAACGACGACCTGCGGAGGGGCGTTCCGACGAACCACAAGGTTTTCGGCGAAGGCTTGGCCATACTGGCCGGTGACGCTCTCCAGACCATGGGCGCCCACATTTTGGCTCTCCATCCCGAAGGAAGCAGGTTCCGCTCCAGAAGGCTCAAGGCGTCCAGGATAGTCCTGGAAGCCCTCGGCAACAGGGGGATGGCGCAGGGACAGGCGATAGACATCTCGGCGAAGGCCGATTCCTTCGGAGAGGCATCCCTTCTCGAAATGCACAGGATGAAGACCGGATGCCTGCTTGAAGCATCCCTGCTCGCAGGAGCGGCCTGGGCGGGAGCCGCTTCCGAAATGATGAAGATCCTCAGGGATTATTCAACCCCGCTGGGCATCGCCTTCCAGCTTTCGGACGATATCCTCGACGAGGTCTCCAGCTCTGAGAAGCTCGGCAAGACAGCCGGCAAGGACAGGAGGGACAACAAGGTCACCCTTGCCACGCTGTGGGGCCTCGAAAAAGCCGGAAAGAAACTGGAGGATTACCTATCCGAATCGCTGAGAGCACTCGCCCCCCTCGGAGAGGAGGCTCAGGACCTCAGGGACATCGCCAGGTTCGTGGTGCAGAGGGAATCCTGAAATTGAACCCCGGAAAAGAAAGGGCCGATGTCATCCTCGTAAGGTCCGGGCTCGCGGAGACCAGGCAGAAAGCCCAGGCGCTGATCCTTTCGGGCCAGGTCTATTTCGGTGAAAAAAGGGTCGACAAATCCGGGGATTTCCTGCCTCAGGACGCCGTGCTCATGGTAAGGGCCAACCCGTGCCCTTTCGTCAGCAGGGGCGGCCTCAAGCTCGAGGGCGCGCTGAAGGCTCTCCGGATCGAAGTTGCCGGCCTTTCATGCATGGACGTCGGAGCCTCCACCGGCGGCTTCACGGATTGCCTTCTGAGGAACGGAGCCGCAAGGGTGATAGCGATAGACGTCGGCCACAACCAGCTCCATTTCAGGCTCAGGCAGGACTCCAGGGTGCACTGCATCGAGGGGTACAACGTCAGGTTCCTCAAGTGCGGAGACCTGCCGTACATTCCCGAGCTGGCGGTCGCGGACGTGTCGTTCATATCTCTCAGAATAATATTGAGGGCATTGAAGGAAGCCCTGCCGGGCATCAAGGTCCTTGCGCTAGTAAAACCTCAGTTCGAAGCCGGAAAGGGCAAGGTCGGTAAGGGCGGCGTGGTGCGCGACGAGTCAGTAAAAGCGGAGGCCGTCATGTCCGTGAAGCGGGAAGCCGAAACTCTCGGTTTCGAAGTGACCGGAGAAGCGACGAGCCCCATAAAAGGCCCGAAAGGTAACGAGGAGTTCTTCCTTTACCTTGAATGATCCGGGCCTGTGCGGGTAAGATTGGAGTTGCCATGAGGATAGGTATAATCGTAAAACCGAAACACGAGAACGCACTTCCGGCCCTTAAAGAGCTTGTTTCTTTTCTTAAAAGCGAAAAAGTGGATTTTCGCGTCGATCCGAGCAGCGCCGAGCTCCTTGGAGCGAAGGTCCCCGTTGCCGAAAGAGCAACCCTGCCGAAAAAATCCGACCTGATCATCGTCCTCGGCGGGGACGGGACACTGCTCGCGGCGGCACGCCACATCCCTCCGAGGAAGATACCCATTCTCGGCATCAACCTCGGGCGGGTCGGATTTCTTACCGAGATCCCTGCGAACGAGATGGTGCCCGCCCTGAAGCTTTTCCTCGCCGGCAAAGCCAGCATCCAGGAAAGGATGATGCTCGAAGCATCCGTCTTCAGGAAGGGGAAACGGCTTGCGAAATACAGGTGCCTCAACGACGCCGTCATCACAAAGGGAGCCCTCGCGAGGATCGTTCCCATGAAGGTCGCCACCAACAGCGGCCTCGTCGCCGACGTGTTCGCCGACGGGCTGATCCTGTCGACGCCGACAGGTTCGACCGCCTACAACCTGGCCGCGGGCGGCCCCATCGTGATGCCCGGGCTCAACGCGCTTATAATGACGCCCCTCTGCCCTCAGACTTTGTCGCTCAGGCCCACTGTTCTGCCTGCTGAAGAGACGGTGGAGATAACGATAGTGGGTAACCCCGAAGAGGTCTTTCTTACATCCGACGGCCAGATGGGCTCGCCCCTTATGCCCATGGACAAGGTTGTGGTCAGAAGGTCGTCCGATTCCATTTCCCTGGTTATGAACCCCAGGATGGACTACTTCTCCCTTCTCCGGGACAAGCTCGGCTGGGCAGGGGGATGATGGAGCAGATCAGCAGCCTCCGATGACCCTCTTCTGAGTTTTTTTAACCCCGCCCTGCGGTTTGTTGTTTTCTATGATCACAGGTATGAGTTGCTTCGCCTTGGTCCTGAACCTCTTTATGTACTCCTCTTCGTTGGTCGCGGGAGTCCCGGCGGATGAGAACTCAAGGACCTGCCGCGAGAATTCGCTGACTCCACCCTTCAATATGGCGATCCTTTTGAAGCCCAGTTCAGTCGCGACAACGGCCATCTTCCTTTCCGTCATTTCGTCATCCGCGATGAAGACCGTCGTCCTGTGCTTGATGTTGAGCAGTTTTACCGGTTCCTTCTCGAATAGGTTCTCGAGGGTGAAGAGGGTCGATTTGGGAAAACTCATCTTCCTGTAAGTTTCTTCGTCCCTGAAATCGAAGATCTGGAACTTGTCGCACTCCTCCATCCTCATTATGCAGAGCGCAAACTGGTCAGGCGAGATCTCCTTTAGCTTGTAATTCTCCACAAAAGCCTTGTCCTCGATATTCTTAAGGAGGTCGTTCCTTTTGTCCGTGAAAGCGAGCGATAAGACAACGAGGACGACGGCTCCGGCTGCCAGCGCCGCCCTGTAAGGATCGATCCTGAAAGGCTCTCGTTCAAGCCCGTTAACCTTTCTTTCGATGACCGATACGGCCAAGAAAGCGAAGATCGCGATCAGGGTCATCAGGAAAGCGAACATCGTCTCCGGGATGTTGAAAGTCTCGAATATCCTGGGGTTCCCCAGGTTCTTTGCCTTGTAGAGCCCTTCAAAGAGCGGATAGCCTTCCGCGAAGACAAGCACCCCTATAAAAGAACCCCCTATGAATATCATCGCGTCGAGTTTTCCGATGGCGGCCGCGCAAACGCTCGTTCCCGGACAGAACCCGCCGAGCACGAAACCCAGGCCCATTATGAGCCCTCCGATTATCGCGGACCAAAGGAAGGTCGGATTGATATAGACAAGGTTTATGTCCAGGAGGCCGAAATGCTTAAGCCCCATCACCCCGGTCATCGCCACTACTCCGGCTGTGAAGAACACCCTGAGGACCGTGAAGTCGTAGCCGTAGAAGAGGCCGACAAGTTTTTTCGAAGTCGAGAACCCGGCCTGTTCCAGGATCATTCCGAAGAGTATCCCTATCACGAAAGCCATTATAAAATTGAGGTTGCTGCTGATAATGTCGGGAACCAGGGGGCCCATCGGCATCTCCTCGCTATAACCAGAGTTTCCTGAAAAACCAGGCGAACGCGTAGGCTCCCGCAAATATCGAGGCCATGGTCAGGATCCCGCCCGTGGACATGACAGCCAGTCCGCTCAGGGCCGCTCCGCTCGTGCACCCCCGCCCCAGCTGAGAGCCGACGCCCCAGAGTATCCCTCCGATGATCGCCCCGTAAAGCCTCGCCCTTTTCGTGGATCCAGGCCCCTTCTCTAACTTGAAGCCGAGCCTTTCGGATATCAGCCCCGAGAGGAACGCGCCGAGCAGGACTCCCGCGACCTCAAAAACTAGCCAGTTCTTGAGCGGCGTGCCTCCGCCGTGCTCCACTGAGTATTCCTGATAGAATTTTGTCGAAGCGGTGTGAGAAGGAGCAATGGTTTGAACAGCCGTTGCGGTCACAGCCTTGACCGCTCCGCTCGCGCCGAGCCCCCTTCCGGTAATGTAGATCGTAGCTGTCAGGAGAAGGCCGAGCAGAACTCCTGCCAGGTATGGGTTCATGTAAGGTCTTGGACCAGCCGGGATCTTTTCTGCGTTCATGGTTTTTCACCATCCTTTTCCACTACTTCTTCCTCTTCCAGCTCTTCGTAGCCGGTCAGCATCGCCTTCAGATTCGAAGTGACAGTGGTCCCCGTCGTTATCAGGTAAAGGTGGCCGACGAGAAAGGTTACAAGGAGGATCGCCCCCGCAGTGTGCACGATCGCTACGGGTTTCAACGATCCTATGTTTATCGCGTCGATCGCGTTCCTGGAGGGATAACGGTAGAACAGGTAAACAAGGCCCGAGAGGATGGTTGCGGGGATCAGGACGATCTTCAGGAAGAAGTAGGTCAGCCTCTGAAGGGGGTTCAGCTTGCTCAGCAGGGTCTTCTTCGTCGGATGCGGAGCGTTCCTGAAAATGCCGAAAAGGTAAAAATCGAGCTGGGCCATGATGTTTTTAAATGTGGGCAGGTACTGCCTGTACTCACCGGTCGTCAGATGCCAGAATATCGCGAAGATCACTAAGCCTATCAGCATGTAGGCCGTGATGTTATGGTATCTGACCGCGTTCTCGAAGCCCAGGAAGGAATAAGCGCCGTGGATCTCGAACCCGGTGAAGGCGAGGAACATTATGAATGCGGCCTGCATCCAATGCCAGAACCTTTCGAATCCCTTGTAGACAAGCACCTGTTTATTCGCCATCCGAAGCTTCCTTCCTGCCGCCCTTGAGACTGACGAGGATCCTTAACGAGCCGTGGCCGGCAATTCCAAGAATGGTGAGGATCAGGAGCCACTTGCCCCCGATGTCCACGAGAGGCGAACGGTCCCTTCCGGGAAGGTAGAAGTCGGTCAGCCCCGCCAGCCTGGAATCACTCCTGCTGTGGCATTCTTCGCATCTCGCGCTCTCTTCCTTGGCGGAGACCATGTGGTTTACGGGCCAGTACATCTTGGTTTCTATGAAGGAAACCTGGCCGCTGAAGGGAAGCCCAGCCTCTTTCATTCCCACAGCTGACGCGGTCTTCCAGTCAAAATCCTTCCAGAAGGCTCCCTCCCCTTTTTCAGGGGCGTAAAGCTTCGGGTATATTATGGTCCTGTTCACGGGATCGAACGGTTGGACAGCAGTGTGGATCTTCGTCGGGATAACCTGCGAATCCTCGTCCGAGTAAGAGCCGAAAAGTTGATTGAGTACGACTGGCTTGGATGGGTCAACGACCTTGTCCCCGGCCAGGTAGTGGGAGGCCGTTCCGTTGAACCAGATGTAATCGGGCTTGAGGTTCTTCTTCCAGACGAAGGAACCTTTAATCGACATGTACTTGTGGTTGCCCATCTCGTCTTCTTCGACGTACGGCTCGCCGTTCTTCAGCTTGCCGGCTGTGGACCAGTCCCAGTGAACCTTGGTCGCGTTCTCCTTGGCGTACACCGGGATGTGGCAGGCCTGGCAGGAAACCTTTATGGTGTGCTCGTTGAGGATGTCCTTCTCGTGGGGGGTCCCCGTGTGACAGTCCTCGCACGAGATGCGCTTCAGGTTCATCGAAGAAAGCGAGTAAAGCTTGCCGGCTATGTTATGCCTCTCGGTCCTGTGGCAGTCCACGCACTGCATGTTGACCGAATCCACGCCCATGTGGATGTCCAGCGCCCTGTCGGGCTCAAACATCGCAGTCTCCAAGTCGCCGTGCTTGACGTTGTTGCCACCGCCTCCCAGGAAGTGGCATACGCCGCAGTTGGTCCTTTTGGGCCTTCCGACGCTCTTAGCTATGTTATTAAGGTCGAGGGTCTCTAGGGGAGCTCCCGCTCTTTCGGGCGCCTTGGCGTAGGTTTCCGTGTTGTCGTGGCAAACGAGGCAGTCAATGTTGGCCGAGTCCGTGAAGCCGCGTCCCTGGCTGTCGATCCCGTATCCTATGTGGCACTTTCCGCATGACTGCTCGTTTCCCTTCCCGGAGATGCAGAAGTTGTTGATCGCGTTCTTCTTGCCAAGGTAAACTATGCCGCGCCCCGGGATGTATTCCTCCCTCTCCCAGTTCCAGTGGCTGGACTTCATGACTTCCTGGGCGGTAAGGTTATGGCAGTTCTCGCATTCCCTGGTCACTTCGCTTGGGGAGGAGAACGTCCTGTTCAATTCTTCGAACTTGGAGTGATCGACCTTGGGCGGGTGTTTCCTGGAATACCTTTCCTTCAGTTCCATCAGAAGGGGCTTGTCCATGTCCCTGGGAGCGACGAGAGAAACGGAAACAGCCGCAAGAAGCACCGCAAATCCGAAAACGATGAAAGTCCTGATCATCTTCTCCGCTCCTCAATGAAGGTCTTGAAGACCTCCATTCTCCCGGTTCCTCCAATCGCTGGAGGCGCCCTTCCGAACCGCTAAGAAATACTTTCCTGCATTTCCGGGCGACGCCCTCCCTTCGCTGCATCCGGAGGGCAGGCTTGAAACCGTCATTATAACCCACCGGATACGGCATTAGAAGCAGGTTTTTCTAAAACCTCCAGTTGATGCCGAAACCAATGGAATCTTCCGAAAGACTCGAATGAAGGTTGACCGCCCCGAATGCCGAGGTTTCGCTGATATCTTTTTCGAACGCGTGCATGTATTCCAGGTTGAGCGATACTCCCCTGCCCAGGTCCCACCCTGCGCCCAGGGTCAGGTGTTTCTCTACGACCGCCGGGAAACCTATTGTCCTAAGGTATTCGTACCCGAAAGTGGGGGTCGCTTTGCCCTGGATGTAAGACACTCCCATGGGATTGAACCCGTCGTGTTCGCGGACCGGGCTTTTTCCGTAGTTGAATCCGCCTCTGATGGCCACAGTGGGGACGGGCTTGTACTGGAGCCCCAGAGCTGCAACCCATTGGTCGCGCCAGTCGAAATCCTTGTATCCGTCTGCATTCGCCCAGTTGTACCAGCGCGCGTCGACTTCGACGAAGAATTTTTCGCCGGGGATGACCGCGCAGCCCAAGGACACGGTGGTCGGGGATTCGAGTTTCAGGTCGTCAAGCGTGGTGCTACCCATGAACGCGTCGAAATTCGCCACCCGCCCGTGAGTAACCTTCTCCGGCGTAGTGTAGGTCGCCCCGAACTGGACGATGCCGCGCCTGTAGAGGGCTCCAAGTTGAAGGCCCACGGTGTAGTCGTGAGTGCCTCCGGACCCCAGGTCGAGGTTGCCGTATATGATGTGCAATGATCCGCCCACGGAAAAATGATCGTTGAACTTGTAAGCCAGGTTCGGGGAGAACCTCATGATCTCGAGACGGGTATAAACATCGCCTTCGAAGCCGTTAGCAGGATTCCCGTCCAGGTCCCATCCCTTGTTCCTGTAATCGACTCCCAGCCCGGAGACACCGTAGGCGGCAAGGCCGAACCTCCATTTATCGCTCAGCGGAGAGGTCAGCGCCATCGCGGGAATGACAAATGACTTGTGCCGGCTTTCTCCCGAATATTTGATGACCCCCGATGGGGTCATCATGGTCACCTCCGCCTTGACGGTCGGGGAGAAAACGGTGCCGGCGAATACGAACTCCGTCCCGGTCTGGCATGGTTCCAAGCAGATAGCGGCAGGATTGGAAAAAACCGCGCTTATTGCGTCCTGCGGGTAAGCGACGCCCACTCCGCCCATGGACCTTGAAATCGGGCCTACGTTGATCAGGTTGTCCCCGTTCGTGGCGAACGCGGGAAACGCCATGATGGACAGGATTACGAGCATCGTCTTGAAAAGCGGACCGGTTTTGTTGAGCATTTCAGCACCCTCCTCGAAATGCCGATAACTCTCAAAAGTTCCGATTTATTCCAGCAGTCAACGCCCTGTATAAAAAAAGCGCCGGCTTTTAGGCCGGCGTACAAGACATGTTTTTCAGATCAGCCTTTTTCCCTGTAGGAACCGTCTCTGGTATCGACGACGATCTTGTCCCCAACATTAAGGTGAAAGGGGACGATCACGGTCGCTCCGGTATTGCACTTTGCGGGCTTCCCGCCGCTGACGGTATCGCCCTTGAAACCGGGGTCTGTCTCCACAATTTCTAGTGTCACGAAATTCGGCAATTCTACCCCTATTGCCTCATCCCCGTGAAAAAGGAGAGATGCTTCGGTATGTTCCACAAGGTAGTCGGCAGCCTCTCCGATGGTATCGTCGGGTATGGCTACCTGTTCGTAGTTCTCCTGGTCCATGAAATGGTACCCGTCCGCGTCCTTGTATAGGAACTGCATCTTCCTTTCCTGCGTGTCCGCGGTCTCGACCTTGTCGCCCGCCTTGTAGGTTTTCTCTAGCATCTGGCCGGTCCTGAGATTCCTGACCTTGGCCCTGGTGAAAGCCGAACCTTTCCCCGGCTTCACATGATCGGCATCGATGACTTCGTAAGCATCCGCGTCGATGAGCAGCTTGATGCCTTTTCTGACCTGGTTGCTGGTGATCACTCCCATAAAAACCTCCGATTCAAGACAATATTTTAAGAAATTCCGGCGCGAGCCTCTTAACTTCGTATACCGAACGTCCGGTAGGTTCGCTCGTCTCGGTGACGAAAAGGACGAAGATCTCCCTCGAAAGCTTCACGAGGCAGATGTTCTCGCGGTCGGTGCGGATGATCACTTCTTCGTACCCCCCTATCTGGGAGTCCTCCCTCAGCCTGTCCAGATGGCGGAGGACGGTGTTCAGCTCGGCGCTCAATATCTCGTGGGAAAAAGCGCTGTTGATCTTGGACTCTATCTCGATTCCGTCCCCGCTGACGACGACGACGGCCTTGAAACCCTTTACTCTTTCTTCCAAAAGTCTGAAGAGATCTTTAAACATTTCCTTCCTCTTTGATCTTTCTAAGCCATGTCCCGAGGACCTCGATCCTTTTTCTCCTGAGGGCACTTTTCACGTCGTGTCCGATCACGTCGCCCTCGGGAGTCAATCCGAGGATCTGGTCCTTGAGGGTTTCTATCCTCAGCCGGATGTCCTTTCTTTCCGGTTCCTTGAGAAGTATGTGCTGGTAAACTTCCACCGCCTTTTCGGGGTAGCCCTGTTTCTCGTACAGCTCCGCGATGGTCATGGTGCTGAGGCCGGACTCGCGCTCCCCTTCTTCGGATTTTTCTTCTTCGGGCCCCAGTGTCTGCCTCTCGGCGAACTCCGGTTCTTCTAGCTCTTCTGCGGGGGCCTGCTCTCCGGCGAGCGGAGAGGGTTCCTCTTCGAAGCCGGAGGGCTGTTCTTCCGTAACTTCTTCCTCGGCCTCACCGGGAGCCGGCTCGTGGCTTTCCGCGAGAAGGGAATCGAGAGTGTCGCTGCCAATCTCGTCTCTCTCCGCCTCCTGTGGTTCCGCCGCATCTGGCTCTTCGACAGCTTCAGCTTCCATGTCGGCATCCACGGACATCAGGGGTTCTTCGACCATCTCGGGCGCCGGTGCTTCCCCGGAGTTCTCTTCGAATACGACGCTCGGGGGCTCGACAGCCGGAACGTCTTCCATGACCGGAACGGGCGTTTCTTTCTCCGTGGCAGCCGGTGAAGCCTCCGCCGGGGCGGGAACTTCGGGTTTTTCGATCTGCGCGATCTTTTCAGCCACGTCGTTTCTTCCGGGTTCGAAAAGTTCCACCACCCTGTAGAATTTCAGCGCCGCCGCATTGTCACCCAGAGAGAAGCAGATGTCCCCCGCAAGAAAGTTCGCGCTTATGTTGTCGGGAACGACCATCAGGACCTTGTCGACGTTCTGTTTGGCTTCCTTGAACTTCCCCTCGGCTATCAAGATCTGTGTAAGCAGGAGCCGCGCCTGGAAGTTGCCCGGGAATTTCTCCAGCCCTTTTTCGCAGACCTTCTTAGCGTCTTCAAGCCTTCCCAGCTTCTGATAGGACGCCGCGAGGTCAAAGAATTCCCTTGCGTAGGGATTGGCCTTTATTTTCGCTTCGAGCTCTTCCAGGGTGAAAGCCATCTCAATAGTCACCGATGGTGAAACTGAAATCGACGGGTATCACGCTCCTCAGCCCGTCGCTGTTCCTGTGGGCGTAAAACTGGAGGTGGACCGTAACCGGAACCCTCGTATCGGTACCGACCAGCCACCCGCAATTCCTTTCTATCCATTCCTCGGTTATGAGCGTGACAGCGTATGTCGTGGCGGTAGTGGAAGGCACGGCCACGGTTGTCCTGACATCGAGAGCGGGGAGAGGCTCCACGAAAACCGCCGAGGGATCGTCGACCGAGAAATACCCCCTGCATCCTTCCAGCGTCCAGTGGTCACGGTCCAGCGTCGAGAGATTCGGGTCGGACATCACGAGCTTGAACTTGAAATATTGGACATGGCCCGAGCTGGGGGACACGTCGATTTTGGCGATCTTCGGCCTCGGCCCTTCGTAAGAGATGCCCGAAACGGTCGTCGTGTAATCGTCCTTGCCGCACCCGGTCATTAAGAAAAGGAGGGTCAGGGCAAGAGCCCCGACCCTCAATGCGATGACTGATTTTTTCATACGACTCACCTTATGATCTTGGGAGTCAGGAAGATCAGAAGTTCAGAGTTGTCTCTGTTCTTGATCCTGTTCTTGAAGAGCCATCCCAGCACCGGGATCTTCGACAGGAAAGGTAGTCCCTGCTGGGAAACGCCTTCGCTCGTGATGAATATGCCGCCGATGACAGCGGTCTGGCCGTCCCTGACCTTCAGGTTGGTCTTCGCCTCCTTCTTGAAGATCGGAGGAGGCTGGCCCGCCGTCTGGTTCTGCCAGTCGACGGCGTCGTTCGTTATGTTGACGTCCATGTTCACGTTGCCGTCGGCCGTTATGTGGGGCGTGACGTCCAGCTTGAGCGTGGCGTTGATGTAGATGACGGAGACCTTGTCCGCGGTGGCTATCGGGACGGGGATCTGGCGGCCAGATTCGATCGACGCCTTTTCGTTGTCGGCGGTCATGACCTTTGGAGCCGATATGACCCTGCCTCTTCCTGTATTCTCGAGGGCGCTCAGCCTGACATCCAGGTTGAACGTCCCTGCGATGTTGCCGAACACGAGGTCGATGTAGCCGTTGGATGCAGGAGGAGGTACATTGACGGCGAAATCTCCCCAGCCCCAGTTAGGCCATCCGCTCTGGTTGTTCGGGAAATTATTTACTGTAGTGGATGATGTCCCGCCTCCCCAGGCGATACCGAACTGCTGCCTCCACGAAACCGTCGATTCGACGATCCTTGCTTCGATAAGGACCTGCGGCGTCGCGGAATCGAGGGTGTCGACCAGTTTCAGGAGCGCGTCCTTCTTGGAAGGCACTTCCCGGATGATAAGGGTGTTCGTCCTCTTGTCCGTTATGACCTCGCCCTTCTGGGACATGAATTTCGCGAGGATGGATTTGAGGGCTTCCGCCTTCGCGTAGGACAGGCGCTTGGTCACGGTGATCGGAGGCTCTGCATTGAGCTTGTCCTCTTCGAGCTTCTGCTTGTCGGCGAACTTCCTCGAGATCTCGGCCGCAGGGGCGATCCAGATCACGTTGTTCTCGTAGATGTAATCCAGCGCCAGGTTCTTGAGGACAATGTCCATGGCCTGGTCCCAGGGAACGTTCTCAAGGTCGATGGTGACCTTTCCCTGGACGCTGGGATGAACGACGATGTTCAGCTTCGATATATCGTGGAAGAGCCTGAGGACGTCCTTTACGTCGGCATCCTTGAGGGAAAGCGACAGTGGCTGTCCCGTGTACCTGGTCTCGTCGCCGCTGATGGTCTTTTCCCTGAATGAAAGAGGAACGACCGGAGCGGTGGCGGTACCGGCTTCTGAAGCCTTGACAGAAGTGTCCTGGGCGACGAAAAGATCGTCGTAACCCTTGAATTCGCTGCTCGCCGAGGAGTGTATCGGCTTCAGTTCGACGCTCACGTTATCGAGAGCCGCCGTCTCCCTGGCTTCCACCTGCTGGCTTTCAGCCGGGGGTTCCGGGATGGCCGCAGAAGCAGTCTCGACCTGCGCTGGCTGTGCTTCGACCGCTGGGGAAGCCGCGGGAACCGTATCCTCGGCCGCGGGAACCGTCTCTTCTGCAGGGGCGGGGGCCGGCGCGGGGGAGGGTTCGATCTTCGCCGCGGAAGCGTAGTCGGCTGATGTAGTGGCCACCAGGCCGCTTTCCTGAGGCAGGACGTTCCAAGCGCTCTCTGAATTGAGGTCGAGGACGACCCTCATGACCGGGGGATCGTTCTTGAAGAGGTTAGTCCGTATCTGCTGGATCCCTCCCATCCCTTCTGTCCTCGCGGAGGCAAGAGATTTCTCGACTCCCTTTAGGTCGATGACCAGCCTTTCCGGGTTCTTCAGGGCGAACCACTTGTACTGGATCTGGCCGTCCGCCTCGATCCTGACTGAACGACCTTCGTCAAGGACCCGGATCGCGGTCAGGACCCTTGCCGGTTCTGTCCTGGCTTTTTCTGTCCTGGCGGCGGGAGCGGATGCCGTTTCGGGGACAACGTCCAGTGATGCCTTTTCAACCGGCGGCGCCGGCGCGGCCGCCTGGCTTCCGCCGGCTTCGCCGTCCCTCACCACCTTTATGAACAGGTTGTTCCCCTCGGTCGAAACTAGGCATTTCGCCAGCGCGCTCTTTTCGATCTCCAGCTGGATCAGCGGCCTTCCCTTGGCGTTGCTGATCGGCTCGAGCCTGATCGCGCTCACGATCTCGGAATCGACCTCGATCTTCGAGGGCACCTGGGAAATGTCCAAGTCCGGGATGTCCACCACGAACTTATCCGGAGGATAGTCGTAGAACGTTGCATTGAGGATCGGAGTGGTCCCCTCAAGCTGGATGATGATGTTCCCGTTCTCCGTCGACTTGTTGATTCCCTTTAGTACATTCGGGGCTGCTGGCGAATTCTCTGCAGCCATCAATCCCCAAATCCCTAGGCATAAGAAAACTACAAAAAGGATTTGTTTTCTCATTGCGCCTCCCCTTCCTGGCTTTGGCTTCTTATCTTTAAACTGACATTGCGAAACGGTTTAATGGCGGTGGGATCGTCTATCTCCTGCTGAACGATCACTTCGCCTCTTTCCCAAGAAATGTCCAGCACGACCCCGTCGGCGAATGTGTCACCCGACTTCACCTTGTAGGGCTTCAGATCGGGTCCCTGGAACCAGGCGAACTCACCGTCCCCAGATTTGACCACACCTTCGAGGATGCAGTTCTCGACCGTGAACCTGGAGATGCCCTTCGTCCCGTACTTGACCTTTACGGGCGCCCCGCCTCCCGCCGTTTTGGAGCGGATGAGAGGGGAGAAGGGATCACGCTCGGTGGAGTGGTGGTAGAGGCTTTCTCCTTCCAGGATCATATTCTCCTCTGTCATGTCGGCCGGTGCGGGGGGGGTAGCCGGAACTGCAGCGGTGTCGGGGGCCGGAGCTTGGGCCGGCGGCGCCTGCGCGAAAGCCAGGACGCTTGCAGCAATTACCGGTATTGCGAACGCGATAATCTTCTTCAGCTTCATTTCTTTGCCTCCGTTTCTTTGAAGGCGTCAGGATTCTGCGTGTATATTATCGCCTGGAATTTTGACTGTATGACAGAATCTTTGGCGGTCGAAGCTTTTATTGAAAGGTTGTCTATGTTGACCACCCTCCTGAGGTGGGCCAGCTTGTCGAAGAACTGCGCCAGCTGATGGTAACCCCCTCGAACTTCGATGTCGTAGGCCTGCTGGTTGTAAAGGTCTCCGGGCGTGATCTTCTTAGGGCTTATGGTGGTGAAGGTGAGATTGAGGTCCCTGGCGAGATTCTGGAATACCCGCAGAAGCTTGCCGGTTTCCGGATCCTCGGGAATGATCGTCTTGACGATCTCAAGCTCTTTCTTGATCTGCTCGATCTGGATGGCGAGCAGCTCAGCCTTCTTGGCCGCTTCTTTACCCTGCTGGATCTGGCTTTGGAGTTCTCCGGACTTTTTCTCAAGGGCTGTGTATTTCTTCACCTGCCCCTGGATTATGAAGAAATATCCGGCCGCCAGAATGGCCGCACCTAGCACGATGGCGATAATGTATTGCGCCGCCTTTGGGAGTTTAGCCAACTGTTCCATCTCTCCCTCCTAACCTCTGTCCGATCCCATGGTTAAATACCAGAGTCCTGTTTCTTCGCCGGAGCCGCCGCCTTCTTGGGCGCCGCGGGCTTTTTCTGCGCCGCCGCGGCCGCTTCCGCTTCGGCTTTCGCCTGCGGTCCGCCCGGAATGAAGCTGAACGTCATGGTGAAGTTGTAGACATCCCCTAGAGCGGAATCCTGCTTGATGTTGCCCATGCCTTTCGCCGCGTCCACGAAATCGGGAACGGCGACGGCGTTGTCATAGAAGGTCGAGACGGTTTTCAGGCCCCTGGCCTTGCCCTCGACCTTTATTCCTTCCTTCGGGTTGGTGAGGCTCGTGTACCAGACTCCTTCCGGGAGGATCTCGACCAGCTTGTTCATCAGAAGCACCGGGTGGGGCTGCCTCTTCTTGAGTTCTGTGATCTTGTCCAGCTTCGCCTGGTATTCGACCTTCTTCTTGTTGAGGTCTTCGACCCTCTTGGTCGCGTCCTTGTACTTTGCGAGCTCTGCGGTCTGCTGTTCGATCCTGCGTTCCATCTGGAGGTTCTGGAAGTAACGCCATCCTACCCAGCCGACGGTTCCCAGGGCGAATAAGATGATGATGCCTAGGAGAGCCGGAAGAGGAACCGGACCGGCTTCACCCGCGACCGGAGCAACCGCTACGGGCGCCGCTCCTCCCTTTACTTTTTTTCCATGCTCTTCGGCTAATAAGTTTATTTTTATCATTTATTCCCCCATTTTTCGAAGGGCCAACCCTACAGCCACGGCAAAATTAGGAGCATTTGCGTTCAATTCGTCTATCGGGAAATCCTTCTCGTTGACTTCGATGTTCTGGAAGGGATTGAGTATCTCAACGGGGATCCCGAACTGCTGGGCCAGGAACCTGTCGAGGTTGGGCACTCTCGTGCCTCCGCCCGAAAGGATTATCCTCTGGACGGCGCCTTCGTTCGTCGTAAGCTTGAAGAAATCGAAGGTCTTCTTGACCTCGGTCCCGAACTCCTGGTTGACCTGGTTTATGACGGGGATCGCCTGCTCGAGCTTGATGTTCTCCATCGGCTCTCCCTTCTTAAGCGCTTCGGCCGCCTCGAAGGTCAGGTTCAGCTCCCTCTGGATGGCGTCGGTGAAGTTGTCTCCGCCCCACTGGAGGTCCCTCCAGAACAGAGGGCTCGTCCCCTTCAGCATGCAGACGTTGGTGGTGCTGGCCCCCACGTTGACCAGCGCGGTGATCTCCGTCGCGTTGACGGGATAATTGATCTCGAAAGCGTTCTGGACCGAGAACGCGTCGATGTCGATCATGACCGGGTTGAGCCCCGCCTGGGCAAGGATGGAGGTGTATTCGTTGACCAGGTCCCTTTTGGCCGCGACAAGGAGCACCTTGAGGTTGCCGGTGGTCGGGTCCTGGTCGAGGACCTCGTGGTCAATCCTGACCTCCTCCATGTCGAACGGGATGTACTGCCCGGCCTCCCACCTTATGGCTTCGTTAAGTTCGGCGTCGGACATCGCTGTCATCGTTATCTTCTGGATGATCACCGAGTTCCCGTCGACGGCCGTCGAGACGTTGTTCTCCTTGACGCCTGTCTTCATGATCAACTGCTGGATGGAACTGATGACGGCCCCGGAGTCCATAATGGTGCCGGAGACTATCGCTTCGCGGGGGAGAGGCTCCATTCCGTAATTGACGAGTTCGAAGCCCTTGCCTTTTCCCCTTTCCCTGAGCTGCACCATCTTGATTGAAGAAGAGCCGATATCGAGTCCGATAAGATTTTTCTTCTTTCCAAATATCACAGCAACCTCCCCTTCTGGAAAAGGTCTAACGTCCCCAAAATCTCATCCACTACTTTAGGATATACAACTTAAATTGGTTTGTCAAGAGCATTTTTTAACTCTCTCAACCTCCTTCCTTAATCAATTACCATTTTATTACTTTTTTACCGGTGCTTGTCAATAGGGGCAATTAGTGGTAGTTTGTTCCGGTGAGTTTTTACTGGCACGGAGTATGATGAAAAACAGGAAAGAGCCCCCCAGCAACAATTTGACGTCCCCCGAGAAGACCATCCTCAGGGAGGGGCTACCTTCGAGCCTCGAGGCCGAGAAGGGGCTCCTGGGAGCGATACTGCTCACCAACAGCCTCATACCGTCGGTCATGGAGAAGATCACGCCGGAGGATTTCGTCTCTCCCGCGCACGAAAGGATCTTCACCGCGATAAGGGAGCTCCACCTGAACGGCGTGCCGGCGGACCTGGTCAGCATCTCCAACAGGCTCGAGAAGACCAGGGAAGGCCTGGCCGGCGTAGGAGGCATGGAAGCCCTCTCCGGGCTCATCGAGGGCATCCCCCTGCTGACCAGCGTCGACCACTACATGAACATCATCAAGGAGAAGACCGTTCTGAGGAAGCTAGTCTTCGCCTGCCTGAGGACGATAGACAGCATCTACAGCCCTCAGCAGGAGATCAAGGACCCGCAGGCCATCCTGACGTCTGCCGAGAAGGCGATACTCGATGTCGGGGAGGAGACGCTCACCAGCAGCCTCGCGAGCCTCCAGTCCTTCTCGACGCAGATCATGGTGGACATCGACAAGCTCGTCAAGAACAAGGAGCATGTAACGGGGGTCAAGACCCGTTTCGACTGGCTCGACAACATGACGAGCGGACTGCAGAAGAAGGACCTGATCCTCCTTGCCGCGAGGCCTTCGGTCGGCAAGACCGCCTTCGGGCTGAGCCTCGCCCTGAACGCCGCCAAGGGGGGGCATCCGGTCGCGATATTCAGCCTGGAGATGAGCCGGGAACAGATCTTCTTCAGGCTCCTCAGCATCGAGGCGCACATAGAGCTCCAGAAGATCAGGAACGGGTTCCTCAACAAGGAGAACCTCGCGAAGATCTCAAGGACCATAGACATACTTTCCAAGTACGGGATCTACATTGACGACAACCCTTCGATCTCCGTCCTCGACATAGGGGCCAAGCTGAGGAGGCTGAAGACTTCGAACAAGATAGACCTCGTCGTCATAGACTACCTTCAGCTGATGAGCGGCAAGGGCCTCGAAGGCGCCTCGAGGGACGGAAGGTTCGAGAGCCGGAACCAGGAAGTCGCCGCGATATCCCGTTCGCTCAAGATGCTCGCGAAGGAACTGAACCTTCCCGTGGTGGCCCTCTCGCAGCTCTCCAGGGCCCCGGAGAAAAGGGGCGACAGCGGCATCCCGATGCTGTCGGACCTCAGGGATTCCGGTTCGCTCGAACAGGACGCGGACCTTGTCCTCTTCCTCCACAGGCCGGGCATGTTCATGAAAGAGAAAAAGGGAAGGGACGAGGACCAGAGCACCGAGGACAAATCAAAGGCCCAGTTGATAATAGCCAAGCAGAGGAACGGACCGACCGGCCCGGTCGACCTGAAATTCCTGGAACAGTTCGCCGAGTTCACGAACTACGACCCCTACCATGAATAGCCTCCCCGTCAGGCCCACGAGGCTGATCATTTCCATTGACGCGATCTGCAGGAACGTTTCGCGCCTGAAGCAGCTTTCGGGCGGCAAACCGGTAATGGCGGTCGTGAAAGCCAACTGCTACGGGCTGGGCGCCGTGCCCATATCCAGGGCCCTCTCCTCGAAAGGCCTCGCGGATCATTTCGGCGTCGCGACAATATATGAAGGAATATCGCTGAGGAAAGCCGGGATCCGCGAAGAGATCCTGGTGCTCGGGCCCCTGGCGGACGAGGAGATACCCGCCGCCCTTGAGAACGGGCTGATGCCGTGCCTCTACAGGCTCCCGAACGTCGATGCCGTCGAGCGGGCGGCCGGGAAGCTCCGAGCAAAAGGAAGGGTCCACATCAAGATAGACAGCGGCATGGGAAGGCTCGGTTTCAGGTCCGAGCAGGTGGACGGGCTGATCCGGAAATTGTCGTGCTGTAATAATATTGTCGTGGAGGGAGTTTTTTCGGCGCTCGCCTCGGCCGACCACCCGGACTGGGACCAGACGAAAAGGCAGGCCGCCGTCTTTATGGAGATCGTCGCCAGGCTGGAAGCCGCGGGCGTAAGGCCGCGCCTGGTCCATCTGGCCAACTCCGCGGGGCTCCTTTTCCATCCGGAGACGCGCATGGGACTGGTAAGGCCGGGACTGGCGATGTACGGGATGGTCCCCGCCCGCGAACTGGACAGGGACGGGCTCGAACCCGTCCTCAGGTACGAGACCCGCATCGAACAGATCAAGATCCTCCCGCCGGGCTCGGAGGTGGGATACTCCGCCACCTACGTGACGGACAAAGAAGAGAAATTGGCCCTCCTGCCCGTGGGCTACGCAGACGGCCTCCCGAGGATCCTATCCGAAAAGGGCGGCGCCGTGATCATCAAGGGGAAGAAGGCCCCGTTCAGGGGAAGGATCAGCATGGACCTTTCCGTCGTCTCCCTCGAGGGGATCGATGCGCGTGAAGGAGACGCCGTGACGCTGCTGGGACGCGACGGCGGGGAAGAGATCACTCCCTGGGACTGGGCCGAAATGGCCGGCACCATACCCTACGAGATCACCTGCGGCCTGAGCGCCAGAGTCCCCAGGATATACGAGCTGGGCGGGAAGTGCCGGCACGAGGTCCCCATTCTCGGTTGAACCTTCGTTTTGTCATCTGGACAATTAAGAGATAGAATGTTTGTTCCCCGGTTCTTGACGAGAGGGGTAAGGAGTAGAACATGAAGAAAGGCGCGCTGATCCTGTTGGCGGTGGCGGTCCTCGCCGCATTCCCGGCTTGCTCCCAGACGACCGCGGTCCTCCTCGACACGAGCAGGTCGATACCTCCGGGCGAGTTCAACCTCGCGAAAGAGAAGATATCGGGCCTCGCTCCCGGCCTCCTCGAACAGGGGCCCGTGACGCTCATCTCCTTCAACGACGACCCCGAAACTCTGGGCTCTTCCCTGACAGACTCCTCTTCCGTGGCACGGAGCATATCGGAGGCGAAGCAGGGCGGCAGGTACACTCTCCTCTACGACGCGATCTTCGGGACGCTCTCCGAATTCGAGGACTCGAAGGAGAGGGGCGTGATCATCCTCTTCAGCGACGGCAAGGACGAGAACTCCGCAGTGACGATAGAAGACGTGGCGAAAAAGGCGGAGGCGCTGAAGGTCCCGATAATCACGGTGGGGATGGGCGCGGAAGAAAAAAACCTTAAAAGGCTTTCCGCCCTCACGAAGGGGACCTACCTCGGAAAGATCGGCTCATTCGCTCCCGCGTCCGCAGTCTCGGGAGCGGACGGCCTGAGGGCCAAAAAAGAGATCAAACCCGTAGAAGAGAAGCAGGCACCTCCCCCGCCCCAGCCTGTTCCGGCTCCGCAGCCGAAAGTTGAAGAGAGCGCCTTCTCTCTTCTCACGGTCATCCTGCTCTTCACTTTGATCGCGGTGGTCATCGCCGCCTCGGTCGCCATCTTCCTCTTTTTCAGGAACAAGAAGGAAAAGGATAAAGCGTGCCCGAAATGCGGGAGGGTATTCTCGGTCTGGGAGACCGAATGTCCCGACTGCCTCGAGAAGATCCCTTCGGACACCCAGCCGGGCGTACCCCTGATCGGCGAGTCCAAGGAACCGCCTCCGCCGGCAGACCTCGACCCGTCGCTCTTCAAGAAAGCCCCGACCGCCGACGACCTCGACTCGACGATGGTGATAGAGGAGATCCCGATACTCCTGCACATGCGGGGCAATCAGCCGCCGAGGATGTTCCAGGTCTCGAAGAGCCAGCCGACGACCGTCGGGAGGAACAAGGTCAACGACGTGGCGATAGACGACAAGACTATTTCGGGACAGCATTTCAGGATCGTCCCCAAGGAAGAGCAGTGGTTCATCCTCGACCTCGAATCGACGAACGGGACATACGTGGACGGAGAAAGAGTGAAGTTCAGGGAGCTGAAGCCAGGCTCGCAGGTCCACGCCGGGCAGTGCCAGTTCATCTTCAGGATAGAACAGAAAAGGATAACGCCTTAACGGGAACAAGGAGTTCGTAAAATGTCCGACTACAGGATCATCGAGCTGAGCAGACACCCCGAAGAGAAGGTCAAGGTCAACGGATGGATATACAACAAGAGGTCGTCAGGCAAGGTGAGGTTCATCATACTGAGGGACGGCACCGGATACCTTCAGTGCGTCGCGTTCATAAAGGATGTCCCTCCCGAAGTTTTCGAGACGATGGACACGATCACCCTTGAATCCTCCGTCACGGTCGAGGGGACCGTCAGGATGGACGCGAGGGCACCGGGAGGCGTGGAGCTTTCCCTGACCAATCTCGTCGTCCACCACGTCGCCGAGGAGTACCCCATTTCGAAGAAGGACCACGGCACCGCGTTCCTGATGGAGAACCGCCATCTGTGGCTCCGCTCTTCGAGGCAGGTGGCGATACTGAGGACCAGGTCCGAGATCGAGCAGTCGTTCCGCGACTATTTTTATAATAACGGCTTCACTCTCATAGACAGCCCGATACTCACTCCCGCCGCGTGCGAGGGGACGACGACGCTTTTCCAGACCGACTACTTCGAGGAGAAGGCTTTCCTGAGCCAGTCGGGTCAGCTCTACCTCGAGCCAGCATGCATGGCGCTCGGCAAGGTCTACTGTTTCGGCCCGACTTTCAGGGCGGAGAAGAGCAAGACGAGAAGGCACCTGATGGAGTTCTGGATGCTGGAGCCCGAGGTGGCCTTCGCCACTCTCGACGACGTGATGGACCTGGCGGAGGATTTCCTCGTCTACGTCGTTTCGAGAGTCCTCGACAGGTGCGGCGAAGAGCTCAAGAGGATCGAGCGCGACACGAAGTTCCTCGAGAACGTCCAGAAGCCCTTCCCGAGGATATCCTACAAGGAAGCGGTGGACAGGCTCCAGAAACTGGGCAGCGACATCAAGTACGGAGACGACTTCGGCGGCGACGACGAGACGGTCCTCACTCAGAACGAACAGCGCCCGATGATGGTGAACCGCTATCCTTCGAAGGTCAAGGCGTTCTACATGGAGCCGGACCCGCAGGACCCCGAGCTGGCGCTGTGCGTGGATGTCCTCGCGCCCGAGGGCTACGGAGAGATCATCGGCGGCAGCGAGAGGATCCACGACCACGACCTTCTTTTGAAAAGGATACAGGAGCATAACCTTCCTGTCTGCGCCTTCCAGTGGTACCTCGACATCAGGAAGTACGGGACGGTCAGGCACGGCGGCTTCGGGATCGGCCTCGAAAGGACCGTCGCCTGGATCTGCGGCCTGCCCCATGTCCGCGAGACCATCCCCTACCCGAGGATGCTATATAAACTTTACCCGTAGGCGGAGCCTTTCCGAAGAAGGGGGCGCTCCGCTCCCTCCTTAGACGCTCACTCGCAAACGCTCGTTTCGCTGATTCACCCCCGGATAGGAATGCGCCTTTGCGCGAAGTGAATCCGTCGCACGGCGCGATATTTTATTAAAGAAAATCAATCAGCGTCGGGACGCGGCAAGCAAAGCTTACCCTCGGTTTTTCAACCATCCTGCAAATTGTTAAGAATTAGGAATATAATATTTGGGGAGGATAAATGAGTGGGTTGACTATAAGAATATATCCTGTGTTGCTCATTATTTTAATTTCGTTTTTATGTTTTGCGTTATTAGGTTGCTTTCCATTTGTTTCGAACTTTTCATTCGTGAAAATCGGGGACTTAATTATTACGAGCCAAATATCAGGCGAATCTATTCAAGACGTGCTTGTCATCCCCTATTATTTCAAAGGTAAAGGTGGAGGTATACTTGAAGGACCGTCAGCAGGAAAAGCAGGGACTTCATATCTGGCCAATCCATTTATCTACAGCAAAGGTAAGAAATTCGAACCAAAAAGGGCAACATCTGTGGGGGTGATCTTTGGCCCAGGGTTAGCAGCAATAGGTCATTTTGATTTTTTAGAAGGTGCTTTAATACTATCACCAAATCATTATGCCCAGTGGATTGGCACTTTACAAGAATTAGAAATAAAATGTAACATGCAGTCATTACCTCTTACCGAGAGGACAAGTTATCTGCAAACACTATTAAAGGAATTAGAAAAGAAAGAAATTTCTACGGACCTTGCATTAAATTGGAACGGCAGCAGGCCATTAACCATGAAGGTGAAGTTGAACAAACAGCAACTTTCGGAAATAAAACGATATCTTACTGAGAACGATCTTCCAGCCAAGTAAATTAAATTCTCACGTTGTAATTCGCAGAAAGCATAGGACCACGGCTCAGCGACCGGAGGGCGCTGGCGCATAGACGCCGATGGGCCAGGTACGAGGAAAATGAACCGGCCGCACCGGAAGTGTACTGTGATGTACTCTGAGGATGCGGACGGTGAAATTTGACACAGTAGATGGCCCGTCGCCGTCGGCGCATTGTAACGGTTGGTGGGGGGGAGGGGGGGAGTTCTTCGATCGCAGATCGCAGGGGAAGCCGACAGGCTGACAGAGAACGAGAGAGAGTCTCGCGGGTGCTTGCACACAAAGAGACTCGATCGAAGTTCGAAAAAGACGCGAAGCGTCCTAACCTGCGATAATAGTATCTTCAAATGGATCTCTAATGATTATTTAAGAGTGTCGATCTTGTCCTTGACGTCGCGGTAGTTGGCGTTCGAGGCGTAGACCTCCTTGTAGATCGCGAGCGCGTCCTTGTTCTTTCCCTGCGTCTCCAGCAGCTCCGCGAGGTCGTACCTCAGGCCGTTGTAGACATCCTCCGGGAACCCCTTCGAATCCAGCCCCTTCCTGTACCACTTCTCCGAGAGGTCCGCCATGCCCTTTATCTGGAAGCACTTCCCGAGCATCGCGCAGGCGTCCGCGAAATAGATCGGTGACTTCGCCGCGATCTGGAACTCCCCTATCGCCTCCTCGACAAGCTCCATCTCCTTGTAGGCGATGCCGAGGTTGTAGTGCGTGTCGAAGTCTTCCTCGGGAACCTTCTTCTCGACGCCCTTCTTGAACTCCTTGAATACCTCCTCGAAGGACATCTCCTCGGGGCTCTTCTCAGCCGACTCCTCCTCGTCGAAGAGGTCGGAGGCCGTGCCTTCCAGCCCTTCCAGCGCCGCGCCGAGCTCCTTCGCCAGGTCGTAGTACTGTTCGCCCGTTTCCTGCAGGGGCTGTTCTTCTTCCTTCTTCGCCGATTCTTCCTCCGGGATTATGTCCCTGAGCGTGACCTTGACACGCCCCTTCTTTCTTTCAGCGGGAACCACTCCTCCGAGCCCTTTGACCAGCTCGCTGTCGAGGAGTGAAAGGTCGTCCTGTTCTCTGGAAGGTTCTTCGGCACGGGCTTCTTGAGCGGAGATTTCCTCAGGCGCGGCCTGAATGCCTTCTGTCACGGAGATCATGTGGCCCTGCTCTTCGAGCCTCTTGGTCAGGTTCTGGACCCTGAGGTCCGCGGGGAACTTCTCCGTCAGCTCCGCGGCTATCCTGTTGGCGTCCTCCCACAGCTCCTGGGCGAAGTAGAATTCCGCTTCCTCCAGCTTTTCGCCGAGCTCGCTGCTCCTCGATATTTCTTCTCCGCTTATCTCGACGCGGAGCGATTCTTCTTCCTCCGGGGCTGTTTCGGGCTCTGACTCCGCCTGCGTTATTATCTGTTGTGGCGTAGGAGTCGTGGTTGCCGATTCCTCGACTTCCACGAACTTTTCCGAGCCCGTGTCGGAAGCGTCCGGCGCTCCGATCTCTATGTCGATCTCCTCGTCTTCTTTTTCAAGCTGTTCCTCGACGATCTCGGGCTCCTCCTCCTCGACTAGTTCCATCGACGGAGCCTCTTCCTTCGGGGCGGCCGGCGCGGGTTTCTTCCCCTGCATCATCCTGGCGAGGGAATCTATGTCCTTCGCGCTCTCGATCTTCTCCGGCCCCTTCCCCGCTCCCGCGACCTCGAAATCCGCGATCGCCTTGTGGTTGGGGTCTATCCCCCTCGCCTCGTCAAGGAGGTTGTCGCAGGTGTCCCTGTCCCCCTGGTCCCTGAAGACCGCCGCGAGCTTCAATATCTGACGGACAAGCTTGTCCTTCTTGTCCATGGAGCGGAAGATCCCGATAAGTTTCTGGTGCGCCTGTATGTGGTCCGGGACTTCCTTCAGTACGGCCTGCAGTTCTCCGATGGCCTTCTCCACGAGGCCGTATTTTAAGAAGATCTGGGCTTCGGAGAGCCTTTCCTGTATCTTTCCCGCCGCCTCGCTGTCGAGCTTCTTCGGCGCTCGTACGGCTTTTGGCTCTTCGGGCGCCTCCTTCTCGGCGGATTCTCCGTATTCTTCGCTGTCGCGGACGGGCTGCATCGTTTCGCCCTCCGCCGTGAACTCGACCGAGATCTCCATCTCTTCGGATTCTTCATCCGAAGATCCGCCTTCCTGCTCCGAAGAGGCGAAGTCCTCCGTAACTCGCGGAGGAGCCGAGAAAGTGGAGGTCACCTCGACCTCCTGCATCGACGGGGGGCTTGCCGGCGCCTGCTGGGGGGCGATGTCCTCTATCTCGACCTCTATCTCGACCTCGGGGGCTTCCCTAACCGGCTCAGGAGTCGGGTAGAACTCGGATTTGGTCGATTCATCCCTGCCTGCTTCTGCTGTCGCAGGCTCGGGGGCTGGAGCCTTTTTAACGCCCATCCTCTCTTCAATCTCCTCGAGCTTGAGCATGAGGGTGTTGTCGGAGGGGGCAAGTCCGAGCGCATCTTTTAGAACGCGCGCGGCATTCTCCAGATCTCCCGCGTTGGTCAAGATGTCGGAGTACTTGACCAGGGTCGTCTGCAGCTTGGCGTTGCTGCCCTGCTTCCTGCAGACCGAAATGAGTCCTTCGTACGCGGCATCCAGCGTCGGTGCCACGCCGAGGAGCTCCTCGAAGCCTCCCTCGAACTCCTTTAGCGAAGCGGGCTCCGCCTTTTCGACCTCCGCCATCAGCACCTGGGCGGCTTCCTGGAACTTCTTCTGCGCCATGTTCAGCCGGAGGAACTTGGCCAGAATACCGCCCCTAAGGGGCGTCTTCTGCAGGATCCCGGCCATTATCTCCTCGGCCTTTCTGAAATTGCCGGTCGAGGTCAGTATGTCTATCCTTATCTCGTTGATGATTGGCGGAGCGGGTTTCCCCTGCACTATGCCGTCAAGGAGCTCTATGGCCTTCTGCGGTTCTTTCTGCGCGAGGAGGTTCCTCACCGCGTGCTCCAGGGCCTGGAGCTTTTTGGGGTCGATCTGCAGGACCCTCTCGAAGATCTTCGCGGCCTCCTTGATCATGCCCTGGTTGACGAGGTTTTCCGCCGCCTTCAGGTATGACGGGACCGCCTGCTCCTTCTTGTTCAGCCTAACCAGGAGGTCTCCGTGCTGAAGCTGGTAGCGGACGCTGTCGGGCCCCAGTTCGAGCAGCTTGTCGAGGATCTTCTCCGCCTTGTCGAGGATCCCGTTCTTCATGTAGCTCGTTACCAGCTTCTCGTAAGCCTCCAGGGCGTCCCTCTGCATCCCGGTCTGCTCGGCGAAGGAGGCGTATAGCTCCTGCGCCTGGGTGTTATCGGGCGCCTCCCTGAGCGCGATCTTGATGGACGCGAGGGCTTTCGGAGTGAACCCGTCTTTGTGGTAAAGCTCGGCGATCCTGATGAAGATCGGCACCGCCGAATCCTTGTTCTGCATTTTCAGGTAAAGGTTGGCCAGCTGCTGCAGGGTGACCGTGTCCCTCGGGTTGTCCTCGACGAGCTTCTGGACCTCTCGGATGGCCTCGGGGATCTTGTTGGCCCTGATGAACTTGTCGATGTTGGCCTTGGTCTTGACCCTGTCTAGTGCCATAACCCCTCTGAAGCCTCCGCCACGGGCCTGAAGCTCTTTCTGTGAAGGGCGCTGGGGCCAAGTTCGCGGAGCGCGGAAAGGTGCTCCTTCGTCCCGTAGCCCTTGTGCCTCGTCAGCCCGTAACCCGGATATTCCGAATCAAGCTTTATCATCAATCTGTCCCGCACGACCTTGGCGACTATCGACGCGGCGCCTATGGAGAGAGAACGGCGGTCTCCTCCGACCACCGTTTCCACCGAATATTTTACATTAGGTGCCCGGTTCCCGTCCACTAAAGCAAGCTTGGGCTCGACGGGAAGGGCTTCGAGGGCCAGCCTCATCGCCTTCATCGTGGCCTCCAGGATGTTGATCCTGTCTATCTCCTCGGCTTCCACTATTCCGACTCCGTATTCGTGGCCGCAATCGAGAAGCTCGCCGAAGAGCTTCTCTCTCTTCTTCCCGTCCACTGCCTTGGAGTCCCGGAAATCCGGTATCTTCTTCTCGGGATAAATGACGACGGCCCCGGCAACGACGGGGCCGAACAAAGCCCCCCTCCCCGCTTCGTCAACTCCGGCAAAAGGGAAACATCCCTTCTCCCAGTATCTTCTGTCAAAGCTGAGCGAACCCTCCTGCTCTGACATTATCGCCGCTAGTCTCTTCTCAGCTCGGTGATCCTGGCCTTCTTGCCCTTGAGGTCCCTCAGGTAGTAAAGCTTCGCGCGGCGGACCTTTCCTTCCTGGACCAGCTCGATCTTGTCGATGATGGGGCTGTGAAGGGGGAATATCCTTTCCACGCCTATGCCCGACGAGATCTTCCTGACCGTGACAGTCTCCCTGATGCCGCCGTGCTTCCTGGCGATGACCGTCCCCTGGAAGACCTGGATCCTCTCCTTGTCGCCTTCCCTGACCTTGACGTGGATCCTGACCGTGTCGCCGGACTTGAAGACCGGGAGGTCGGTCCTGAGCTGTTCTTTTTCGATGTGGTCGAATGGCTGTGGCATTGTTACATCTCCTTCTTATCTAACAGATCTTTCCTGTTCTTCATTGTTATCTCGATGGAGCTTTTCTCTCTCCACTTTTTTATCTCTCCGTGATTCCCCGAAAGAAGGACCTCCGGCACCTCGCGCCCCATGAAGCTCCTGGGCTTCGTGTAGTGGGGGTACTCGAGAAGGTTGCCCGTGAAGCTCTCGTCCAGCGCCGATTCTTCGTCGCCGAGCGCTCCGGGGATGAGTCTTACAACCGCGTCGATCACCGCGAGGGCCGCCGGCTCTCCTCCCGAGAGGACGAAATCGCCGAGGGAGACCTCCTCGTCCGCGAGAGAATCGACGACTCGCTGGTCGACGCCCTCGTACCTTCCGCAAAGGAGGGCGAACGAATCGAGCTTCGACCATCTCTCCACCATCCTCTGGTCGAGGACCTTCCCTTTCGGGCTGAGGTAGATCAGCGGGAACGGACCGTTCTTCTCCCTGAGGTACTGCACTGCCGCGAATATCGGCTCGGGCTTCAGCACCATCCCGGCTCCGCCGCCGTAGGGAGTGTCGTCCACGGTGTGATGCCTGTCCTTGGCGAAGGCGCGGAAGTTGTGGAGCCTGATCTCGACGAGGCCCTTTCTCGAGGCCCTGCTGATGATCGAACTGTTGATCGGCCCCGCGAACATCTCGGGGAAGAGGGTCAGGACGTCAATCCGCATCGTCCACCCCCGGGTAACCTGAGGGAAGCTCGACTATGATTATCTTCGACTTCCTGTCTATCCTGACTCCGAGCCCCTTCACCACAGGGACCTCGAACACGCCCTTCTTTCCTTTGCCGAGCATGAGCGTGTAGGAGGGAAGCTCGATAAAGCCGGTCACCGCGCCTATGGTCCCCCTGCGGCCGTCGATTATGTCGAGCCCGACCGCTTCGTCGCTCATGAACGACTCCTCGGATTCGACCTCGACGCCCTCCACGAAGAACTCCCTGCCCTTGAAAGCTTCCGCCTCGTTCCTGTCCTTCACGGGCTGGAGCTTGAGCACGGAGCCTTTCTCGTACGAAAAAGACCTTTCGACTTTTAAGGGTTCAAAAGTGTTCCTGTTGAGGCAGAAGATCTCTTCTCCCTCTCCCGGCAGGCTTTCTTTCCTGTCGTAGAGCCGGACGAAAAGCTCTCCTTTCACTCCTCTCGGGGCCAGAAAACACCCGCGGGCGATGTATGCCATTCAGCATCCCCATAGGGAAGGGGTCATCAGCCCTTCTTGGCCTTGGCGATTTCGATCAGCTTCTTCACGGTGTTGGAAGGCTTCGCGCCGTGAGAGAGCCAGTAATCGACCCTGTCGAGCTGGAGCTTGACATCGGAAAGCTCGGGGTGGGGATTGTAAGTCCCGATCTCGTCAACGGCCTCTCCGGTCGGCCTTTTCCTGCTGTCGGAAACAACCACGCGGTACAGCGGGTTTCCCTTGAAACCCACTCTTTTCAAACGAATAGCTAGCAAATTACACCTCCATCTAACGCAAAAAGCGCAATTGGGAATGATACACGAAAAAGCCCTTGTATGTCAATCGCTTTAGCGCTTTTTCATCAAAAGTCCCCCCCTCGCCTCGCGGCGGCCCCGTCCGCTCAAAAATTTCCTTGTATTTCAGCAGGTTAGGACGCGATCCAGTCACGAAGGTTTTCCGTCAACCTTTTTGGAGGAAATGAGGGACGGCACAAACATAAGAGCGACAACCCCCGCGGTTGCAGTCAACCCGAAGAAAGGGATGAACAGGAGGGAGCCGACGATCGAGCCCGTCGCACCGCCCAGGAGGTCCGCGCCGTAAAGCTTTTTCAGGTTCGCCCCGCCCTTTTCGTTCTTTATACTTGCCGCGAGGCCGAAGATCGCCCCGGCTCCGGATCCCGCAATGATCGCCAGAACGCTTATAAGGGGAAGACCGGCGCCGAGAAATGATAATGCAAGGGGGCAGAGCAGTGAAAATAGGATCAGAGCCGCGACCAGGAAAGCCGCATCTTTTCTTCCGGCAGCTTTCTCTCTTAGGCCCCAAAAGGCAGCCCCCGCGCTAAGCCCCGCCATGAAAAGCGCCGTGATCAGTCCGATGTCGTTGTAGAGCGCGCCGTTCCTCACCTGGTACGCGACGAGAAGGACGCATTCGACGACCATCCCCCACAGCCCGCTCACGAAGACGAGAAAGCTGAGCGCTCCGGCTCCCCTCCCGCGCAGCGCCGCGAGGAGAATGAGGAGCAACAGGACGGCGGATGAAACGGCGGTTCCCCATCTCATCGTTCCGGTGAAACCCGAGAGCCTGGGAAAGTGCCTCGACAGTTCTGCGACTATGGTTAGCGGGTAGGCTGACGGCCTCTCCTCGCTGGTAACGGGGAACTTCTTCTCCCGCAGAAGGGTTTCGACGCTCCTCCGCCTTTCGTTGGATAGGAGGTAGCTGAAATAGGCGGGAGAGACGAGCCTCGCCTCTATCCTCCTCTCCTCCCATCTTTCGGCGATCTCTTCGGCGGAAGGAATCTCCCCGTCTGAGGCTATGACCAGCGTGAGCCCCTGCGGTATCACTACCAAGCTCTTGAACATCCCGTAAAGAGGCGCGATGACCGAGCCGTTCCTCTCCGCTAGCACTCCCGTCCAGAGGTTCTCGGAACCCCTTATCCTGAACGCTAGGACGCCGCCGGGATTCAGCCTCGACCTTGCGGCCCTGAAGAACTCTCCCGTGAAGAACCTCGCCTCCGAAAGCGTCGCGGGCTCGACCGGGGAGACGATGATGAGATCGAAAAGCTCTCCCTTCCCGCCGAGGAACTTCCTGCCGTCCGATCTGACATCGACGACCTTGGCCTCTTTTTGGGGAGCTTCCCCCGGCAAGTATTTCCGGGCCAGTTCGAAGATCGCCTCCGATTGTTCGAGGACAACTATCTTTTCCGGGCGGTGCTTCTCCGCTTCCATCGCGAGCCCTTCTGAGGAGCCTCCGATGAGCAGGACGGACCGCGGGGCTTTGCAGAAAAGCGCGGGAAGATGGGCGAGTTCTTCAGCCGATGTGGACTGGCTCTCGCTGACAAGAGAGCCGTTCATGAAAAATGCCGCCTGCTCCCCGTCGAACGAAACTGACAGCCGTCCGAGAGGTGTTTCCCTCATCTCTTTCAGGAACGGCTCCTCCTTCGCCGCGACCGTCATGCTCAAACGGCCGGCCGCCGGATAAAGAGCGAGAACAGCAAGAAACGCCGCCAGCGCCAAGATGTTCTTCCACGGCTTTACGGAGAGGGCGGATGAAGCGAGCATTACTGCGCACAGGAAAACGACCGCGGCCTCCTGCGGAACTCCGATCCGGACCGAGGCCGCCGACAACACTCCGCCCGCGAGCGCGCCGAGAGTGTCGATGATGTATGAGCCTCCGATGGTCCCGCCCTCGGAGAGATAGACGAGCGAGACCTCTCCGAACAGCCTCCCCGCCAGAAGGCCGAAGGGAACCAGGACGATAAAAAGCGAAATTACCTGCTGATGAAGCGGCAGGATCATCCCCCTCGCGGGATGGAAGAGAATCCTCAGCGACGAGGCAAGCAGGACCAAGAGGAACAGCGCGGGTCCCGAAACCGCGAGCACCGCCCTCATCCTGCGAGGTTCCGGTTTCCCGCAGGAGTAAAGCCCGCACGCCGAGGAAACGAGGAGTATCCCGATGCCGAGGATGACTGGAAGCTCGCTTCCCGAGAACGAGACGAGCAGTTCCCTCGAGAGGAGCACCTGGCCCCAGAGCGAGAAGAGGCCGGCCAGGAAGAGCCAAAGGCGTGTCATTCCTCGCCGCCGCGCGAAATGATTTTAAATTTTAAATTCGAGATTTTAAATTCGAAATTTATTGTCCTCATCCGCCGCCCTGCTGGAATCAACCTGCCATCTCCGTTCCTCCCTGCGGGTTTTCCGACTTAAAGTTTACCCTTCTTTAAAGAGGAGTTCCAGAAACGCGCGCAATCCGCTTGTTGAATTCCACCCGGCACTGCAATAAAATAATCTGGAGGAGTGAAAATGGAATTGAGCAGATGCAGGCCGGCAGATGATCTGGAGAATTAAGTTTTGTGTCCCCAGATATCGCCCAGATATCGGGTAGTATGGAATATGCGCAAGTGTCTAAGAGATGACCCCGGAGAGGCTGATAAAGTAAGAATGGTTATCAAGAGGTTGAACCGCGAGAGGAAAAACAATGCAACTACGCAAGCCTGACCCCATTATTAAAAATTGAGGAGATAGCAATGGATAGAACTTTAATTAAGGACTATATAAGGCTGTTTGTGTCCACATTTGTAATGACTTTATGTTTTATAGTGGCGTCTGCAATTTGTCTAGTTTCTGCTGACTCAATTATGAAAAACACTTTTAAGCCAATGACGCTAAGGGTGGTTTATCTTTCATTAGTATGGCTTTTGCCAGCTATTGGCTTTGCACTCTTTACATTTTTTTATGGAAAATGCTATTCCTTCGCTATTCCTAAAGCAATCTTTCTTTCTTATGGGTGCATTTTGACCGTTATTAATCTCCTTATATTGGCTTTTCTAATCACGGATTTATGGGATATAGGAAATAAAATTCCGTTTTCTCTTTCCGTAATTGTTAGCTTATTGGGAATGATTTTATTTCCCGGTGCCTTCATTCTCGTTATAGGAAGGTGGATAACGGAATATGAAGGAGAACTGTCTTTTTTAGAGGTGTTTTTATTCCTTGGCACAACTTTTATTGGTTGGGCTTTCTACGCTTATTTAATTACTAAATGCTTAAAAAAAAGGAAAATGCGAAGAATAAATACTGCCCAATACTCTGGAGAAAATAGGTCATCCCATGAACCATGAATCTCTTTCAAACCATAAAGCCATCAACGGCATCACGACGACATGGGGCTACACCTACGACACGGCAGGAAGACTCCAACGGACAAACCTCAACGGCAGCCTTTATGCCCAGTACGGTTACGACACCAACGGCAACAGGCTGACCAAGACAACAACAAGCCAGACGATCACAGGAACCTACGACGCGCAGGACAGGTTGCTGGCTTATGGGAACTATGTCTTTACCTACACCGCGAATGGAGAGCTGGAAACCAAGACCGACACGGCCACAAGCGAAACAACAACCTATACTTATGATGTTCTCGGCAACCTCAAAAACGTTGTTCTTCCGGATTCAACCTTGATAGAATACGTCGTGGATGGAAGAAACAGACGAGTGGGCAAGAAAGTGAACGGGACACTGGAAAGAAGCTGGATCTACGACGGACAATTGAGGCCGGTGGCTGAACTTGACGGAAGCGGTGTGTTGACGGCTCAGTATGTTTACGCGACGCATATAAATGTTCCTGACTATGTCATTAAAGGAGCAACGACGTACAGGGTGATAACGGATCATTTGGGATCGTTGAGGTTCGTGATTGACACCGCGACTGGCACCATAGCTCAAAGGATGGATTACGATGATTGGGGAAATGTGTTGGTGAACACCGCACCAGACTTCACACCCTTCGGCTTCGCTGGAGGGATGTATGACAGCCAGACGAAGCTTGTGAGGTTCGGGGCGAGGGATTATGACGCGGAAACGGGGAGGTGGACAGCGAAGGATCCGATTGGGTTTGGAGGAGGGTTGTGGAATTTGTATTCGTATTGCGGGGAAAATCCAGCAGGAAATTTGGATATCAGTGGTTTATGGCAAGGATATGGACATGGGGGTATTTTGAATGCGGCATTCGGAGGTTATGGGGGGGTACTAGATGAGACTGATATAAATTGGTTGAAAGATGGGAGTGACTATGTAGATTTGGCTTATCCCGAAGTAGAATTTTCTTATATGCACGCAATGAGGGCACCATGGCAGAGTGTTGAAGAGGCACAAGCTCTTTATAAACAGTTCTTGTGCGATCAGTTGAATCAAGCTCTGTATTTCAAAGGACGAAAGGACTACAAGACCGCCTTGAATGAACTTGGGCAGGGAATGCATGCCATAATGGATAGCACAAGTCCTTCACACTCAGGATTTCAGGTTTGGAGCACTCCATACGGGATTAACTTCCCATACTGGACAATTGTCAGTCATATACGAAAAGAATTAGCTCCTCCGTATATGTCGCCTTATTCACAAACAGAAGCGATGAGAAAACTATGGGACTATTTTGACAGGTTCCGTAAAGGTTGTCCTTGTAATTAGCTAAAAAACGAAAGCGGGGATATTTATGAACGCAAATCTAAGGGAATATTTGCGGTTGGTCGTGTCTATTATCTCGATGAGTTTTTGTTTTATAGTTGGATTTCTTGTTTGTTCTGCAATTTCTGATGCAATTACAGACAGTGTAGCATTTACAGGAGGAAAGAAGGTATTATATCTTCTTTTAGTATGGCTTTTGCCAACTATTAGTTTTGCTCTCTTTACATTTTTTTATGGAAAAATTTATTCCTTCGCTATCCCCAAAGGAATCTTTCTTTCTTATGGGTGCATTTTGACCGTTATAAACCTCCTTATATTGGCTTTTCTAATCACAGATTTATGGGATATAGGGAATAAAATTCCCTTTTCTCTTTCAGTTATAGCGGGAATATTTGGAGTAATTTTGTTTCCTGGATTTCTTGTCTTAGCATTTGCTGGCGGAAGTGTAGGAAGGAACTCACTTTTGGGACTTCTTCTTTTATCTTTTTTAATAACCTTTCTTTTTTGGGTTTTCTATGGCTACCTTATAGCAAAGTGGATAAAAAAAAGAAAAGGCAGAAAAGCAGATGAGATCTATAAGAAGGGGTCAAGCCATGAATCATGATTCTTTTTCAAACCAAAACCTCATATCTTCACCCCTTCCGATTCCGCCGCTTGCCGGGCTCGTCGGAGGGGAGAGGCTGTCTGAGCAAATCAAGCCACAGATTGTCCCGTCCGACAGCTCCTCCCCGCCGACAAGTCATAATCGTTGCCAAAACGGCCTACTCACCGGTTCCACCCTCGGAAGCGTCACGGACAGCTACACTACAACTCTTTCGGCGAGGTGACAAGCTACACCGCCGCCTATCCCGCGGGATTAAGCTGTCAGATAGGATACACGAGGGATGCAATCGGCAGGATCACCGGAAAGACCGAAGACATCAATGGCATCACAACGACATGGGGATACACCTACGACACGGCGGGACGACTGACCCAGACGACCAGGAACGGTGACCTGTGGGCGAGCTATGGCTACGATTCAAATGGCAACAGGCTGACCAAGACAACAACAAGCCAGACGAGCAACGGCACCTATGACGCGCAAGACAGGCTGACAGCTTATGGGAACTACATCTATACTTATACTGTCAACGGTGAACTTGAAACCAAGACCGACACGGCCACAAGCGAAACAACGATCTATACTTATGATGCTCTTGGGAATTTGAAAATTGTCCTCTTGCCTGATGGTACGCAGATAGACTACATTATTGATGGACGCAACAGGAGAGTCGGCAAGAAAGTGAACGGAACGCTGGAAAGGCAGTGGATCTACGACGGACAATTGAGGCCGGTGGCCGAGATGGATGGAAACGGCGCACTTGTAAGCCAGTTCGTCTATGCGACGCACATCAATGTGCCGGACTTCATCATTAAGGGAGCGGGTACGTACAGAGTAATTACGGATCATCTTGGCTCGTTGAGGTTTGTAATCGATACCGCGACAGGGACAATTGCGCAGAGAATGGATTATGACGATTGGGGCAATGTATTGGTTAACACCGCGCCAGACTTCACTCCGTTCGGCTTCGCGGGAGGGATGTACGATTCGCAAACGAAACTCGTAAGATTCGGCGCGAGGGATTATGACGCGGAGAGCGGAAGGTGCAGATTTCAGGGGACACGATCCTTAATTCCCCAACTGCGCCGCTCCGATTGACCGCCTATGGCCATCC
>ENA-UPTA01000669-UPTA01000669.1-activated-sludge-metagenome-genome-assembly--contig:-NODE-669-length-40018-cov-6.572580_pt1 | contig 40018 bp, 39 predicted proteins | sample MGYA00238184_ERZ773361 | MGnify/ENA primary metagenome ERZ773361 (study PRJEB29100, sample SAMN05720205) | activated sludge metagenome | isolation source: anaerobic digester from wastewater... | reverse complement strand
CTTGTCCCGGGCGGTTTTAACTGATATGGTTTTTTCAATATGGGTTATTCTTTCCTTAGGGGCTTTTTATGGGACTTATCGGTATCAACGCCAAGGAGGGCCGACTTGGGGGTTTCTTTTTTCCTTTGTTTTTATGGGTTTGGCTGTCCTGACCAAAGGGCTTTTGGGGCTGTTTTTCCCCGTGGGAACGGTTGTCTTGTTCTTGTCTCTCCGGAACGGTTTGGGTTTTGTGCGAAACAGAGCCGTCCTCGGGGGCGTGTTTCTTTTTCTGCTCATCACGGGGCCGTGGCATGGATATATGATTTCGCGGTATGGGGACAGTTTTATAAATGAATATTTTTTTAATGTTCATGTCCGTCGCTTATTTGTGGCGGAACATCAAAAATGTAATACGTGGTATTTTTACATGCTTACCTTGGGGATGGGGATTCTCCCATGGACATTTTTTTTCGTTCCGGCGGCGGCCCGGATTCCCTGCCTTTATCAAAAGAGACCTTCCTGTAAAGAACCTTTTATTTTCCTGCTGTCCTGGTTTCTGGGTGTATTGATATTTGTGCAACCCGCGTCTTCCAAACTTGCCAGTTATATTTTCCCCGCTTTCCCGGTGGTCACGATTTTGGCTGCGCTGTGTATAGATGATTTTCTCTATGCTTATCAGGATATCGGTCCGCGGACGGTGCGCTGCGTCCAACTCAGTATGAGTTTTTTCGGGGGCGTTTTGCTGTTGGCGAGTGCCGGGGCGGTGATGGCCAGGGATTATTACCGGTCTTTCGCTCCTCACGCCTGGCCCGTTGTTGTCATGGCACTCGCTTTTGGATTGCTGGGAGTTCTTGTTATTTTTTTCTCTCGAAGAAAAGCCTATCACGCTGTCACCGGTTTGTTTGCGCTATTCCCTTTAATTCTGATCCTTTCATTTTTGCTGTTTCGTTCCATGGCCGTGTCCTGGGTTTCATGCTACGATATCGGAAATATTCTTAAGACGTTGGACCAGTCAGGGACAACGGTCCTGGCCAGCAAATTTTACGTCCGCGGGGTTCGTTATTTTACGGACCGCGACATGGCGACCATTAATGTTTGGGGCCAGGATTTCTATAGCCCGCATCCGATCCCGCTTCTTGACACAGACAGGAAGGTGGCAGAATTTTTGAGGACACAGCCATTTACTTTTGCTGTTGTGAAGAAGGGAGATATGGAAGACCTGATGAGGATTTGCTCGCTGAACGGTTTTGCCTTGAGGAATTTGGGGGGCTTAGGCGGGAAATATATCCTGAAAATACAGCCTGAAAGCGTAAAAAGATAATAGGGGCGCCGGCGAGAAACCAGGCGCTTATGAGGAGATTGACGCCGGGGAAAGGCCGGCGATAATTTGTCATGGCTCTACAATCCCGCGTTGCCCGGAAAGTCATTGAGATAGCGCTGGAATTACCGCGTTCTTTTTTCGGCGGAGACGAGATTTTAAGGTCGGTATTATCGCAGGCAGGAGTCCCGGAGACAGAGATAGTCGAGCAGCAGACCGCAACGCATATTTTTGTGCTGCTGTATTTTCGAAACAAACGGGCGGCGGAAGCGCTGCTGTCCCGGGTCAGGCCGTTAAAACTCGCCGGGCTTAACGTGAAGGTAAAGGTGATCTCCCCGAAAGACTGGCGGGATAATTGGAAAGAGGCGATCCGGCCTTTTCGTTTAACCGCGAAGTTTGACGTGGTTCCTCTGTGGAGGAAGGATGATTATAAAACGACTTCCCGGAGGGTCCCCCTGATCATTGATACGACGCTTTCTTTCGGGACGGGTTTACATGAAACAACCCGTTTTGTCGCCCTCCTGATCGAAAAATGTGCGGGCAAGTTTTCCTCTTTTCTGGACGTCGGGACCGGGACAGGGATTTTATCGCTGGTGGCTTATCATTGCGGGGCTCGTTTTATTGATATGGTGGATGTCAGCGAAGATTGCGTCGCGACTGCGGCAAGAAATATGGCCCGGAATCAAGCGGGATATCATAAAATATTTTGTTGTGATATCACGGAATTTAAGTCATCAACACTCTATGATATGATTGTGGCTAATTTGACTTCGCATGATTTAAAGCGTTTCGCGCCTTTGTTGTTATCCCTTTGCCGGGCGGGTGGCTACCTGGCTGTGTCGGGTATCGCTTTAGAACATCTTGATGATGTGAGAGAGCAGTTTAAAGGGAAGGCCTTGCGGTGTGTGAGAATACTGAAGGGGCAATCTTGGGGAGCGCTTTTATATAAAAAGGCGGGCTGAGGTTTTTTGTATGATGAGAGGAATGTCGCTAGAAGCCAGGAGGCAGGCGCTTTCGATGCGCATGCGGGCTCTTGATGTTTTTGAGAAAGATTTGGAAGAACAATTTGTCCGTTCGTCCGGCCCCGGCGGGCAAAATGTTAATAAATTGGCGACGTGCGTGATTTTAACGCATCGCCTCTCCGGGATCAGAGTCAAGTGCCAGAAAGAGCGTTCGCAGGCGCTGAACAGGATTACGGCAAGAGAAATTTTGTGCGGGAAGATTGAGTCGGAACGAAAAAAGGTCCTGGCCCGAGCCCAACAGGAACGGGAGAGGCACTTAAGGCAGAAGCGCAGGAAACCGGCCTCCCTTCAGGAAATGATTCTGGAAGAGAAAAGGCGCCAGGCGATCAAAAAGCGAAACCGGCAGCGTATTCATTTACATAAAATTTCCCCGGATGATTAAATGAAAATATTTTTTTATTGTTATGTATTTTTTGGAAGCTATTCTCCTTTTCAAATGGGCTGAAAAAGATTATGATAGCCCTTGTTGTCATGTATCGGCCTTCGCGGAAAACTACGGGCATGCCCGCGGGTGAAGGCGGGAGGTTCACAAGGGTTTCGGCTTCGGGGATGTTCGCAGATATGATAAGACGTCAGAACCTTCCGCGAAGCGAATTATTAACAGGTGGGCGTGGGGCTCTGGAGGAGGGTTGGGAACCCGGTTTGAACAGGCTGTTCCTGGAGACGCGACATGAAAGACATGTTCCAAGATAAGAGGACGCAGACGGTATTGCTTGTCCTGTGCATGGTGTTTATATTTTTCGGCATCGTATTCCGCTTTTTCCGGATTACGGACAATGATTTCATATTTTATGATGAAGGGTATTATCTTAACTACAACCGTCAGGTTATGTCTATTATCGCTCAGCATCACCCGCAGGACTTCCGGGATTTTTTTAACGCTTTTGGAGCTTACCTGCGGACATCGTTGGCGAGCGCAAAAGCCCTCTGGTTTATGGTGGTTAACGCCCGTGTTTATTTTTCCGGGTTTTATGCCTGGTCTTTTCCCCGGGTTGTTTCGGCCTGCTCGGGGGGCGTCACCTTGCTTGTCCTGTTTTTTTTCGCCAGGCGTTTTTATGAGAACCGCATCCTGGCCTGGCTGTCGGTAGTCCTTTTGTCGGTCTATCCAAGTCATGTCTTTTATTCCCGTTTGGGCCTGCAGGAAGCGTTAAGCACATTACTGGTTTTGTCCGGATTTTTTCTTTATGTTTTTCCGCCCCGTTTCGGAGGGCGGGCCGTTTTGTCCGCCGTGGCGTTTGCCGGCGCGTTTTTTACGAATTATCGGCTGATTATTTTGCCGGTCTTCTATCTTTTTGCAGAAGTCTGGCTGGCTTTTTGCGACCGCCGCGCTGTCAACATCCGGAAATTGGTCTGGGTCACTGTCGCGTTTTTTTCTCTCGTTTTTTTAATCGGAAGCCTGGATGGGGGTAAGAACACGTATATCACTTTCGGCTGGATGTTTCACCAGGCCAACCTGGCGAAACAGCAATTTCATCTGTTCAATTTTTTCTCTTTCCCGTATTATATTTTCCGCCTGGATAATTGGATCCTGGGCGCGGTCTTTCTGGGGAATATTTATTTGCTGTGCCAGAAAAAGTTCCGAGCTGTTTTTCCTTTCCTTTGTGTTTGCGTGCAGATGCTGATATTCTCCTTCGCCAGTGAGAAAGGGGCCCGGTATTTATGTGTGATGACCCCTTTTATTGCCATGGCGGTCGCGTATTTGTTGTATAGTATGTTTTTAGAGCAACCCTATAACCGGGTCGCTTGGGCGATGTGCGGGCTGGTTATGCTGAGTATGATGTATTGGAAGTCCTGGTCTTTGGCCAAGAGCTCGTCTGATTACCGGGCCGCTACGGAATTTATCATGTCGCGCGGCGGAACCGAGGGATTTGCGTCGACCCAGAATTATGTCCAGAATTTATACGTGCCGAATCCGGATAAAGTCCAGCCTTGCCCGGCCACCTTTGAGGAGTTGTTTCTCCTGGCCTCACAAGGATATCGTTATCTGGTTTTATGCCCGCAGGCCTATGTGTCGCTCGCCGAAGATAATGAGCGTTTTAATCCCCGGTTAACCGGATTCCTGGAATTTATCCGGACGCGTATTAAGCCGCTCAAAGTTTATCCCCATTTCAATGATGTCTTGTTGGAGCGTTTTGTTTTTGATCATAATGAACAGCTCCTTCGCTCGATTCGCTTTTTGAATCAGGCGCGCGTTCAAGGATATGCTGAATTGAGGATTTATGATTTATCACACGTTATCAAGGAAGCTTTAACTCTTATGCAGAAAGCCCGGGGCCGACTATGAGAAAGGCCTTTCCTGGGAGACTAAGAAAAAAATTTTTGATGTTGAGTCTTGTCCTGGGCTTTATCGGGGGGTGCGCCCGCGTCGGCCCTGTTCAGCCCCGGAGAGCCACTCAGACAAAAGTCTTAATGGGGACGTATGTCACCGTGGATGTTTGTTATGAGCGGGCGGAGGCCGTGGCTCTTTCGAACGCGTATCATGACGTGTGGGCCCGGTTGGAGGAAGTGGCGGGGGGGATGAGCATTTATGACCCGCAGAGTGAAATTTCCAAGCTTAACCATTCCTATCCTGATGCCGTTTCTGTTGGGCATGATCTTTATTACATTCTGGAATCTTCCATCCGGCTCTCGGAGTTAACCCAGGGGGCTTTTGATATTACGGTATCGCCTCTGGTGCATCTGTGGCGGGACGCGGCGAAGGAGGAACGTGTGCCTTCCAAGGCCCAGATTGCGCTGGCTAAGGATAGTGTGGGGGTGCCTTCTTTTGAGTTGCTGGAAGACCAGCGGGCCAGGCTTTTGAAGCCGGGAACGTCTTTGGATCTGGGTGGTATCGCGAAGGGATATGCCGTGGATGAAGCAGCCCGTGTCCTTCGTTCGAAAGGGTTTAAGGATTTTTTCATTGACGCAGGAGGGGATCTTTATGTCGGCGGCCAGAGTTGTAAAGGGACCCCGTGGCGTATTGGCATCAGGAATCCGGCGCGGAAAGATCAAATTATTGATATTGTGGAAGTCCGAAACCAGGCGGTCACGACTTCGGGGCATTATGAGCAGTATTTTGAAATTGACGGGCAGTCTTATTCGCATATTATCGATCCCCGGACCGGCGTCCCTCAAAAGGGGGTTGTTAGCGCCACGGTGATTGCGCCTATTGCCTCTGAGGCGGACGCTTTGGCCACCGCTTTATGTGTCCTAACGGAGAAAGAGGGCCTTGAGCTTATTGAGGCGTTGGGGGAATCTTACGCCGCGCTTTTAATAGTCCCGGATCCCCGTCTTGATAATCTGAAACTTATGGCCAGCTTGAAATATCAGGCGTACCGTTTGCCGAAAGTGAGAGAGTTTTGAAAGAGGCGGGACCCTTGGGGGCGGAGAGAATAGATTTTTTGAGTAAAAAAATGCCTTATTCGAGGAATTTTGGTATAATATTTACCTTCAGGGAGAAGCTCTCTTTAAGAGTCTAATTATTAAAGGAGGGGATATTGGCTTATTCAGGAAAAAAAATAAATTTCGAGCAGCTCAGCGCTTCTATAGAGAATTATGAGACGAATTATCAGGCGGATGTCCATAAAGAAAAATTTTTTGGGTTCCCGACTCAGGCGATCCTTGACATCGAGAATCGCCTTTTATCCCCCCAAGAAAAATCCGTGGCTTATTTTTCAATGGAATATGGAATCGCTCCGAGCATCTATAATACTTTTAATTTAAGCCGGCCGATGAATATCCAGAATCAGTATTTTACGCACGAGGTTTTTTCTAATTACTGGTTGTGTGACTATTTATTCAAAATTCATATCGATAAAATGCTGGATATCCCTATTTATGGCGGAGGGCTTGGAGTCCTGGCGGGTGACACAATTAAAAGCGCCGCTGACATGGGGTACGCGGTGGTGGCCATAGGGTTGCTGTGGAATAAAGGCTATTTCAAGCAAAATTTCTGGTATAAACACGGCCAGGTCCCGGAGGAGTTGAGTTGGGACCCTTACACGTATCCGGGACTGATTCCGTTGAAAAATATCGTGAGCATTAATACTCAAGAAGGCCCGTTGTATCTTCGGTTATGGAAATATTATGTGTATAGTTACAACCAAATTCACGCCTGCCCGATTGTTTTGCTGGACTCCAATGTCCAGGAGAATCCTCCTCATTTTCGGACGTTAACGGATCAGCTGTACCGGAGCGATGAAGTCTGGTGGAAAATTTACCAGCGGGCTATTTTAGGGATCGGAGGGATGAAGGCCCTGCAGAGCTTGGGATACCAGATCAGCCAGTTTCATCTCAACGAAGGGCACGCCGCCTTTGCTTTGCTCGAGCAGTACGTGAATCTCGAAGATAAAAGCCGGATGGAAGCGTTAAAAGAAAATTTTTATTTTACCTGCCATACTCCTGTCGCCGCGGGGCATGACCGGTTTATGATCAAAGATATCGCAAAGGTTTTGCCGGACGAATATGTCCGGGCCGCGGAGCTATATGGCAAGGAAAGCCCGAACAGCGAGCAGATCAATTTGACGTATATCTCGTTGAATAACTGCCGTAAAGTTAATGCCGTTGCCCAGAAGCATGGGGAAGTGATGCGTTGGCAGTTCCCTATGTATGCCTCGAAGATTGATGCGATCACGAACGGGATCCATACCCACACGTGGGTTTCCGACAGTTTTCAGAAACTTTTTGATAAGTACCCGGACACGTTCGGGGATTGGCGGAAGAACCCGGAGAACCTTGCCCAAGTCAGATCCCTTAAAAATAATGACGGCTTTCGCCGGGATCTGTTTTTGGCCCATCAGGTTAATAAGCAGAACCTGATGAGGATCATTAAGCATTGGCGGTGTAAAGAAAATATTTTTACGCTGGGCTGGGCCCGGCGCATCGCCGGTTATAAGAGGCCGGCCTTGATGTTTTATTCAATGGATAAAATCCTGGAACTGGCCTATGAAATCGGCCCTATTCAGATTATCCTGGCCGGGAAAGCTCATCCCAACGATGATATCGGCGGAGCGCATATTGATGAAATCCTGGATCATATCGATCAGTTGAATGATCATAAAGAAGTTATCCGGGTTATGATTTTGGAGAACTATGATACTTTTTTTGGCAAACTGTTGACGAATTCTGTCGATGTCTGGCTGAATAATCCCTTGCCGCCGTTTGAGGCTTCCGGGACGAGCGGGATGAAGGCGATCCTTAACGGGGTTTTGCAGATGTCTACAGTGGACGGCTGGGTGGTTGAGGCGGAAAAAGATGATATCGGTTGGCTTTTTGGTTATCGGCATCAGAGCGGAGACATCGGCAAGGAAACGAACCTTCGCCTTGCGGAGGACAGCCTGGCGCTCAAGGACACTTTAAAAGAAGCTTTGACTCTTTATTATCAAACGAACCAGAATGGTCAGATCAATGTTCAAAGCCCCTGGATTGATAAAATGATCCACTGCATCGAAAAAAGCGCATTCTTCAATACCCAGCGCATGATACAACAGTACAATGAAATGATGTGGCATTTGTGATCAGCCTGGGCCCGTGTCTTTAACTGTATTTTGAAAATCCGAACTCTCACGCAAGTGGCAGGTGGTTTTTAATGAGACAATATCTGGAATTAGTGCGGCATGTCTTGGATCATGGAGAAAGAAAGGAAGACAGGACCGGCACGGGAACCCTGTCTGTTTTTGGCTATCAAAGCCGTTATAATCTGCAGGAGGGCTTTCCGATTGTGACGACTAAGAAAGTGCTGTTCCCCACGGTCGTCAGGGAACTGTTGTGGTTTCTGCGGGGAGCGACCAATATCAACGACGGGCTGAAAGAGTACACGCCTATCTGGAATGCCTGGGCGGATGAAGAGGGTGACCTGGGGCCTATTTACGGTTATCAGTGGAGGACGTGGGAGCGGTTTTCCTGGGATGAAAAGACAAAGGGCTACAGGAAAGAATATATCGACCAGATTCAGGACGCCATTCGTATGATTAAAAATAATCCCCAGTCGCGTCGGATCATCGTGAGCGCCTGGAATGTGGCGGATCTGGACCGGATGGCCCTTCCGCCCTGCCATGCATTTTTTCAATTTAACGTGGTTCAGGGGCGTTTGGATTGCCAGCTTTATCAGCGCTCCGCCGATATTGCCTTGGGCGTGCCTTTCAATATTTCCAGTTATTCATTATTGTTGAGTCTGGTGGCGCAGGAATGCCGTTTGTCTCCGGGATTTTTTATCCACACCCTGGGGGACGCTCATGTGTATCTGAATCATGTTGAAGGTCTTCAGAAACAGCTGCAGCGGAAATGCCGGCCTTTGCCCCGTCTTCAGCTTGCCAACCGGAATGTCCTGGATATGACGTTCGACGATATTCAGCTTTTGGGTTATGAACACGACGAATTCATAAAATTCCCTATCGCTGTATAATCATGAATAAAAACATGAGTTTAAGCCAATCGTCCCTGGTGCCGTTCGACATTGTCGTGGCCGTTGATACTCAAAAGGGTATCGGGAAAAAGGGGGGCTTGCCTTGGCATATCGTCGCTGACCTTCAGCATTTCCGGCGGATCACGACTCTGGCCGAGAAGTCCGGTTCTGTGAATATGGTCGTGATGGGACGTAAGACGTGGGAATCCCTTCCCCGGAAATTCAAGCCTTTGCCGGCCCGCGTTAATTGCGTGGTTTCTCGTAATCCTCAGTTTATGTTGCCGGATCAGGTGTTGAAAGCCGCCAGTCTGGATGAATCTTTGACCCTCGCCGGACAGCTTCCCGATAAAAAAATCGACCGCGTATTTGTGATCGGGGGAGCGCAGCTTTATCAGGCGGCTTTCGCTCATCCGTTATGCCGGAAGATATACTGGACGCAGATTTATCGTGACTTCCAATGCGACGCTTTTGTGGGTGTTGATCTTGCCGGGTTTGATAAAATTTCTGAAAGCCCGGTGCAAAAGGAGGGGGATATCACCTTCTCCTTCATCGAATATCAATCCCGGTCCTGCCATAGCCGATCTTAAGAAAGCGCTTTCCGTGGAGCCCGTCGGGTTTAATTCATCGGTTTTTTTTGATAAACCGCTATCTATTTATTAACTTATTGTATGACAGCAGGTTGTGGCCGCGCCCTTGCCGGTAGAACAGTTGTGCACGGGCGGTCTGATCATTTATACTTTAATCAATGGGGACCGTGTATAACCGTTATAATTAATCTTTAGCTCTATGATAGATATTGCGCATCCCAAGAAAAACATCCTGCTCGTTGATGATGAAAAGAACCTCACCCGTACTTTAAGCATGCTGCTTGAAACGAGGGGGTATCTTGTCCAGGTCGCGAACACCGCCGCTGAGGCGTTTGAAAAAGTTACCCCGCAGATTGATCTTATCATCCTGGATTTGCGTCTTCCGGACAGCCACGGCTTTGATGTGTGCCGCCGGTTAAGGGATGACGAAAAAACCAGCCATATCCCCATTATCATGTTGAGTGCTTATACTTTAAATGAAGACAAGGTCCAGGGGCTTTATCTTGGCGCGGATGATTTTCTGCCCAAGCCTTGCGAGCATGAGGAACTGTTTGCCAGGATTGATGTGGTCATGCGCCGCAGCCAGGGGATACAGCGCAGGTTGTGTGACCGGAACCACGACAATATTGTGTGTGATCTGCGTTTGATCTTGGACCAGGGGCTGGTCCGGCCGCATTATCAGCCGATTTACATGCTGGAGCCTTTCGGGTTGTATGGCATGGAAGTCCTCACCCGGCCGACGATTAAAGGCCCTTTAGCGAACCCCGAGCATTTCTTTAACGCTGCGCTGCAGTACGGGATGTATGCGGATATGGAAATTCTGTCCTGGTCAAAAGCCCTGGCTCAGCTTTCGTCGAAGATTGATCGAGAAAGAATTTTTTTGAATTGCAGCCCCTATTTTATCGAATCGTCTCAGTTCCTGCGGGTGAAAGCGCTCGTGGAGAAGAGCCAGGTCCCTCCCACGAATGTTGTTTTGGAAATCACCGAGCGTTCAGCGGTGACAAATTATAAATTATTTTACGAGCATTTGTCCCGTTTCCGGGATTATGGTTTCCGTATCGCCGTGGATGATGTCGGCGGAGGGTATGCCAGCCTGCAGTCCATTGTGGAAACCCGTCCGGATGTGGTTAAGATTGACCGCCATTTTATCACCTCTTTGCAGGAAGACCACTTCAAACGCAGTGTCGTTAAGTTTGTCGTGTGCCTGTGCCGGGAAAATGGTATCTTGTCCGTAGCCGAGGGCATTGAAACCCAGGATGATTTGGATATTGTCCGGGAACTTAATGTCGATGCCGGGCAAGGTTATTACTTTTGTCGTCCTACCCCGGAGATTGACCTCCCGCATTTTTCCTCAATAAATTTTTAACATCCCCTTTTTCCTGGAAGAAGTTTTACCTGAAATATTGCAAAGATATTTAAAGCGGATATAATATAAATACTTTATAAAATAAATCTTATTTTCTGGATGACGTATTGGTCGTGACCCTATGCTGTTCCTGATCCTCCTTTTCTTGGGTGTTTTGTTGTTGTCTGCCTTGTGTTCCATGTCTGAGGCCGCTATTTTAAGCCTGCCGATGACACGGGCCCGCATTCTCGTTGAGCAGAAACACAAATCGGCGGAAGATGTCTTGTTCCTGAAAGAGAATATCTCGTCGATCATAGCCGTTATCGTCGTTTTGAATAACGCCATCAATATCATCGGCGCCATTTATCTGGGACAGCAGGTAACCCATATTTGGGGATCCCGGTGGCTGGGGCTGGCCTCGACTATCATCACGTTGACGATTATCATCGTCGCCGAAATTATTCCTAAAATGATCGGAGAAAGGTACCGGATTAAGATATCCCTGTTGTTTGCCAAGCCTTTGCGCGGTTTGATGTGGCTCTTCCGGCCGGTTGTCGGGGGGATATCGGCGGTAGCCCATTCATTTTTAATGAGGGATTCCCCTCCGAAGGTGACTGAGGAGGAGATCAAGATGATGCTGAAACTGGGGCATGACGCCGGCACGGTGGAAATGGACGAGGCCGTGCTCTGCACCCGGGTTTTTAAGCTGAACGATGTCCGGGCTTTTCAAATTATGCGTCCTATGGAAGATATTTTTGCTTTCCCGGCGGGAAAAACGCTGGGAGAGATTCGGGAGGACATTATCAGCACTCCGTACAGCCGGATCGCGGTTTTTGATAAAGATCCCCTTGATATCGTGGGGACCGTGCAGCACCGTGTTTTGCTCCGGGAGATTGCAAAAGATAATTACCAGGCAAAGGTCCGGGATTTTATGAAGAAGCCGCTATTCGTTAATTGGTTTACGAAGGCGGATGAACTTTTAGAGAAATTCCAAATTTACCATCAGCATCTTTTTATCGTTCAAGACACGCACGGGAAAGATGTGGGCATCGTTACTATGGAGGATGTGCTGGAGGAACTGTTCGGTGAAATCTATGATGAGAAAGATGTCAAACCGCCCCGGGAGAGGGGGGGATTGCCGTAATTTAATTAAATTCTTATAGTTATATTAATGGTTTGTTGTATAATAAATCCGCAAAACTTTAGAACAACTATCAAAAGGGGAGGCCATGGCCAGAGTGACTCAAATGACATCCCATTCAGAATTTCATGTTCCGGAACGAGCCGTTTATTATGATACGAGTTTATGGACGGAAGAAGATATTTATCTTTTTAAGGAAGGGAATCATTTTCGCCTTTATGATAAGCTGGGAGCTCATACCATGTTGCGCGGGGACACGCGGGGGACATTTTTCTCCGTGTGGGCTCCCAATGCCAAAGCTGTTTCCGTGATTGGGGATTTTAATGGGTGGGACCGTAACGCTCATCCCTTGAGTCCGCGTTGGGATAGTTCGGGGATATGGGAAGGATTTATCCCCGGCGTGGGCCGCGGGCAGATTTATAAATATTATATATCGGGCCAAGATGGCGTATACCAGGTAGAGAAACAGGATCCCTATGGAACTTTTTCGGAAACTCCGCCTAAAACAGCTTCGGTTATTTGGGATATTGATTATCAGTGGCGTGATGAAAAGTGGATGCGGGTTCGGAGACAGAAAAATTCTTTGGCCGCTCCGATTTCCATTTATGAAGTTCACCTGGGATCTTGGAGGCGGGTGGTGGAGGAAAACAACCGTTTCCTGACTTATCGTGAACTGGCGAACTACCTCGTGGATTATATTAAACGCCTGGGGTTTACTCATGTGGAACTGATGCCGGTCATGGCCCACCCGTTTTATGGTTCCTGGGGCTATCAGTCTCTCGGGTTCTTTTCCCCGACCAGCCGGTTTGGAACGCCGCAGGATTTGATGAGCATGATTGACTGTTTTCATCAGAACGGCATCGGTGTCTTGCTCGACTGGGTCCCATCCCATTTCCCGACAGACGGACACGGGTTGTCTTATTTTGACGGAACGCATCTTTACGAACATCAAGACCCCCAGAAGGGGTTTCATCCGGACTGGAAGAGTTATATTTTCAATACGGGCCGCAATGAGGTCAAAGAGTTCCTCATTTCTTCAGCGCTCTTTTGGCTCGACAAATATCATGTGGATGGATTGCGGGTGGATGCCGTGGCATCGATGCTGTATCTTGATTATTCCCGTCAGGAAGGAGAGTGGATCCCGAATATATACGGGGGGCGGGACAATATTGAAAATATTCATTTTATAAAACAGATGAACGAAACGATTTATAAAAATTTCCCCGATGTCCAGATGATCGCGGAGGAATCCACGGCTTGGGCCGGGGTTTCCCGCCCTATTTTTTGCGGGGGGCTGGGTTTTGGGATGAAGTGGAATATGGGGTGGATGCATGATACGCTGGAATATTTTCGTAAGGATGCCGTTTACCGCAAATATCATCACAATGAGTTGACCTTTAGCATGCTTTATGCTTTCACGGAAAATTTTATCCTTTCGCTTTCTCACGATGAAGTCGTGCACGGGAAGGGTTCGCTGTTGGGAAGGATGCCAGGCGATGACTGGCAGAAATTCGCCAATCTGCGGCTTTTATTTGCATATATGTTTGGGCACCCCGGGAAAAAGCTCCTGTTTATGGGATCCGAATTCGGCCAGTGGGACGAATGGTATCATGAGAAAAGCCTCGATTGGCATCTCCTGCAGTACGATTCTCATAAAGGAGTCCAGTTGCTGGTGAAAGACCTGAATTGTGTTTATTGCCGGGAGACGGCATTGCATCAGCATGATTGCGACGGGCCCGGCTTTGAGTGGGTTGACGGATCGGACTGGGCCAGCAGTTTGATATTTTTCTTGCGCAGATGCCCGGAAACAAACGAGGTTATCCTGATCGCCTGCAATTTCACCCCTGTCCCGCGATTGGGGAAGCGGGTCGGGGTTCCTCACCTGGGGTATTGGCAGGAATTGATTAATAGCGATGGCAAGGAATATGGCGGGAGCGGATTGGGGAACGCCGGCGGCGTCTGGGCGGAGGATGTTCCTGCGCACCGTCAGCCTTATTCCGTTCAGGTGGACCTGCCGCCTTTGGCGGTTGTTTATTTTAAAGTGCAAAAAGCTTAAAGAAATTTTTATAGACAATCTTTGTCCTTTGGAATATCTGGGGGAGAAGGGAGGGATCATGAAAGATAAAGTCATTGAGACCGTTGGTAAAACATGGCGGGCTCTCGGAGAATTAGGTGAGGCCGATGCCGCCGATATTGCGAAGAGAATTAAAGAAAAAGAGGCGGTGGTGAACCTTGCCGTCGGCTGGCTGGCCCGGGAGGACAAAATCCGTTTTTTATCTAAACGCAATAAAATCCTTTTTGCCCTGGTGGCTTCCGAATTGCAGGCGTTTAAAAATATGCATTCAAATATCTCCTCAGCCCCAACATCCTCTTCGACGAGGCGAAGGCGCCTGCGTCTCTTTTAAATTTTTTGCCGTTTCGTTCATGCTTCTATAGGGTTTGTTTTTTATGTCGGGGAGGGTGTCTGAATCTCCGCCCTTTTGTTAAAGGATTGTATGGAAAAGAAGCCGGTCCAACACTATATTTGTGTGCATGGCCATTTTTATCAGCCGCCCCGCGAGAACCCGTGGCTGGACGCCATTGAATTGCAGGATTCCGCTTTCCCTTATCAAAATTGGAATGAACGGATTACGGCGGAGTGTTATGCCCCCAACACCTCTTCCCGCATCATGGATGCCCAGAATTTTATTATCGACATCATTAATAATTTTACGAAGATCAGTTTTAATTTTGGCCCGACGCTGTTTTCCTGGATGCAGTCGGCCCAGCCGGACGCCTATCAGGCGATCCTGGAGGCGGACCGCTTGAGCCAGGAGCATTTCTCAGGGCATGGGGCCGCGATCGCGCAGTGTTATAACCACATGATTATGCCTCTGGCTAACGAGAGGGATAAACGCACCCAGGTCCTTTGGGGTCTCCGGGATTTTGAGGCCCGTTTTCACCGTAAACCGGAGGGGTTGTGGCTGCCGGAAACCGCCGTTGACACGGCTACCCTGGAAGTCCTGGCGGAATGCGGGATTGAGTTTACGATCCTGGCTTCGCATCAAATGAAAAGTGTCCGCAGGATCGGGGAGCCCACATGGAAGAAGGCGGCGGATTCCGCCCCGGATATTTTCCGGCCTTACCGCTGTCCTTTGCCGTCGGGAAAATCCATTAATATCTTTTTTTATGAAGGCAACGTCGCTCATGATGTCGCTTTCGGAGGGTTGTTGAATAACGGAGAGAATTTTGCGAGGCGGCTGGTGAGCGCTTTCCCTGAAAAGTCAGACGGGCCGCTTTTGATGCACATCGCAACCGACGGAGAGACATACGGCCACCATCATCAGTTTGGGAATATGGCCCTTTCTTACTGCTTGCGTTCTATCGAGGCTTTGCCATCCGTACAGCTGACGGTGTATGGAGAGTATCTGGATAAATATCCTCCGGAATACGAGGTCGAGATCGTCGAAAATTCCTCCTGGAGCTGTGCCCACGGTGTTGAGCGCTGGAGGGCGGACTGCGGATGTAAAATCGGGGATCGTGCCGGGTGGCAACAGAAATGGCGCGCTCCTTTACGGAAAGCCATGGATTTTCTCCGGGACCAGCTGGCGGTCATTTATGAGAAGGAAATGGGGGGGTATGTCAAAGATCCCTGGCAGGCCAGGGATCAGTATATTCAGGTGCTGTTGTCCCGGTCTTCCGAAAATATTGAGGCGTTCCTTAAACGGCAGGTCTACGTTGACTTCGGCGAGGCCGACCGGGTGAAAATCCTTAAACTGCTGGAGATGCAAAGATGCGCGATGTATATGTACACCAGCTGCGGGTGGTTTTTTGATGACGTTGCCGGGCTGGAATCCTCCCAGATTATTCAATACGCCGGCCGCGCGATGCAATTAACCCGTGAAATCACCCGGCAGGATTTTGAGCCGCAGTTTGTCGCCCTCTTGGAGAAGGCCCCTGGCAACACGCCGGAGCGGAAGAACGGGGCGGAGGTTTTTCAAAAAAATGCCAAGCCGTTAATGATCGACCTGATGGATGTCGGGGCGCATTACGCCATTTCATCCCTCTTTGAAGATTATCCCGACCCGGCCAAAATATATTCATTTACCGTCCGTTCGCTGGGAATGTATCAGTATGCGACCGGCAAACAGCGGTTGCAGATCGGGCAGGTCTGTGTCCGTTCGGACGTTACTTTAGAGGAACTGGACGTTGATTTCACCGCCCTTCATTTAGGGGATTATAATCTTTATTGCGGGGTAAAGGCCAAAGGGCAAGATAAAGACTTTGATCAGTTCCACGACTGTATCCGGAAAATATTTCTTCAGAATGATATCCCGGCCGTGATTCAGACAATGAATGAAGTCTTTGGAGACCGGAATTATTCCCTCTGGGATCTTTTTAAGAATGAACAGGGAAAAGTCCTGGGGGAGGTTTTTAATAACACCCTCGGGTCGATTGAATCCCATTTCCGGGAGATTTATGAGCACTATTATCCCTTGATGCAGATTAAACCGGAATTCCGGATCCCTTTGCCGAAGGCGTTGTCCATGACCGTGGAATTTATCCTTTCCCGGGAAATGGTGGAGACGCTGGAAGACGACCCGCTCGATATAGACAACCTCAAGAGAATTACGGCGGAAATTAAGCGTTGGTCTTTTATGCGGGACATGGAATCGGTCAGATTGACGGCCAGCCGGAAGATCGGGCGGCTAATGCAGGCGATCGCGGATGAGCCGCAGAACAACAAGCATTTGAAGCTGCTGGTTGACGTTTTGCTGGCCTTGCTTCCGCTCGGACTGCCGTTGGAGCTTTGGAAGGCGCAGAATATTTATTTCCGCATGAACCGGGATATTTATCAAACCATGGTTTCCCGATCCAAGCATGGCGATGCTCATGCTTTGGAGTGGGTGCAATTATTTGAGCTTTTGGGTAAATATTTGAAAGTGAGAAATGTCTGATGAAGCCGGATCAAGGCCTGAAGGCGTCCCGGGGGGAAGAGCCGTTCCCGTACGAACGAGGGAGCGGAATTTTGTTGCATATTTCTTCTCTCCCGTCTTCGTTCGGGATTGGGGATTTTGGGCCGGGGGCGGCTCAGTTCGTCGATTTCCTCTCTGCGGCCGGGCAGAAATACTGGCAAATCCTGCCGTTAAGCCCGACGATGGCGGTCTACGGGAATTCGCCTTACAGCAGTGATTCCGCGTTTGCGATCAATCCGCTTTTTATCAGCCCGGATGTTTTGTTGTCTGAGGGATGGATTGGCGCCGAAGAGGTTCCTTCGTTGCCATCCTGGCCGGCGGGGAGAGTGGATTTTGATAAGGTCGCGGCGTTTAAAAGCGCGCTGCTGTTTAAGGCGTTTGATACCTTTTCCCGGGAAGGGCGGGATCGTGTCCTTTTCGACCGTTTTTGCGCTCAGAACGCCGCCTGGCTCGACGCCTATGCAGAATATAAAGTCCTCAAAGAAGAGTTCGGGGGACAAATATGGAGCCAGTGGCCATCCGGATTGAAATACCGTCGGCCGCAGGCTCTGCAGGGTGCGAGGGGGAGGTTTTTCGAACCTATCCGAAGGATCAAGTTTTGGCAGTTTTTGGCCTGGAAACAGTGGGGAGATTTAAAAAATTATTGCCGGCAGAACAATATAAAAATAATCGGGGATATTCCGATTTATGTGAATTATGACAGCTCGGATGTGTGGTCGTTTCCCTATATTTTTCAATTGGACCAGGATGCCTCGCCGCTGTTTGTGGCCGGCGTGCCGCCGGATTATTTTAGTAAGACGGGCCAGAGATGGGGAAACCCGGTCTATGATTGGGACGCCTTGCGGAAAGAAAAATTTCAATGGTGGTTAGGCCGGATCGGACACAAACTTTGTTTTTATGATATCGTCCGGATTGATCATTTCCGCGGCTTGGTTGCTTTCTGGAAAATTCCTGCCGGAGAAGAAACGGCCATGAAAGGGGAGTGGGTCCCTGTTCCGACCGATGATTTTTTCCGCGTTCTTTTAGAGGCGTTCCCCCGCCTTCCGATTATCGCCGAGGATCTGGGTATTATTACGGATGACGTGAAAGAGAAAATGGACGAGCTAAATTTCCCCGGAATGAAGGTTCTTATTTTCGCTTTTGGAGAGGATATCAAGACGCACCCTTATATCCCGGAAAATTACACCCAGCGCTGCGTGGCTTACACAGGGACCCATGATAACAATACGGTGCAGGGCTGGTATCAGCAGGATATCACGGAACGGGAGAGGACGAACCTCTCAGAATATTTTGGGACGGTTTATCCTTCTCAATTGCACTGGCAAATGATAGAGGCCGTTTTGCGGTCATCGGCGGCTTTGGCTGTCTTCCCCCTGCAGGATATTTTGGGATTGGGGCCGGAGGCCCGGATGAATATCCCCGGAACATCGTCCGGGAACTGGACGTGGCGACTTGATCCACAATCCCTGTCCGGGCCGTTGGCCGAGCAGATCGCCCGGCGGGTCCGGGCTTCCCGCAGATAATCCCGAAGCAGATTTCCCTTCTAAAAACTCCTGGTAAAGCTTGTGGTTATATATTTGCTGTGTTAGAATTTTTTTAGTTATGGATCGAAAAGTGTTTTGGAGCCTGTGTCTGACGCTCGCTGTGAGCGGTTGCAGCCTGCTCCCCGGCAGGACGGGGAGCGGCCCGGAACAGCTCCGCCCGCAGATGGTCCCCCGGACGGTCGTTATCTCCGAAGAACGCTTAAGAGAAGGGGGCAAAGTTTTTGTGAATCCCTTTGTCCCGGGTGAACAGGTGGCATTCGATGAGGCGTTTGACCGGATTTCCCTGCATGTCGTCAAGGGGGTTCTAACGGTCCTTCAGCAGGCGCCCGGGCTTTACACATTATTGGGGTCGGATCAGGCTGACCAAGCCGAGTTGCTGGTGCACGGGCGTGTTGTGGAAAAGAGAAGGCAACGTGTTTTTGAGAAGTTATGGAAAAGAAAGACAGTTTATATTTTAAAAGTAGAGGGGTCTATTGTGACCCGGGATAATGACCAGACCATTATGTATTTTACCCATGAATTGCGCTCGGATGACGTGGACGGGTTTGGTGCCCTGGCCGAAGACGTGGGCCGGGATGTCGGCCGTTCGGTGTTGATGGTGTCGCAATAGGTTTTTGATCGAAATATTTTAGAGAAGGAGCATGTTATGATTGTGCTGACCGGTGGCGCCGGATTTATCGGCAGCTGCATTCTTTCTAAACTGAATGAACGAGGGCGAGAGGATATCCTTGTGGTTGACCATAGGGCAGAGGGGGATGGTAAGGGCCGTAATTTGGCAGGGAAAAAATATATTCAATTTTTGGACAAAGAAAATTTTCTTCACATGATTATGAACGACCGCCTGCACGACCCTGTTGAGGCGGTGATCCATATGGGGGCCTGCAGTTCGACCACCTTATCTGACCGGCAGTATTACCGGAAAAATAATTTTGAGTATTCCTGCCATGTCGCCCAATGGGCTTTGGCCCGGAAGGCGCGGCTGGTATACGCCAGCTCCGCGGCGACCTATGGCGGCGGGGAGCTGTGGTACAGTGATGACGACGAGGTGACCCGGCGCCTGAAGCCATTAAATTATTATGGAGAATCCAAACAGGATTTTGATCTATGGCTCCTTGATCAAGGATATTCCCGGCAATGCGTGGGCCTTAAGTTTTTTAATGTTTTTGGCCCCAACGAGTATCACAAGGGGGATATGAGGAGTGTGATCGCGAAAACTTATCAGCGAGTCGTTCGGGAAGGAAAAATCAGCTTGTTTAAATCGTATAAGCCGGAATATGCGGATGGGGAGCAGAAACGGGATTTTATTTATGTTAAGGATGTTGTTGATGTCGTGCTTTTTTTTATGGATCATCCTGAACAGAACGGAATTTTCAACGTGGGGACAGGACTGGCGAGAAGCTGGAATGATTTGGCGAAGGCCATTTTCACGGCCGTGGGAAAGAAACCCGTGATTGAATATATTGACATGCCGGAGCATTTAAGGCCCTGGTATCAATATTTTACTCAGGCCGAGATGACGAAATTGCGTCAAGCAGGATATGCCCATCCCTTCACTTCTTTGGAAGAGGCCGTGCGGGATTATGTAACGTATCTTGCAGGAGAAAATACGCTGTAATTTTGAGGTGTTTATGGAAATCCTTCTTATCCTGGCTGGACTTGTTCTTTTGCTTTTTGCCCTGGGGGTCGTTCTTGTCATTAAGGGCGGTCCGGTCTCTTCTTCCCATGACGTCGCCGCTTCTGGGGAGGAGATTGTCCGGGTTCAGAAAGAACTTGGGACCTCCCGGGAAGAAGAGGGGAGACTTAAGCAGCAGCTTGATGCGCTGGCTGTTGAGCTGCATGAGGCGCAGAGTCATATTCAGGATGCCCAGAAGATGGAAGGCCTCCTGGACACCCTGAGCCGGCAGGAAGCGGATAGCCAGAAGATGGTCCAGCATCTGGAGCGTTCCCTGGCTTTTTTAAGACAAAAAGCGGACGAGCAGGCACGGGCTGCCAAAGATGTGATTGAGGCGTTGCTCATGAAAAATGAAACTTTGTCCCGCGATGTGACGGACGCGAAGAGCCGTTTTGATGAAAAAGAGTTTGTGTCTGTTAAGGAGGACAACCAGCGCCTCCACGAAGATTTAAAGGCCCTGTTGGTCAAGGTGGAAAATTTTGAGCTTCGGATAGCCCAGAAAGAAAAAGAGATGTCGGCCCGGGAGCACGAAACGAGCCTTGAATCTCAGCGATATCGGCAGAACATGGTCCGCTTGAAGCAGGGATTGTTGCAGATCATCCAGGGTGTCCGGGCCGCAGGGCAAGAGATGGCGGGGGTGAAGCAAGCGTACGATCTGCGGTCGAAACAGCTGCTTAAAGACAAGGAAAATCAGCTTTTGTTGCGTCAACAGGATATCCTCAATAGGGAGCAACAGCTCGGCCGGTTTCAGGATCAGATAAAGGAGAAGACGGAAGCCCTTCTTGAGCTCGAACAGGCTCTTGCTGTCAGCCGGGACAAGATAGCCGCATCCGACCAACTCATCCGCAAACTTCAGGAACAACTTCAGACGCAAGCCGCCAAAGCTGTTTCTTCTCCGGGGAATTTCGCCGCCGAGCACTCTCTGCGGGAAGAGCGGGACCGGTTCCTGCAGGACAAGCATGCTTTGGAGATTAAAATTACGGAATTGCGGGAAGCCCATGAGTTCCTTCAGCAAAAAGAAAAAATACTCCAGCGGGAATTAACAAAAAGCCGCACGGAAGCGATGGGGTTCCGAAAGATCTGTGAGGGGTATAAAACGCAGATTGAGCAAGGGTCCCGGTAAAAAAGGGGGGTATTATGATTTTGGCGAAGGATATAATGTCGGAAGATGTGGACGTTATTTACGAGGACATGTTGATTCGGGAGGTGGCCCATCTCATGCTGCGCGGCCGTGTGAGCGGCTTCCCGGTTGTGGGAAGGGCCAAGGACTCGGGGATGGTTGGTATTATCACCATGACGGATTTTTTCTCCATGCTTGCCCAGGCGTCTGGACAAACATGCGGCGGCGGGGCCCCGAAGACGATAGCTTCTTTAAAGAATTTGAAGGTTTGCGAAGTGATGACCCGGGGCGTCGTATCCATTCCTCCGTCTATGACGTTAGACGAAATTATTAATTTAGTCGTGCATAAAAGTATACATTTTTTCCCGGTTGTGGATGGGGAGCGTATGGTCGGCATTGTCAGCCGGCATGACATCCTTAATGCGGTCTTTAGTTATGATTAGATTTTTTCCGGCGGGGGATGTATTTTTATGCGAACCGCTGCTGAATTTATGACAAGCCCTGCGCAGGATGACAAAAACACATTCCGTTTAGTTCATGAAGCGCTTTTGATCCCCATGCAGAATATCCAGGCCCAATCGAGGGTGTTTCCGGAAGCGCGAAAACATTTCCAGGATTTCTCCAGCGCGTTCATCGTTTACCTGACACGGCAGAACGATGCTTTTTATTCCAGATTGGTGACGCGCTGCGTTGCCGATAGGGGCGCTTTAGCAAAAATAGCTTTTTTCCGGGAGGATTTGAAAGAAATTAAAGTGGCCTTTTTTATGTTTCAGGAGAAATATATCGCCGGGGTCCCGCGGCCATTGGATATCCGGCGTTTCCCCCTGGAATCAGCGCGATTTTTTGACCTGGTCCGGGCCAGGATAAAAGCGGAGGAAGAATGCCTCTTGCCGCTGATGGATCTTTAATCCGGGTGATTCCGCCTTGAGGAGAGGACATGGATTCGGGGTCGGAGCTTCCCGGGGGGTTGATGCAGATTGAATAAAAGCAAGGTTTTGCTATAATGAGGAACTTATGAAAAATTGTGTTTGTGTCATTTTTATATTTGTTTTGTTAAGCTTGGAGGGGTGTGCTTTTCTTCAGGAAACCGGTAAGACGCTGTGGGGCTCATCGACCCGGGCCCTGGAAAACGCCCGGAAGGAGGCCCTCGTCAAGGAGTTCTCTTGCCCGTTGGAAACATGCTACAACATGGCGTTGGAGTTAATAAATAGACGGCCGACGGAGGAGACCGAGGTCCTTGCTGGAAATTCTCCCGAAGAGCTTCCCCGAGCCGAGGAGCAGGAAACATATGTGTTGTTCCTTGAAAATCGCCGGGAACATTTTTTTGTGGTTATGGGGGTGCCGGGGAGTGTTAACACGACTGAAGTCGGCGTATTTTTTTCTGTTGTTCGTGAAGACCGTGTCCGGGTGGAAATTTCATCATTAAGTTCTTATGCGAAAGCCCGGGTGGCTCATGTCGTGTTCTCATATTTGTCCAGGACATTGAAGCCTGAACCAGAATATCCATCCGGAAACGCGCATGAATCTGTTGGGACGGCCACTGGAAAACCATGATTGAACATGAGATGCTGTTCTTGGGGTTGCTCATGGGCGGTCCTAAGCACGGTTATGAGATCAAAAGGATTATTGAAGAAGAACTGTATCCACTCGTCGGATTGGACATCAAGTCGATCTACTATCCTTTGAAAAAGATGGAAGACCTGGATCTTATAAAAAAGGATATCGGGCGAGAAGGCCGCTGGCCTGAGAAATATATTTATAAAATTACCCCCAAAGGCAAAAAGATATTCGATCATCTTATCACGGAAAGTTTCCTCCTTATTGAGCGGCCGTACTTTAATATTGATTTATCTCTTTATTTTATCCCTTACGTGAATCAAAAAATCGCCCGCCGGAAACTGAAAGCGCGCCTTTTCTTTCTGCATCGGATTAAAAAAGGGCTGGAAAAGTTCCTGGATCGGAAGAATGTGTTGACATCCCCGCATCTTAAAATTATCCTGGAACACGATTTGGACCTTGTCGAGGCGGAAATCAAATCCTTTAAAAGGTTGATCGAAACCCTCAATAGGGCTTGACAAAAATGCCTCTCGTATTAAAATTGAACTAATAAAATTTTACTAAATAGGCTTGGCGCTTAAATACTTTTCAATCATAGGGATATCCTTAATTCAGGCCGCCTGCCTGCTTGATCTGGCGCTTGTTTCCCCTGAGAGAGACCATAATTATGAATATACGGGATGTGTTGAATAAAAGAGTGGACGAGCATGGCCATAAGCCCGCCCTGATTTTTAAAGACCGGATGATTTCTTTTGCTGAGTTAAATCACCAGGTTATCCGCTTGGCCGCCGCTCTCCGGGACCTGGGTATAGGGCCTTCTGATAAAGTGGCGGTGTTCCTGCCGAATTGCCCGGAATATGTTTTCAGTTATCTGTCTGGTTTTTGTTTGGGGGCTGTCGTTGTCCCCCTGGACTACATGTTGAAAGAAGACGAACTGATTTCCTGTCTTTCCCACTCGGAAGCAAAATTACTTTTAGTTCTTCCGAAAGCGGACGTTTCTTTGCCCGCCATAAAATCCGCTCTCCCGACCTTGGAAACCGTTGTCCTTTTGGCTGAAGATACGTTGGCGTTGGAAAGCGGGATCCTGTTCGGGGATATTATGGCCCGAGCGGAGGAGCCCCTCCCGGATATCCGGGTGCCGGAGACGGCCCCGGCTTTGATTATGTATACGTCCGGCACCACCGGTCGGCCCAAAGGTATTCTTTTGAATTATAAGCACCTCGAAGGGTCTCCTAAGGCGATGGAGCATTTTGTAGATTTAAGTGCCCGGGATATTAAATTGGCGGCTTTGCCCTTCAGCCATAGTGCGGGGTTTATTTATATCCAGAATTGCCTTTTGTTCGGTATAACGCTTGTCATTATGGACCGGTTCAATCCGTATGAGTTTTTAAAAAACGTTGTGCGTTATAAGGTGACTTGTTTTCATATCGTGCCGGCTATGTACACCGCTTTGCTGACGTTAAAACAGCTGGATAAATTTGACCTGGCTTCTTTGCGGTGGGTGGTTGTTTTCGGCGCCCCCAGCACACCGGAAATTATGGCCCTTTTTCATAGGCATTGCCCCAATGCCAAGCTTCTGAACGGTTGGGGAATGACAGAAACCTGTCCGCCCAATTCTGTGACGCCGTTAGGGAGCACAAATATCGCCAGCGTCGGGAAGCCGTCTCCTTTATGCGAGATCAAACTGGTGGATGAGGCGGGCGAGGCCGTTTCTCCCGGGGCGGTCGGGGAAATTCTTATCCGGGGTTGGGTTGTTATGGATGAATATTACAAGGATCCTGAATTGACGGCCCAGATTAAAAAAAATGGCTGGCTTTATACCGGGGACCTCGGACGTTTTGATGAGGCGGGTTTTTTGTATATTGTCGGGCGGAAAAAAGAAATGATCAAAGTGGGCGGGCAGATCGTCTTTGCCCCGGAGGTGGAGGCCGCTTTTTATAAACATGAGGCGGTCGCGGAAGCGGCCGTCATCGGTGTGGCGGATCCTTTGCGGGGAGAAGCCGTGAAAGCTTTTATCGTTTTGAAAGACGGGATGGAAGTCGCGCAGGAGGATTTGCGTTATTTTGCCAGGCAGCACCTTGCTCATTTTAAAGTCCCGCAGGTGATTGAATTGCGGGATCATTTGCCTAAAAATCGGACGGGGAAAATCGATAAAGAGTCTCTGCGGGAGGATTAAAAGGAGTTTTGATTCTTGCCGGGGAGACGGGATATGACTCTTAAAACGGAATAACAGCAGAGAAGCTGCTTTCAAGAAAGGGGCCAATATGCAAACTATGGTGAAAGACGTTCATATGACCGGCAAGGATTTGATGGGGATGGTGCAATTGCGTCCGGAAGACATCGGAAGATATGCGATTGTCCCGGGCCCCCGTGATCGCATGGAGGCCCTGGTCAAAAAACTGGACAATCCGGTCAAAAATTTTTCCTTTATGGAATATACGATGTATACCGGCTCTTATGATGGCAAGAAGGTGACGACGATCAACGGCGGCCGCTTTGCGGCGGATACGGCTATTACGACGGAAATTCTTTGTAATGCCCAGGCCAAGACCATGATCCGTATCGGGAGCTGCGGGGCCTTAAGCGAGGAGATCAAAGTCGGGGATCTCGTGATCGCGGACAGCGCCTTGAGGGGAGAGGGTGTGACGCCGTATTATGTGGAAGACGGTTTCCAGCCGCAGTCTGACCCGCAGCTTACCGCGCAGATCAAGTCCGCGGCGGATCAGTCGGGACTCAGCGTCCATATCGGGAAAGTGTGGTCCACCGACGCGATCCTTAAAGAAACCCGCGCGCATGTGGGCCGGGCTGTCGAACAGAACGCGGTGGCGGTCGATATGGTGACTTCAGTTTTCCTGACCTTATGCCAGTTATACAAAATTCCGGCTGCCGTTATTTTGGCGGTCAGCGATAATGTCATCACCGGGGAGATGGGGTTTATGAACCCGGATTATTACATGGCCGAGGGGGCTATGATCGGGATCGCGCTTAATCTTGTCAAAAATTCCGGAAAATAACACTATGGATACTCCGCTTTTCTGGCCGGCACACCTTAAGGCCCGGGTTCTTTATGTCCTGGATGAAACCCTTATCCCGCGGAGAGTGGTTTATATTAAAGTCAGGACCCCGGCGCAGGCGGTCCGGGTCATCAAGACCATGAAGACCCGGGCTTTCGGGCAGTTTCTTGTGGTCCTGAATGCGTTCCTCCTGGACATCCAGTCCGCCGCTCAAGTTTCCGATGCGCGATTATTGCGCCGGCTTCACTCGACGGCGGAAGCCCTGAACGCCAGCCGGCCCACGTTTCCCTTCGCGGAGGTCACAGGCATCGTGGTGCGCTGGGCTGACGAAGCGTGTGCGGCCGGAAAGGACATGAAGGACATTGTGCGGCGGAATATCCTGGGATATATGGAAGGTGTCAGGCGGCAGCGGTTGGACCGTGTGGCCCGCCTGTCGCGGTTGATGGCGGATGGCGACAGTATTTTAACGCACTGTAACCTTTCTGGCGAGCTGGCCATGGCCGCGGCGATGTGCCGGAGGGAAAAAAAGAAAGTCCAGTTTTTCGTTACAGAAACCCGGCCGTATTTTCAGGGGGCCAAATTGACCTGCTGGGAGCTGAAACGGGTGGGCGCGGATGTTACCCTGGTGGCGGACAATGCCGTGGCATCTGTGATGGCGGACGCCTTGGTCAACAAAGTTATCGTCGGGTCAGATCGGAATTGCGCCAACGGTGATTTTGCCAATAAGATCGGAACGTACCAGTTGGCTGTGTGCGCCCACGAGTTTCATATTCCGTTTTATGTCCTGACGCAGCCGTCTCAGAGCGTCAAAACGGGAGCCGATATCCCGATTGAAATCCGGGATGACAAGGAACTCCTGGTTTTCGGCGGGAAACGGATTGTCCCTTGTGCCGTTCAAGGATTTTACCCCGGGTTTGATGTTGTCCCGCATCAGTATATAACGAAAGCGGTGCCGATTCATGTTAAGTAAGGGGAACAAGGAATATGTTTTTCTGCACGGGGTCCCGCAGCCGGAGCTTTGGGATAAATTCAAGGCAGGCAAGTTTAAGGCGTGCGTTATTCCGGAAGGCCGGCCGGATCTGCAATCCGCAGATAAGAACAGTCGCGCGATATTAAAAAAGAAAATGTCTCCGGTGCTGATCGCCGATAATATGGCCGGATTCATGATTTCCCGGAACATGATCAAAGAAATCTGGCTTGCTTACCAGGTGGGGGATGCCCACGGCGCTTTGTGCGATATCGGTGCGTTGATTTACGCGATCCTGGGGAAAAAGCACGGCGTGCCGGTTTTCTGTTATCCTGCCGCGAAGAAAAGGCGGTTTATCGGCAAGCCCCGGGAAATTTTTTATTTTTGTGAAAAACGCATCGCACCCCGGGGGATCCAGGGGTATGTGCCTCTCCTGGAATGGGTGCCGGGGGCCTATATTCAGAGGGTGTATGAATAACGAAATTATCCAAACCATAAAGAAGAATATTGTGGCGATCGGCCGCTTGCTGTGGGAAAAGGAGTTGGCCACGGCTCTTAACGGGAACATCAGCATCCGAGTGGATGAGGAGCACTTTCTTTTAACCGCCAGTAAAACATGCCTGGGCCTTTTGAACGAAGCGGACGTCCTGTTGACGCGACTCGACGGGAAAGTGCTAGGTCCGGGAACGGTCTCCACCGAGCGGCTTGTGCATACTGAAATCTATAAGGAGTTTCCTCACATTAAAGCGGTCCTGCACAGCCATACAACTTTTACTAACGCCTATTTTTTGGAGCAGGATTGTTTGCAGCCGAGGATTCTGGAATCACGGATTTCCCTGGGGCAGGTGAAAGCGGTCGCTCAGCAGACCCCTTCGGTCACAGACGCTCAGCCCATTATCGCCGCCCTGAAAGATAATAATGTGGTCGTCTTAAAGAATCACGGCGTTGTTGCCATCGGGGAAGACCTGTTTGACTGTTTTCTGCTGATCCAGAGCCTGGAAGAGGCGGTCAAAGTGGAATGTTTCAGCCGGTTATTCCGGACCGGACCGGTCCCGGAGTCCAGACCGGAAAAGCCGTGCCGCCCGTCAGGGACGGGATATGGAACGCCGGACCATTTGCAGAAATGCTATGTTATGTTTTCCCGGGAACATATTGATGAGATCGTGAAAGCGGTCAACGCCGATGATTTATTAAAGAGCCTGGGTGAAAAAACCGATATGACCATGGAACTGGCCGTCTTGTTAAACGAGACCGGACAGGTTTACAGCTTCCAGTTTGAACGGGGCCGGATTACGAATGTCGGCCAGAACAGGGATGCGGAGTTCCTGATTTCTGCCCCGGGCAAGGTCTGGTCGGCGGTTTTCTTAAGGCAGATTGATCCCTTTGTCGCGACCACGCAAAAAAAGATGCATTTAAAAGGGGATTTCGCGCGTATATCCAAATGGTACGCTCCCTGCAACCGGATTTTTGAACTGTGGCAACAGGTCCCGATACAGGGGTAGGACGGGTTGATGGAAAAATTTAACTTATATATTAAGGGTGCTGTCCGGCCGGCGTGTGAAGAGCGTTATTTTGAAAGTATTAATCCGGCAACAGCGGAGCCGTTTGCCCTCGTCGCGGACGCTTCCGTGGACGACATGAGGGAGGCGGTCACCGCCGCCCGGGAAAGCTATGAAACCAATGGCTGGGCCGGGTTGCCGGCGAAAGAGCGGGGCCAGGCGCTGTTGAGGATCGCTCAGGCGATCCGGGACAACGCGAAACGCTTGGCGGAACTGGAAAGTCTTGACACCGGCAAAACCATCAAACAGACGACCTTTATTGACATCCCGGCCTGTGCCGATACCTTTGAATATTTTTCCGGAGCGGGGGATCTCCTGAAAGGCAGGTTAAATCCCGTTCCGGCTCCGGTACGGAGCTTTACGGAACGGGAGCCTTGGGGGGTTGTGGCCTGTATTATCCCCTGGAATTATCCGCTTATTATGTTCGCCTGGAAAGTCGCCCCGGCACTCCTGGCCGGGAATTCGGTCGTTTTTAAACCTTCTCAGCACGCCAGCGTGTCTGTGGTATATCTTGCCGGGATCATCCGCGATCTTGGGCTGCTGCCGGACGGGGTGTTGAATATCGTCACAAGTTCCCGGCATGACGTGACCCAGGATTTGATTGAAAATTCCGACGTGAGGATGATCAGTTTTACCGGCGGGACGGAAACCGGGCGGGATGTTATGGCCCGGGCGGCCCGGACGACCAAAAAAGTGAGCCTGGAGCTGGGGGGGAAGTCTCCGAACATTGTTTTTGCTGATTGTGATATGGACGCGGCCGTCGGAGGAACTATGTCAGCCATTTTTATGAATCAGGGACAGATGTGCACGGCCGGCTCGCGTTTGCTGCTGGAAGATGCGATTTACGACGAGTTTTTAGAGAAACTGGTGCAGAAAACGCGTGGCTTGAAGATCGGAAACAGCATAAGTCATGATACGGATTTTGGGCCGTTGATCAGCCAAGGACACCGGGCCAAGGTCCTTTCTTGTATTCAGCAGGGACTTGACGAAGGGGCCCGGGTGGTCTGCGGAGGGGGGATCCCATCCGGCCTTTCGAAGGATATTCAGAACGGATTTTATTTGGAGCCGACGATTTTTACCGGTGTCGACAACTCTATGACGCTCGCCCGGGAAGAAATTTTCGGCCCCGTGTTGGCGGTGATCAAGTTTTCCGGGATGGATCATGCCGTGAAACTGGCCAACGATTCCCCTTTCGGCCTGGCATCGTGCGTGTGGACGAAAAGTATTGCCAAGGCGAACCAGGTGTCCCGGCGGCTGCAGTGCGGGATCGTTTGGGTGAACACCTACGGGGGGTTCTATAACGAGGCTTCGTTCGGCGGCTATAAGCAGAGCGGCGTCGGACGGGAACTGGGGGAGGAGGGGCTTCTGGAATACACGCAGTCAAAGCATGTCTGCGTGGACGTCACTCCCGGCGGACGCTCTTTGGTGACGAGCTGGTTTTGACTGACAAGCGCGAGGAGCGCGGCGATTTTTTTGGTCACGGGTGTGATCGTTTTTTTAAAAAGAATGGCTTTCCGTCGCAGGAAAATACGGGCCCCGGGGGACAGCGTCCGGCTCGGTTTTTTGAAGAAACAGAAGAACGGGTAACAGGGGGCATGTTGCCCCTGAAAGGGTGCCGTAAAATTTTTAAAATGTCCGCTGACGCGGGAACGTATGTTTAATTTGACCGGCGCGGCTTTTTAGCCGCTGTTATGATAGGGATGGTGATTTATGCCTGATGAACAGCCCCAGATGGCCTGGGACAAAAAAGCATTAATAAAGTATGAAACCATGATCCGGCGGCTCCCTTTATTTCATCGGGATATCGCCGATGAGGTTGTGCGGAAAAAAGCGCGGCAGAACGCCTTGTCCCGGGGAGGGACGATGATTGAGGAAAGCGATATCCTTCGGGCATTCTTTTCGGAGGTGCCGATGGCCTTTTACGGGCTTATGATCCGTCTTTTTGAAGAAGTCGGGTTTGACTACGCTCCGTATGATCCTGGGCACAAAAAATCCGGAAGCATTGTATAAATCACGAAGGAGATCGGGATGTTATTTAACAAAAGCAAGACGTCAGCCCCTAAAAAAGAACTGAAACTTATCCAGCTTTTCACTTTTGCTGAGGTCCCGGTTGCCCGGATACCGGCGGGGGCCCTGCTTTGGGGAGATCCGGGGTGGTGGCCCGCCGCTGGCCCTTTTAAGTTTTCGAAAATCACGAATGGGGATGAGGGCTTGGGTACGCAATATGATTTTCAATTGGCCGGGTTTTTGGCACCGGCCGGTATTTCCGAAGTCACGCAATATGAACCCCGCCAGGTTATAGAAAGGACCTTCCGCCGGGGATTTTTTGTCGGATATGAAGTCGTTCAGATCAGTGAACGGGCGAACGGGACCCGGATTGATTATGAAATGCATTATCAAGTGACGGGGGTTGTTCAACGCCTGCTTTGGGACGTGTTTTATAAGAAAAAATTCATCTTGGCTGTGGAGGCCGTCTTGGAAGCTTTAAAACAGGATGTCGTAAAGCCTCATGACAAAGATCAGGCATAACGGAGCGCGATGATGAAGATTGCGGTTCTCGGGGCCGGAGCTATCGGGTCGGTTGCCGCCGGGTTGCTGACAAAAGCCGGGGAGGACATCCTCCTCGTGGGCCGGCCGCAGCAGGTTGCGGCTGTCCGCGAGCGGGGGCTTATCCTGAAGACCTCGGCCGGGCAGGAGACCGTGCCGGTCCGCGTGGCGGAACGCCTGGACAGGGTTTATGATCTGGTGATCTTTACCGTGAAAAGCCAGGACCTGGAACAGGCTTATCAGGACAATGCGGCTTTCTTGGAGCACGGCCGGGTCTTGACGACCCAGAACGGCGTCCAGAGGGATAATCTTTTAAGCACGCACTTTGAGCCGGAGAATATTTATAGCAGCATTGTTATGTTCGGCGCCACATATACCAAGCCCGGGGAAGTCGTTTTCAATTTTAGCGGCGACTGGGTTCTGGGAAAGCCCTATGCTCCGCTGGACTGCATGATTGAGGATATCGCCGGGGTCCTGAGGAAAGCGTTTCCGGTCACGGTGACCCCGTCTCTTGTAGGGATGAAATGGCTGAAATTATTCATTAATTTTAATAACAGTATCACCGCGTGCCTGGGTTTTTCCATGCAGGAAACATTCGCCGATGTTGACTTCTGCCGGTTGAGCGTCCTTCTTTTAAAGGAAGGGTTGCAGATCGTCCGGGCCGCTGGCATCGAACTGGTGTCTCTCCCGAGTTTTCCGGTCGAAAGAATTTTTGGCCTGGCTGACATGCCGATGGACACGGCCGCTGGCATTATCCGGCAGACGTTAACCGGGTTAAGCCGGGAGCCGGTATACGGGTCGATTTTACAAAGCATTAAACGCGGGAAATCCAGTGAAATAGATTTTATCAACGGGGAAGTGGATCTTTTGGCTTCCAGCCTTCAGATGAAAGCGCCTTTAAACAGAAAGATCGTGGCGCTTGTGCATCGGGTTGAAAGCACCGGAAATTTTTTGTCCCCGGCGCAGCTTAAGGCGGAATTCGGGCTGTAAGCCGGTCTTTGTGTCGTCTGGCTGTGCGAGGGAGGGGACAGGGCTTCCGGGACATTGTTGCGATGATAACGGCCGGAGCATAATTATTATTAACGGTCAACGCCGGGGGCCCCAGGCGTTGGCGAGGAAAGAGGAAAGATATGTCCAGACGGGTTGTTGTGACGGGGGTGGGGATCGTCGCCCCCAATGGTATCGGGAATGAAGAATGCTTTAACGCGATGGTCAACGGTGTTTCCGGCATTGAACGGGTCACGGAATTTGACGTGTCGCAGTTTAATACAAAAATTGCCGCGCAGGTCCGCCGGTTCGACCCTATCGCTTTGGGTTTAACCCGGCAGGAGGCGATCCGGATGGACCGGTATGTTCAGTTTGCGGTGGTCGCCGCGCGCATGGCCTGGGAGGATTCCGGGCTGGGGGCGGCGCGGATTGATAAAGAGCGCATGGGCGTGTCCCTGGCCAACGCCATCTGCGGAACAAAGTATATGGAGGAGGAGTTTGCCCTTGTGACGGACAGCGGAAAGAACCCGATTGATCCGTCGCTGGTACGCCAGGACTTGTACGACGCTGCGATGTTTAATACGCCGTCCAGTGAAATTGCTGCCCGATACGGCCTTCAAGGCATTTGTAATACGATTTCGACCGGATGCACGGCAGGCACCGATTCGGTCGGTTTTTCTTATGAAGCGATTCAGTCTGGAGAAGCGGACATTATGTTCACGGGAGCCAGCGAGGCTCCGATCACGCCGATCACGTTTGGCGCATTTGATTGCGTTAATGTGTTGTCTGCGAGCAATGACGAGCCTCACAAGGCCTCCCGCCCCTTTGACCTGAAACGCAACGGCTTCGTCATTTCCGAAGGGGCCGGGCTCTTGGTTGTCGAGGAGCTTGAGCATGCTTTAAGGCGCGGGGCGCGGATTTATTGCGAGATCACCGGTTACGGCACGACCAACAACGCGTTTCATATGACGGACCTCCCTCCGGAAGGCGATGCCATGGCCGACAGCATTGTGCTGGCGATGCAAAGCGCGGGCATCAAGCCGGATGATATTGATTATATCAACGCCCATGGCTCCTCGACCCGCCAGAATGACGTGTTTGAGACCAACGCGTATAAAATGGCTTTGGGAGACGCGGCTTACCGGATCCCGATCAGTTCTGTGAAGTCCATGATCGGCCACCCGCTGGCCGGAGCCAATGGCGTGGAACTCGCGCTGGGGGCGATTATTTTTAAACGGAATATCCTTCCTCCGACGATTAACCAGGAATTTCCCGACCCGGAATGCGACCTGGATTATATTCCCAATAAGGCGCGGGAGAAGAAAGTGAATATTATGCTGAAAACAAGCAGTGGTTTTTCCGGGATCCATTCAGCGATGGTTTTAAAGAGATTCCGTTGAGGATTTGCCGGAAAGTTCCGTTGATCGTCCGGGGTATTTGAACGTGAAGCCGGTGAGGCGCTTGCGGAGCCGATGCTGTCGCAGGGCGGATCCGGATAGAAAATAACAATGAAGATTATTTTGAGAGAGAAGGATTTCATATGCAAAGAATTGCCGTAACTGGAATGGGGATCGTCAGCCCGAGCGGGCTTGATAAGAGGAAGTTTTGGTCTAATATCAAGAGCGGGCGCTCTGAGGTCAAGGTGATTGACCGGTTTGAGGCGTCACAATATCCATCGCATGTTGCCGGACAGGTTCGTGAGTTGGACGCGTATAGCAAGATTTCCTCGAGACTGTTAAAGAAGATCGACCTGTTTGCCCATATGGCCCTGGTGGCGTCCGAACTGGCGATTGCGGATGCCGGGATTGACATGAAAAGCGAAAATTTGAAACGCGCGGGGATTTTTATGGGCAACGCGATCGGAGGCTGGTTATACGCGGAAACGGAATTGCGGGATCTTTACCTCGAAGGCCGGGAAGGGGTCAGTCCGTTCATGGCTTCCGCGTGGTTCCCGGCGGCGCCGCAGGGCCAGATTTCGATTCATTACGGGATTAAGGGCTACAGCAAGACGATTGTCGCCGACCGGGCCAGTTCGCTGATGGCCATTGCGTATGGCGCCAAGAACCTCACGCGTGGCCACAATGATTTTGTCCTCGCCGGAGGGATGGAGGCCCCGGTGACACCTTATGCGCTTCTCTGCTGCAATACGTCGGGGGTTTTGACGAGAAATAACACCCAGGCGAAGAGCGCTTACCGGCCTTTTGATAGAAACCGGGACGGATTCGCTATCGCAGAGGGAGCCGGGTGCCTGATTCTTGAACCGCCTGACCGGGCGGAAAAACGCCGCGCTCAAATTTTGGGCTATATTGCGGGTTTCGGAACCACAACGGATGGCGTCGACCGAATTGATCCGGCGCAGGATGGCGTGCAGCTGGCCCGGGCGGTTCGTCTGGCGCTGGATGATGCCGGGTGCGGGCCGGAAGACATCGATTACATCTGCGCAGACGGAGCCGCCACGGAGCTGGGAGACCGCACGGAAACCATGGCGATTAAGCAGGTGTTTGGGGCCCGGGCGTACAAGATCCCCGTGACGGCTCCTAAATCCGTCTTCGGAAACATGCTGGGTGCCTCGGGGGCCTTGGATGTTATTACGACATTATTGGCGATGGAGCATGGCATTGTGCCGCCCACGATTAATTATCAGACGCCGGATCCGGAATGCGATTTAAATTATTGCCCCAACGAGAGCCGGGCTCAAGAGATTAACAAGGCGCTGGTGATTAACCGTGGGCGGGGGGGAATTAACGCCGCGCTGGTTTTGGAAAAAGTTTTATAATGCAAGGAGGGCTGCCGTGGATGTGGAAGTAAAAATTAAAGAAATTTTTCAGCGTGTTTTGGACGTGAATCCGGACGAAATTGATCCCGAGGAATCCCTGGCAGTATCTTTGGGCGTGGATTCCACGGAGCTGGTAGAAATTTCCGTCGGGATCAAAAAGGAGCTGAATGCCCTTTTGGCGAACGGAGAGCTGAAGAAGTCCCACACGTTCAACGACATTGTGAAAATCGTTAAGTCCAAACTTGCATGAGACCCTCTGGGCCTGGGGCGTCGTTTTATCCGCCTCCGCAGAAGGCCGTGGGCATGCCCGTGGATGCCTGTGAGAAGTTAATGAGGTGAGTGAGATTTTCTGCTTTGGGGATGCTGAAGCGTGTGTTAAGAAGAGAGATCATTCCGCGAGGCGGATTGTTAACGACGGGCCCCGCGCCCATGACGAAGGGGGTTCCAACCGGGGCCGTTAAAAGGACGAGGTATGATTATTGACTTGAGTTTACCGATTGACGACACGTTGCAGGAAACTCACGCCGCGAAAATTGAGCGTATCAGTCACGCGGATGGGGTCGAGCATTTTAACTGGGTGGTTATGAAAAACCGTCCCGGAGGGGAAGAAGCGTTTGAAAACGGGGAGAGGGTCGTTGCGGCCGGGGAAGTTCCCGACGGAGAAATGCTGTCTTTGGAGATTGTGCATGCGTCCGTTCATATGGGGTCGCATGTGGACGCGCCGTTTCATTACGGGAGCCATTGCCAGGGCCGGCCGGCCCGGAGGATAGAAGACGTCCCTTTGGAGTGGTGCTTCGGCGACGGGGTGGTTTTGGATTTCACCCATTTGCGTTATCCTGATGTCATCCGGCAGGCTGATGTCGAAGATGCGTTGCGGAAAATTTCTTATACGCTGAAGCCTATGGATATTGTCTTGATTTACACCGGAGGAGACGCGCTGCTGGGAACGCCGGATTATGTGAATAAATACGTCGGCATGATGCCTGACGCTGTTGAATTTATTTTGGACCAGGGCGTCAAGATGCTGGGCATTGACACGATCGGCTTGGATCGCCCCTGTTTTGAGATGTTCCGGGAATTCCTGACTACGAAGGATAAGTCGAAAATCTGGCCGTCGCATTTTCTTGGCCGCCGCCGGGAATTTTGCCATATGGAACGGCTGGGCAACTTGAGGGCTGTCCCGCGCGCTGTCGGTTTTAAAGTGGCCTGTTTCCCCGTGCGGGTTAAAAATGCCGGGGCCGGATGGGCGAGGGTGGTGGCGATCCTGGATTAAAGCAGGGGGTCGTGTTTAAAAAAAATATTTAAGACCCCGGGGTGCCGGCAGGCCGGGGGAATTAACCGAAGGAGGGAACATATGGGACATACACGGAATGCGGTTGTTATCAATGCGCCTTATGGACTGGTTTTCGATATTTCCAATGATATCGAAAGATGGACAGAGCTTTTTGGGGATGAATATGTGAAGGCTGAGATTCTGGAACGGAACGGAGAGGAAATCACCTTCCGGCTCACGGATGATGAAAATAAGTCCTGGGTTTCCAAGCGTTGGCTCCACAAAGAGCAGTTTTACGCCTTTGCGTCCCGCCATGACCCCCTGTTCCCTTTTAAATATATGAAAATTATATGGTTATATCATGTCACTCCGGAAGGCACCCTGATGACCTGGATTCAGGATTTTGAACTGGATCCCAAATTTACTGCTTATACCGACGGGCAGATTGAGGGGTTCATTAATGAGCACTCCCGCCAGAATATGAAAATTTTTAAAGACGTCATTGAAAAAGAATCCCAAGAACTGGCCTCGCAGCGCCTGTAATCAAAAAGAAGAAAAAATTTACGTTTTTTAGGTTTTCTGATACTAATATTATTATGGTATAATAATACTAATATAAAATTTTCTTTATAATTTTAATGCAGGATTTATTGCGCAAGAAAGTCATCAGCGACGAAATAGTAATATATTTTTTACTATGTTGCGGATGCTTTACAATATCGTTTAATGTCGCAGCGATTGTGGCTGTTATCCCGGCTATCAGCGTGGAGTTAAGGATGTCTGATATCCTCGTTGCGGATATTATTCCTTATTATATGATCCCGTATGGTGTGGGGGCCCTGGTATATGCGCCGTTGACACGGTATTGGTCCTATAAATATATTGCGGGTGTTTCTTTACTGGTTTACGCCTCGGCATGTTTTTACTGTGCGCTTGTTTCATCTTTGCCTCAATTCCTGATGGGGCGGCTCGTGATGGGGGTTGCCGGGGCGAGCGCAATTCCGTTAGGTTTGATCATCATCGGTCAGCTTTTTGACAAGGGGATCCGTGGTCGCCTGGTGGGGTTGTTTTTTAGTTGCAGCTTTTTGGCCTCAATAGCAGGGCTTGTTTTAAGCGGAACAGGGCATTGGCGTTGGCTTTTTTTTGTGCCGGCTTTGATGGGGGCCGCAACAGCGATAGGTGTTTTACTTTTACCCTTGAAGCCTTTGGAATATATCCGGGGAAACAGGGTGCAATATTGGGGTGCGCTCGGGCGGAAACCGGTTCAAAAAGTGTTCCTTTTTATCGTGGTCATCAGTTTCTTGTACCATGGTGTGCACTCGTGGTTTGGAGTGTATTTGGCGCATCGTTATCCATTAACGCAGTTGGCCATCAGTTTGTTACTGTTGTTCCCTCTGGTGACCGGAGCGGTAGGGCAGTTGACGGGAGGATATCTGTCGGATACAAAAAATCGGTCTGTCGCCTGTTTGGTCGGATTGCTGATACTGGCCTGCTCTACGCTTTTGTTGTCTGGCCGCTACCCCGTTTGGGGTATGGGGCTGGTGTTCGGGCTTGTCGCCTTTGGATGGACCGTGGGGCATAACGGGATGTCAACCGTGATGACGGACTTCCCGGAAGAGTGCCGGTCGGAAATTGCGGGTTTAAATTCGTCATTGCGTTTTATCAGCGGCGGATTGGGCTTTAAGATCAGTAAAATTTTTATAGAACGGGGGATGAGCTTTGAGATGAATTTTCTGATTATAGGGGTGTGTATGCTGGCCTCCGGGCTATTTTTAAGGACGCTTGTCCTGGACGAATGCGGCGCCGGCCGGCCGGCCAAAGGCGGGTGTGAAGTTTAACAGGGGTTTTGTTGGAGGCCCTGTTTTACAGAAAGGGAACATGATGAATTTAAAAGGAAAAAATGCCATTATTACCGGTGCCAGTAAGGGGATCGGAAAAGCGATCGCTTTGAAGCTTGCCGAAGCAGGGGTTAATGTGATGCTGGCGGCCAGGACCCAGGAAACCTTGGACGAAGCTATTGCTGAGATCAGGGAAAAAACCAAGGTTAAGGTCCTGGGGGTGTCCACGGATGTCAGCCAGCTGGCGGATTTGAAAAATCTGGTGGATCAAGCGTTCCAGGAGTTTAAGACCATTGATATTCTTATTAACAACGCCGGTGTTTCCAGCCAGTACCCGTTTGACAAGCAGCCGCTGGAGGACATTGAACGCTTGGCTCATACAAACTATCTCGGGTATGTACGCCTGATCCGTCTGGTTATCCCTCATATGATTGAACGGAAGCAAGGAGCGATCATTAATATGGTGAGCGGCTCGACGCTGTGCGATCCGCTGCCGAGGAACTTTATAACTTATAGTTCTTTAAAAGTCGGCCTTCGGGCTTTTTTAAAAGGCCTTTTCTGGGAAATGAGAGATCATGGTATTAAGGTAACGTCTATTTTGCCGGGAGTGACGGACACGGACTTGACGGGGAAATTGCAGGACATCGCTGTTGAGCAGAAAGCCCGGCTCATGTCCGCCGAGACAGTCGTGGATATGGTCATGTTCGCATTGTCGGTTCCCCAGAATGCGTGCCCTTTGGAGCTGGCTGTGATCAATCAGCAGACACCGTGGACGAAACCGGTGATTGATTATGCCCAGGAACAGGCCAAATAATGGCCTAGGGTTGGCTGGCCCTGGAAAAGGGCGCTTCATGCAGGAAGATCCTATAAGAGGGGGGAGGGGGTGACATGAGTGGATAAAACCGTTTTTACGTTCAAGAAAAACAAGTTTCAGGAAGTCAGGGTCGGGATCCGGGAGTATAAGGGCAATGATTTGGTTGACATCCGGACTTGGACGATGACCCAGGGGTCTGAAGAGATGGTCCCCACGGCTAAAGGGGTTTCTATTAATATTAATTTGCTCCCAGACCTGAAGAAAGCCCTCGAAGTCGTCGAGCAGGAATTAAAACAAAACGCCATGATGTGACCCTGCGCCGGAATTCGGCCGGGAGGAGCCTGAGCGCGATTCACGGGTGGTGCCAGCCCCAGACGGGATGGCAAAGGCCTTGTTTTATTCCCGGGAGTTTCGTCGCCTCTTAAAAAAAGTCCCGAAAAAATTGATGGTGTCAATTTTATTTTTGAAAGGTTTTTATTATGAGCCGGATTTTTGATGCCCATAGTCACTATATGCCGCCGCAGATTGCGTCTAAGACAACTTTTTACCGGTCCAGCTGGTCTGACCTCGAATGGCAGTTGGCTTCCATGAAGCAGTTCGGGATAGAGAAAGCGCTGTTGCTTTATCCAACCAGCGACGCACATGTGCATATGGGGGGCTGGAAAAATGTTTGCGAAATTTATAATGAAAAGATAGGGGAGGTAGTCCGGAAACATTCTTCCTCTTTTGTCGGCGGGGGCATCCTGCCTTTGGATGATCCGGAAGGCATGGCCAAAGAATTAAATCGTTTCCGGAAAATGAACCTTTCGGTGATATCTCTGCCGTCGAGCTTTGAAGGGAAATATCTGGATGACCCGCTGTTTATCCCGGTGTTTGAATATGCGCAGAGACATAAGATGCCGATCCACGTCCATCCCCAAATCATGGCCCCGATCGGGGAGGAGCGGGTGAAGGATCCCCTCTTGACCCCTGTCTTAGAGTATGTGATGGACGTGTCCATGACGATCGGCAAGATGATGATGAACGAGACTTTCCGCTATTTTTCCGACGTGAATTTTATTTTTGCCCATTACGGGGGCGTGCTGCCGTTCCTTAAGGAGCGCTTTGACAGCACGTACGCCATGTTGCGGACACGGGGTTTTGTGAAGGATATCTTGAAGCCGCCGAGTGAACATTTTAAGAATTTGTATTTTGACATGAGCGGCTCGAAATCCATCGCCTGTTTTTTCTGCGCTTTGGAGGTGGCGGACCCGGCCCATATTTTGTTCGGTTCCGATTTCCCGGCGAATCAGGCTTTGGCCGACACGATTAACGTGGTGAAACACTCTCCGTTGAGCGGGGAGAACAAGGAAGATATTTTTTCCCGGAATTTGCGAAGATTGCTGAATCTCTGAGCGGCTTTTAGCCGGAAGGCGGCTTGGTAAAAATATTAATAAAAATTTCTTGACAAAAGATCGCCGTTTTGATATTCTTCTAAAACCTTTCCAAGCGGGAAGGGACAAACGTTCTTTGATATCTTATTGTCTTTCCTTTGATTACTTTTGAGCGATCAACAAGCCAAGTTGTTTTTCGGAGAGTTTGATCCTGGCTCAGAGTGAACGCTGGCGGCGTGGATTAGGCA
>ENA-UPTA01000662-UPTA01000662.1-activated-sludge-metagenome-genome-assembly--contig:-NODE-662-length-40227-cov-9.446082_pt1 | contig 40227 bp, 41 predicted proteins | sample MGYA00238184_ERZ773361 | MGnify/ENA primary metagenome ERZ773361 (study PRJEB29100, sample SAMN05720205) | activated sludge metagenome | isolation source: anaerobic digester from wastewater... | reverse complement strand
CAATAAAAAAACATCTATTTCGAAACCGCGTTTCGTCAATAGATGTTTTTGGCTTGGTGGAGGCGGGGGGAATTGAACCCCCGTCCGAAAACAGTTCATAACAGGTTTCTACGTGTGTATCGCCTGATCGTTGTCGGGTTCTTTCAGTTCAGACGCAAACTGCAAAAACCCCAATCCCGTAAGTGTCCTCAGATAATCCGGGAGAAAAATCTGAGTGAGCCCGAATTGCTCACGCCCTTACGAAACGTCTCGAGCTAAACCTTTCGCAGAACGGCAACTTACATTAAGCTGCTAATGCAAATTCTGGTTCGACATTTGTCGATGTTCCGCCTTTTTAATGAGGCATGCGGAGACCTCAACACGCTTCCTGCTACTCTTCCGTCCCCGTCGAACCCTTTTCGCCCCCGAACGAATGTACTCCGGCACGCTTTAGAAAACCCGCCAGTGTTTCAGGGTTTTGAAAATGGTGGCATAGTATACCATACTTTTCGGCTATAACTAAGTTTTCTGGACGGTCATCAATATAGATCGTTTCTTTCGGATCTAATCCGTATCGCTCCAGTAGGAGATCATAGATTTTTTTCTCGGGTTTGACCGTTTTAACCTCATAAGAAACGATCTTTCCGTCTATTTTCCCAAAAAAGGAATATTCTTTCGAGATCTTCAAGAATCCTCGTTCCCCGAAGTTCGATAACAGGTAGATCCGATACCCGGAATCTTTCAATTCGGTTAGGATCCGGCTTGTCCCTTCGATAACCGAGAATACTTCATCGATCCAATGCTTTGAGATATAGGCTATCCCTTCCCGAAGCTCGGGATACTTTTCCGATAAATGCTGGAAAACCGTTTCTTCTTCGATCGTCCCTCGATCCAGCTCAATCCACAATTCGGCGTCGAAAATATGACGAATGAGTTCGCTTTTCTGTTCCGTAAAAGGGCTGCGCTCAAGAAACCCGACAGGATCATACCGAACCAGGACATTCCCGATATCGAAAACAATGTTTTTGTACCCTTTCATAACGCCCGCTTTTCCTCAGAAGAGTGTTTTTTGGCGATCACGTCCAAAATGCCGTTTACAAATTTCCCGCTTTTTTCCGTTCCGTAGGCTTTGGCGATCTCCACCGCCTCGTTGAGGGAAACCTCAATCGGCACGTGTTCTTCATAGAGCAACTCATAGGTGGCTAATCGCAGGATGTTCTTGTCGACCGCCAGCAACCGTTCCCACGACCAGTTCAGAAGGTTGGCTTTGATGATCCCGTCAATCTCTTCCAGCCGTGTATAGATGCTTTCAACGTAATGCTTTATTTCTTTTTCCAAACCCGTGAATTGACCCGGTTCCTCTTCCGATATGCTCGACAGGATCATTCCGATTTCATCTGTTCCGCTCCGATTGCCGAAATCTATGGAGAAAAGCACCTTGAATACCGCTTCTCTCAGCTTTCTTCTACCCGCGCTTCTTTGCTTTTCCTGCCGATCATTTTCCATTTTATCCCCTAACCTCAAATCCCCTTACTTTAATCGATGGGTGTATCCCGGTCATTTCGCCGATGTTTTCCTTAATGGACGATTCGATCTTCGCGTTTATCTCTTTCAACAGTTCCGACAAAGAGAAGGGATCATTGACGTCCAACTCGACGATCAAATCCGTGATGCCCGCGAACTTCGATTTTTTGAAGGTCACTTTTTCCAATTTGACGCCGTCAAATCCTTCGAGTATTTTGTTTATGAGTTTCTTAAAAACGTCAGCGGATACGGATGCGTCCACGTCTTCGGCTTGAAAAACCGGGAGAAAACGTTCTCGTTTCGTCCGCGCCCACCAAACGAGCAGAATACCGATCCCTGTCAACACCACTCGAAAGAGCGCGCTGACCCACTGGTTTTCGGCAAGCCATTTCGCCCATCCAAAGGGAAAGGAAACGATCCAGAAGCCGATACTGATAAAAAAGATCGCCATTCCCGCTATCGTCACCCATCTCAGGATAACTCTGCTCATAACGTTATCCTTTGTTTTCGGGTTGCTCACCGGGTTCGTCATCAGAGAAAGCGGGTATCTGAGAATCCTCTTTCAGCATCAACTCCACGTCCAAAACGTTGATCATAACCTTCTCGACTTTGATTAATCCAGTCATGCCTTCCACTTCTTCCTTGATCGTCCTCTGGATTTTTTCCGCAACCTCTCGGATGCTTTTGCTCAACATGAGCTTTGTGCTGACCGTTATCGACACAGTGTTCTCGTTGCCTTTTCTATCCATCGAAACCGCTTTTTTCTCTTTCTTCTGGTCTTTAACGATTTCTTCGATCTTGCCCAGAGCGACATTCACCAAATCCAAGATGACGGAATCAGCGATTTCTACCGAGCCGAACTGCGTCTCTTTACCGGGTATCGTTTGTGGTTCCTCTTTTACCGGTGAAGGAGATACTGGCGTTTTTTCCTCTTCCATTTTTTACACCTCCGAATTTTAAACTTGATTAAACGATGATTAAATCCGTCGGAAAGTCGGTTAAAACTTCGGTCGTCTCCGCCCCAAGAAAAACGTCGTTTTCTATCCGGACACCAAACCGATTAGGTAAGTATACACCCGGTTCGATCGTTACGATTGCGCCCACCTGCAACGCGGTCTGATTGGCTTGCGAGACGCGCGGCTCTTCGTGTACATCGAGCCCGATACCGTGGCCTAAACCGTGCCCGAAATACTCGCCGTAGCCCATCTCTGTGATATAGTCGCGCGCGATCGTGTCGACTTCCTTTCCGCTCATTCCGGATTTCGCGGCCCGTTCCGCGCGGTTTTGCGCCTCTTTGACGATATGATAGACCGCGATCATCTCTTCGCTGGGTTTTCCAAACGCGATGGTGCGGGTGATATCCGAACAGTACCCTTCCAGGAAGCAGCCGAAATCGAAAACGATCAATTCCCCTTTTTCGATCTTCTTATCCGACGCGACGCCGTGAGGCAACGCCCCGCGCCATCCCGACGCGACAATCGTGCCGAAGGCTTTGTCCTCGGCGCCCAATTTCATCATGCGGAACTCCAATATGGTCGCCGCCTCTTTCTCCGTCATTCCTTCTTTCAATTCCCCGATCATTTCTTTGAAAGCCGCGATTGCGATCTTGTTCGCTTCGACGACTTTGTTTTTTTCTTCCACGGATTTCGCGCAGCGGATCGTGGAGATCAGCCCATCGATGGGTATCCACTCCACATAAGGCGGCAGGTAGGCTTTGAAAACATTGAAAAAATCGACTGTCATCGCTTTCGCCTCGAATCCAATCCGTTTGTAGCTTTGGAAATAACGCGACACAAAGGCGCGCGGATTCAATTCTTTTATCTTTTCGAAAGCAAGCGGAGATTGAGCTTGAGTTTGTTCCCAATAGCGCGAATCCGTAAAAATCATCTGTTTGTCGGGCGCGATCAGGGTATAACCGGTGGAACCGGAAAAGTTGCTGAAATAGCGCACGTTTTTCGTCGAGTGTTCCTCCGTTGCCAATAATACAGCGTCAATCGATTGCGCGCGCATCGATGCCAGAAGCTTGTTGACACGACTCATGATTTCTTCTTTCATTTCTATCCTCCGTTTAAGGCATTGAAAGATTATAACATATCTTGACTCGGCATTGAATCGGGCTCGACATCGTCGAACCGCTCCTCCCCGCTCTTAGACGCATCCGCGGGCGATTCACCCCCCTCATCGGGGGATTCCTCTTCGGGTGGTAACTTGTAAACATTGAGTTCTTCGTCAGAAAGATGGAACAGGTCAAAGAACAATTCCGTGACGCTGTACGCGAAAGGCCTTCCCGGCCCTTTTACCCGTTTCCGGCGCACCAGCCCCATGGCGAGGAGCTCGACAACCTGGTTATCCGATCCCTTCCCGCGTATTTCGTCTATCTGGGATTTCTTGACCGGTCCTTTCTTAGCGACGACCGCGAGGACTTCCAGTTGGCTCGGCGTGAGCTTTTCCATAGGGCGTATCACCAGTTTGGCCACGGACTCCGCGTACTCCGGTTTCGTGTAGAACGAATAGAGTTTTCCGACTTGTTCCAACTTCACTCCGTGCTCCTCCTGCTCAAATTTCTCTTTCAGTTCTTCGAGCAAGCTGAGCACTTCCGGCTTCGTGCTTTCCACGATTTGGGCGAGCTGATTCAAATCAATCCCTCTCTTGGAGGCGAAAAGGAGGGCTTCAATCATGGCTACTTTGTTCATTTTGGTCGGTTTTCGAGGATTGCCTTAATTTTTTCTGGAACGCCCGATTTTCGGCCGGGCACACATCCGTCAGCCTTGGCCGCTCCTTTGATGATTTCCTTGGCAAACCCTTCGCACCCCGGGAATCCGCATGCCCCGCAGTTAGCTCCAGGTAGGGCGGCGGTCACTTCCTTCACCAAAGGATCTTCTTTCACTTCGAATTTTTTAGCGGCGAAGGCCAGAAAAACCCCCGCCGAAAAACTGATCGCTCCAAGTACAATGATGGTATATAGAAAGACTGTCACAACGAATCACCTCACAACTTGATCATGCCGTTGAACCCCATGAAGGCCATCGACATGAGTCCCGCGGTTACCAAAGCGCCGGAAAATCCTTTAAAAGGTTCCGGTATCTCTGCCAAGTCCATTTGTTCTCGTATACCGGCGAAAAGAATCATGGACATCCCGTACCCAACACCGGCACCTAGCGAATTGAAGACCGTTTCAAGCAGGGAATAATTGCTTTGAACGTTGATGAGGGCTAAACCAAGGATGGCGCAGTTCGTCGTGATCAGCGGCAGATAGATGCCTAAAGCCTGATATAGCGCCGGTGAGCTTTTCTTTAGGAATATTTCGACAAACTGGACCAAGACGGCGATGACGAGAATAAAGACGATGGTGGTTAAAAATCCGATTCCCAAAGCCACCAACAACCCATTCAATAACCAGGTGATAATGCTGGCCAGCATCATGACGAAGATGACCGCCATCGTCATGCCTGCAGCCGTGTCTATTTTTTTCGTGACCCCTAAAAAGGGACAGATCCCAAGAAATTTTTGGAGCACGAAGTTGTTCACAAGAATGGCTGCGAAGAAGATCATAAAGACTTTCATGCTTTCTCACCCGCCTGAGCCGCTTTTAACGCGTCGGCTCTCTTTTTCTCCGCCTTTTTTCTTTCAATCCCGATCCAGTTGAAGAGCGCAAGCAGGAGCCCCAACGTGATAAACGCGCCAGGGGGAAGGATCACCAGGAAAACGCGGAAAGCTTCTCCCCAGACGGTCAGGCCGAAGACGGTTCCGTTGCCCAACAGTTCGCGGATCGATCCGACGAGCACCAACGCGCCGATAAATCCGATGCCGTTTCCGATGCCATCCAGAATGGAGTCGGCGACTTTGTTCTTGCTGGCGAACTGCTCCGCGCGCGCCATAATGATACAGTTGACGACGATCAACGGGATAAAGATACCGAGCGTTTTCCAAAGTTCATAGGTGAAGGCGTGCATCAACAGATCGACGATGGTAACGAATCCGGCGATGATGATGATAAAGATCGGGATTCTGATTTTATCAGGGATCCATTTCCTGACAAGGGATAGCATTATATTGGACATCACCAGGACGAAGAGCGTGGCCACGCCCATCCCCAACCCGTTGATCGCGCTGGTTGTCGTCGCGAGCGTTGGACACATGCCGATGACTTGGATAAAAACCGGATTGTTCGCTAAAACGCCGTCGGTAAAGACCGAAAAGTCGAAGGTTTTTTTCCGCGGCTCGGAATTCAGCGTTTTGTCTGACATTATTCGTCACCCCATTCTGCGCTTAGGTATTCGGTCATCGTATTTATCGCGTTCGTTACCGCGCGGGGCGTGATGGTTGCGCCGGTCATCAGATCACTGACGTAGACGACCCCGTCTTTTTTCGCCCCGTTTATCGACTCCGGAGAAGATAAAGAACCGATTCCGGTATCTTTATCGACTTTTAGCCCTTTCGTCAGGCTTCCGGACGAGAAGTCGAAGAACCGTTCCTTCACTCTCTCTTCTGAGATTTTGGCGCCTAAACCCGGCGTTTCCTGCGAATAATCCATGACTTCCAAGCGGTAAAGATCGAATCCGTTCCCCTCTTTGATAAAAGAAGCAAGGATTTTGACATTACCCCCGTATCCAGAAGCCGCGCCGGATACGATCGCGATCTCCTTGCCCTCGTTTGAAAGAATGTGATAGACCGGATTGTAAATGAACCCCTTCCAAACGGAAGAGGAAAAAACCGTTTCGTTATCTGTCTTTCGCCAAACCATTTTTTCCAATTGGGCCGTCGACGTCGGGATTTGCTGTTCGGGGACGATAAATTTTCCCGATTCGGGATCGGTTAAAACGGTTTTCATCGCTTTTAATTGGTTGCTGAGATCGGCTTTTTCGATAGGCGCTTTCGTCAGTACGTAGATGCCGGCTAACAGCACGCCAACAACCAGTGTAAAAACCATCAACGTGAGACCGGTTTTCACATAGTTACCCATTCTTTTTCACCTCCGGCGCGACGTAACCAAAAGGCTTCGGTCTGGAAATCTTGTCTATCAGCGGTTTGCACGCGTTCATGATAAGGATGGAGAAGGATACGCCTTCGGGAAGAGCCCCGAAAAGCCGGATAAGCATCGTAATGATCCCGCAGCCGATACCGTAGATGAAAGCGCCTTTCATCGTCGCGGGGGAAGTGACCATGTCTGTCGCCATAAACAGCGCCCCTATCATAAGGCCTCCGCCTAACAGGTGGAATATCGGAGAACCGAATTGGTTCGGGTTGATCACAAAAAACAGGGAAGAGAAGAGCAAAACCGTTCCGATATACGCGATAGGAATGATCGGGTTCACGCGTTTTCTCCATAAAAGAAAGATGAAACCGATGATTAAAGCCAAAGCGCTGACTTCCCCGAGGCAACCTTGCGTGTTCCCGATGAACATGTCCAGTAAGGACACTTGCCTGGCGGCTTCTTCAAAGCCCTTTTGCTTCAGGATACTCAGTGGCGTCGCGGAGGTGACCAGCGTAGAAGCGGCGTGGTTGAGCGGCGCCCAAACCGACATCTGAACGGGAAAAGAAATCACAAGGAAAACGCGCCCGATCAGCGCCGGATTGAAGGGGTTGTTACCGATGCCGCCGTAGGTGTGCTTGGCAATTCCAATCGCAACGAGAACGCCGATGATCAACAAATACCAGGAAAAGGAAGCGCTAACGTTCATAGCCAGAAGCAATCCGGTCACCGCTGCGCTACCGTCCGGGCGAAAGTCTTTTTTCTTTCTAAGAAAACGCATAATCCCATACTCTATCAATTCGGCGCTCAACGCTCCGATTACACAGAGCCATAAAGCGTTCCATCCGAAGGCATATACGGCGAAGATGACGGCGGGGATCAGAGCGATCAGAACGTCTCGCATGATTTTCGGCACCGTATCTTTAACACGAATATGGGGCGCGGGAGATGTGCTCAGAAGCGTGGCCATTATTTCTTCCCTCCCTTTAAGGTGGCATGGAGTTTTTTCGCCAGTTTGAAATGTTTCACGTGTTCGATCTTTGAAGGGCAAACGTAGGCGCAACTTCCGCATTCACAGCAGTTGAGGACGCCGTATTTGTAAGCCTCTTCGAATTTTTTCGCTTTTACCAGTTTGACGAGGTAGTTCGGCTCCAACCTCAAGGAACAGGCCATGAGGCATCTCCCGCAGTTGATACAGGCCGTCTCGTTGATCTCGGAAACCATTTCCGGGGTCAAAACCAAGATACCGGAGGTTCCTTTCATAACAGGCAGGGTGAGATCTTTAATCGGAACTCCCATCATCGGGCCGCCGAGGATTACTTTCCCACCTTCTGAGTGTAAGCCTCCCGCGTAGGTGATCAGTTCTTGTATGGGCGTACCGACGCGAACCCAAAGATTGCCGGGTTTGGCGATCCCTTCGCCAGTGACCGTGAGGCCGCGTTCATACAGCGGTTTCCCTTTTTCCACCGCTTCGTAGATGGCGAAAGCGGTCGCGACGTTATGGACGATTACGCCGATATGGATCGGAAAGCCACCGACAGGGACACTTCTTTTAGTGAGCGCGTAGATCATCTGTTTTTCCCCGCCCTGGGGGTATTTGGTCTTCACGAGGGCGGGTTCAATTCGGTCGTTCGCGTATTTTTTCAACGCCTCGAAGGCTTCGGGTTTGTTGTCTTCTACGCCGATATACCCTTTAGACGCGCCGCAAATCTTCAACAAGATTTCCAACCCCCCGACGATCTGTGCGGGGTGTTCCACCATCATCCGATCGTCGATCGTCAGGTAGGGCTCGCATTCCGCGCCGTTGAGGATGACATAGTCGACCGGTTTCTTCATCGCTTCGAGGTACTTGAAATGCGATGGAAAGGTGGCGCCGCCCAATCCAACGATCCCAGCTTCTTTGATACGCTCATACAACAGCGTATGGCTCTTTTCTTTATCGTAAGCCTTCCAATCGCTTAGCGGTTCAAGAAAATCGAATTGATCCGTTTCGCTATCGATGACGAGCAATTCTTCCGGTTTCTGAGTGATCGGGTGCATCACTTTTTTGATATCCGAGATGACGCCCGTTACCGGCGAATGGAGCGGTACAGAAACGGGGCCTTGCGCCTCCGCGATCTTCTGTCCCGTTTTTACCGAATCGCCTTTTTTCACCGAAACCGCAGGGGGTTTTCCGGTATTCTGGTTAACGAACAGGTAAACGGATTTTGGAATGGGAATTTCTTGAATCGGCCGGCCTTTTGCCAATTCTTTACGTTCAGGAGGATGTATTCCTCCGATGAAAGATAGAATCGCCAAGATATCTTCTCCCTTCGTTCTGCTATTTCAAAAATGTGTTGGTGAATGAATGGACCATCTTCTGGTATCTATCCAGATTCATGCGTGTGAACTCGGCATTATGACTATGAAAATCGAATTTCTTGAGTTCGGTCAACGCTCCCCAGACTTCCATGCGATTGAAATTTTCATAAAACGCGCGATACATTTTAAAGTCCCGTAAAAACGCCTTCGCTTTGAAACTCGAACGCGTGACAAAGGGTATGTTGAAGTAAGAGGCCACGATGACTCCGTGCAATCGTTCGGTGATGACAAGCGAACACGAGGCGATATCGTCTATCAATTGGCCTCCGGCCGTTTGCGGAATACGCACGACGAAGTGCTTCGATAATACGGAAGCGTTCTGTTCCGCCAGTCTTAACTCCTCTTTTGGAAAGGAAACAAGCAGGTCGATCGCTTTGAATCCCTCGATTTTTAACGGCTCGATGAATTCTTCTATCGCATTGACGGGGTATTTGAGCATCAGACCGATCTTTTGAGAATTTTCACGTATCTTCTCCCGACTGGAAAGCACGCCATAGGCCAAATCGGATCCTCTTGAATGTCGGTTTGAAAAATGAGAGGCGTAACGCGCCGAAATGGCATCCCGAAAGAATCCGGCGCAGAGAGGATGCGCCAATATTTTCCTAAGGCGGCGATAGTGAAATTCGCTGCGGATACCGCCGATACCGTGCCCGAGCAGATAAACCGGTTTTTTATATCGAAAAGCGGTCGATACGATAAAATCATAGTAAGAAAAACTTTTACCGCTAGTTTCGTCTTGAAAGATCCCGCCGCCGCCTCCAATAACGATGTCGCATGCCTTGAGGGCGTGAAGAATTCCGAACAGCGAATTCCTCGGGATCTGCTTGATTTTTAAACCGAATACTTTCCGAGAGCCTTTTTGAGGGAACAGCATATCGATACGTTCGATAGGAAGATCTTTTAGAAGCTTCAACGCGCTCCTTAGCAAGAGTTCGTCCCCGAAATTTTCATAGCCGTAGTAACCGAATAAAAATACCCGCATCAGAAGATGTCTCCCCCTCTTTTTTCAGGGAAAATTATAACACGTTTATCGTAAATATCAGCGTTCTTGCTTTGTTTTTCCAGGCTTCCATCCGGACTTAAGCGACCCCGGGATCGCTCACGCTAAACCGTTAAGTATGCCTACAACACGAGAGCGAGATTCTATCCTCAGGGGAAAAGGAAGTCCACAGCCTGCACTATAGGCTGACGGGCATACGCCCCTTTGGTATCCAATCGCCTGATAAAACTTGGATCAAGCCTTTCAATTGATAAGGAGAAAGGCCGAAGGTCGCCAAAGCTGCTTTTGAATGTTCGATCACGCAGATATCGTAAGGATCTCTCCCGCTGACGTGAAGATTGTCCGGGAACCAATCGCAGAGGGTGTTCAATAGACTTTGCACCTTTCGAGCGGGCGATCGGCCCCTTGTCCGGGTGATGAGGATGATTCGGGCGTGTATCCCTCTTACGCGATCCAAAATCGCTTCCGCCGACTCTGAATAAGGCAACGTATAGTATTCAACCTGTGAAAATCGTTCTCCGAAAGCGGTTTTCATATCGGCCGCTGTCGTGTTTTCTTCCCCAATTCCGGTGATGAAGGGCATAAAGTCGAATACGATGAGCCTCTCTTCCTTCTTGTACGGTTGGATCTCCCCGTGATGCAGAACCATACTTTCACGCACCAGCTTCATATCCAGTTTGTCGGTCTTTCCGTGAAAGAAGTCCACAACCTGGTTCAAAGAGAATGGCCGTTCAAAGCGCGAGATATTCGCCGTGAGGCGGCTTCTGGATCGTTCGATGCGTTCCACGCTTTCCTGTACACGTTTATACGGGATTTCTCCCGTTTCAACCGCGTCAACGAAAGCGTCCATCGCTTTTCTTTGCAGTTCCGGCGTATGGCTGATCAAGATTAAATCCATCCCCGCATTGAAGGAACGAACGGTAGCTTGTTCAACCCCGAACTTTTCTTTCATCGCGTTCATCTCCATACAGTCGGTGATCGTTAGCCCGTCGAACCCTATCTCATTCCGGATAATATCCGTGATAAAGGTTTTTGATAGGGTGGCGGGTTCCGCGCTTATCTTCGGGTAAAGGATGTGCGCGCTCATGATCATGTCCAGCAATCCCTCTTGAACTAAGGCGGCGAACGGACGGAGATGCTCTTCGATCTCTTCTCGGGATCGGTCGACGACGGGAAGGTCAAGATGGGAATCTACCGTGGCTGCTCCGTGACCGGGAAAGTGCTTTCCGGCCGTCAGGATGCCGGATTGTTTAAACCCTTGCGCGTAGGGTTTTGCATATTCGATCACCTTTTCGGCTTGATCTGAGAAAGCCCTTGAACCGATGATCGGATTGCCTGATTCGCAGTTGACATCCAACACGGGGCTCAGGACAGTATTGATTCCCACCGCGCGAAGTTCCTCCCCAATGGTTTGGGTCATCCGACGCCCATTCTCCGGGTTTCCCGTAGCGGCCAAACCCATGGCATTGATCCCCCTCGTTACGCCTGTCGTCAAGCGCTTGATATCTCCGCCCTCTTCATCAGACATAATGAAGGGTTCAAACGGAAACAACTCACGGACCAAACGGGTTAGGTTCCATACCTGAAGCGGTTCGATCAGGTTCCGACTAAATAGAACGATCCCCGAGACACCTTTCCGCGCCCATTCCAAAAATTCTGGCGGAATCGCCCCCTTCTCGCCTGTTGCACCAGCCCCGAAGACAAAAAACCGGCCTGCGATTTCCCGGATCCCTCTTCTCACGATTCTCCCTCCTAATGAAAGAGACGCGACAGCGCGCGTCTCCGAACAATCCGATTCATCCCGCTTTTAGGCTTCAAAAGCGATGAACTTGCTCCCCGGCACGCCACAGATCGGGCATTTGTCAGGGAAACCATCCTCTGTCGTGTGGCCGCAGACAGGGCAAATATACACCTTTGCCGCCGAATAATCTTTGCCTTCGCTGACGAGGGCTTTCGCTTTTTCATACATCTTTTCGTGTATCTTTTCCGCCTCGATGGCGTAATGGTTGCTCCGGACCGCTTCTTTTTCCCCTTGCAGCTTGGCGGTTTCCAGATAGACCGGGTACATTTCGTTGACCTCGAAACTTTCTCCCTCGATCCCCGTCTGAAGGTTTTGATCCATAGAGCCTAAGTAACCCAACGCCACGAAATGATTTTTTGCGTGGACGTACTCGGCTTTCGAGATGGCGCGAAACAGGTTTGCCAATCTCGGAAGGCCTTTCTTGGCCGCTTCTTCCGCGAATATCGCGTATTTCATATGCGCCTGGGACTCTCCCGCGAAAGCATCCATTAAAAATCGTTTAGTCATTTCTTTCATATTTGGTCCTCCTGCATCATTTAAAATTCTTTACGCTCGAAACCTATCGGTTCTCGATTATATCACGACTTTTCGTGAAGAGGTCATATGACCATGATCTGACTTTTATCACTTACGAAGGGTGGCTGTTCCTGATATGATCGGAGTGACACGTTCAAACTCACTCATTCGCGCGTTCAAGTACCATCCTTTCGGTTCTGGGAGAAGACCCTTTTTGGGTCTTTCTTTTTTTCACTTTCTGTGCTATAATGCCTCATCTACCGTTCTGATCAAGTGTCGGACGGTTTTTTGTTAGCGTTTTGCATCCCACTATCAGGCGGGTTTTTTAACCGTTTTCTGAAGGAGGAATAAGATGACGGATCCGTACGAGATCAATGATGTGCTGGCGACTCCCGTCGTTTTTGAAAGCCTCTTTGATATTGTCAGCTATTTCGCCGATTATTTTAAACCGGCCGTTCAAATTAGAAGTCTTAAAACTTCCGAACTGTTTATTCTGCTGTATCTGTTTCTGAAAGGGCCCAAAAATATGAATCAACTTTCCCGTTTCCTCAATACGACGAAGAGCAATATGACTGCCCTGATCGACCATATGGAGCGTCAGGATTTGCTTAAACGGGAGCATTCCAAAGTAGATCGGCGGGTAATCGACGTTTCATTGAAAACGAAGGGAAAACAGATCTGCGAAGATGCCTCTGACGGGTTCAACGAATTGGTTCAGGAGTTCTTCAAGAAGGTTAAAAAAGAAGATCTGCCAGTCATTTCCAAAGGGTTTATGTGTCTCCATCGGTTGACCGCCGAAGGAATTACGGAGGAATAGATGAAAGAACTGGTTTACATCGATTGCGGCACTTCTCAACTACGGGTTTTTTCATCCCTCAAGGGGATCGTATACGATATCCCGGCTTATTTGGCGATCGAAAACAACCGTATCATCGCTTACGGGGATGAAGCCAAAGCGCTCTCCGGAAAAACGGGAAATGCGTTCGGGCTTTCGCCGATGTCTTTTATCGCTCAACCGGTTCAGAAGGGAAGCCTTTTTTACGACGGGTTGCTGGCTTCTTGGCTCGAGATCCTTCTCCGGAAAGAAGGGATATTAAGCCCTTTTAAAAAACCGGTACTGGTTTTTTCGGTCTCGCCTTTCATCAATACCGTAGAAAAACGGGCGTTTATGAACATTGCCCGTTCGATCCGGATAACGGGCGCTTACCTTTTACCCCACGCCTATGCCATTTACGGAGGCTATCAAATCGATTTTCGAGAAAACAAAGCGCGCCTCCTCATCGACATCGGAGCGGGAAAGGTGGATATTTCAGTTTTAAGTTCCGGCAGGATTATCGCGGGGAAGGCAAAAAAAGGGCTTCTGGAAGAAAAACAAGCCTCACTCGTGAGCGAGCTCAAAAAGAAATATGAGATCGATATCGGAGAACGTTCTTTGTCAATGTTGGAACGATTTTTCACCCCCCGGGAGGAGACCGACACAATCCTCTTGAACGGGAAAAGCAAAATAACCGGACTTCCTGTTTCGATAACGGTGGAAAAAAAGGAAGCCGGGCAATATCTCAACGAGTATGTGGAAGAGATCATTCAGCTTATCAAGTCAGTGGTTCAACCGCTGTCCCCGGAGATAATCTCCGAACTCTTCGAAAGCAAAATTCTGTTGAGCGGCGGCGGCGTCTCTCACCGGAATCTTCAGGAAGCGATCCGGTCTGTTTTAAAACTGGATTCTCTATCTCAGGAGAACCCGGAAAACATCCCTTTGCTTGGTTTTTCTTACCTTGATCAAATCGGCTGGCCGGTTGTTAAATCCTTTTCGGAAAAGCCTTAACGGGGTGTCGCCAGAAGCAGCGCTGCGGTATAACGAGGAAAATCCGTTCCGCGTTATAACGGTCCGTGATTCCGCCTTTTCCGCGACACAGACTAAATGCTGATGCTTCTTGCGCCCTCATCGGCTCTATAAGGCAAAATATCGTCAGGTAAAATCCGGATCCGGGTTCGTGTAGGATTTTCGATTCCTCTCGGCGAATAATGAACCGGGGAGCGGGGAAAAAAGCGTTCCCAATATTCGTTTTGTCGCGATGGGACGAAGAATCCGGAGGGAAGAACGTGGTCAGAGGGATCTATACCGCCGCAATGGGAATGCTCGTGGATCAGGCGATCGTGGATAACGCCTCCAACAACCTTGCCAATGTTGATACAACCGGTTTTAAACGAGATGCCCAGGCTTTCCGTTCTTATCTTCAACACGAAATTCTGCGAATCGAAGCGGTAGACGGCCGGCAAAAACGGACGCCTCTTGGAACGCTCGAACGTGGCGTGACCCTGGACGAAGTCCGCACCGACCATACCCAAGGCGCCGTCGAAATGACGGAAGTGAATACCGATTTCGCGATCGACGGAGAAGGGTTTTTCGCGATCCAGAGACCGAATGGCGATGTCTACTACACGCGGAATGGAAACGCCAAAATCAACGCGCAGGGTCTTTTGGTCAATTATAACAACGATCCTTTCTTGAACGATGCGGGCGAAACGATTCCATTTTCTTCCGACACCGTCGTCGACAGCCAGGGCAATATCTTCCAAGGTGGCGTGATCCAAGGGAGGTTAGGACTCTATTCTTTTGAATCGGTCCGTCACCTCCAGAAAGTCGGATATACCCTCTATCGAACCACCGCGCTATCGGGAGAACCTCAAGCGGATATGAAGAGCGTGGTTTATCAGGGATACCAGGAGAAAGCCACTGTCAACGCGATCAATGAAATGGTCAAATTGATCACGGCTCAGCGGCACTTCGATATCGCGCAAAAGGTTATCACTACGGAAGATCAGCTGTTGGACGCGGCGATTAACAAGGTCGGCACCACCCGTTCTTAGAACGGAACCGTAGAGAGTAAAAAAAGTAGAGAAATTTCATTCCATAAATGAGGTGAGATCATGATAACCGCTTTGTACAGTGGCGCAACGGGAATGACCGGTCAACAGCATAAACTCGATACCATCTCCAATAATCTGGCGAACACCGATACAACCGGGTTTAAGCGGGTGCGAACGGAGTTCGTCGATCTGTTCTATCAGTATTCGCAAAATGCGGGAGTCCCCGTTCTGGCTCAAACCTCTTCGTTGCCTTCCGGCGTTTACACCGGTTTGGGTTCGCGTGTCGCGGCGACCAGCAGAATTTTCACCGAAGGGAATATCGAAGAGACGGGCAGCCAACTGGATGTGGCGATCTCGGGTGACGGGTTCATGCAGGTCCAACTCCAGGACGGAACGACGGCCTATACCCGCGACGGCGCCTTTAAGCTCGATAACGAAGGGGTGCTCGTCCTCAATACGGGCTATCCGATCATCAACGAAACGATAATCGTCCCGACGGAGGCCGTAGCGATTCAAGTCGCTTCCGATGGCACCGTCGCGGCCGTATTTGCCGATGATACGCTTGAAGTATTGGGTCAGATACAACTCGTTCGCTTTATCAACCCGACCGGACTCGATGCCCTCGGGAACAACCTATACCGGGCGACCCCTGCTTCCGGCGAACCACAGGAGGGTATCGCCAATCAGGACGGGTTTGGCTCGTTTGTACAGGGATATTTGGAAAAATCGAATGTGAACGCTGTCCGGGAGATGGTGAGCATGATCACCTCTCAGCGGGCGTATGAACTCAATTCCCGTTCTATTCAGACCGCGGATGACATGTTGAGAACGGTATACGGATTGAAACGGAGCTAACAGTAAGTTTTAGCTCATAATGCCCCTTTAAGGAGTGGATGAAGATGATCGGAGCTTTGTACAGCGGATTAAGCGGACTGCTCAATTTTCAGAAAGCGATCGATGTGACCAGCAACAACTCCGCTAATATCGATACCATCGCGTACAAATATTCGCGGGTGACCTTTAAAACTGCGATCGAATATATGCTGACGGGTTCTTCTACCGCAAAGATCGGAACCGGCACGATGTTGAACACCATCGACCGGAATATGGCGCAAGGACCTATCGAAAATACCGGGCGGTATAGCGACTTAGCCATCGCGGGAAGCGGATTCTTCGCCGCTGCGGACTTTCGCCGGAACAACGACGGGGAGCTGGTTAAGATGGACAGTTACCTTACGCGGGTCGGTAAATTCGAGGTGCTCTCGAATCTCAATCTCGTTCAGGGAGACGTCGGATTGCACATCCTGGGGATTCCTTCGACGATCGTTAACGGCGATATTACGAAAGGCGCCATTCCGGATCCTGAGACGATGATTGGCATGAGCCGGGAAGAAAAGGCAGCCTTTTTCGACAGCCTGGAGCTCATCGATCTGACGGATTTCCGTACGATGAGCGGAAAAGCGACCGCCGCTTTCGAGGTCTTCGGAACGATGGCAACGGAGGTTGGACCGCAACCGCACGTTTTTGAGTTGTCTTCCGCCGCAGATCCCCGCGTTTCATACAAAGTGCGTTTGACCTTCGATCGCCAAACTGACGATCTCTCAACAGTCTTCGACGATGAGAAGACCTACCATTGGCGGCTGGAAGTGATCGAATGGTCCCAGGGAGACAATGAACGGCCGCCGATAACCGGTGACAGCGGGACGGTCACCTTCGATAAAGCAGGGAATATCGCTTTCCTTAACGGCGGGACCGGTGAGCTCCTATCCTTTGAAATCAACGGCGAAACCTTCCAGTTTTCCAAGGCCGAACTACTCGATGCCTCAAATTACACCGACCCGTCCATCCAGGTGATCGATACTTTCTACAACGGTTCAGGCGAAATCGTAAAAGACGGCGTCGTTTTCGAAAAACTCTCACAAGGAACCTGGCTCTTTCGTCCGGCATTGACCGACGCGAAGATCGGGACGACTTCCTTTATCGGAGAGAGTGGCGCGGAATACACATTTGATGATGAAGAGCTGAATCTGCTGGGGGGTGTCCTCACGTTCGATGAGAACGGAAGGTTTGATAGCCTTTCGATGATGAAGGCAGACGGCACTTTGATTCCGGACATCCCGACACAGATAAAGTGGTCGCTACTGGACGGAACACAGCAGTCCATGGCGATCAATTTCCGCAATATTCTCTCAGGCGGTAGCGTTCAAAACGACTTACAGCTGCTACAGGATGGCGGACGGGCGACCGGCAGCCTCCGGGGTTTGGAGTTCGACAATTCGGGATACCTCATCGGCTCTTATTCAAACCAGAAAACCGCTACTTTAGCGATTCTTCCGCTCGTCCAGATGCGCGTGCCGGAAGCGCTGTCCGTTTCGAATTTGTACAGCACGGCCTATAATTTCGATCCTGAGATCCAAGCGAACAACTTCACAGGCGTTTTTGAAGCCGGAAACGGTGGTACTGGCTTGATCGAACCGTATGCGCTGGAGTACTCGAATGTGGAAACCGCGAAGGAAATGACTCGTCTGATCATTTATCAGAGGGCGCTGCAACTTAATGCCCGTTCGGTAACGACGGCAGACGCGATCTTGCAGCAGGCCTACGAGCTCAAACGTTCTTAATGGGAGCTTTCCGAATAAAAAAACGCCCGGACGGGCGTTTTTTTATTGGCGGAGAGAGTGGGATTTGAACCCACGTACGGGGTTAGCGTAACACGCTCTCCAGGCGTGCGCCTTAGACCGCTCGGCCATCTCTCCAATGCGCGTGAATTATAACACATCTCCTTCTTTCGGTCAAGCGGAAGCCCTTCCCCGCATGAGCGGGCTTTCGTGTCATTGCTTCCAACATGCAAACGGTTCGTCTGCCGCCGGCAACGGCGCATCGCCACAACCATCCTTTCGTGGTATGATATGAACATATCGCTCATCGTAACGGGAGGGAATATGAACAAGGATGAAGCTTTTGAGGCATTAACCGAACACTGGAAAAAACGGAAGATATTAGGCAATATCAACGCGCTCCTCCATTGGGATATGGAAGTGAATATGCCGGAAAAAGCGATCGGCAATCGGGCAGAATCGAACGCTTTGATCGGTATGGAGTCTTACCGGGAGCAAACCTCTCCGAAAATCGCCGAAGCTCTTGAGGTTTTAAAAACCCCCGAATTCTATCCGAGCCTAACTTCTAACGAAAGACGGATGATCGATCTTTACGCCCACGAAACCCTTAAAATGAAATTGATCCCCCCGGATCTCTTCGAAACATTTATCCGCTTGACGAGCCGCGCGCAGAAATCGTGGGAAAAGGCGAAGACCGCTTCTGATTTTTCTATCTTCGAATCGGACCTCACGGAACTAATGAGTTTGATTCGCGCGATCAGCCGAATACAGAAAGACCACTTTCAATTCGAAGAGATGATGGACGCATTGATCGATGACCACGAACGCGGTATGCGCGCGGAAGATATTCGACGGATCATCTCCGCAATTCGACCGCCTTTGGTGGATCTGGTACGGGGAATCTCTCTAAGAATCGAGAAAGACCCATCTCCCAACCTTTCGATGAAGTCAGACGAGCAGATTACGCTGTGTCGAAAGGTCGTTACGGCTTGCGGGTTCGATTGGAAGGCTGGGCGAATGGACTTTTATTCGCATCCCTTTACGACAAACTTGGGGACCGGGGACGTGCGATTTACCATTCGCGTGAATGAAACAGATTTTTCGGAGTCATTCTACTCCGCGCTGCACGAATGCGGACATGCCCTGTACGAGCAAAACTTGCCGGCGAACTACGCTTATACGCCTATTTGCGAAGCCGCTTCCACGGCTATACACGAGTCTAAAGCGCGTTTATGGGAAAATGTGATCGGCCGGTCCGAAGAATTTTGGAATTACTTTTATCCGATCTATCGAGAGGTGGTCGATCCCGACAACCGGCTCGCTCCTGAGGCGATCTATCGGGCGGTGAATCGCGTTCAACCCTCCTTCATTCGAACGGAAGCGGATGAAGTCACATATAACCTGCATATCGTTTTACGGTTCGAGCTAGAAGACGACCTGCTCAACGGGCGTCTGGAGGTTAGGGACTTGCCGGCGGCATGGAATGAAAAGATGCGACAGTATTTAGGCATCGTTCCCCCGAACGACGCGCTGGGAGTATTACAGGACATCCACTGGTCTTTCGGCGGGTTCGGATACTTTCCTTCTTATATGCTCGGGAATATCTATTCCGCGCAGTTTTTCCGCCAAATGAACGCCGAGATTCCGGATATCAAAGAGCGTACCCGGCGCGGGGAGTTCTCCGCGATATTGGATTGGTTGAACCGAAAGATTCATTCCGCCGGAGCGTTAAAAGATCCGATGGCGCTGTGCGAACAGGTGACAGGGGAAAGGTTGAACCCCGCTTACTATCTCGAATATTTAAAAGGCAAATATACGAAGCTTTACGCGTGATTTTTTCTTCGCTGGTGGCGGGAGCATTTTTGGCCAATAGGTATCGATCTTTACCGGGCGGCATACGGAGTCGCCCGTTCCCGTGAGGTGAAAGGGTGGCGGAATCGATCATCGATTTGACGCGTACACTTGCGATCGTTATGGTCGCGGCGTACGGTGTTTTTCATACCGGCATTTCCTCGGCGATCTTCGAAGGGAAGTCCTCGTTCAAGTATCGGGTTATCTACATTATGATCTTCGGATTATTCTCGATTTACGGGACGATCGGAGGCGTCAAGATCGGAGAGGCATATAGCAACGTCCGCGATTTGGGGCCTTTAATCGCGGGGTTGTTGGCGGGGCCGGCCGTCGGGTTAGGCGCCGGGCTGATAGGGGGGATTCATCGCCTGTCGCTTGGCGGGTTCACTGCCTTGCCGTGCGGGGTTTCGACGGTCATCGCGGGTTTGTTGGGCGGGATGGTCTACCTCGCGATGAAAAAACGGTTTTTACCCGTCTTTTGGGCGATGTTATTAGCCACTGGGATGGAATTTATCCATATGGGGATAACCCTGCTTCTGGCGAAACCTTTCGACAAAGCCCTTGAGATCGTATCGATCGTGATCGTTCCCATGGTGCTCACGAATGCGCTGGGAATCGGTGTTTTCGGATTCATCTTCTTTAATTTGAAAAAAGAACGGGATAATCTGGCGAATCGGGAACGGCTGGAAGGAGAGCTGGAGATCGCGCGCCATATCCAGATGAGCATGATCCCGGAGACACTTCCGACGAGGCCGGGTTCTCACGACTGTAACATCGACGCTTTTGCCTTGATCCAGCCGGCGCTGGAAGTCGGAGGAGATGTCTACGATTGGCTATACCTCGATGAAGACCGTTTCGCGTTTATCATTGGGGATGCGGCGGGGAAGGGAATTCCCGCTTCTCTATTTATGGCGGTTGCTCGAACGTTGATTCGCGGTCATTACAAGATCGGGAAAACTACCGGAGAGATACTGTCGGGAGTGAACGAGGAGCTTTGCCGTGATAACGAAATGGCGATGTTTATCACGCTGTTTATGGGGATACTGCACATTCCAACAGGAGAGGTAACCTATACCAACGCTGGCCATCCCTCTCCTTATGTTATCCAGTCAACCGGAACAATCCGACCGCTTCCAACCGCAAAATCCCCGGCATTAGGGGTCATAGAAAACGTCGCTTATGAATCCGCTTCTCTCCGTTTGGAACCGGGTGACATTTTGTTCGCCTATACGGATGGCGTAACAGAAGCAACGGATTCCCGAGAGGACTTCTATAAGCCCATCCGTTTAGAAAGCGCTTTGCGCGCCATGCCGAATGCGCCAAGGTTGGCTGCGAGGACCGTTTGCGACCATGTGTTGAAGGATCTGCGGTCTTTCGTCGGCAAAGCCTCACAAGCCGACGATATCACCATGATCGCGGTTGCGGCGCCTGGCGTTGTCGAAGCTGAATCGGAGCGTATCGCCTAAGATTAAAACAATCCGGCGATCTCTCCGCTCTCATCCACGTCGATCTTCATCGCGGATGGCTGGGCGGGCAGTCCCGGCATCACCATAATGTCCCCAGCGTAGACGACGATAAAACCGGCGCCCGTCGACAAAGATAGATCTTTTACCGTAAACTCGTAACCGGACGGCGCATTGAGTTTTTCAGGGTCATCCGAGATCGAATACTGGGTCTTGGCGATAATAATCGGTAATGACTCGAACGCTTTCGAATAAAGCCTGATTTTTTTCTCCGCATCCAAGGTATAGTTGATCTTTCCGGCGTGGTAGATCTCTTTGGCAACTCTTTCTATCTTCGTTTTGATCGGTTCATTCCAGTAGTAGATGCGTTGCGGGTTCGGCGTTTTTTCGGCTTGCGCGATCACCTTTTGCGCCAGGGATAAACCGCCTTCGGCTCCCTTCTCGTATACCTCGCTCAAAGCGATTTCAGCGCCCATTTTCGCGCATTCTTCCATCACCCAGTCGATTTCGTTGGGATGATCTTTGTAAAACCGGTTCAACGCGATGATTACCGGCACGCGGAACTTCTGTAGATTTGACAGGTGCGCCTTCAAGTTCTCTATTCCTTTTTTGACGGCGGGCAAGTCTTCCTGGTCCAACTCCTTTTTTGAAGCCCCGCCGTGAAGCTTCAGCGCTCTCGTTGACGCCACCAGGACGACAGCGTCCGGCCAATAATCCCCGACCTTCGTGACGAAGTCCAGAAACTTTTCTCCCCCTAAGTCAGCGGCGAACCCGGATTCGACGACCGCGTAATCGCCTAAATTGAGCGAAGTGTTGGTGGCCACGATGCTGTTCGTGCCATGCGCGATATTGGCGAAGGGACCCCCGTGAATGATTGCGGGGGATCCGTCAGTCGTTTGGACGAGGTTCGGGTTCAAAGCTTGTTTCAACAACGCGGCCATCGCGCCATGAGCGGATAATTCCTTCGCTTGCACGAAACGCTTGGCTTTACTCCTGCCGATGGTGATATTTCCTAACCGTTCTTTCAAATCCTGGAGGTTTTTGGACAAACAAAGGATGGCCATCACTTCCGAAGCGGCCGTTATCCGAAAAGAATCTTCCCTCGGTATGCCATTTCCCGAACCGCCGAGTCCCACGATGATCTCGCGAAGAGATCGGTCGTTCATATCCATGACTCTAGGCCAATAGATCGAACCGGGGAGCAATTCTGTCTCATTGTTGAAGTGGACATGCGCGTCGATCATGGCGGAAAGCAGATTATGGGCCGTGGTCACCGCATGTATGTCCCCTGTGAAATGCAGATTGATCTCATCCATTGGCAAAACCTGAGACAAACCGCCGCCCGTCGCGCCGCCTTTTACGCCGAAGACGGGGCCTAAGGACGGTTCTCGCAACGTGACGATCGCCTTTTTATCAAGCTGATTCAAAGCCTGTCCAAGCCCGATGACGGTCGTCGTTTTCCCTTCTCCCGCGGCGGTTGGCGTGATAGCGGTCACAAGCACCAGCTTGCCCCTCTTCGCCGGACGTTTTTCAGAAAGGGTATAAGGGATTTTCGCGATCGTATCCCCGTAATGATAGCATGGTTCTTGTATCCCGATCCGCTCGATAATTTTTTGGATGGCGTATCTTGGCTTGGGGTTTCGATTCTCGGCCATCTGTTTTCCCTCCTTATAACAATAAAGAAACAAACGAGTATAGCATAAACAGGACCGGGTTTCTTCATCTCCGGAGGACTGGGCGGGACTTCCCCCTTTTGCTGAAGGTATTGTATCGGGCCCTTTCGAAGGGATAGTATCCTCCAACGGGGGTTTTGCACGGCCATCGCTTTGGGCTATGAAACATCCCGTCAGGCTTTTCTCAAAGCGGCTCTGCCGAACTCCTCCGAATAGATACCTTTTTCCAGCTTGATGATCTCCAAAGCGGCCAAAAAGGTCACGATGAGATCGATTCTGTCTTCGGCCTCGGTGAAAAGGTCCTCGAACCATAGCGTCTGACCTTCCGAAAGCCAGAGAAGCAGCTGTTCGACGCGTTTGGACAACGAGTATTTTTCTCCTTTCACGCGATAGACTTTTTCTCGAAGTTTGAGTTCTTGATAGGCTTGTTTGAAGACGTCATACAAGCGGCTGGGGATTTCCCGATTCAACAAGCGCTGCGCGTTCTCTTTTTTCGCTCTCGTCGGGAAGGTTTTCGTCGCCTCTTCCTCTTTCCTCTCCAAAAACGCTGTGAAATCCTTTAAGCGTTCGTACTCTTCTATCTGATGAACCAACTGCTTTCGCGCGGACTCCGCTTCCTCCGCGTTTCCTTGGTCTTGGGCCAATAAGGTTTTTGATTTTAACTCCATCAACGAAGAGGCCATCACGAGAAAGTCCGATGTGACGGAAAAATCCATCTTTTTGAGCGTTTCCAGGTAGGCGATGAAATCGTCTGCGATCACAGCGATCTGTATATCTCGGATATTCATCTCCCGTTTTTTTACCAGAAACAGCAGAAGATCCAAAGAGCCCTCGAAATGAGGGAGTTTAAACGTGAATTCTTCCGGGCACATCGGAGTTTCGGGCTTTTTAGAAAAGCAGGTTGACGGCCGACCTGACTTTTTCCATGGTCGCTTGGGCGATTCGGCGCGCTTTGTCGTTTCCGTCGAAGATGATTTGATCGATATATCCGGGGCTTTGGTCGATCAAACGGATCTTGTCCCATATCGGTTCGAAAATCGTGACCATATTCCTGATCAAGATCCGTTTACATTCGATGCACCCGATTTTGGCGCCGACGCATCCGTCGGTGATCATTTCTTTTTGTTCTTCCGTTACACCGAAGGCTTTATGATAATCCCATACCGGGCAGATTTCGGGATTTCCCGGATCGGTTTTGCGTTTTCTGGCGGGATCGGTAATCATGGGCAAGATCTGCTCTGTCAAATGCTTTTCGTTGTTGTCGATGAGGATGATGTTGCCGTAGCTTTTAGACATCTTGCGCCCGTCGCTCCCTAATAATTTCGGAAACTTGGAAAGTAAGGATTGAGGCTCTGGAAAAAGCTCACAACCGTAAATATAGTTAAATCTTCTCGCGATCTCGCGCGTCAGTTCGACGTGGCTTAATTGGTCTTCACCCACTGGCACGCCATCGGCCAGATACATCAGGATATCCGCGGCTTGCAAAACGGGATACAGGAGAAAACCCGAAGTGTTGATGTCGGTCGCCCCTTGGAGTTGCTCTTTCATCTCTTTGTGTGTCGGAACTCTTTCCAGACGCGGAACGGATGTGATCATCGAGAAAATGAGGCAGAGTTCCGCGTGTTCTTTAACGCCGGATTGAACGAAAAGGATGGATTTATCGGGATCCAACCCGACAGCCACGAAAATTTTCACGAGCTCTTTTGACAGCGCGGCAAGTTCTTCCGTTTTATCGTAAGCGGTCGTGAGGACGTGCCAGTCAGCGACGAAAAAACACGTCTCATGTCCTTCATTCTGTAGTTTCACCCAGTTTTGTAGCGCCCCGACGTAGTTCCCGATATGGAGATGACCTGTCGGGCGGCTGCCGCTTAGTATTCTCATAATCTCCCCCTTCTTCCTCGTATAAATGTCTTGATTCTACCATACTGAAGGGTTTTGAAGCTACCGGGACCCGGCCCTGTTTGACGACGCGCGTCGTTTTCTTCCCCGTACGGCATTCCTCCTTCCGACAATGATTACAGCTTTGTCGTTATTCAGTCAACTAACGTTCACTTTTCTGTGTTGTAATTCGCTTGATTTGTGTTATAATCCGCGAATGGAAGGAATTGCCTTCCGACACATCCTGTCTCGTTCGAGAAGCGAGACCATTTTTTATGCCCGTAGGAGGTTAACGTGAGAATTTACGAAATTATGTTCATCGCGGATCCCCGAGTCGATGAAGAAGGACGCGAAGCGTTGGTGGAAAAGGTCAAAAAAGTGATCACCGAAAAAGCGGCCGGAACCATTGAAAAAGTGGATCGATGGGGAATTCGCAAACTGGCTTACAAGTTACCCAGAACGAAACTCACCGAAGGAGACTACACCGTCGTCTTGTTCCGTTCAAACGGAGAGCAGTTGAAAGAGATCGACGTCCTGTTCCAAGTCACGCCCGAACTGATCCGAAAACAAATCGTGCGTCGCGAAGACTTGGAGAAGAAAGAACGAAAAGAGTGGCTTAAAACGAGGGACAACCCGTTAGAAGAGCTGGCCGTCACCGATGATCCCTCTTCCGGGATGAAGGAAGAGATCATCGAACCCACGTTTGAAGTGCAGGGCGAATCGCAGTCATGAGTATCAGCTACAACCGGGTAATGCTCGTTGGAAGATTGACGCGTGATCCGGAAAGCAAGTACACCACATCGGGTTCCCATATTGCGAAGTTCTCGATCGCGGTCGATCGTATCCCCACCTCAACACAAGCCGAACCGGGGACGGACTTTATCCCGATCACTGCATTCGGGAAAACGGCGGACTTCGTAGCGAATTACCTGTCCAAAGGTCGTTTGATTCTGGTGGAAGGCCGTTTGCATGTCAACAAGTACCAAGGCCAGGACGGCACGAACAAGACGTTTACCGATGTGATTGCGGATACCATTCGTTTTATGGAAACCAAAGGGACGTCTCAAAGAGAACCGTATCGACAGTCCCGACCGGAAGAACTGGCGGAGGGCGATCTCCCTCCTAATCCGATGAACGACGAATTTAGCGAAACGACGCTCACGCCTTCCGAAAGCGAAGGCGGACAGAGCCACGACGACGAAATACCATTCTAAAGGAGGAATACGTAATGGGTAAGGTAACCAGAGGCGGTTCTAGAAATAGTTCCGACATGAAGAACAAAAAATTCAGAAGAAGAAAAGTGAAGAAATGTCAACTGTGCGTCAAAAAAATCGATTTCGTCGATTATAAAGATGTCAATTTTTTGAAAGAATACATGAACGATAAAGGAAAGATTCTTCCGAAGAGAATCAACGGGAACTGCGCCAAGCATCAGCGTTTTATCAAAGATGCGATCAAGCGCGCCCGTCAAATGGCGTTAGTGCCCTTCACTAAAGACTGATACGACTTATTAAAAGCGCCACGCGTAGCTCGAAGCGGAATTAAAACTGAATATTTGGGTAGAGAGAGAGAGCGCCCGCAGGATCAATCCTCGAATCGGATTCGAGGATGTCCGGGGCGCTCTTTTATTGGAGGCATCATGGAGAGATTATTGAAGATTGCGGTGATCGGGGCGGGTGTTGTCGGATCTTTGATCGCGCGGCAATTGACGCGGTACCGGTGTGAAATCCACGTGTTTGAAAAAGAGGAAGACGTGGGGTGGGGCGTTACAAAAGCCAACTCGGCTGTGATACACGGGGGGTACGACGACTTGCCGGGAACCGTTCGCGCGCGTTTCTGCGCCAAAGGCAACAAAATGTATACTGCGCTTTCCGAAGAGCTTGGTTTCGAGCTGAATCGTATTGGTTCGTTCGTATTGGCGCAGAAACCGGAGGATTTTTCTTATCTCGAAACTTTGCGAAAGCAAGCCATAGAAAACGGGTTGACCGGGTGCGCCATCCTACCGGCTCAAAAAGTGCGGGAGATGGAACCGTATGTCGCCGATAGCATCCTTGGCGGTTTTTGGTGTCCGACCGCGGGTATCACCGAACCGTGGATGGTGGCGATCGGGGCGGTCGAAAACGCTGTCAAGAACGGCGCGCATTTGCATCTTTCGGAAGCGGTGACCGGTTTTATCACCGATGAAGGGCCAAGAGGCCGACGGATCGCCGCAGTTAAAACGGATCGGAGCGAATACCCGATCGACATTGTCATCAACGCTTCAGGGCTTTATGCCGACGAGCTTTCAGAGCTGGCCGGGGCCTCTTGCCCGCCGTTGCACCCGAGAAAAGGTGAATATCTGTTGCTCGACAAGTTCGATCCGCCCCTCGTTCGGTCCGTTCTTTTCCCCATTCCCTCAGCCATTTCAAAGGGGATACTGGTTTTGCCAACGGTTGACGGCGGTTTGCTCCTTGGCCCGACTGCGACCGATTTGCCAAAAGGGGAGAAACAAGAGACGCGTACGACGCGAGAAGGCTTGTCGGAAACGCTCTCTTCCGCGAGGACGTTGGTTCCAACCCTTGACCCGCAGTGGACTGTCAAGTCTTTTGCGGGTTTGCGGCCCGAAAGTCCGCAAAAGGATTTTGTCATCGGAAAAACCGAAATCGACGGGTTTGTTCAAGCGGCAGCGATGCGTTCTCCTGGACTTACGGCCGCTCCCGCGGTCGCGGAGCATATCGTGGAGGAAGTGCTTATTCGGGAGTGCGGGTACGCTTTCGAGAGAAATGATCGTTTTACGCCAGTGAATCCGCCATACGAGAACGTCAGCCGTTTGTCGTTAACCGAATGGGAAAAGAGAATTGAAGAGGACCCCCTTTACGGAAAGATGGCCTGCGTCTGTAACAAAGTGACGGAAGGGGATATTCGAGACGCGGTGCGAAGGGGCGCGACAACCGTCGATGGCGTCAAGTTCAGGACGAGGGCGTCTTTCGGGCGTTGTCAGGGAGGATTTTGCTTAGCGAAAATCGCGGAAATATTGGCGCGTGAATCTGGGCGATCGCTGGGGGAGATCAAGATGCGGTCCGGGAAAACTGAAATCCTTCGGGGAATGGTGAGAGAATGAAAGAGATGACGACAGACACACTCGTGATCGGCGGAGGGGCGGCTGGAATGGCTGCCGCGGTGGAATGCGCAGAACGAGGGTGCAGAACGATACTCGTGGAAAGAGAGGAGTATATCGGGGGCGTTTTGAATCAATGCATTCACAACGGATTCGGCCTTCATGTTTTTAAAGAGGAGCTTACCGGCCCCGAATACGCGCAGTTGTTCAAATCCCAAATTCGTCAAAAAGGGGTTGAAACCCGCTCGGATCTTTTTGTTGTGAAAGTCGACGCGGAGCGGCGTGAAGTTGTGACCATGGGAAAAAACGGTTGCGCCATCTATCGGCCTCAAGCGTTGATTATGACGACAGGCGCGCGCGAACGGCCTTTCAACAGCTTACGGATCCCGGGGACGAGACCGGCGGGGATCTATACGGCCGGCGTGGCGCAACGGTTTGTCAATCTCCACAATCGATTGCCCGGGGAACGGGCGTTTGTTTTAGGTTCGGGAGATATCGGCTTAATCATGGCTCGCCGGTTAACGCTCGAAGGGATGACGGTGCTAGGTGTCGCCGAACTTATGCCGCACCCCGGGGGATTGGCGCGGAATATTTCCCAATGCCTACACGATTTCAATATTCCGCTGTATTTATCAACCAGCGTCGTGGAAGTGCACGGTCGCGAACGTTTGGAAGGGATTACGCTCGCGAAGTTTGATCCGGTAACCTTGCAACGACTGCCGGGCACGGAAGAAACTATCGCCTGCGATACATTGATATTATCTGTGGGTCTCCTGCCGCAAAATGAACTGATCGAATCTTTCGTCGAAACCGATCCGGTCAACCGGGGCGTTAAAGTAGATTCTTTTATGCGAACGACGCATCCCTGGGTTTTTGCGGCCGGTAATAATGTCGGCGTCTATGATCTCGTCGATTTCGTCACGCTGGATGGAAAAATCGCTGGGCAAAGCGCCGCGAAGATGGTCCATGACGGTTTTCTCCCCGAAAAACGTGTCCCTTTGGCGAGAACGGAAAATATCAGCACGTTGATTCCGTCGCTCTGTTGTTTGGAAGGGAACCCGTTTACGATCTATTTCCGATCCAAAAAAACGATGAAGAAAGCGCGGATCTCCATAGGGCCCGGCCTCTTCGAAACGATCCGGATGGGGATTAAACCAAGTGAAATGGTCGACATTCCGTTCACCGTGAAGCATATGGAGAAGCTCAAACAATTAGGATTATCTAAAATCGAAGTCTCCTTGAAGGAGGTTCTATAATGGAAAACCGAACGCTTACGTGCATTTCTTGCCCTTTAGGATGCGATCTGGAGGCGGAAGTCGTCGGAGATACCGTGACAGTAACGGGCAATCGGTGCGATAAAGGGGTTGCTTATGCGAAAGCCGAGATCCTGAATCCCCAAAGAGTCGTGACTTCGAATATCCTTGTTGAAGGCGGTATCTGCCCTTTGGTGTCGGTTAAAACGAGCGCGCCGATTCCGAAAGGCTTGATCGGAAACATGATACAGGAATTGAAAAACATGAAGATCCGGGCGCCGATTCGAATCGGTCAGATTCTGATCCGGAATTTATTGGGCACCGGTATTGACGTTATCGCCACGCGAGAGGTCGAAACTTGTCCGGCCGGGGAGTGACCGAAGGCTTTCTCATTTCCGAGGGGGTTCGATCCGGCTTTTTTATCGGCCGTGGATTATAGTATAATTGGCCAACATGATCCTGGAAACGAAATCGGAAAGGGGGCCGTTATGCAAGGTATGGACTTAACGAATTATCGCGATCTGTTTCGAGGCCACACGGAACTACGCATACAGGAAAACTCGGAGTCGGTTTATACGATCACGAACGGTAAGGTCGAACAAAACACGGAAAACTCGAGCGGCGGCATCAGCGCGAGGGTTTATCACAGGGGAGTATGGGGATTCGCCTCTACGCCTGTTATCAGCAACCATACAGTCGGGGAGGTCGTGTGCGCCGCAACGGCGAACGCCGACGTCTTCCAAAGAATGTCGATGGCTCAAAAACCGCCTCTGGAAGCAATTGCCTCACATTCTTCGTTTTCCAAAAACCGTGTAAAACCTGCCAGCTCAAAAAAGGAAAAGCTCGATCGGCTTCTTACGATCGACGATTATATCGCGAAAAAATTCCCGGATCTCAAGTCAAGGATGCTCTTCTCCCGAAGTCAGCAGATTGAGAAGCGTTGGATTACTTCTTTCGGTTCCGAAGCGAATTCCTCCTATCCCCGGGCCCATATCTACGTCAGCTTGACGTACGAAAAGGATGGCGAATCACTCGAAAACATGGAGATCTTTGGCGGATTCGGTTACTTCGAGGAGCTATTCGACGACCTTCCCGGCATCTACACAAAGATTGACGAGTTATACGATCACCTCAGAAAAAAGGTGGAGGGAGACTATCCGAAACCGGGGTTTCAGGATGTGATTATTTGCCCTTCCCTCGGTGGGATATTGGCCCATGAAGCGGTCGGCCATACGGTTGAAGCCGATTTCGTGAAAAGCGGTTCGATAGCCAAAGATGTCCTGAACGAAAAAGTCGCGTCGGATATCGTGACGATGGTAGACTACGCCCATCACTACAAAGACGATTTGCTGCCCGTTCCGGTATTCACCGATGATGAAGGAACCGAAGCGGTCGACGCGGTTTTAATCGAACACGGCGTGTTAAAAGGGTATATGCACAATCTGGAATCGGCCCAGGAGCTTGGATGCGCGCCCACAGGAAACGCAAGAGGATTCGCCTTTTCGGACGAACCGTTGATAAGAATGCGGAACACGGCCATATTACCGGGAAACAACACGATTGAAGAGATGATCGATTCCATCGACGACGGGTATTACTTGATGAAAACGATGAACGGACAGGCCGATTCGACCAGCGAATTTATGTTCGGCATTACGCAGGCTTACGAGATAAAAAAAGGGAAACTCGGGCGCGCCCTCAAAGATTTTACGGTATCGGGCGTCGCCTTTGATATGCTCAAAACGATCACCATGCTTTCTTCACAGATGGAGTGGGAAAACTCAGGATATTGCGGAAAAAAACAACCCATGATCGTGTCGAGCGGGTCTCCGGCCATTAAGTGCAAAATGATGATAGGGGGGAGAGAATAATGGATCGCGCCGAATCAAAAGCCCTCGTCGAAAAAGCTTTGTGGTTGTTGAAAAAAGCGGGAGCCACGCAAGCGGAAGTGAAGTTGGCTTTAAAGAACAAACAGGAGTTGAACCTGGCGGACAATAAAATGAGCCTGTATCGAACCACGCAGGATATCGCCTTAGAGCTCGTCGCTTTCAGCGGATATAAAAAAAGCGCTAAACGGATTAACCAGATAGGGGAAAACCAGGTCGAAAAAGCGGCGCGCGAGGTTGTGGAAGCGGCGAAAGACTCTCAGGAGGATGAGGCGAACGCGATCGCGGACTATCAACCCGCTTATCAGTTCCAATCCGGTCCGGAAGTCTGTGATTTCGAAAACGTTTATCGAAAACTGGATGGTTTTATCAAACGAGCACGTGAAGAAGCGCCCGCCGTGAATCTTATGGAGGGGGCCGCGGAATTCGATACCCAGGAGTTTTTCCACGTGAATTCCAATGGATTGGATAATTTCGCCAAGACGGCTTTTTATGAATTCGGGGTCGTTTTTATGGCGGTTAAGGAAAAGAAGCGCTCCTCTTTCAACTATTCCGGCATTCTTCAAGCGGAACCGAACCAAGAGTTTTACGAAGCGGGATCGATCATGGCGTTGTTAAAGCAAAGCGAACTGCAACTTGATCCGCAAAGCATACCGGGGAATTTCGTTGGCGACGTCATCTTCACGCCCGACTGTCTTGGCGATGTCTTGGAGGTCATCACCGAAAACCTTAAAGACCGAAGTATCTATACCGGCACGTCCATCTTCACGAGTAAACTCCATCAGGTGGTTGCCCATCCCAGTTTTACCCTGGTCGCGGATCCCGTCGGCGATGAGATGCCGAACAAATCTTATTTTACTGAAAACGGTTACCTGGCGAAAAACAAAGCGATCATCGAGAATGGCGTGTTAAACACCTATCTTCTCAGCCTTTACGGTTCCAGGAAAACAGGTTTAGCCCGATCGGAGACGATCGGTAAGAACTTGTCTGTCGCGCCCGGTACGACCCTAAAAGACGACATGATCAAGGGGATCAAAAAAGGTATCCTGTTAGGTCGTTTCTCTGGTGGAGAACCTGCCCCGAACGGCGATTTTTCCGGGGTCGCGAAGAACAGTTTTTATATCGAGGATGGAGAAATTAAATATGCCATCAAAGAAACCATGATTTCGGGAAATATGCGGAAAATGCTGTTCGACATCAAAGCAATCTCTGCCGACAGGCGCCGATTCGGGTATGCGACCCTCCCCTGGGTGCATGTTGACGGGATCAGCGTCGTTACCGCCTGACCGCCCGTACGCCCTTATCGAAACGATGGACGGTTCAAGTCGGTTCTTTTGAACGCTGCCGCCTTTAGCGTATTTCGGTTAGAATGAGGCGATCACCCTAATTTCATAGAGGATGAAAGATGAGAAAAAACCCGATCACGAAGGGCATTTTGATGATCAATATCTTTATGTTCGTTATCAGCGCCGTAATGAGCGGCGGCGACTTTTTAAGGACACTTTGGAGCGGCGGCGACGTGCAAACGCTCCTCAAATCCGGCGCTTCTCTGGGCATTTACGTGAGGCAAGGGCAGATCTATCGGCTGGTCTCTTCTTTGTTCCTGCACGCCGGGTTGATCCATCTGATCTTTAACTCTTATGCGCTCTATATGTTCGGGACGATCGTCGAATCTATCTTCGGTTCCAGACGGTTCACCGTCATATACTTGGCGGCGGGTTTCGTCGGGGCTTTGTTGACGCAGTTTTTTTACCCCGGTGTCGTGTCTGTCGGTGCGAGCGGCGCGATCTTCGGCCTAATCGGTCTGTTGTTCGCGCTTGGCTTGAGAAAAGATACCCCGAGGCGTTTAACCCCCGTGACCGGGACGGCCCTGCTGCCCATGATCATTATCAACCTTCTTCTCGGGTTCACCGTGCCGGGCATCAACAATTTGGCGCACATCGGCGGACTGGCGACGGGGTTTCTATTCGGATTGATATTGACCCCTTTCAAAATCGTCATCAGGCAATGGTCGATCCTGTGGAACGTTCTCGCCATCGCCTGTATTGTCGTTTCGCTGATCTGCATCAGTTACATCTTCCTCTTTCCGGAACCGGATATCGAACAGATAATCAGCTTTGCGAATCAATACGCCGAAGTGTTGTCCCTTCTCTCGGGAGCTAACCCCCTACAACCTGACAGCTACTATTTTGATTTGCTGCGTCCGTATGACTCGGCTACAAAGGCGTTGAAAGAGGATATCCAACAGTACGTCGACTCCAGAGGGAGTGGCGTCACTTTATACGATCTGCAGCTTCGGTTTAAAAATTGGCAGGACGAGATACTTGAACGGTATGGATCTTGGATAAAGAAAGCGCCATGAAGGTTTGTCTCATTGCCTTTGCTTTTCTCTTCGGTTTTATTGGTTGGGTTTTCGGAGGCGAAACCTCCGTTTTAACCCTTCTATCGGAGGTAGCGTTAGACGGGAAGTGCGTTCAACTGTTCCTCGATGAACCCTTTCAGCGGGCTTTTGCCATAGATTATCTCAACCACCTCGTGTACGTCGTCGATTTGGAAGAGAATGTTATCGTCCACCGTATCTCTCAGTCCGCCTATCCGGTTTACCTGGTTTTTCATGCCGACCGTATTTATATATCCGATTTCTGGGGTCACAAAGTCGATGCCTACGATCGCGAAAGCCTCCGTCTTGTCTCTTCGATACCGTGTAAAAGAGGGCCGGGCTACATGATTGAGCGAGGCGGTTTGCTCTATGTGGCCAGTCAATTGGAGCCGACGCTGCAAGTCTTCTATCTTCCGACGGGAGAGGAGCTCTACGCTTTTCCTTTGGAAGGACGCGTGCCGAAATTTTACTTGCTGGATGATTTGGTGATCCTCCCATACTATGACAACTTTCATACGTGGTCTCGAGACTTCGAGATGGTCGATTCGGTGGCGTTCCTCAACCCGACGACATTTTCGAGGTGGAATATCGAGGGGAAGATAAAAAAGCCTCTCCATATCCTGCGCATGGAAGCAGGCAAGTATTTGGTCGTCGGATATCTGGACAACGCCATTTGGAGAGTGGATTGGGGGCAAAAAGAAGTCACGGAGTTCGTTTCTTGGAAAGGCCACAGTCATATTATGGATGTCGCCCTTTTCGCGGGGCGTATCGCGATTTCGTCGATGAGCGAAGACGACCTTTTCTATGTGGACCCGACATCTAAAGAATTGAAACGGATCGCACTGGGGGGAGGCATCATAGAGCTCGAGCCTTATCGGGATCAATATTTGTTTGTGGCCGGTAACTTCGACAACGCTTTATATGTTTTGAACGCCCAATATGGACTGGTTGAGACGAGGCCTTTAAAAGAGTATCCGATCGCGATGAAGACCTACGGCAATCGATTGGTCGTACTCAATATGGACCATCCCATCTTGGCGATCTATGAAATAGGAAGGTAAAAGCTATGGAAGAAAACAAGGAAACCAACAGCCGTATTCACGCCGTTTACTTGGCGCTCGGCACCAACGTCGGAGATCGAAAAAGCCATCTTCTTTGCGCCTTGAAGACCCTTGAGAAAAAAGGGGTACGGGTTGTCTTACGATCGAATCTTTACGCGTCAAAAGCCTACGGGTACGCGGAACAGGATGATTTTTACAATATGGTAGTGGGCGTTTTAACTGACTTACCGCCGTTTTCTCTACTGAAAACGCTTAAAGAGGTGGAACGTGAATGCGGTAGAAGCCCGACTTTTCATTGGGGGCCACGGGAAATCGATATCGACATCATTCTTTACGGCAATTTGGTACTGTCGGACGTCGACCTCACGGTACCGCATCCGGACTTCCGAAACCGCGATTTTGTCTTGCGGCCGCTTATGGACGTCGGTCAGATGATTGTCGATCCAATTACGGGTAGGACCATAGAGGATCTTTATCGGCTTTTAGGTAAAGATACCTGCGTTAATGCCGGTTCGCTGGATACGGCGGAAGAGGTGTCCGAATGATACGGTTACGGTTCGCTCCAAGTCCGACAGGTTATCTTCATGTCGGCGGCGTGCGTACCGCCCTGTTTAACTGGCTTTTTGCCCGAAAATCAGGCGGAAAGTTCATTTTACGGATAGAAGATACCGACCAAGAACGTTCCACGAAAGCATCCGAACAGGAGATTTTCGATTCCCTTCGCTGGTGCGGCCTCTTATGGGATGAAGGGCCGGATGTCGGAGGGGATTATGGCCCTTATCGCCAGATGGAACGGCATGAAAAAGGCTTCTATCGGGACGCCGTTCAGGTGTTGTTAGAAAAAAAACGCGCTTACTATTCGGTCGCAAAAGCGAGCGACCCCAAAACGGAAGTGCTCCGATCCGACCGATTCCCGGAAGGATATTCCGAAGAGGAATATCTCATCGCCGTGAAATTCGCGGTTCCTCAAGGCACAACCCTTTTCCACGATTTGCTGAAAGGGGAGCTTCGATTTGAGAATCAGACGATCGATGACTTTGTCATTCTGAAATCGAGCGGGGTGCCGGTATATAATTTTGCGGTCGTGGTCGATGACGCGATGATGCGAATTACTCACGTGATCCGAGGGGAGGACCACATCTCGAATACGCCGAGACAGATTATGCTATACCAGGCGCTCGGCCTGGAACTCCCGGTATTCATGCATCTTCCCCTGATTTTAGGCGCCGATAAGACCCCTCTTAGCAAACGCCACGGGGGTACTTCGGTAGAGTTTTTCCGAAAAGAGGGATATCTCTCGGAAGGGTTGATGAACTACCTGGCCCTGCTCGGTTGGAATGTCAAGCAAGAGGTCTTTCACCCTTTGAGAGAACTGGAAGACTTCTCGCTCGAAAATATTTCCAATAAATCCGTCGTTTTTGACTACAAAAAGCTGGAATGGATTAACGGAAAACACGTCCACGGGTTACCCTTCGCGACCTATTATGAATTGTTTAAAGAGTGGATCGACCGCTATCGTGATACCTATCCGGAATTCGCCGAACTTCTGTCCCGTTTTCCGCAAGAGCGTATCGAGCGGATTTTAAAGGTGAGTCAAGAGAAAGCGAATACCTTCGTTCAATTGTTGCCGCTCTTGCGCCCGCTCCTCGTCAGCGCCGACGAACTGTTGTTCGAAGAGAAATGGGTGGACAAGTACTTAAAAAAACCCGAAGCGCCCGCATTGCTCGAGAGATCCGAGAAAAAATTCTCCGAAAATTCGCTTGACTCTTATGACGAGATAAAGTCCGTTTTCGATCGGCTGATTGAAGAAAGCGGGCTATCGACAAATCAAATTTATCAAACGTTGCGCGGCGCTCTCACAGGTTCGTTGGTTTCTTTAGGACTTATCGAAACTGTCGATTTCCTGGGGCGCGAGGAGGTCGTCAGAAGAATACGGAACGCTTTAGGTCGCCTACGGGCGTAACAGTCCGTACATTCCCCAGGGAGAATCCAAGGAGGGAGCAAGATCGAGAAAACCAGTCGAACAGGATTTACAGAGTATCGCTATCTCATCAGGCCTTCCGAGTCGGAACACTTTCCGATCGATTGGGCGTCGGAATTCTTAAACGACCAACCGATTGAAGTCGAGATCGGCTTCGGGTACGGCGAGTTTTTAAGGGAAATCGCCCAAGACCGGCCTCACCATAACTTCATCGGTATCGAAATGTCGATCTTCTCCGCCGCCAAGGCGCAAAGAAAGTTCGCGGCGGCGGGCCTTGAAAATATCCGTTTAATCATTTTGGACGCCCGTTTTGCGTTGAGGAACCTATTTGGATCCGCCACGGTCGCAAAGGTTTATTTGAACTTCCCGGTTCCGTGGTCGAAAAACCGGCATGCGGAACGTCGCGTGATCGTTCCTGAGTTTTTTGCCACTTTGAATGATATCTTGTGCGAAGAAGGGATTTTTGAACTATCGACCGACGTGGACGCCTATGCTCAAGAGGCGGTTTCGCTGGGGCAATCGGCCGGTTTCAGCGTTCTGACCCAGGAGAAAAATCCGGATAGGGAATCCATGACCCGTTTCGAGCGCAAATGGAAACGGTTTGATCGGGATATATACTTCGTCCAGTTGCAGAAAGAAAAGGCCGAAAGTGTCACACGCGCTTTAAAGGGGATGGTTCCAATACCTCACCAATTCATAAAACAAGAAGAAATCGATATCTCCGCGCTTCCTGAGATTCTGGATAAGACCTTCAAATCCGACGGCGGGAAAGAGATCTGTGTCTTTAAATCCATATACAAAGAGCTGGCGCACGATCATTACCTCATTAAAGCAATCGCCACCGACGAGGGGTTTGCCCAACATTGCATTCTGGTCTTAGCCAGGCGGGAACGCGATTGGCTGGTAAAACTGGATACTGCGACGAATCCCTATCGCACACCCGCTGTCAAGTTCGCGGTGAAACAGCTGGCGCAAGTTCTCACTCGAAAAGAAGCCTAACGGCCTCTCCACTCTCTGTTGGAGAGGTTTTAGCGTTTTTTTCGCTTCAACGGCGTCGCGTGAGGAAGGTTCTGCGGCGCGGGGAGCTTTCTCTTCTTCTTCGCCGGTGTGGGGCTGTGGGGACTGACTGTCCTCTTCTTCAACAGGACCGGATTCGTTGTGGTGAAGGTCTGCTTTTGGTTCTTAAAGACCAGCTCTGCGTCCAAGTACCGCGCGAAGAGCTTTTTTTGCCTGCGATAATCGGGTTTTGCGAAAAAGAATCCCAAGATGCCTTGCCATTCCAGCACCCACCCCCAAATAGAGATTCCTTCTATTGCTGCGCGGTAAAAGATGTTATCGACCGCGAAACCCATGAGATAATAGGCGGTGAACAAGAAGAAGAAAGCGAAGACCATCTCCGCGATGGCGAGAGTGTTGGATTTTCCGATCTCTTTGTTCAGTTGGAAGATATCCATGCGTATGTTATTGCGAAAGCCTTGCTCAACCATCTTTTCCGCTGCAGCGTTTCGTTTCTCTTCCGGCACTTCGATAGAGATGCGAATCGGATATTTGAGCGGGATTTCTTTAGAACAATAGTCCAAATAGTCGGTCAAATCGGGGTGTAAGTCGCGTCTTCGAAAGGGGGAAGGATCCCATTCGTTGAAAATCTCATCGTAATGGTCGATCGTGATTTCTATGGTAAATGTTCCGCTCTCTGCATCGTACGGGAAGATGGAGCGCAAATAGTTCAAGTCCTTCGTAACACGGATAAAAGCCAACTCCTTTAGTTCGTCTGATGGTGGCGATACACCCTCAGATCTCTTACTGTCATCGTGTCTTCCGGGATTTGAAAAAGAAACAGCCAATCCACTTTTCGGAAGGCGGATAAAACGTTTTCCGGCCACTCGATAAAAACGATCGCCTCTTCCGTAGGGAGATCGAAGTATCCAATATTCGCCAGAGTTTCCGCATCGATGCGGTAACAATCAAGATGAAAAAGGACGATTTCTTTCGCCTCGTACCGGTTGATCAGCGTAAAAGTCGGACTGCGCACCGCTCTTGGATCAAGATTAAAAGCGCTGGCCACAGCTTTTATGAAGGTCGTTTTTCCGCTGCCGAGCTCCCCGGACAAGAAAACAATGTCACCTCTTTTTACGATGGCGGCGTAAGCTTCCGCGAGCCCTTGCAATTCATTCTCGTCAATATGGTGATAGAGCGACTCTAATCGCAAACCCAATCGAGCGATCGCGTCACTGCCTTTTTCCAGTTCGCGTATTGTTTTTCTACCTCCGCTTCTTTTTGACGATGGACAAGACGATCCATCTCCCATAATTTTCGCAGCTCCGCGCGATCCTTCCAAAAACCGACCGCCAATCCGGCTAAGCACGCCGCGCCGGTCGCAGTGGTTTCCGTATTTTTCGGACGGAGCACGGGAAGACCCAAAACGGTGGATTGGTAGTTGTGTAAAAACGCGTTCTTACTGACTCCTCCATCAATTTTGAGTTCTTTTAGAGGAATGCCGCAATCGGCTACGACGGTATCAGATAGGCCGCGTACACTATAAGCGATGCCCTCTAAGACAGATCGGACGAGATGGTTTTTATTCGTGGATTGCGTCATCCCGATCCATAATCCCCGCGCTTGCGGGTCCCAATAAGGGGCGCCCAAACCGGAAAGGGCGGGGACGAAGTATACCCCTCCGTTGTCCCGGACATTATAAGACATCTGTTCGGTGTCGGCGGGAGTCGAAGCCAAACCCAGCTCGTTGACGATCCAATCGATAGAGGCGCCGCAGATAAAAACGCTCCCTTCCATCGCGTAGACAAGCTCTTCGCCTGCCTTCCAGGCGATCGTCGTGAGCAGTTGGTTTTCGGAGAACTTCGGCTCGTTTCCCACGTTCATCAGCAAGAAAGCGCCGGTTCCATAGGTGCACTTCGCCTGTCCGGGTTCGAAACACATCTGTCCGAACAAAGCGCCTTGCTGGTCCCCAATCATCGCCGCGATCGGGATGCCGCTCGGCGTGTATCCGACTATTTCGGAAGAAGTAGTCACGTTCGGCAATGTCTCTCGACGCACTCCGAACAAGGACAGACAGCGATCGTCCCAAGAAGTATCACGAATGTTGAGCAACATGGTCCGAGAGGCATTGGATACATCCGTGACAAAGGCTTTTCCGCTGGTTAAGTGATAAACGAGCCATGAGTCAACCGTTCCGAAAGACAAAACGCCGTTTTCCGCCGCGATTTTGACTTTCGGAACGTGATGGATCAGCCATTCCATCTTCGTCGCGGAGAAGTAAGGGTCGAGCACGAGCCCGGTCAGGGCATGAAGGGATTTTTGTTCTTTCGCGAGCGCCTCGCATCGATCGGCTGTCCTTCGATCCTGCCAGACGATCGCCGGGTACAGAGACTCCCCGGTTTTGCTGTTCCACGCGATGGTCGTTTCCCGTTGGTTGGTGATCCCGATCGCGGCGATATCCGTTTCTCGCAGACCAGCCTTATCCATCGCCTGAGCGATCGTCGCGTCGGTCGTGGCCAGTATTTCTTCGGGATTTTGCTCCACCCAACCGTCTTTCGGATAACTCTGCTTCGTAGCTTTCTGAGATAAGGACACGATTCGCAGATGACGGTCAAAGAGGATCGCGCGGGTGCTCGTTGTCCCTTGGTCTAAAGCCAGGATATAGCGCTCCGACATAGTGTTCCTCCGTTTTGGAGTATTATAACACGGAAAAAGTTCGTTCCTACACAGGACCCGGAGACTCGAGGAACACCGGGGATATTCATATTGCGCTTTTACCAGTCTAACCTCGCAATAGAATCTAATTTTTCGTCTTCTTGTTCGGCACGTATAGAAAGAACCGATGCAACACGCAATAAATAAACAGGCCGAACTAACGCTTAAAGTCGTAAAAATAAGAGGAGTGTGGTAAATATCTGTTTTGGAGCGCGACAGTTACGTGTTTCCAGTAGGTGCGCCTTTAGGTTCGCTTCATGGGATTCTTACAGAGCATCACTCTAAATTTCCGGGAATTTAACCACATCCGAAAATAATCCGACACACGATGCCGACATAAATGTCGGCGCT